>Ga0194115_10000843_pt1 | contig 42437 bp, 52 predicted proteins | sample TA2MahsurfametaG_3_FD_148656 | JGI IMG/M metagenome (GOLD analysis project Ga0194115, IMG submission 148656) | Freshwater microbial communities from Lake Tanganyika, Tanzania - TA2015002 Mahale S4 surface | ecosystem: Environmental > Aquatic > Freshwater > Lake | place: Tanzania: Lake... | reverse complement strand
CGATCCGTATGAATATCACCAAACCTATGATAGTAGAGGATTCCCAATTAATTTTATTGGCATAAATAATGCAAATTTAAGATCGTATTTAGAAGATCCTGAGGTACAATTGTTGTGTGATGATTCGGGTAACTGTGAAAATCAACCATATCTCGATCCATATGATCATCCTTGTGGTGAAAAGTCCCCTCTTGCAACTGCATTTGAAAATGGGCAAATATACGTGTTACTTAAAGAAGAGTATCAACCTAGCGGCGAAGATATAGCATTCTCTAATTTATTGTCTGGTATTTACACTGCATGGGAAAACACAGGAATAGTGCCAAAACCAACAACTGATGCTTCTGGAAATTATATTGGATTTATTTTTGGTTTTAGTAATAAATATTCATTCAATTATTATGAATATATTAATATAGCTCTAACAGATTATGCTTTATCTAATGTAACTTCCACAGGACTTCGAGAAACTTTAACAGGCGGAATCAAGACAAAAAGAATTGATGGTCTTTGCACTCATATAGATTGCTCAGAAATAAATGATATTTGTAATGAACTAGAAAGTTGCTAACATGTTTCAATTTCAAAAAATACCACTAAATCAACAACTTGTTGTAAAAGAAATAAATGATACTGGTAGCTGTTGTAAAATGGATGGTAGTGGTGGTTATACCGGTTCAGTTGTAAAAGTAGATTGTTTTAATATTGGAGGATATTGGGTTCCTACAGGAAGTGAAACTCTTTGCCCTAAACAAACACGAAAAAATTGTTGTACATATCCTGGCGGAGTAAAAACTTTAACAACAAATATTACAGAGTGTCAATGCGTAAAAAATGTAGACAATCCTATATGGGTCGAAACAACAATAACTAGTGCCGGTCAATGTCCTGATTTATTTACGGGACTGGTTGGTGGAGGAGCATGTTGTCACTGGTATCAAGACGGCAACGATTACATCAACAAATGCGAACAGGTAAATTCGGAATTAGACTGTAAGAACTTGCATGATGGTGCTGCTGAGGGACTAAAATATTCTTTCTATCCTGGAAAATTTTGTGCGTCTCAAGACGGAGACGTAATATGTCATGGAACATATAAGGGCACAAAGGCCCAACAAGAAGAACTGGGGCCAGAGTGTGTGCCTGATACAGATCAAGAATGCTTTAAACAAGAAAATCTACTCGGAAATTGCTGTACACGACAAGACGATGGCAGTATATTGTGTAACATAACAACTAAAGAAGCATGTTCAGGATTTTGGAATTATTTTGGGTATGTTAAATCTTGTACATCTGGTTCTCTGTGTTCTGGAGTATATTTTCAACAGGTAGAAAATGGAATATCAAGTCCACCTACTGCTAGCTTTACTACACTAAACACTTCTACTAATATTTTAGAAAAAATACCGTCAATTGGTGAACTATATCAAGGCGGATTATTTGCTGGTATTTTTGAACCAGGAGTTTCTACAGTTTTAGGAAATAACACATCAGGCAGAGCTCAAACCTACAAGTCTATAAAAAATAACTACGGAACAAACAAACGAAGATGGATTATAATAGTTGCCCCAACAGATCTTGAAACTTTAAAATTTTACATGGCAAACACAAGCACATCGTCATATGATGGCTATCATAATCTAACACAAAAAATGATTAGTAATATTTCTAATCTAAGTATAAATGGATTTACAGATTGGTATATTCCCAGTAAATCAGAATTGGAATTTATTTCACAAAATCTTGATTATAATTATAGTACTACAGGATTTGAACCGTTGAATAAAGATTATTATTTGACTTCCACATTTTTTAATGTATCTTCTGGTAGTGCATTAAGTAATGCAAAATTAGTTTACGCTCAAAGAACAACACAAGAGAATTATGGAGATATATTTGTTGTTCCTGAAAATACTGCAGAACAAAATATTCGTTTAATTAGACGAATTGAATTGGGTACATAACATATATACTATTAGGAGTTTTTATTATGCAAAACAAAAAAGGTTGTGGTTGTTCCGCAAAAAAAGCTGGCACAGTTCAGTCCCCACCAACTCAAGCTACAGCAGAAACAGCAGGTATGCCTTCACCGGGAGAAATTGCTCCATCGGTTCCAAATATAGGATACATGAAATATCCAATTAAAACTGGAGTAGTCCAGCCAGCACCACAAAAACGAACTGCAGAAGTTTCTGGAGAAAATAAAGAAGTCAAGTTTCAAGAACGACAAGTAGAGTCTGCAAGTAATTTAAAAGAACAAATTGGTAAGAAAATTGGTATGGTACAAAGCTTTGCCAGTGCTCTTGCTTCCCGTGGTATTTCTAATGCTAAAATAAATAAACCAACAAAACAACTACGAGTTTTAAGTTGTTTTGGTAATAAAGAACAGGGTGGAGAACTTCCTCCATGCGAATACCTTAGAAAGAGCACAGTTTTAGCAGGTAAGCATTTTTGTGGTGGCTGTGGATGTGGTGATAAGCCACACACATGGCTTGTTGCTGAAGGACAAGAATACAGCAAACTAGATTACCCCCGTTTAAGCTGTCCTCTCAAGATGCCTGGTTTTACCAACTACGAGGCAAGCAAACCTGAAGAAGCAGGTCCTCCACCAACAAGGCGGCATTATATTGAAAATATAAACTATTCTGAGGTAGAAAAGATTTCAGTATCTTTGCCTCAAATGGAAAAGCCACCTGCGAGTAGCAGTGAACAAAAGTAAAATGTGAAATATATTTGGCCATAAATAATACTATATGGCCTCAATAACATCACGAGAAGATTTAATAAATTATTGTCTTAGAGAACTAGGTTCTCCCATTATAGAAATAAACGTAGACTGGCAGCAATGCGAGGATCGTTTAGATGAAGCATTATCTTACTTTAAAGAACGCCATTTTGATGGTGTTGAAAAGGTTTGGTTTAAGTACCAAATAACCCAAGAAGATATTACTAACAAGTATATTTCTACAGAAGATATAGCATCTCCTAATGGTATAGACGGTCCTACTGGAAAGGATATACTTTCTGTAGTTCGTGTTCATCAGTTCGGTAATTTTGCCAGCATGAACATGTTTGATATTCGTTATCAGATGGCTTTAACAGATTACTTTGGAATAAACAGAAATCTTAGTGGTGTTTATTCCATGGGTCTTGCCAATTACGATTCAACTAAACGTTATATAAAATTAATAGAAGATTTATTCCAACCCGAAAAAGCTATACGATTTAGTAAAGTAACTAATCGACTAAACTTAGACATGGATTGGGCTGAATTTAAAGTTGGAGATTGGATTTGTATTTTAGCATATGCTGCATTGGATCCAGAAACGTTTACAGAAATTTATAGCGATCGTTATCTAAAACGTTATGTAAAGGCTTTAATAAAAAGACAATGGGGAGCTAACATGTCTAAATTTGATGGTGTTCAGCTTCCAGGTGGTGTAACTATGCGTGGTGCTCAAATTTGGGCAGAAGGAAACGCAGAAGTTGCTCAAATTGAGCAAGAAATGATGTCTAGCTACGAGCTACCAATAGATTTCATGACAGGTTAATATGGCAACCAATCCCCATTTTAATAAGAATTTTAAAGAAGAGCAAGATCTGGTTGAAGATCTTACCATTGAAATTATTAAAACAATGGGACGGGACATGCTGTACATACCTAAAAAGTATGTAACACAAGATGAATTATTTGGTGAACAAAAAGGAAATTACTTCAAAGACGGTATTCCTATCGAAATGTATATAGATTCTGTGTCTGGATTTGAAGGTCAAGGAGATATTGCAACCAAGTTTGGTATTGAAATTCGTGATAACGTACTTTTAACGGTATCAAGAAAACGATTTGTTCAAGAAGTACAAACACGTTTTCCGGATATAACCAGACCAAAAGAAGGCGATCTGATATTTTTTCCTTTAGCTCGTGCACTATTTGAAATAAACTTTGTAGAGCACGAAAATCCTTTTTATCAACTAGGAAAACTGTACTCTTACAGATTAACTTGCGAACTTTACAACTACAATCAAGAATCGTTTACCACAGGCAATACTGATGTGGATGCTATCGTAACTGAACATCTTCCTGCAGATCTAACAGATGAGAATACTTTGTTAGATACTCTAGATAACAGCTTGATTGATTTCACAGAAACGGATCCGTTCTCGGAAGGTAACTACTAATGTTTACGTATTATAACAACGAATCTATTAGAAAATTAGTTATAGCCGTTGGAACGGTATTTAACAATATTCACGTTTATCAAAAAGATAAAGACAATCAAAACGTAGATTTTAAAGTTCCATTAACATATGCACCAAAAGAAAAATTTATAAAGCGTTTAACACATCCCAGCTCGATTAGTGACAGAACTCGTGTTGAAATTTCGGTGCCTCAAATGGCGTTTGAAATAATGGATGTTGTTTATGATCCTAGTAGAAAATTAAATAAAACAAATTTAAGACTAGATGGTGTTAGTGGAAATTCGTCCTTCTCTGAAGCTCCCTATAATTTTACGTTCGGTCTATACGCATACACTAGAAATATAGAAGAAAATCTACAAATAGTAGAACAAATATTACCACAATTTAATCCCGAATTTGTGGTTAGTTTGAATTTGACCCCTTTACACCAAAAAGTAGATATTCCTATAGTTTTACAAAAAGTAATATTAAGTCAAGAATATGAGGGGGATTTTGCTTCTAGAAGATCTATTATTAGCACATACCAATTTTTAGTAAAATCCTACGTCTACAACCGAGTAAAGACCGGCGTACAAACCATAAATACTTTCGACTTAGACGTTTTAGATCCTGCTGGTATTACATTCAATATACAATAAACATTATGAGTGACGATATTATTTCTAAATCATTGGGTATAGATTTTACCGGTAATATACAGCCAGTACAACAATCAGACGTATCTAAAGAAAAAAATTTAGATAAAGATTTTGAATACGCTAAAGATAACATAAAGATGTTAATATCTAATGGTTCTGAAGCAATAGAAGAAATATTAAAAGTAGCAAAAGCAGGAGACTCGCCTAGAGCATACGAAGTAGTATCTCAACTACTAAAAACTGTTGCGGATATGAATAAAGATCTTTTAGAGCTACATCAACGAGCAAAAGCTGTTAAAAAAGAAAATATAAACGTAAAAAATACAACCAACAACTCCATATACGTTGGTTCTACCAGTGAATTACAAGATTTGATTAATAAAGATCGTAGTCGTTCTAAGGCTTTAGACAGTCAAACATTTTTAGATAATAACAATGGGGTATAAAAAGAAAAACGGTTATCTGGGTAATCCCAATCTCAAAGAAATTGGAACACAGATAGAATTTACAAAAGAACAGGTGGAAGAGTATATAAAATGCTCTCAAGATCCTGTTTATTTTATTAAAAAATATATTAAAATTGTTACTCTAGATAAAGGTCTAGAGCCATTTCAGCTTTACGATTATCAAGAAGATATTGTAACTAAAATACAAAACAACAGATATGTTATAGCAAAACTTCCACGACAGACAGGAAAAACTACAACTATTGTTGCTTGGCTTGTTCATTATGTTGTTTTTAACCAAAATGTAAACGTAGCAATTCTAGCAAATAAATTAAAAACTGCAACCGAGATTATGAAACGCTTAAAGGAAGCGTATGAGTATTTGCCTAAATGGCTACAACAAGGAGTAATAGAATGGAATAAAACATCTATTGCTCTTGAAAACGGATCGCGTGTTATGGCATCTGCTACCTCTGCTTCTGCTGTCCGTGGTGGTTCTTATAACGTAATTTTCTTGGACGAGTTTGCTCACGTTCCATCAAATGTTGCTGATGAATTTTTCACATCAGTTTATCCAACTATTACTTCTGGTCAAACAACCAAAGTTTTAATTGTGTCAACTCCTAATGGTTTAAATATGTTTTATAATCTGTGGCAAGGGGCAACAAAACCATCAGGTCAAGAAGGAAAAAACGAATACGTTCCTATTGAAGTACACTGGAGTCAAGTGCCCTTGTATCCAGGTGGGCCACTTCGAGACTACAAATGGAAACAAAGAACTATTAAACAACTTGGTGGAGGTGCTGGCGGAGAACACAAATTCCAAAGCGAATACGATTGTGATTTTATAGGTTCTTCCAATACTCTTATATCTTCTGCTAAACTCCACGTGCTGTCTGCTAAAGCACCACAATACAGAACCAAAGAAGGTCTAACAGTTTACGAAGAACCTAAAGACGGAAGAATATACGTAATGACTGTGGACACGTCCAGAGGACAAGGAAACGATTACAGTGCGGCTGTAATGTTTGATATTACCGAAGCACCGTATCGTATTGTTGCAAAATATAGAAATAATATTGTTTCTCCCATGCTTTTGCCGACCATTATTGCCGCTTTTGGAAAAAAATATAATAATGCATATATTCTTGTGGAAGTAAACGATATTGGTGGTCAGGTTGCGGATATATTACATCACGATTTGGAATACGATAATATTCTTATGAGTATGAACAAAGGCCGTTCTGGAATGGTTTTAAATGGCGGATTTGGTAGAGGCGAATCGCTGTTTGGTGTAAGAACTACCGTAACTGTTAAAAAGTTAGGATGTTCTATATTAAAAAGTCTAGTGGAACAAGATAAATTAATTATAGAAGATGAAGATATTATAAAAGAGCTTTTATCTTTTATTGCAAAGTACAATACCTTTGCTGCTGATGACGGCCATACCGATGATCTGGTTATGTGCTTGGTTTTGTTTTCTTGGTTAACCAAACAATCGTATTTTAAAGAAATTACAAATATTGACATCCGAAAAGAGCTTTTTGACGGAGAAATTAAAAAAATAGAAGAAGAAGATTGGTTTAGCTTCGGTTTTATATCTACATATGATTCTGAGGAAGACCAGACTAAACTATGAAAATATATAAATAAAAGTGAAATTATAAGAGGAAACAATTATGGCCCAATTCACAGCAGCAACTATTTCCTTTGGTGGCCTAGTAAAAGCCCTTGGGACTACTAGTTCAAATGGAATAAATGAAAAAAGCACTGGAATTATGTTTGTTCAAGACAGTGCTGATCTTGTAAAAAGAACCAGCATAGCTAACGCATCTGGTCCTACTGGAAGCTGGTATGAGGATTGGTGGTCAGTATGGAATTATTTACAATATGGCATTGGAGCTTGCATCGTGGGCGGTACTGGTTCTGATGGCTGGACAAGCATAAGCGTAACTAATACTCCACTACACGCAACAGACAATGATTTTCATGTTATATTTAATTCTGGAGCTAATGATATTGCTATTGCTAAAGGAACAACTTCTAGTGCCCGAGCTGCTGTAAGTGTAGCAACCACCAGAAAAGACTGTTTTGCTCTCGTGGGCAATGCAGATAACATTCCTTCAACAGACGTTACTGCTGCATATGCTGATTGGTTTAACGATTTCGGTATCACTGCATCAGGAGATTGGGATCAATCAGGTGTAACTGCAGGAAATATTATCTTTGTTGGAAATCAAAAGAAATATATCAGAAACTGGAATAACACTATTAGTGGTGGTAGCAGCATAGGAGAAGCAAATCTTGCTGCAGACGTTGCTGGTTGTTTTGGTAGAGCCTATCTAGGGTACAATGAATGGACCGTTCCTGCTGGTGTAATTAAAGGCCGAATATTAAACTCAATTACACTCAAAACAAATTATACAAACGATAATTTAGCAGTGTTTGATGATATTCGAATTAGTCCAGTTATTACTCTTCCTGGTAGAGGGTCATTCTTCTTCGGAAATACCACAGCGGCAGACCCAACCAAGAGCAACTCTAATATTAGTTTCCAAGGAATTTTAAATTATCTAAGAAAGAAACTTTTAGATATTGCTCTGGCTCTTACATTTGAACCAAATAATGCTTCTACTAGGGCTTCATTCACTGCTCAGTCAGAAAATGTTCTAAGTTTTATCCGAGACTCTGGATCCATATCTAACTTTAGCGTTATATGCGATGCTAGCAATAATCCTACAGAATCGTCTAACTTGGTTGCACAGATAATAATAAATCCAGTAGACGCCATCGAAACAGTAACACTAACCGTAACAAACGGCAATGTAAACGAATCTTTTTCTCTATAATTTAAGTTAAAAAAAGAAATATATGCCAGTAAATAAAGCAACTAGTATACACGGATTTATAAACGGATTTCATGGTGGAACCAGACTTAATAGGTTTATGGTTACTTCATCTTGTCTGGGTATAAATCGGCCATACCACGTAAGATCTGCTCAAATTCCAGGTGCAGTTATAAGTTCTATAGGTTTAAATTGGTTTGGTAGAACCATAGAACTTCCCGGAGAAAGAGTATATCAACCATGGACTATAACCATACTGGACGATTATGGAACGGGTTACGAAGTGCACAGCAAATTTGAGTCTTGGAGTCATTCAATAGCAAATAAAAATACACACACACTGGTGGGTTTACAAAACGCATTTCAGGCTGGAGCTGCTCCTAATGGTCTTGGATGCCAATTTTTAGTAGAACAATTCAGAACAGACAGTGATCGTGTAGAAAAAGATTTTATCCTATACAATGCTTGGCCTGTTCAAATAGGACCAATAGAATTAGATCAAAGTAAAGACAATCAACTTGTTCAATTTTCGGTAACTTTAGCATACTCTCATTTTGTTTAACGATAGAAGGCATTAAAAATGCAAATTTCAAAAACAGTAGATTCTTTCTTAAATAATTTTAATGGCGGAAACAGAACAAACAGATTTGTTACTTCATTTTTGGCAGGATCTGTTGGTCCTGCAACAGAAATTGATGCAGGAACTAATGGCGGTCTTAATTCCGATGCTAAAGGTAGATTACAAGCATTATCTGTTGCTAATGGCAGTAATCGAGGATTACCAATTCATTTTAGAGCAACAAAAATACCAGACCTTACTATAGGAACTATACCTGTAAATTATAGAGGAAAAACTGTTCTTTTTCCTGGAGATCGTGTTATTTCTAACTGGGAAATAATTATTTTAGATGATCATAGTGACACTCCAGGAAATGAATCAAGTTTTAATGAACATTTACATAGAGCGTTTATGGACTGGTCTAATTCTATAGTACCAACAGACAGCCGATACGGAGTTCAAGACTTTTACGGTGCAACAAGATGGTCTTTATCCGGCGGTAATGTGTGGACGATAAATCAATTAGATACTTGGCCGGTTACTGGTGAAAGCAGTAGATCACCAGGAAGTAATATTGTTAGAACTTTTAAAATGTATAATTGTTGGCCAAAAGAAGTAGGACCTATTCAGCTAGATATGGCTTCTGACAATTCTATAAATTCTTTCCGAGTTGTTATGGCGTATACCCATATGGACGGATTTGATACTGGCAATGGTTCTGGTAGCTGGGACGGCACCAGTACTGCTGGTCAGGGATAATAAAAAGGTATAAATATTATATTATGGACATAGAATTATTTGGATTTAAATTAGGCAAAAGAAAACAAGAACCGGTAATTAAAGACGTTATTACACCTGAACCGTACGACGGTTCATACGTCCTTGAGACCGGTGGCGTATTTGGTACTTATGTTGATTTTTCTGGTGCAATGCGTGACGAAAACCAGATGGTTCAACATTATCGTGCAATGTCGTTGTACCCGGAGGTCGATGCTGCCATTGAGGATATAACCAACGAAGCCATTGTAATGGATCAAGACCGAAAGCCGGTTAAACTAAATTTAGATCATGTAAATCTTTCAGATACCATAAAAACAAAAATATATGCTGAATATAATTATATTCTTAGATTATTAGATTTTTCTAATAAAGCTCCAGATATTTTTAGACGTTGGTATATTGATTCTAAAGTATTTTTCTATAAAAAAGTTGATAAAAATGATTTAAGAAAAGGCATAGTAGAACTAGTTCCTATCGATCCTTTAAAAATAAAGAAAATACGAAAAGTAGAAAAGGATCGTCAATTACATTCTGGTATGGTTCCTTTTTCTCCAGTAAAAAATATAGAAGAATATTTTATATACGCAGACACTGATAAAGACGCAGCATTTCCAACTTCTACATCTGGTTGGAAAATTTCACCAGATACTATTGCGTACAACCATTCAGGTATAATAGACCAAACAACACGTAGAGTTGTTGGCTATTTACAAAAAGCTGTAAGACCTTTAAATCTGTTACGTCAAATAGAAGATGCAGTGGCCATCTATCGAATCTCTCGTGCACCCGAACGTCGTATATTTTACGTAGACGTAGGTAATCTTCCTAAACAAAAAGCAGAACAATATTTACGTGAAATTATGAATCGTTATCGTAATAAAGTTATATACGATCCAAAAACAGGCGAAATCAAAGACGACAGAAATCACATGAGTATGTTGGAAGATTTTTGGATGCCACGTCGTGAAGGCGGTCGTGGAACCGAAATTAGTACGCTTGATGGTGGTCAAAATTTAGGACAGATGGAAGACGTGCAATATTTGTTACAAAAATTGTATCGTTCTCTTAGCGTTCCTATTTCTCGTATGATGCCAGATAGCGGGTTCAATATGGGCCGTTCAGCTGAAATCACAAGAGACGAAGTTAAATTTAATAAATTTATAGATCGACTTCGACAAAAATTTAGTTCTCTTTTCTTGGATCTACTAAAAACTCAAGTTGTATTAAAAGGATTAATGACTGAAGAAGATTGGAACAGAATCAGTCCTGATATAACCTTTAGATTTAATCAAGATTCCTATTTTACTGAACTAAAAAATAACGATATTCTTGCAGAACGTCTAAACATCATTGCTGCTGTTACACCTTATATCGGTAAATTCTTTTCTGAAGAATTTGTTCGTAAAAACTTCTTGAAACAGTCAGAAGAAGATATTTTAGAAATCGACGCACAAATAAATAGAGAAGCACAGAGACAGTTAGAAGCACAAGAACAGCAAGCGTATCAACAAATGCTAACCGGTCAACAACCAACTGACCAAGAAAATCAAGAAGAGGCACCACCACAATGAACCATTTAAGTAAAGCAATAAATATGATTCTTCGTGGTGATGTAAATAAGTTTAAAAATATTTTAGAAGAAGCTTTAAGGGATCGAGCTGCTTTGTTTTTAGAAGCAGCGTACAAAGAAGAAAGTGAAAATATTCTTAAAAATATTGAAATAATAAAAGAAAATCTGAAAAATCCTATTTTAGAGATCAAAGAAACACAAGAATTTACGGTTCCTTCTGTTCATCATACTAAAGACGGTAAAACCATAACTTTAACAGAAGAACAAGTAAATTCCATCACTAAACTATACAAAAGTCTAAATAATTCCAGTAAAGAAAGACTTTTAAAACTATTGTCAGAATCTGAAGATTCTATAAACAGAATAATAAATTTAGCAAAATTTGAGAGGAACAAAAAATGATAAACGACTCAGCAAAAAAGATTTTCAACCTAATATCTGAAGATAACGTTGCGGCTGCACAAACAGAAATAAAGCAAGAACTAACAAATAGACTTTCATCTCTATTAGATGCTAAATTTGAAGAATTTGCTTCAACCATATTTGAAAGCAAGCACAAGAAAAAAGAAAAGATGGCAGATAAAGATTATGATGGCGATGGAAAAGTAGAAAGTGCAAAAGATGAAGTATGGGGCAGCAGAAAGAAAGCCGCTAATGCTGAAGGCCGTTGGTTAAAAGAAGAAACGTATTGCGAAGACGGCGAATGTGAAGAAAAAGAAGACTCAGAAGAGATGGAGGATTCAGAAGATGTGGAAGAGAGTGAGGAGCAATACGAAGAAGAAGAAGAAAGTAAGTCCGACAAAAAAGGCGGTAAGAAATCAAAGAAGATGGATGAAGAAGACGAAGAAGAGGAAGACTGATGAAGTTAATAACAGAAACAATTGAACAAGTAAACTTTTTAACTGAAGCTGCTCCAGAAGGTGGCAAAAATTATTTCATTGAAGGCACCTTCATGCAAGCAGATACACTCAATAGAAATAAAAGAGTATATCCTAAACACATTTTGCTAAACGAGGTTAACCGTTACAGCAAAGAATATGTAGAAAATAATCGTGCTTTTGGTGAACTAAACCATCCATCGGGCCCCACCGTAAATTTAGATCGTGTTGCAATAATTATTAAAGAATTAAACTGCAATGGTGTGGATGTACAAGGAAAAGCAAAAGTTATGAGTACCCCAATGGGCGAGATTGTTAAAAACCTTATCAATGAAGGTGCTCGTCTTGGCGTTTCAACTCGTGGTATGGGTTCGTTAAAGGCCAGAAACGGCTACAACGAAGTTCAACCAGACTTTATGTTATCGGCTGTAGATATTGTAGCAGATCCATCTGCTCCTAATGCGTTCGTAAACGGAATCATGGAAGGCAAAGAATGGGTTTGGAACAATGGTATTTTAGAAGAAATGTACATTGAAGAATATAAAAAAGAAATTAAAAGAACATCTTCTAAAAATTTGGAAGAAAAGGGCATCAAGCTTTTTGAAAATTTCTTAAAGAGACTTTGAATGTTATCGTATAAGCAGTATATAACCTTATCTCTTCTGTATGAGCAAAGTGGCGTGACAGGTGCTACTGCAACACCACCTCCGCCTCCAGCATCATTTACCCCAACTTCAGGTGCCACAGCAGGCCCTGCTCCTACTGGTTTAAGCAATCTTGGAGGTGGTACACCATCTTCAATTCCTAGAGGCCCATCCCAAGATCCAAATTTTAGTCCGTTACGTCTTGCTGGAGCAGGATTAGGACTCATCAAGCCCGCATCAGAGTATGCTGCAGAAACAACAGGCAGGCTGTCTGGTCTGGGGTATAGCACTCAAGGTGTAGTTAACCGATTTAATACTTATAAAAATTTAGGAAATATTCTCTCTTCGGGAGGAAATATAGTAGCTGGTCTATCTGGTATGGTTTCTTCTTCTGCCAGACCTGCAATTGAAAAATTTGGTCAATTGATGGGTGGGGCGGGCGGAGCAATATCTGGAATTTTAGGTAAGAGTGGAAAATTTGGTGATGAATTTGCAACAGTTATGACAGCTGCTTTATACGATCCTAGAGCAGCAGGAGAGCTGGGATATACAGAAAATATGTCTGGTTTGTCTGGTGCTCCTGGAACATTTGATCCAATGGATGTTATTAAACCACCCACACCTAGAACTACTCCTTAATAAACGTAAAAAAATAATTTTATAAATAATACAGTATAGAGGAAAACCTATGGCAAAACAAACAAAACAAGTAAGACCTGTCGTTATGGACGCAACTGGAAAAGGCGATTTTGATACTACCGGTAAAGGATCTATGTTAGGCACTCTTGATGCTGGAAATCCTAATGCTACTCCTGTAGCAAACATGGGTTCATTACGTCCAGCCAGCGTACCACCAGGTCCAGGCGGAGAAGCTAAACAACTAGGAGAGAATGCAATCGAATCTCTCTTTGGTGAAGCTGATTTAACAGAAGAATTTAAGAACAAGGCTTCAGTAATTTTTGAAGCCGCTGTTTCTGAGAGAGTTGAAACCATTCGTGAACAACTCCTACAAGAAACTTCTGCTCTAATGGAAGAAGAAGTAGTTAAAGTAGTAAATGAACTTGCTACCAAACTAGACGAATACCTTTCATACGTTGTAGAAGAATGGATGGAAGAAAATAAACTAGCTGTAGAAGGTGGTATTCGCACAGAAATCACCGAGAGCTTTATGAAGGGACTAAAGTCTCTGTTTGAAGCTCACTACGTTGAAGTTCCAGAAAACAAACACGATATTCTTGAAGATCTTTTTGCAGAAAATCAAAAGCTTGAAGAATCTCTAAACGAACAAATTAAAAACAACGTTTCACTAAAGAAAGATATTCTAGAAAGTGCTGCTAAGTCTGTTTTCTTAGAAGCCACTGCAGATCTTTCAAGAGTGGACGCTGAACGTCTTGCTTCTTTAGTTGATAATGTCAATTACAGCAATATTGATGAGTTTGCCAACAAGTTAACAATTCTCAAAGAGAACTACTTAAAGGCTGCTCCAGTTGCTGCTAAAGAGCCAGAAGTATTAACCGAACAAAGGGCTCAAGTAGCATCTACCGGCCCCATGTCTGCGTACGTTACTGCCCTTTCACGTCAACTTAAAAAAGTCTAATTTATAAATAAATCTAAACCAAGGAGAAAACAAATGGATTTTAATAGTACAACCCCCTACGACACACTCGTAGAAAAATGGAATCCTCTACTAAGTCACGAGGCACTTCCAGAAATTAAAGACTCATATCGTAAGAAAGTTACTGCTGTTCTACTCGAAAACCAAGAGAAGGCTCTTCGTGAGCAATATCTCACCGAAACCCCAGCCAACAACATGGGCGGTGGTGGTTTCTCAGTAACTCCAGCAGGCTCAGGCACTCAAGGTCAACTAGCTGGTTACGATCCAATTCTAATCAGCCTAGTTCGTCGTAGCATGCCAAACCTCATGGCCTACGATCTAGCTGGCGTTCAACCAATGAATGCTCCAACCGGCCTTATCTTTGCTATGCGTAGCCGTTATAGCACCCAAGGCGATAAGACTTGGACTGGTTTAGATCGTCAAAAGGGTGGTCCTGGTGGTCTTGGCCGCGAAGCTTTATTCGGTGAAGCATTTGCCAAGTTCGGTGGTTCGGGTGGTACTGCTAACGGTGCTGCATTCTCAGCTACCGGTGGTATCAACCCAGTAGGTGCCAGCGGTTCATTCGGTTTCAACGGTGCTGATGGCGTATCTGATGGTATTCGTAACAGCGGATTCGACATGAACGATTTCCGTGGTATTCTAACAGATCGTGCTGAACAACTAGGCGAAGCTGGTGGTTCATACGCTTTCCAACAAATGGCATTCAGCATCGAAAGAACTGCTGTAGAAGCTAAAACTCGTGCTCTAAAGGCAGAGTACACCACTGAGCTAGCTCAAGACCTCAAGGCCGTTCACGGTCTCGATGCTGAGAGCGAACTCGCTAATCTACTTAGCACCGAAATTCTTCACGAAATTAATCGTGAAATGATATACACCATCTATCGTGTAGCTAAAGCAGGTGCTCAACACAGCGATCTTACCACTCCAGGTGTATACGATCTCAACACCGACTCTGACGGTCGTTGGAGTGCAGAACGCTTCCGTGGTCTCATGTTCCAAATTGAACGTGAAGCCAACACCATTGCCAAGGATACTCGTCGCGGCAAGGGTAACTTCCTAGTTTGCAGTAGTGACGTAGCTTCGGCTCTCGTCATGGGCGGTTTCCTAAACCTCACCCCAGCTGTTCAAACTCAACTAGAAGTTGATGATACCGGCAACACTTTTGCTGGTGTTCTTAACGGCAAGTTTAAGGTCTATATCGATCCTTATGCTCAACTAGGTGCAGACTTTGCTGTAGTAGGCTACCGCGGTGCAAGCCCCTACGATGCTGGTCTCTTCTACTGCCCATACGTTCCGCTACAAATGGTACGTGCAGTTGACCAAAACACTTTCCAACCCAAGATTGGATTCAAGACTCGTTACGGTATGGTTGCTAACCCCTTCGCTGAAAGCACTGATATCAATGCTCTTGGCGGTAACCAATACTACCGTATCTTCAGAGTTAAGAACCTTCATGGTAACACTGGTTTCGGTCTCTGATCTGAAGTTTAACTAAATCTAACGCTAAGGGCTCCCCCTAAAAAGGGAGCCCTTTTCGTTTACCTAAATAATATTATGTCAAGTCCAGAATCACATAACGGTATTTTAACTAATTATTTTCAATTTCAATTAGAGCGAGTACCTAATATAGTTTATTTTTGTCAGGCTGTAAATTTACCCGGCATCAAAAAATTTGAATTTGACCAACCAACAGTTTTAAGTCATCCTATAAGAAGTCCTGTAGGAGCTATCAGATTTGACGATCTTATAATGGCATTTAAAGTTGATGAAGATTTAACCAATTGGTTGGAAATTCATACATGGATAACTCAAATGAGTCATTATGAAGACGATTACAGCACCATTACGCGTTGGGATACTCAAAGAAGTAATGGAAGACTACTAATAACAAACAGCAGTTATAAACCAAAAATTAAAGTAGAATTTAGAAAAATGTTTCCTATAGAATTAAGTGGAATAAATTTTACGTCAGTTTCTCCAGATTCAGTAGAAGCAATTGCAACCGTTAAATTTGCATATTCTAATTATTCTATTGAAAGACTTGTAAATCCTTAATATTGGTGTATAATATAATTATGAATTTTGAAGACCTTAAAAATATGATAAAAGAAGATATCGGTATAAACGACACCGAATTAGATCGAGAATCTTCAAGAACCCCTCAACTACACAATAAGTATCTTAATTTTTTTATGGATGAAAAATTACGTCTTAAGAAATTAGAAAGCGAACAAGCAGTTCTTCGACGCAACAAATGGTTATACTATACTGGACGTATGAGCCAAGAAGAATTGACTCAGCTAGGCTGGGAACCATTTGAATTAAATGTATTAAAAACTGAAGCAGACGATTTAATAACATCAGATCCAGATTGGATCAAACTGGATGAACGCGTTTCTTTTCAAAAAGAAAAAGTAAATTATCTAGAAAATGTAGTTAAAATTATAAACAATCGTCAATGGCAAATACGTGCTATGATTGATTGGCATAAATTTACTCAAGGAGTTTAATGGCAGATTTAAAGATCACTCAACCAGATTCTGTTATGATAAAAGTTGATTGTGATCGTTCTCTTGCTAGAGAACTGAACGGATATTTTACGTTCAGTGTTCCAAATTTTCAGTACACTCCTGCATTCAAGAAGAAACTATGGGACGGTAAAATACGTCTTTTTAATCTGTATACTCAAACTATATTTGCAGGATTGACGGATCATGTAATTAAATTTGCCAAAGACCGTGGTTACACATGGGATTTATCTTTATCTGTTTATGATAAACCAAAACCAGAAGATGTCAACTCTTTTATAGCCAAATTACCTCTATCTGTGGGTGGCAAAGCTATAACCCCCTACGATTATCAGGTAGAGGCCGTACAACACGCCCTAGAGCATTCTAGGGCCCTTCTCGTGTCTCCTACGGGGTCTGGTAAGTCTATGATGATATACCTTCTGTGTAGATGGATGTTAGATCAAAATTCAACCGGTAAAATTTTAATTATTGTACCAACAACCAGTCTTGTAGCACAGATGTTAGCAGATTTTAGAGAATACTCTAAACAAGATACTTGGAAAGCAGACAGAAATATTCATACAATTATGGCTGGAAAAGATAAAGTATCCAGCAAAAGAATTATAATATCCACTTGGCAAAGTATATACAATCAGCCATACGATTATTTTGATGATTTTATTGGAGTTTTTGGTGACGAGTGCCATTTGTTTAAAGCAAAATCACTTTCATCGATTATGAGTAAAGCCAAAAAAACCAAGTACAGAATAGGAACAACAGGCACTCTAGACGGCACACAAACTCACAAATTGGTGATTGAAGGATTGTTTGGTCCAACATATCACACAACAACTACAAAAAAATTAATAGATCAAGATCTGTTATCAAGTATTAGTATTGATTGTTTACAACTTCAATATTCGCAAGAAGATATAGAAACAACAAAAAAAATGTTATATTCTGACGAAATTCGATGGGTAGTCAGTAATTCTAAAAGAAACAAATTTATTCAAAATCTTTGTAGTAAACTTAATGGAAATACTTTAGTTCTTTTTAATTTTGTTGAACTGCAAGGAAAACCACTCTACGAAATGATAAAAAATTCTACAAATAAACCTGTGTATTTCATACACGGACAAACTGAAGTAGAAGAAAGAGAACAGATCAGAAAGATTATGGATTCAGGAACAGATGCTATACTTATTGCATCTTATGGTACCTGCTCTACAGGCATAAATATAAGAAACATTCATAATATTGTTTTTGCCTCTCCTTCTAAATCAGTAATACGTATTTTACAATCTATAGGAAGAGGATTACGAAAGAGTGAATCAAAAGTTCAAATGAAGTTGGTTGATATAGCTGATGATCTTCGTTACAAGAAACAAGTCAACCATGGAATGAATCACTTGTATGAACGATTAAAAATATATACTAATGAAGGGTTTCCATACAAATTGATAAGTATACAACTACCAAAGGAGTCTCATGAAACATTATAAAATTTTAAAACTAAAATCAGGGGAAGATTTAATTGGAACTGTTCGTCTAACAAAAGACGGAACAATTAAAATTCATAGACCCATGGTTTTTAAGTCGATGGTTACACAAGATCTTTGGGGTGGTATGCGTGAAGTGTTTATGTTAAAAGATTGGCTTTTATTATCAGAAGATAAAATTGCTGTGTTAGATAAAGCATCAATTAATACTATAGTTAATGCTTCTAAAGAAATAAGCAGTCTTTATGATGCAGAAAAACTTAAAGATGATGCTTCTCCATTAAAGCCAAAAAGATCACAAGTAATGCCAGAATTACCCGATCTTGGGCCAAATCCAATAAACGATATACAGAGACATCTAGAAGAGATGATAGCAAGATCAGAAAAGATGGCGGAAGAAGAATCTAACTTAAAAGATCTTGCAAAACCCAAAAAAGGTGATAAAATGGTGTTTATGAACCTAGTATTTTCGCCTGATGTTATTATTGAGTTACTTCGATCTGGACTATTAGACCGAAAAGAATTAGGCGAAATGATTAATGAAATCACCAATGAAAATGGCGAAGGTATGAATCCTGACAAATTTACTGGTGATAAGACAGATAAGAAGGATTTAGGAAATGATTGGACGGATTGGCCCGCTGATCCTAACTCTGAAGACTACAAATAACCTATTCTTCTTTTTACTCAGACAATATATTATAACAGGAAATTTACATCATGTCAAATAGAAAATCTAAAAAATCTAAAGAAAGCAAAAAAGAAGAAAATTTACAACAAGTAATAGAAAAAGAAGTTAACGAAGACCATTACGTAAACAACAAAGAATTTTTATCAGAAATGATAAAATGGAAAAAGGCAATACGAGAAGCAGAAGAAAGTGATGATCCTAAACCACCAGTATCAGATTACATCGCAACTTGTTTTTTAAAAATAGCAGAACGACTATCTTCAAAATCTAATTTTATAAATTATCCGTATAAAGAAGAAATGATAGGTGATGGTATAGAAAATTGTTTGATGTACGCTCACAATTTTAATCCCAGAAAATCTAAAAATCCATTTTCGTATTTTACACAAATAATATACTATGCTTTTTTACGAAGAATAGAAAGAGAAAAGAAACAAGCATACGTAAAATTGAAAATGACAGAAAATATGGATGATGGAACAATACATAAATGGTTTAAAGAAAACTACTTTGAAAAAGAATCACCACGAGAAGCACTAAGCGAATTATTTCAAATATCAGAACGAGATATAGAAAAGTACGAACCAAAGAAACGAAAGAAGCGTAGAAAGAAAACATGATACAGGACTTTAATCCATCCGATCCTTTCAATAATGAAGAATTTGAATTTGAAGCAGTAGAAGAACACGATCTAGAAGCTGTTGATGATACTATACAGACTGCTTATAAAAAACAAATGTCTACTATAGAAAAATTAATTCTTCCTCTGTTAAATAATTTGATGAAAAATTCTACAGTAGAAACCATAAAATGGCCAAACAGAGAAGCAGCAATTAAAACACAAATATCTAAGATAACAGCGATAACAAGAAATCCTTTAAATTATTAATTATGAAAATTGCAATTATTGGCGATACCCACTTTGGGGCACGAGGAGATTCTCCTCTTTTTCTAAATCATTTCCTTAAGTTCTTTGAAGAACAGTTTTTTCCGTATCTTAAAGAGCACGGTATTACCAAGGTTCTTCATTTGGGTGATCTGTTTGACCGTCGAAAGTTTGTAAATTTTAATACTTTACACCACACCAAGAAACGATTTATTGATTGGTTTGATGCTAACGGTGTAGAGCTTCACTGTATTCTTGGTAATCATGACGTGTTTTACAAGAATACAAACCGGTTAAATTCTCCCAAAGAAGTGCTGGCAGAGTGTCATGCATCGTTTCATCTGTATGAAGACGCAGAAGAAGTGTGTTTTAATGGTGCAACCATTCTGATGGTTCCGTGGATTAACGAAGAAAATAAAGACCGATTCATGCAAAAGATTAAAGACACCAAAGCAACTATTCTGGCAGGCCACCTAGAATTAAGTGGTTATGAAGTTATGCCCGGTGTAAAGTTTGGTGAAGGTATGGACGACAAGTTCTTAGAAAAGTTTGATTTAGTTTTATCTGGTCATTTTCACAAAAAGAGTTCTAAAGGCAATGTGCATTATTTGGGCACACAATACCAGATGACTAGTATTGATACCAATGAAATCAAAGGATTTCATACCTTAGACACAGAAAATCGTGAATTAAAATTTATTCCAAATTCTATGAAAATGTTCTATAATGTAGAATGGAGAAACGGAACACTTATTCAAGACTTTGATCCTTTAAAATATAAGGGAACTTATGTAAAGGTAATTGTCTATGAAAAAAAGAGTGAAACAAAATTTGACCAATTCATAGATATGTTGTATGCTGCAGAACCAGCTAGTGTTAGTATTATCGAAGACCTTAGTGATAAAAATAAAGAAGAGACCGATCTGGATATTTCAGAAGATACTCTTAGTTTAATTAATAGAGAAATCGACAATATGGAAGCCGAGAATAAAGAAGAACTTAAAAATATTGTTCGTGAAATCTATATGGAGAGTCTGGATTGATAACATTCAAGACTGTTCGTTTTAAAAACTTTGGTTCTTTTGGTAATACATTTACTGAACTTCAGTTAAATAAAAACAACACAACTTTAGTGTGTGGCTCTAACGGTAACGGTAAGTCGTTTGCGTTTCTAGACTCTATTAGCTTTGCACTGTTCGGAAAACCGTTCCGTAACATGAACATTCCTCAACTGGTAAACAGCATTAACAAGAAAAATTGTGTTGTTGAATTAGAGTTTAGTATCGGAAAAACAGAATATAAAGTTGTTCGTGGTCTAGCACCCAAAGTATTTAAAATTTATAAAGATGATGAGCTGGTAAATGAAGACGCTAAGAGTAAAGACTACCAAAAAATCCTAGAAGAACAAATTGTGGGCATGAACCATAAAACGTTCTCTCAGGTGGTCGTGCTTGGCTCGTCTTCGTTTATTCCGTTCATGCAGTTAACACCTGCAGATCGCCGTCTTGTTATAGAAAACATTCTAGATATTGGTATTTTTTCAGAGATGAACGGCGTGTTAAAAACCAAGATCGGCACTGCTAAAGGTAACTTGCAAGCCGTGGAGTCTGAGCTATTATTGGTAAATGAGAAAGTTTCTGCAACCAAAGAGGTATTAGAGTCGTACCAACGCAATACATCAGATCGCGTGGCTGATCGTAAAAAAACCTTAGAAGAAAACACAGAAACAATCAAAACTCTATCTAAAGAAATTAAAACACTCCAGAAGAGCATGAAGGAACTGGAAACAGAGATAGAACCAGGAGATCAAATAAATGCGGAACTTAAGAAACAGCAGATCGTTCTCTTTAAACTCGAAAGCACCCTTGAAAGCGTACAAACGGATATCCAGTTCTTCGAAAAGAACCACAGTTGTCCGACTTGCAAGCAAACCATCAGTAAAGAACACAAAGAGACAGTCATTGCCGAAAAGTCTGAGAAGGCCAAAGAGCACCATCGCTCGCTGGACCGCATAAAAGAAGCTATAAACATGTCTAAGAATAATCTGAACAAGATTATAAGTGTTCAGAATAAACTTAACGACTTAATTATCAAGGCTTCTGCCAAAGAACAAACGGTAGAGTCTCTGATAAAACTAAACGAAAAGTTGGATCAAGAGATGATGACCGTTGTAGAGACCGCAGACACTCAATCCAAAATTCAAGATGCACAAGATCGTCTTTCTGATCTTCTATCTAAACAAGGAAAACTTTTGGAAAAGAAACAGAAAGCACTTGACACGCTTCGTTCATATGATAAACTGGTGTTCTTATTTAAAGATAGCGGAATCAAAGCCAAGATTGTAAAATACTATATTCCGCTTATTAACAAGTATGTAAACAAGTATCTGAATAGTATGGATTTCTACGCTAACTTCCATCTGGATGAAGAGTTTAATGAAGTTATTAAGAGCCGCCATCGTGACGAGTTTTGTTATGAATCGTTTAGCGAAGGCGAGAAAATGAGAATCGATCTGGCATTGCTTCTGACATGGCGAGAGATCGCAAAGTTGAAGAACAGTGTCAATACTAATCTGCTTATTCTGGATGAAGTTTTTGATTCCAGTTTGGACAGTGGTGGAGTGGATGAACTGATGAAACTACTATCTAGTTTTGGAGTACGAACAAACGTGTTCGTGATCAGCCATAAGACTGATCAACTACTAGACCGATTTAACAATGTGATTCAACTAGAAAAGAAAAAGAACTTTAGCCGACTTGTATGAAAAACTTATCTAAACGATCTTCTGTAATTTTTAAGTTTCCGGAATGTTATAAAGACAATCCAAAATTATTAGAACAACGTGCCCAAGCAGAAGATAAAAAGAAAACAGAACAAGATAAAAAATTCTTGTATTGGTACAAGCAAGAAATGAAAAGAAAGGGATACAAGGTATCTAAAAATATAGGAAAACAGCCCATGATAAAAAAACAACTGTATAAAAAGTATGTGTTAGACGAAAATAATCTTCCTGTTAATGGACTGCGTGTTTCATTTCCAACCCGAAGAAACATCAGAAAGATACGCGAAGAAGGATCAAAACGAGGAATACGTAATATGAAATCAACATATTATGGTCATTATATCAGCGTTCTTCCTCCAGAACTAATAAATAAAGAAAATGTGGATTGGTTGAATTTACATGAAGCGGTTCGTGAACCATTGCCTCTTCCCATCAATGAACTGTATCAATGTCCAGAAGAACCAAAACAAGAACCACTAAAGGTAGACACTAAGAAGTGGGCCGCTTGGGCAAGAAAACTGTGAAAAAGAAAAAGAAAAAAGTGTCACGCCGTATTGGTCGTGGTGATTCTGTAGACTCTCTAATCATGGGCAGTGAGCCTGTGTGGAAGGATGCAGATAAACTAACACCAGAAGAACTGGATACCAAGATTCTACGAGCAATCAACTGGTACAGTTATTCATGCGATAATAACATGTGCAAGCCATGGGTTATTGACTGGATGATGAAGAACGGATATTCCAAGAAAGATATCAAGGCTGCAGCAGCATGTGATATTAATGCCATGGAATTTATCTATATTGGCAGTCGCTGTCGTATCATGAATCTTGGTGGTACGCTTCGTCCAGAAACCGTAGACATGGTAAAAAAGAATGTGGATCAAATCATTCACCAAGGGCTGACTCGTCCAGCCAAAATCGAAGATCCTAACAAAGAGAAAGTGAATGTCCAAGAACGTATTGCCAAGAAAAGTATTGAATACATGGCGGTTATTGAAGGACGGGTTGATCAACTTTACGGTTTGGCTGTTAAGGATCAATTAAAGAATACGGATCACGAAGAATGGTTGCGTGGTGAAGGTATAAAACCTGTACACTTTAAGAAATTGGCCAAAGTACTAGAGCCCCACATCAAAGAACTAAAGGTTGCATATAAAGGTCAAGATCCAGATCTAAAACAAGGATTTGATTTTCTCGGTAAGCGTAAGATCAAACAAATGATAACTACTTTAGAGGAATTTAAAGACATTTTAAATGGCTAATTACGGAACAATTTTTAAAGTAGTAGACGCTACCGGAAAGTGCATACAATACTCGAAAGGAGATATTGTATATAAAAATGGAGAGGCATATATTGCAAGTCGTGATCCGGATATTTGCAAATCTCCTGAGCATAAAAATTCTGGTTGGGAGCCTCTTCAAAACGAAAGAAACGGAACAGCTGTTACATTTTTTAATTCGACGACGCCTCCTGCACGAATAATTCAAGGGGATGAGTGGTTTAATCCAGATACGGGAAAATTATACAAATATATTAAAGACAATGATTCTGAACAATGGGTACAAATCTTTTGACTTTTAGTTTTTATGTGGTATATTTAAATCATGTTACTTATTGACAACAACCAGATTATTCTGGCTAATATTTTTCAAGCAGCAAAAGACGGCGAACCTCTAAACGAGGATTATGTTCGTCACACTGTGCTGAATTCGTATCGTAAATATCACACCAAGTTTCGTCAGTACGGAGAAATGATTCTTTGTAATGATGGAAATAACTATTGGCGTAAGAACGTATTTCCATATTACAAGGCTAATCGCAAGAAGCAACAAGAACTTAAGAAGGATGAATGGAAAGCGGTATTTGAAGTACTAGACACCATTCGTGATGAGGTAAAGGAAGTATTTCCGTATCCTAGTATTCGGCTTCAAGGAGCCGAGGCCGACGATATTATCTACACTCTGTGCAAAACACATTATCAAACTGAAAAGGTGCTTATTGTGTCTAACGACAAAGATTTTCAACAACTACAAATCTTTCCAAATGTGGAACAATATAGCCCTACCACAGATAAATATCTTGTGTGTTCAGATCCTCGCGGATTCCTTTTTGAACATATTATAGGTGGTGATTCTAGTGATGGTGTGCCTAATATGCTTAGTGACGATGATACTTTTGTGGCAGACGGTAAGCGACAAACGCCGATGACGCAGAAGCGTATTGCACAACTAAAGAAAGATGCTGAAAGCTCTGAATTTTATGAAAATGCTAAATATATCAGGAACAGCAGATTGATTGACATGAGTAATGTACCACAAGATTTACAACAACGCATCTTAAACACATACAATAGCCAGAAAGGAAAAGGCAGAGACAAGCTGCTTCAGTATTTTATTGATCATCGACTGAAGAGCCTTATGCCACACTTAGAGGAATTTTAATGTATACTCCAGAACCTGAATCAGAATACGAACGTTGGCGACGAGAACAAAAAGAAGCAGCAGCCCGACGAAAGAAAAAGCGTGGCCGCAAACCCAATCAACAAGGTTGGTTGAATGACTTGCGACACGGTTACACATCTGAAGGGGAAGATTTTGAGAACTTTGAACGATTTAACAAATAAAGGATTTTTATATTATGACACAAGCGACAACAACAATTTCTAAAGACACACTGAACATTCTTAAGAATTTCAGTGGTATTAATTCTAACCTGTACGTAAAGGCTGGATCTAAACTTACTACCATGTCTCCCACAAAGAATATCATGGCAGAAACCACTGTGGAAGAAACATTTGATACCGAGTTTGGTATCTGGGATCTAAACAAACTTCTGGGTGTTATTTCTTTGTTTCAAGATCCAGAACTACAGTTTCATGAGAAGTATGTCACAATCACTGGCAGCAGTGGTTCCACTGTAAAGTATTATTATTCAGATCCTAAGCTGTTATCATATCCCACAAAGAGCATCAAGAAAGTTGATGCCGCTGTGGAGTTTGATCTAACCAGCGATGATATTCGTGAACTACAACGAGCATCAGCAGTTCTAGGAAATCCAGATCTGTCTTTTGTTTCCAAGGATGACAAGGTAGTTGCTATTATTCGTGATCTGAAAGATCCTACTTGTAACACATTTAGTATTGAAGTAGGTGAAAATACTAATGAAGCAGACTTTACCTTTAACTTCAAGATGGAAAACATGAAGATGCTTGATGGTGATTATCACGTGGCACTCTCTAAGAGTGTTATCGGTCAGTTTAGTCACGCCAGCCGTCCTCTAACTTATTGGATTGCTATGGACGCAACCAGCACTTACAAGGAGTAAAATGATTACAGCAAACGACGCTATTGGACTGCTGGTAGAAAAGTATCGACCAGCAATCATTGATCACTGTGTGCTTCCTCAAGATCTCAAGGACACGTTTAATGCTATTGTGGAGTCTGGAGAGTGTCCTAATCTGCTCCTAGCAGGCAAGCCCGGTATGGGCAAGACCACGGTGGCTAAGGCTCTGTGTACACAACTAGGTGCAGATCATATCCTAATCAATTGCTCTGAGGATGGTAATATCGACACTCTGCGAACCAAGATTCGTCAGTTTGCCAGTACCGTGTCACTGTCTGAAGGAGCCAAGCAGAAGATTGTGATTCTGGACGAGTTTGACTACTCTAATGCCCAGAGCATTCAGCCTGCCCTTCGAGGAGCTATTGAGGAGTTTGCCAAGACGTGTCGGTTTATCTTGACCTGTAACTACAAGAACCGTATCATTGAGCCTATCCATTCTCGTTGTACGGTTATTGACTTTAACTTCCCGTCCAAAGAACGTCCAGAACTAGCCAAGGAATTCCTAGCCCGTTGTCAGGCTATTCTGGAACTGGAAGGCATTGAATACGATCTTAAAGTATTGTCTAAAGTTGTTGCTAAATATTTTCCGGATTTTCGTCGTACATTAAATGAGCTCCAGCGATACTCTTCTGCTGGTGTTATTGATATTGGAATTTTGAGCACGGCAGGAGAACTCAACATCAAGGAACTGATGGGATTCCTGAAGACTAAAAACTTTACAGAGATCCGTAAGTGGGTAGCCAACAACCTTGACAACAGCCCTCAGGATGTGTTTAGGAAGGTCTACGATGGCTTATACGAGCATTTAGACCCTAAGAGTATTCCTCAGGCGGTTGTGGTTATTGGCGAGTATCAATACAAGACGGCATTTGTGGCCGATCAAGAGATCAATCTGTGTGCGTTTATGGTGGAACTAATGATGAACTGCGAGTTTAAAGAATGAACCCTTTTGACTTCTTAAATTCCATAAATCAAACAAAAATTTCACTTATGGACGAAGACCCCGGGTGTGAACGGGAGTACAATCCGTTTCTAGCCAATCGCGGTCTTTCGTACTTTTCTGATACCATCTTTCTGGCAAACGAAATGAACCGCCTACCCGGTCTGGGTAAAAAGCTTCAATACGACTTTCTTCTGGTGTCTGTTCGAGCACGTAAACGATACAGCAAATGGATCAAGGATGAGTCCAACGAGCGTATAGATGCTTTGAAGACTTTATATGGGTATTCTCATATCAAAGCTAAACAAGCAATAGACCTAATTTCTGAACAGGATTGGAAAACAATTTTTAGCCTTTTAGATCAAGGTGGCACAAATACTAAAATTCCTAAATAATTCCGTGTTACTAAAAAAATAAATGAAAGCGGATTATTATGGAAAACGAAGATATTTTTGATGGTTTGGGTGTAGAAGTAAAACTAAAATCAAAAGAAGATTTTTTAAAAGTATGTGAAACCCTTACCAGAATGGGCGTATCGTCTAAAAAAGAAAAAAAATTATATCAAAGTTGCCATATACTTCATAAACGCGGTAGATACGCTATAATGCATTTTAAAGAACTTTTGGAACTAGATGGATTAGAAACAGACATATCTGACAATGATATTGGTAGACGAAATTTAATAGTTAAATTATTAAATGATTGGGGTCTTTTAGAAGCGGTTGACCCAGAAGAATATTTAGAACCACAACTATCTTTAGCACAGTTAAAAATTATTCCTCATAAAGAAAAGAAAGATTGGCAACTCGTGCCTAAATATCATATAGGAAACTCTTAATTATGCAAACTGAAGTGATTTCTTTTTATAGTGATATAGACAATTCGACTTACTATAGTGACCACGCTAATAGAATTAAAAAACAATTAGATGGTTTAAATATTCCCTATGATATACGAGAAAAAATATCGTTAGGTTCGTATCAAAAAAACTGTTTAAGTAAACCTGATTTTATTTACAAAATGTTAATTCAAAAACAAAAGCCTGTAATCTGGCTAGATATAGACTCTGATGTGCGAAGACCATTAGGAATATTTGATACATTTGTCCCCAATACAGATCTAGTTGTTAGTTGTTCAGATACAAGATTAGTTGCAGCTAAAGCATCCCCCATTTTCTTTAATTTTAATTCTAAAGTTTTAGAGTTTTTGCAACATTGGATTTTTATAACTAAAAAAATGATGAATGATGGTAAATGGTTTGACCATGAAGCCCTAATAGGAATACTACACCATTTTTATCAAAAAGATGGTTTTGTTATGAAATTCTTGGGCCCACAATTTTGTGTTTGGCCTGGAGAAGAGAAAGAAGATTCTATTATAGTAATGGGTTTAGCAGATGTAAATTCTAAAAAAGAAGCTTTAAAGAAATTAGGAATGAGTGAGGAATTAATAGCATGGCAGAGTCCAGGTACAAAATAAAAGCAATAGGTGCCCCTTTTGATTTAAATCATTCGTCTTGTTCAAACCTAAAACCAACAAATTTTGATTGGAGTTTAGATGAAGGAGACATTGAAGTTCATATTGATCGTGGTTTGATGGTAAAACCAACACACATAAATAAAGATAAAATTTATGGTTGGGTATGCGAATCAAGATTTATAATTCCAGATGTTTATTCATTTTTAATTCATAATTATAAAATTTTATTTAATAATTTTTATAATAAAATATTTACATGCGATTCTAATCTATTAGAATTAGATTCTAATTTTGTGTATTGCCAAAATGGTAGTAATTATCCATGGATAAAAAAAGATGATTGGTCGATATACAATAAAAATAAATTATGTTCTATGTTTTGTTCTCCTAAAAAAATGACAGAAGGACATGTGTATCGCCATCAAATAGCAAGATTAGCATTAGATTGTGAATTTGATGTATTTGGCGGAGCTCATGGAACAAAAAGAACAGTAAAAAATCCATCAACACCATGGGATACAAAAGGCGAAGGACTGATTCCTTATATGTTTAGTGTTGTTATTGAAAATGGTGTATATGATTCATATTATACTGAAAAATTAACAGATTGTTTTGCTACAGGAACTGTACCAATTTATTTGGGCACAAAACAGTTACCAAAAATATTTGATGAATCAGGAATAATTAGATTAGAAATTGGAAAAGAAAAAGAAATACTTGATTTTTTGAATGAGAGCACCTATATAAGTAAAAAGAATGCTGTTATTAATAATTGGAATGCATTAAAACAATTAAAATTAGCTGATGATGATCTTTATAATATGATGTGGGGTAGATAATGGTTAATGACACTTATGTAATATCTAAAAGTAACACATCCAGAGATATAGAAAACATAAAAGAACGTTTTCAATGGATAAGTAATCACGCAAATGATCAAAATATTTTAACTAAAATTGAATTTTCATTTGATGATACTACAGAACCAATAAAAATAAATTCTACACCAAATATAGAAAAGAAAATATGCAGTATTGGTATTTTATCAACTTATGACAGAGTTCATTATCTTCTAAGACTATTAACAAGAATTAGAGAAGTCATAACACCAGAAATGGCAAAACAATTTCATATTATTGTTAATATGTCTTTTAAAAATATTTCAGTAGGTGCAAAAAGAAATGCAATAGTAAACTATAGTAATAGTGAATATTTGTGTTTTGTTGATGATGATGATATGATTTCTGAAAATTATTTCTCATTGTTGAGTAAAGCTTTTCAAGAAAAACCAGATGCCGTTGGTTTGCTGGGAGTAATCTATTATATAAATGATAAAGAAAATAAATTAAATAGAACTGTACCATTTATACATTGTAATCAAATAGCAGCTCCTTTTTTAAGCGGCGATAAAACCGGAGAATTTGTTGATTGTGCACTGCATAAAAATATAAAAGATATTAATCCAAAATTACAAAATACATGGGCACATTGTTCTATAATAACCCATCTCTGCCCTATACGAACAAATATAATTAAAGAATTTATATTTGATGATAAATTTTTTAATGAGGATTTGCCATGGGCCAGAAAAATATACGATTCTGGTTTAATAAAGAAAGAAGTATTAGTTTCGGATTTTGTATATCATTATATGCATCGAGAATTTAAAGTAGATGAAAGTTGGAGAACAGTAAATGCATAATAAAATAATTTTATTTTGTCCCACTAGATCAAGACTAAAAACTTGTTTAAGTCTAACACAAAATATTGAAGCAACTAAAACAAAAGATTTGGTAGATGTAGTTTTTATTTTAGACGATGATGATCCACAATTACAAGAATACATCACTTCAGGATTAAAAATATTAATTATAAAAAATGAAAAGCCAGGATTAGTTTATCCGCTAAATATGGCATATAAACAATTTAAAGATTTATATACTGTTTATGGATTTATGGGAGATGATGTATCTTTTCATACACAAGGTTGGGATAAAATATTTTATGATTATTTAGATCATAATAATTTTGATCGCGTTGTTTATGGGAATGATATGTTAAGGGGAGATTGTTTACTCACTAGTTTTTTCATAGGCCATAAATTTTTAGATAAAATAGGATATATGGCGTATCCAGAATTAAATCATGTATTTGTGGATACATTTTGGAGATTAGTGGCTGGTAATGCCAATAAACTTACATATTTTCCTAATGTTATTATAAAGCATGACCATTACACAATAAATCCTAATACGAAATATGATGTAACATATCAAAGGACCATGAGATATAATAATAGTGATCATCAGGTTTATTCTAATTTTGAAAAAACCAAACTAAAAGAAACGGTAGCATTATTAGCATGATTATTCTTGGAACAAATAGAAGTATAAGTTTTGGTGATACATTTTTAGGTGTATGGACATTTCTTAGCGGAATGAAAAAACATAATTATTTAAAAGATCCAGAATTAATTTTATTTGTTAGAGATAAAAATTTCTTATTTTTAAAGGAATGGTTTCCAGAATTAAAAGAAGTTCATTTTATCAATCAACCACAACCATATCATGTGGATATACATTTACATAGTACTCAATTTTTAGATAATTCAAAAGATTGTCCTTGGGGTTATTTTAAAAATCATAAATTAACATATGAAGATTTAATACCTGTAAATATTACAGGAAAATATATTAAAGAAATTGAAGAAGCTTCTTATGTGGTATTTAAAGAAATGGGCAAATGGATGGGTAAGCTAGCATTAAGTGATGAACACACTCAATATATTTTAAATAAAACTAATGGGATATTAAACGAAGAGACGCTCATCAAATACCCATTACAGGATGTGTTGTATACAATATTTAAAACAAATAAACCATGTATTTGTTATAGAAATGGATTATGTGATTATTTTTTCTTAGCATGTAAAAACGATTTAACAGTAATTTATCCAAGCTTAACAAAAGCCCCAGAATGGTTACGAGAAGCAAAATTATGTAATACTTTTTTAGATTATAAAACAGTTCGTTGTTCTAATGTTAAAGAAATTTATGAAGAGAATATAAACCATGAATGGTGATATTTATTCTTTATTTGAACAAAATATAGATTCTTTAGAACACACACGCGATCATATAAACAATGATCAATTTAATCAAATTTTTGATTTTATTAAAGATGAAAAATGTGTCTATTTTTCAGGAGTGGGCAAAAACTCGCATATTGCAAGTATAATATCATCTACTTATAATTCATTAACTATACGATCAATATTTTTTGATCCTGTCCATGCGGTTCATGGAGATATGGGTTTAATAGAAGATGGATCTAAAATCATATTAATATCTAAAAGTGGTAACACAGACGAATTAATATTTTTTTGTGAAAAATTAAAATCAAGAAATTGCAATTCAAAAATATGTTTAATTCATTCTAATCATGATTGTAAATTAAAAAAATATTCTGATATAGATCTGTATGTTCCAATTGGAAGAGAATGTGATCCGTGGAATCGTGTGCCTACTTGCTCGCTTATATGCTATTTGGCATTATTACACTGTATTGGTATGAGAATAGTTAAATATAAAGATGTTACTGTTGAACAATTTTATAAAAACCATCCAGGTGGAGATATAGGAAAACAAAAATGATAGATGTATTTCTAAAACATAGACCAGGGAAACCAGGATTTACTGATTATTGGAAACAAGTTTTTTCAGACACTGAACGATATATTGTTTATGAATTAACAGAAGAAAATAGACCAAATTGTGTGCATGCACATCCTGTAATTAAACAAAATAATGGTGGTTTATTTGCTGCACATATAACACCATTTTTAACTACAAATACTCAATACCATTGGGCAATTGATTCAGAAGATATAAAATTTGAAGACAATATAACAATACAACAAATTAAAGATTTATTTAAAAAAATAGAAGAAGATTGTATGACTAACAATTATGATGGTATTTCATATGACATGTATCTGTCCATATTAGCAGGAGAAGAAAAAATAGGACCAGAACCAGGTGTCAAATTCAAAGACATGATTAAACATTGGACATTTGGTATGGCATTTTTAAAACAACAGCCCGATATTTTAAAATTAATTTTTAATAAAATATATGCAAATGGTTGGAATATGGATTGGAGAATGTCCGAATTAAGAGAATTAAAAATGCTTAATTTAAAGACTTTTATAGTAAAAAATGCAACAGTAAATCACACATGGGGAGCTATTGAAGTTAGTGAAGATTCTCTTATACATAATGGTGAACCTTTTATTATTCAACCTGAAGTAATTAAATATTCTTTTTAAGTATGAAAACTTTTATAGTACAATGTGGCGGTTACGGTTCTAGAATGGGCCGATTAACTGCTACAAAGCCTAAAGCTCTAATACCAATAGATGGAAAACCTATTATATTTCATTTAATCGATAATAATCCTAATAGTAAGTTTATTATTATTGCTGATTATAAAGCAAATGTTTTAGAACAGTATATTAAAAAATATAGGCCAGATGCTGATATAAAATTTGTTATTTCTAAAGAAAAGTCAACATCTGCTGGTATTCCACAAGCAATACAAGATTTAAATGGTTCTTTCTTTATCATTTGGTCTGATCTTTTAGTAAAAAGTGAAATAAAAGAACCACAGATCAATGGAATAGGTATAGGCATAACAACTACACAAAATCAATTTCCGTGTCGATGGTCATTCAGGCACGAAAAATTAATCAAAGAAAGTAGTAAAATAAATGGAGTAGCTGGAATTTTTTATTTTAAAAATAAAGAATTATTAAATAATTTGGATGAAACTCAATCATTAACTTCATTTTTAAATAGTAGATATACTCAATCTTTTAATATTGAAGATATGGATGATGTTGGCACAGAAGAACGATTTTACAAATTAAATAAAACAAATAGATTTTTTAATAGATTGCAATTTAATGAAAACACAGTACAAAAAGAAGCAATAATAGATGAATATAAAAAACTTATAAAAGACGAAATAGGATGGTACGAGTACGTATCTATTCACAATTTTGAAAGAATACCTAAACTGATATCTAAAGATCCATTTATAATAGAAAGAATAAAAGGTAAAAATCCATTTAATTGTGAACCCTCGGAAACCTTTTTACAGGACACAATACAAACAATAAAATCTATACATAATTTAGAATTTATTAATACGGATTTAGAAGAATTAAAAATAGTATATCTAACAAAAACTTTAGAACGAGTTTATGAAGTAGCAGATCTTATACCATTTTTTAATGATGAAACTATACAGATAAATGAAAAAAGATATATTAATCCATTTCATACTAAACATATAGAAGAATTTAAACAAAAAATTGAATCATTATATGATGTAAAACATTTTACTTTAATACACGGAGATTGTACATTTTCAAATATGATAAATTTGGACAATAGATGTTATCTGATAGATCCTCGTGGTTATTTTGGAAAAAATAAATTATATGGTGATCCCAGATACGACTGGGCAAAATTATATTATTCATTTATAGGAAATTATGATAATGTAAATTCTAAAAAATACTCATTAGAGGTTTTAGATAACAGTATCAGATATAGCATAGATACAAATGGTTGGGAAAAATATGAAGATTTATTCTTTAATTCTATTCCCTTTAATAAGGAAGAAATAAAATTACTTCATGTATTAATTTGGTTTTCTTTATGTGGATATGTAAAAGAAGATTATAGTTCTATACTTTTAGCATTTTATAATGGAGTATTGTTATATAACAATATAAATTTATGAAACAAATTGTATTTTTATTAATAATAATTTTAAATGAATTACCCTAAACTAAAAAAAACTTGGATATTCGATCTGGATGGTACAATAGTTCAGCACCGAGCATATGAAACCGGAGAAGAATTATTATTGCCTGGAATCGCAGAATTATTCTCACAAATACCAAAAGACGATATGATTGTTATTATCACCGGGCGTCCTTATGATCATCAAGAAGTTACTTTAAAAAATCTTAAAAATTTAGGAATACGATACGATCATATCATTTTTAATGCAGGCACAGGAGCACGTATTGTTATCAATGATACAAAACCATCAGGATATAAAACAGCACATTCTTTTAACGCAATACGTAATGCAGGTATAAATACTAATGATCTGCAATTTTTCATGGAGCACTAAATTATGCCTAAACTATGTCTGTCAATGATCGTAAAAAATGAAACTCATATTATTAAAGAATGTTTAGATTCTATTTCAAAGCACATCAACTATTGGGTTATAGTCGATACAGGTTCGACAGATGGAACACAAGAACTTATTAAACAATACTTTGCCGAAAAAGGAATTCCTGGCGAACTTCACGAACGTCCTTGGGTTGGATTTGGTCACAATCGCTCTGAAGCTTTAGAGTTATGTGACAGTAAAGCAGAATGGGCATGGATGATTGACGCTGATGATTATGTAGAAGGAAAGTTTGAATTTCCTTTAAATGTCCCTGATGAGGTTGATGGATTTGCATTAAAGTTTGGTCGAGAAGATTTCAGCTGGTGGCGAACTCAAATTTTCAGAACAGGCAGAGGATGGAAATACGTTGGTGTGCTCCACGAATACCCAACAATACAAGGAAAAGAAAGACCAGTAATAGGCAAAGTAGAACATTGCCCATATAAAATTGTAGCTAGAACACTAGGTGCACGTAATAAGGATATAACTCCTGTAGAAAAATATAAAAAGGATGCAGAAGTTTTAGAGGAAGCTTTAAAGACTGAACCAGATAATATTCGTTATCAGTTCTATCTTGCTCAAAGTTATTTTGATTCTCAACAATGGGATAAAGCAGAAACCGAATACGCTAAACGCGTTCAGATGGGCGGATGGGAAGAAGAACAATTCTATGCAGCGTATCGTATAGGCATGTGTCGTGGTTTAATGAACAAAGAATGGCACGAGATCCAACAAGCATTTTTAGAAGCATGGGAAATTAAACCCAATAGAGCAGAACCACTGTATCAGATTGCCCGTGTTTATCGTTTGATGGGCCATCCTAGACTAGCTTTCCTTTTCGCAAAGATGGCTATAGAAATTCCGTATCCTGCAGAAGACATTCTATTCGTTCAAGAAGATGTATATAAATTTGGAATATTAGATGAACTAGGATCTACTGCTTTTTATGCTGGAAAACCACATTTAGGATATGCTGCTTGTAAGAAACTGTTAACAGAAAATCTGTTACCAAAAGAACAAGTAGAACGAGTTAAAAATAACTACAACGAGTATATTCGGTTTTTCCAACAAACAAACCAGATGCACATATTAGAACAAATGGACGAACAAGCTAAGAAACAAAGCGAAAGAAAAGACCATAAACCCGCTAATTTTCCAGCCCACAAACCCAAAAAGTTTAAAGAACGTCCAAAATCCGTAAGTAGATAAAACATAAATAATTGTATGACAGCAAAATACGATTTTTCAATAATTAAAGGTTCTAATTACGATTTGTGGGTGCAGTACTTAACAGACGGCAATACTGCAGTTAATCTTGCATCATATGGTGCAAACATGACCATAAAAAGATATAAGGATCAGGACTACTCTCTCCTATACACCAATATACAGGGATTGACTTACGGTTATACTGGTCCAAATACCAATGGACTGTTTGGTTCTGGTGGTGTAACTTTAAATAGAAATTACGATGGATCTGCATTAACCGGGGGAATTAAAATAACTCTAGGGTCCGTAGCCACAGATTATTTTGATTACGGTAAATATTTCTATGATGTAAATTTAACTATTGGTACTACATACAACGAAAAACTGTTAGAAGGCCGAATAACATTTGAATGAAAGTAAAAATACAAGAAATCACAAAAACTGTGGTACCTACGTTACAAAACGTAGGTGTAGCTTCTTTTTTATCTTTAATAGTAAAACAAATCATTAAATATAAAGTCTTTCCAGTAAAGATAAAAAAGGTATGAAACTAAAAATTTTACAAAAAAGTAAAACAGTAATTCCTATCGACACAGGAAATATTATTAATTTAACAACAGCATTAACAGTAAAAAATAAAACTTCTTTTGTTGTGGTTCCTGCTGGAGAAAATGGTGATACTCCCGTTTATGTGCCACCAGAACCTCCACCCCCACCTCCAGTAGAGACACAAATTACAAATTTTACTTTTTATGATCATTTTCCTTTTACTGGTCTAGAATATTCTTATATTGGAGCTAAATGTGGATTTCTTGGTTGTGATTTTACAACCAATGATGTTGGTAACGGAGCAGATCTTTCAATATTTGAACCCATAATAACAACCAATACTGGGGCTACATTAGACACTTATTATACTGTTTATCATGAAGAGCAAGAAATATGGATGAACGGACAAACTTTTGGAACAGTAAACAAAGGAATAGAAAATGCACAATATGGAAATAATTTTTGGACGGTTTCTGGAGTACATCCAGAATTAAGTAACATCATAGACGTAAATTCAAACACTTTATACTATTCTAACGTTTTACAAAATTCAATACTAAACAATTATACTATACTTGCTTTAGATATAAGACCAATAAAATTTAAATATGAAGCAGATTATCCGTCTACATGGCAAAATACAGAAAATGTAGGTAGCATTTACATTCCTTTATTGGACAGTTGGTTTAAAAACGTAAATACTACATGGGTAAAAAGAGCATATGGTACCTTGTTCGGAGATATAGGAAACGTTTCAAATTACCAAATTCCAGATCACAGACTTACAAATAATTTTTTAATACAAATTCAAGATAAATTTTTTGTATGGACCGATACAACGGATTATCAAAAAATGAATAGTGACATTCCTGACTTTTTAGTTGGATCTGGTTGGGATTTAAATACCAGTACAGAATCTGGATTTCAGATTCCTAAAAGAACTAGACTTCTTTGGCAAAAAACTTCGGCATACGGCACAACATGCGATTATTGTCATGGACCTATGCCAGACGGAACCACTTTAGATGTTTCTTTTACTGGTAATATTTATTGGAATAGTAATTCTTTATATTTTGATGTCAGTGCATCAGGAACAGATAGAGATTGTATTTATGGTGTAGAACCTGTCAACGAAGGATTAGAAGGATTTCCGTGGCCAAAATATGATTTCTTATATTATGATTGGGCTGTATTCAGTATAGATCCTGTAACCAAAAATATGACAAAATTCACCGCATTATGGAATCAAGCGGGAGAAATATTTTGGGAAAATTTACAAAATACTGTGTTTGGTTTACCAGATCAATCGTATAGTCAATATATTCAACCAGGAATGAAATTAGTTTTATTGTGCCGAGCTTCTTGTTATAAACGAAGTATAAGAATTTATACAAATATATTAGGAGACGCCATAGATTTTCCGACAGCCTTTAATGGAGGAATAGACGCGTCTGGATGTTGGGCAGGAACTTTTGATTTTGTAAATGATACTGGAATGCCCGATCCTATCTGGAATTTTGAACCATTATCTTCAATCAAATCAAATTGGGCTTGGTGTTATATTACTGTTCCGGAAAAAGGTACAGCTACAGAACAAAATCCACTCAGTATAACGTCCATACACATTAATAATGAAAACTAAATATTGTATATAATGGACGCTTTTTCAAAATATTTTAAACCAAATCAAGAGTCTCTGTCGCAACCTAAAACAGAAGAAAAGGTGATTTACGTTAACGGCCCTCAAGGAGCTCAGGGACCTAAAGGAGATCGAGGAGAACCGGGCCAAGACGGTCTCCCCGGTCCACAAGGACTCCGTGGCGAACGGGGCCCTCAAGGCCCTAAAGGAGACCGAGGAGACGATGGATTTCCTGGTTGGCCCGGAGATAAAGGAGAACCTGGTGCACAAGGAGAAAGAGGAGATACAGGTCCTGTCGGTCCACAAGGCGAACCTGGCCCTCAAGGTGAACCCGGTCCAGAAGGCACTGTTGGTCCACAAGGACCTGTTGGCCCTGTTGGTCCACAAGGCGAACCTGGCCCTCAAGGTGAACCCGGTCCAGAAGGCACTGCTGGTCCACAAGGACCTGTTGGCCCTGTTGGTCCACAAGGCGAACCTGGCCCTCAAGGGAAACCAGGTCCTCAGGGACCTCAAGGCGAACCCGGCTCCGAAGGCCCCGAAGGTCCGATCGGACCTCAAGGAGATCGCGGCCCTCAAGGAATTCAGGGTTTGCAAGGACCCAAAGGTGACCCCGGTTCTCCTGGTATTGTTTCTGCCAATTACCCACTGGTATTAAAAGACCAAACTCTTTCGTTTGACGGAACTAAATTTAAAGAAGAGTTAACCAAACTTGTTAAAACAAAATTAGACGCACAAACTGTAGCTCAAAACTTTCAGTGGCTGAATACAGGCTCTGTTGGTGGCGGTGCAGTAGGCATCTATAAAAATGGTGCTCGTGTAATTAAATCGGTAAACGATATTAATTTTAAAGGTACCGGAGTTACTGTTACACGAAAAGGCAAACAGGTTGATGTGGAAATTAATACTGGTGGAGGACCACCAGAAACTCCAAGAACTATAACTGCATTCTTTGTATCATTAACTGATCCGGGCCTAGAACAAGCCCTAATAAACGGAGATCGTTGGTATAATGAAGATATTGGAAAAGTGTTTACATGGGTTGGAGCATGGGTAGAATTTTAATAAATATTACATATGGCAATTAATTTTCCTTCAAGTCCTATAGCCGGTCAGACCTATACTTATAACAGTATACTGTGGTCTTGGAACGACAGTGTGGGTGCGTGGGAACGTATTTTTAGCGGTGGAGTAAACGGAGTAACAGGTACTACCGGAGCTACAGGTCCAACCGGCCCAACTGGTCCTCAAGGAAATACAGGAGCTACAGGAGCCACAGGACCCGTTGGAGATTATGTAATTTCTTTGAGAGGTCTAACAGGTGCCGTAGGACTCACCAATGGCAGCGGAATCGGACTGAGTGTGTCTGGAAACACTCTGACGGTTTCAAATACTGGGGTGTTGAGCATTAACGGTGGCACTGGTGCAATTACGAATGTTGCTAGGACAAATGTAGACAATGTTTTTGGTGCAAGTCAAACAATATCTACGGCAAATGCATCCTTAACAGTTAGAACATCATTACTCAATGAAGTATTAATTGATGGTGAAAATCAAAGACTTTATTTCTACAACGATATTTCAGGTGGAGAAGTATTCTTTCAACCAACTATTCCAGCAGCAAGCACCATAACCGTTGCTTTACCAGATTATACCACAACTCTTGCAGGACTTGCGGGAACTCAAACCTTCACGGGAACAAACACCTTCAACACTCTGACAAACTTTGGTGCAGGCATCAGTTCCGCAGGAGGAACCTTCAGTGCACTCACAAGATTCACTGCGGGACTCTCTGCTGCCGGTGCAACTTTTAATGGATCTATTTCCGGGACTACAGGAACAGTTACATTCGGTCAACCCGCATTCACTGTTCCTGTAACATTATATAAAACGTATCTGGATAATCCGGCAGTCGCGACCCCTCCAGTAGGAGCAGAACCAGGACCCAATACTCAAAATAAAATTCCTCTAACAATTTCGTACACCACAGACCCTACGGCTGCAGCACCAGATGTTCTTATAGGTTTATACGACGCAACAGGAGCAACGTATAGCACACGAATTACAACTACCGGAATACAAACCGGAGGAATCGTAACCGCCACATCATTTACTGGAACTTTAAACGGTTCTGTTAACGCAGCAAACGGAAATAAAATTACCACGGCAGTTTTTGATACACCAGAAACATCTGACACTGATCCACCACCAGTATTCACGTTTAATGCTGCCACAGACACTGATGGAGATTTTGACAGTATATTAGACGAAACTACGGTTTTACAGATGGGATTTGCAGGAGCCACATTCAGTACCAATGTGTATGCTCCAAATCTGGTAAATTCTGTGAACGGTCTAACAGGAACTGTGGACCATCCTGCAACCACGCTATATATGTTTAGTATAGGAATTATTTAAGGAGACACAATGGCAACAACAGCTCAATTTGTACAAACCCCCGTTATTGAAGTTTCTCAAGGATTAACGGCAGATACTTCTAGAACTGCACCAACTAATACGGTGTTAGTAGCAGCAGGTCCTGCAACAACATCAGGACCTGGCGTTGGTAAACGTATTAATAGAGTTGTGGTTTCTGCAACCGCTACCACAACTGCAGGAGCAATTCGTTTCTGGATTTCTACAGACGGTGGAACAACCTATAGACTAATTGTTGAGAGATCTGTTCCTGCAATAACAGTAACTACAGGAACTACTCCTCCATGGAGAGCAGAAATAACAGAACTTGTTGGATTAGTTCTTCCAGGAACAGTTGGTGGTAACGCTACTAATTTATACGCAACAACAAATAATAATGAAACTTTTAACTTTATGGTGGAGAGCGGTACTCTATGAATCAAGGTTTTTTTGGATTTCCTTCACAAGATTCTAATGAAGGAGTAAACATACAAGAGTTTGAAACCAGTGGGTTTTGGAGAAAACCTAAAGGTGCTAAAATGGTCTGGGTTTTTCTCGTCGGCGGTGCTGGTGGTGGAGGTGGAGGTCGTGGTATAAACAGCACAGCTTCTGCTGCTTCTGGTGGTGGAGGTGGTGGTGGTGGATGTGGAGGTTGGGTATTTTACCCTGCTAGTTTTCTACCAGATACTGTAGAAATAGTTATTGGTGCAGGAGGATCAGGAGGTGCGGGTGGAACAAACGGCAATGGCAATGCAGGAACTGCAGGAACTCGTAGTTTATTCGGAAGACCTCCGGGATTCGTATCAGCATCAAATCCTCCTCTAGTTTACGGATTTTGGGCACGTGGTGGTCTTGCGGGAAATTTAGGTTCAACTACTGCTGCTGCCGCTACTTCTACTTTAGGTTTTAATGGTATTGTCGGCGGTGGTGCTGGTGGTGGTTCCAGTATTACTGCAACTCCCACAAATCCAGGAATTGTTAATGGAGGCGTTGGCGGTGGTGGAGGTGGGGGTTGCAGCACAACAGCAGGATTTACTGGTGCTCAAGGAGCACTAGGATCAAATCCAGATACTTCTGGTGGTGGAGGTGGAGGCCGAGCAGGAGCATTAAATGGAACAGCTGGAACACCACAATTTCCAAATCCTACATTAACTTATATTAATGGTGGTACTCCTCCATACGATATGGCTGAAACTAATTATTACGCAAGCGTTGGTTTTACAAATAACGAATTGCTATACGCTTTTCCTGAAGCTGCTGGCCATGGCGGTGGAGGTGGTGGAGCAAGACGACAATCTGCTGGTGGTGGTACAATAACTGGTGGTGATGGTGGAAATGGATGGAGAGGCGGCGGAGGAGGCGGCGGAGGAGCAGGAGTATGTTCAGACGGGACTGGTACCGGTGTTGGTGGTACCGGTGGTCGTGGTGGTGACGGATTCTGTAAAATTATTACATTATTATAAGGAATAAATTAATATGGCAAAATACGCTTTGGTTGATCCTAACACTAACGAAGTAAAAATAATTTTTGTTGCAAATGAGGCTATACCATTTTATGGGCTAACTCCGGTTCAATTAGATGAAAACAGTCTTGTTAGTGAAGGGTGGATAAAAAACGGAGACACATGGGAAACTCCGAATAATTCTTGACTTCTTTATTTTTTATTGTATATTATGGTTATGTTAAAGTACTACAAAGTACATCCAGACGCACAGCCACCCCTTTTTGCTACTCCCGGATCGGCTTGCTTTGATCTAAAGGCGTATCTTGGACCAGGAATTCATCAGGTTCGTGGTTACTGTAAAAATAATCGGGAATGTAACACCAATATTTTTGTGACATCTGAAGACCGCTACGTTCGCATAGAACCAGGCCAGCGTGTTCTTATTCCTACAGGATTAATTTTAGATATTCCTCCAGATCATTCTGTGCGTATTCACGCTCGTTCCGGTCTTGCACTAAAGCAAGGGCTGGTGATGGCTAATGCTGAAGGCGTCATTGATTGGGATTACGTGCAAGAAACACATGTAATGGTGCTGAATGTTTCAGGAGAAAATCTGTACATTCATA
>Ga0194115_10000842_pt1 | contig 42446 bp, 58 predicted proteins | sample TA2MahsurfametaG_3_FD_148656 | JGI IMG/M metagenome (GOLD analysis project Ga0194115, IMG submission 148656) | Freshwater microbial communities from Lake Tanganyika, Tanzania - TA2015002 Mahale S4 surface | ecosystem: Environmental > Aquatic > Freshwater > Lake | place: Tanzania: Lake... | reverse complement strand
ACTCCGCTAGAAACTCCAGAGCCAGAAGGTGTCCAATACGACCGCTTCGTGCCTCACCTCCTGAACCTGATCAAGCGGCAGAAGGAGCAGATCGAAGCGATGGAAGCTCGCCTATCTGCCCTTGAGAGCGCGTAGTCCCCTTCTCTTCTATGTCTGACACCACTGCCTACGAGGAATACTGCAAAGCCAGCCTTGATCTGAGCAATCAGGACGATGTTGGCGATCCAGTGCCGGCGCCTCTTGTTGATGATGAACAGCTCTTCACTACTCACCGGGAAGTTAGTCACAACTCCCCAAAACTGCTACATTTCACCTACCACCACCTGACTCATGGCCAACACTTACACCTGGAATGTCTCGCAACTGGAGAGGGTCTGCGAGACAGGCGAAATCCAAACGGTGCACTACACGGTTAATGCACGCAGCGAAAATGATCAGTACACCGCTGGTGCCTATGGGAGCTTTGGCCTTGACCCTGCAGATCCCGACACCATGATCCCGTTTGCAGATGTAACTGAGGCTGATGTGATCGGCTGGCTGCAATCCAAGTTCGGCCCCGAGAAGGTTGAAGAAATCCAGACCGCACTCGACAGCCAGATCTCGGAACAAATAAGCCCAAGCCGTGCGCAGGGCCTCCCGTGGATCGCTCAGGCCGCGTAGTCGCGGTCTTCTACGCTGCGAGCGTTGTGCTAGGCATGGAGTGGCCCAGCGCCGGTGCAACCGCCTGACCCGTGCGGATCGAGGACCAGCCCGGTCCGCCGAAGACCACGCGCCAACACTTGCTTCAAGAACTGCAGAGGAGCAAGTAGTGCCGGCAACTTAGGTGCAGCACACCTGCCCCTTATGACGCCAGAAGAAATTGCGGGCTTAGCCGTGGCGTTGTTAGCGGGCAGCGAGCTGCTTAGCTACATCCCTGGCGTTAAAGCCAACGGATGGGTGCAGCTGATCCTTGCATCCCTTCGGGGGATCTCGGCAGCGGCACAAGAAGCCGAAAAAAACAAGAAGCGTCGCCACTGAGGGCAATGGTTGAGGTCGTAGCCGCGATCACCGGTGCTGTTGTTGGCATTGCTGCCAGTGGTGTTGGTGCGTTCATTAAGCGAGATGACGAGGCATCAAAGGCTGTAATACGCCTGACTGCCGCCGTTGAGCACATCGCTGGTGAAGTTTCGCTTCTTAGGCAGGAAATCAAAGAAGACCGGCAAGAACTGTTTCCACGGCTCAATTCGATTGAGCAGCGTCTAACAAAACTTGAGGTACAAATGTGACAAAAATCAAGCTCCGCGACTTTTTTCGTCACTACCAAGACCAGCCACACCAAGCCGCAGCGATTGATCTGTTGCAGAGCCAGATGCCCGAGTCACTTCTCAAAAGTGATGCTGACTGGGTAGTGACCTACAGGGCCACCCCCAAACCAAAGCCCTTAGTGGTTGAAAACACTTGGATCGGCGTAGCTGAGTGCGCCCGCCGCGCAGGTGCTCGATACCCACAGTTGGTAGCAGCGCAGTGGGCGCTAGAAAGCGGCTGGGGTAAGCACACCAGCGGCGTCAATAACTACTTCGGACTAAAGGGACCGGGCACCAGCGTCAAAACACAGGAAGTGATCAACGGCAAGACGATCACGATCACCGCTGAGTTCTTGGATTTCCGCGACCTAGAGCAGTGCGTCGCCTATCTGGTAGACCGCTGGCACCGCGACTGGAAGGAACACAAGGGCGTGAACAACGCGCCTAACCGCGACGAGGCGGCCATGGAACTGGTAAAGCAGGGCTACGCCACCGACCCGAAGTACGCCGAGAAGCTGATCCATCTGATGAACCAGCAGGCGCCTCTGCCCAAAGCACCTGCGGTGCAACAAAACGGTGCGCTGATTGAGAAGGTGCCGTACTTCTCGCAGCGGGATTCGACAGTCGCTGGCCAAGCGATGCGGATGTGCTTCAGTTCCAGCTGCGCCATGCTGGCCGCCTACCTACGACCCAACGAGTTACGGGGCGCCGCCGCTGACGACGTGTATCTGAAGCAGGTGCTGCAGTACGGCGACACCACGGATGCTGCGGCCCAAATCAAGGCTCTGGCGTACTACGGCATTAAGGCACGTTTTGTGCAAAACCTCGGTTGGGAGGAGCTTACCCGCCAGCTCGACAAACAAATACCGATACCCTGCGGCTTTTTACATCACGGGACGAGTGCTGCCCCTTCGGGCGGCGGGCATTGGCTGACCGTTATTGGCTACACCAAGCCTACCGAGGGAGGTGGGGCTGTCATCGTTCACGACCCATTTGGAGAGATGGATGTTGTGAACGGCACCTACCTGAGTAGTCGAGGGGCCAAGCAGGCATACAGCCGCAAGAACTGGGGTCCCAGGTGGCTAGTCGAGGGACCCAAGTCAGGATGGGCGATTCTGGCGGACCGCTAGGTGGGCGCAGTACATCACCTTTGCCAGCTCGTAGACCCATAACGCCTGCCAGTCCCGCCGAAAAAAACGGGTCATTCCGGCATAGGTGACGGAATACACAACCCCGCACGGAGTGCTGTATTGCTCAAAACTGGGGGCAGACATTGAGGGTAGGCAACCTTGGCATAGCGCTAGGTTGCTCGGTGTATTTATGACATTTTCCGATTGGATGGTGCCTGAGTTAAGTATCAGCGCTGCTGTCGAGCTGGAGAACAGTAAGAGGATTATCCGCACCCACGCAGGGCAAAATACTGAAAAAGTAATTGAACTGGCATGTTCGGCAATGGAGCAGGCTTTTCTGTATCAGTCAATAATGCGCAAGGCGACTAAGCGGATTGCAGAGCTGGAAATGACCGCGCTTTTATCGCCTCCTCAAGCACCACAGAGTCAATCTGATGGGGCTTGCAAGAAGGGCGTTTGCGTGATTTCGGGGATGCCTTGGGTGCTACGACAGGTGGTTCGACTTTTTCCACCTTCTTCTTTTCTTGTTGACCGCTCATGTAAAGACGAAGTTTCACCAGCGCCGCTGCAGTGAGCTGTCTTGCACGTTCACGGGTAACACCAAGCTCTTTGCCTAGGTCAGCAAGGGTCGCTGAAGCCTGCCCGTCTAACCCATAACGGCGTACCACCAACCGACGTTCTTGTTCGCTAAGGCGGTGTAGCAGGCCAAGCATCCGCTCAACATCCAAGCTCAGGTCCATGGCGTCAAATAGCTCATCGCCAGACAGGTTGCGGTCGTCAGCGATAAGTTCCAACAGGCTGCTTGAGTCCTCACCAGCCGCAAGCGCATCGAGCGAAAGGCAATAGAATCCTCGCGTAGAGAGCAGCTCAAGCTCGCTGCGTTTTACGTTGGAAGCCAGAGACAACTCATCCAAGGTTGGGCTACGGCCAAGTCGCTCAGTCTCAGCGCTGCAGATTTTCTCGACCTTGGCAGCCATATCTCCAACGGAGACGGGCCTGCGGATTGCACGCTCCTGGGCGGTGTAGGTGCGGCTGATTGCTTGGCGACACCACCAGTAAGCGTAGGTTGAAAACTTGTAGCCGCGCTGAGGATCAAACATCTCGACAGCACGGATCAGTCCGATGGTACATTCTTGAATTAGATCTAAGCTGTCAAGAAAAAAGCTTCTGCGGAGGTTGCGCTTGACGATGTAGACGACAAGGCGGAGGTTGGCTTGGACAAAGCGAGCCTTAGCTCGCTCTCCCATTAACACCTCTCTCTTTTCCTTGCGGGTTAGTTCCCGATCTAGCTGTTTTAGAGCCATCATTCGCCGCACCAACTTGCCCAGAAGGATCTCCTCCTGGGCTGTCATTAGCGGGATCTTTGCGATGTTCTCCATGTAAGCGTCCATCGCGCTGTTTTTGGTTTCCCGTCGAGCCATTGCCGGAGTAAGTGTCGGTGTAGGTGTGAATGAGAAAACAAGTTGCTGCCGAGACAGCCGCACGGATACGGGCGTGGGACTCCAAAGTTTCGTCCTTAAACTCCGGCGCCCAGAACGCAGCGAGGGCCTTGTCCTCCCAGGTTTCAGGCCGCTGAGGCATCCCCACCTTTAAGAATCGTGTCGTAGTCGTTTAGAAGATGGCTCCCAAACGCGATGAAGTTTTCGCGTGTCTGCTTGTTAACTGGTGCAAAAGGAAAAGAATCCTTCCACCAAGCGTCAAAAAGATTGCCAATGCGGGTTTCGTAGGTGCTGCTCATTGGACGGGCTGGGGTTGGGTGTATTCCTGCCAAAGGCCGGTGTAGGTGCTGTGCAGCGGGTGGCCGTAAGGCAGCTCAGCCCTGCCAGACCTGCGGTACAGGTCCTCAAGCAGGTCTTGCCGCGCTTGCTGCTCAACCGGGTTGCACTGATTTACGTAACTGAGTTGGGTGGTCACTTGCCGTAAAAAGAATTGGAAGATCGGGAGCCGAAGCTCCTACCGAGGTTCCCTCTACACAAGAGGCATGTCGTAAGAGCCTGTAATGCCGGCATAGTGCTCCCAGCAGGTCTTAGGTGAGTTGCCAGCCCACTTAGCCACCTGCGTCACTGGGATGCCTTGCTCCAGCAGCGAACTGATGAAGGTGTGCCTTAGGTCGTAAGGGCGGTAGCGATGCTTGATCACGCCTTTGTTGTAGAGACGCTGCATAGCGCTGCGAAATGATGTTTGGTAGGTCTGCCTAGGCCAAGGGAAAACGAACAGTTCGGTATGCAGTTTCTGCATACTTTGCAGGATGTCGTAGGCGATCTGGTTTAGAGGCACCCACCGCTCTTTGCCTGTCTTGGTGCGGCCTTGCAGGCCATGGGTGAGCGTCATGTTCTGGTGGATTCGGCAGCGCCGGCTCTCCCAGTCCACGTCTTCCCACTGCAGGCCAAACAGCTCCGCAGTACGCAAGCCCAGTTGTAGCTGAAATTTGGCCACCAGATGCCACTTGGCCTCATGAATGGATGTCAGTTGCAGCGAGGCCATCACGTCGTCCTGCATGGGCTTGGGGATGACCACGGGCTCTGGCCTCTGCTCTTCCTTGGGTAGGCGGAAGCTGGCCACTGGGTTGCGGCTAACCAGCGCTACGTCCTCGCTGGATGCCCAGCGAAAAAGCGTTTTGACGTACTGAGCTACCGCTTTTGCCGATTTCGGTGGCTGCTGCTTCAGGATCCAGACCATGGCCAGACGGGCTTGCTCGGGGTCCTGAAACGGACAGCGTTCCAAGTAGTGCGTTACCTGCGTCCAAGTGGAGGTGGTGCTTGTAGGTGCGACTGAAAGAGCCCGCTCAGACTTAAAGGCTTGCCAAAGCTCAAGAAGGGTCATTGAGTAAAGAGTTAAGGATGGATACAAGTTCGTCCCTGATCCATAAAGCTTTCGTCGTGTTGACCCGAAACGTCATTTCTAGTTCAGGGTCAGCTTCGTCGAAGTCTCCAAAGGAGGCCAGGTTCTCAGCGATGCCGGTCGCTGCGTTTGCAGCCTCATTAATCAGCTCGTGCAGGGTTTGAACCTGCTCGGGGTTTACGTGCGGCACTAAGCGCTCTGACTAAGGTCGGGCGAATCGTATGGAATCCTTAAGTAAGGGTCAACCCCTTTCTAGCACTTTTACCGAGTCCCGTTGGTCTCAGCGGTCAGTACCGTAGTAACCGTAACGATCCACTGCCTTCCGTCTGCTGTCAGCGCGAGTGGCCGCCCTGAGTCTTCGCTTGCCGGAGCGAACCTCGCGTGCAAAATCGAGGAACTCGGCAGCACGATGCAACTCACCCGCAGTAGCAAACGAGACAGCCGCCCGCAGCTTGGCCATAGCCTGCTGCCTTAGGTGAGCGGCATCGTCCACTCGTTACTCAAGTAAGTAAGCCCAGTCTACCGCTGAGACTCGGCGGCCTCAATAAGCCAGTTGAGGTAGACGCTTGCCTTTTTTAGGTCTTCAACGCCGTTCTTATGGCGCCACCTCCAGACGTACTTTTGAACGTTCCCTTGGCAGTAGTCACAGAAACGGTCGTCACCTAGCGAGGCCCGAATAGCCTCCACACACTCTATGCCGCCAGAGCGGTAGTGGTCAGGGCTGATGGGGTCGTTGTCTTTCATGTGTGTGTAGTTCTATTTGGCTTGACCCCATGACTTCGCCACGGAGCCCTCGCCAACCATGTCAACGGAGTCGCCAATGATCAGTCGCCCAGCAAGAAGAAGCTGGCGTTGCATGATTTCAAGCACCTCTTCACCAGCGCCCTCAGGTGCTTCAACGATCAATTCGTCATGGATCTGAGCGACAAGCCGTGCTCCGTTAGGTAAACGCGACCAGATCCCAACCATGGCTTGTTTGACAATGGAAGCGGCGGTGCCTTGGACGATGTTGTTGAGCAAGACGGTGTGGCGGGCCATGTCGTCCACTAGCCACCTACGGCGGCCATCAACCATCCGCACCTCACCACCCTCAACTTCCCGCTTAGCCCAGGCGTGCCATTTGGCCATGCCGGGGTAAGCGTTCAGCCAAGCGTTACGGAACTCTTTAGCTTCGTCTTCAGTGATGAAGTTGCCGAAGCTGGCGAAGTATTCCTTGAGGCCAAGGGCACCTGAGCCGTAGAGCAAACCAAAGTTGCAACTCTTGGCCCGCTGACGCTGCTCTTTACCCACTTCCTCCATGGGGATGTGAAAGATCAGGTGGCCGGTGAGGGTGTGTAGGTCAGTCTGATCACGCAAAGCGCTCTGCATGATTGACTCATTGGCGATGGGTTCCGAACACGCCACACCCATCTCCATGTTTTTAACATCCATCACCACCAGTTCATACGCATGTGCAGCAACAATAATGTCCCTAATAAATGCTTCACGAGGAAACTGCTGTGCATTAGGATTTGAACTACTGAACCTACCTGTACCAGTTTGCAAAGGTGCAAATCGGGGATGAATCCGCCCATCATCTTGGATGTGTTTGTCCAAGATAGTTTGAATCATTGAGCGTCGCTTCTCGGCTCGCTTGTAGGCCAAGAGGCTGAACACTACTGGGTTGTCGGCCAGGGGCCTGAGAATTTTTTTGTCGGTAGTGAGCTTGTTTGTTTTGGGATCTCGCGGGTCTAGACCGATGGAGACCAGATGACCTAGCACCTGCGTAGGACTGTTGATGTTGAAACCCGCAGGTCTGCCACCTTCCCGTTTAAGTTCCTTTTTTGCACGAAGGTTGTAGCTGCCGTCGTCATCACGGGGTAGGCCATCGCCGTGAAGTTCCCGCAGTTGGGAATCGAGCAGCTCCAGGAACTCGCCTTTGCTAAGGCAAATCTCCTCTTCTAGCTGTGCGATGGCTGTGAGGGCGTGCTGCTGATCCACCAACATGCCGGTGTGCTCCATCTCCACAACGGCGGGGATGAGAGTGCACTCCAAGTCGTAGACGCGCTGCAGGCCAGCGTTCTTAATCTCAGCTTGCTGCTGACGCCACGCCTGCCATGTGATGCGAACGTCACCCATGGCGTAGGCGAGGTCGGCCTCGTTCAGCTCGGCACTCATCCAGTCCTGCTTCTGCAGAGTCTTATCGAGTTGAATCTTGAGCACCCTCAGCGCAATGGCCTCAAGGGAGTTGGAGACGTTGGGCAGCCCGTTGTTCAGCAAGGCCGACTGGATCATGGTGTCTTCCAACCGACCCACAAGACGGATGCCGCAACCAAGGAGGCATCGGTAGTCGTAGGCGATGTTCTGGCCAACCCAAGTAATAGTGGGGTCTTGGAGCAGCACCGTCAGCTCCATCCAATCGGGCTCAGTGAAGGTGGCTAGGTCGTACCAAAGCTCACCTTCATCAGAGAGAAGCTGCAGAAGGCGCACATGCTCTCTGCCCTTGAATGACATTGGAGCCATGGCGGTCTCCATGTCCAAGCAAATTGTTTTGCCCAGCTCCTTGAAAGATTCCAGGAGTGCCATCAATCATCCAGCCACTCGGGCGAATTAAGGACTGAGATGACGGTCTCAGCTGGGTACAACTCTTTGGCGGTCAATATGGCTGCAGCCACGCTGCTGGCCATCACAACAAAAGATCTCAGGGAAGTAGTGACGCGATAAGTGCGCGGTGATGAGGGTTTGAGGGTTTTCATGCAACCCCCTGTCGTTGGCGGTACTGGTTGAACATGGCCTCGTTGCAGGTGTAGAGAAACTCCGCGTTACGAACAACGCTTTTAATATCGTCGTCGGAGAGATGACGGAACTGGTTAAGAAGCTCCTTAAGCACCACCTCCCGGCGGTCCATGCAGACCAGCGCTGTGGTGTGCAAGTCGTCCAAGTTGTAAAGGCGCCCTGTTAACCAGGGAGAGCGGGGTAAGTGCGTCATTGGGCCAGCAGGTGGTCAACTTGAGTGCGGAGAGAGTCCCGCTCTGACGTGACTGCCTTGAGTTGATCAAGGATGTCGAGGATCGAGACCTTGCGCTGCCTGACGTGCATCTCCCGCTCAATGGCGTGAGCAAAGCGCCCGGAGGTACGAAGGAGCTTTTCAATAGCGCCCAGTTCAGCTGGCTGATCTAGTCGTTTGCCCAACGTCTGCGAGCACTCGGAGTGGAGGCCATGCACCTCCGTTTCAAGAAGGCCCAATTCGCGGTCAGTTAGGTCAGCCAGTTCGTCGAGGTAGACGGTGTGCCCGAGATAGCGGCTGACGATGTAGGGAATTGTGGGTTTTGAGAGGTTCCTGTAGCGACTGTCCATAGGTACTAGGGGTAGCGGGCCTAATGCGAGACCCTTACTCAGATAAGGTACTGCCTTTACGCCCCCAGGTCAACCGAATCCAGCAGGTGATGGCGCTCGCGGAACTGAAAAAACCCACTTGGCAGCTCGCCCTCAGCCTCAAGCTGCTTGGCGGCGAAGCGCACGAAGTTGTTGTTTAGGGCGTAATCCGCCACGTTGGCATCGCTGCTGATGTAAAGCTCCCAGCGCAGTCGCTCCCAAAGCAGACGCTGCGAGCAGCGTGTTTTACCAGCAGCAATGGCCTTGTAAGCGAGCAGCCTGAAGGCGTCATAGACATGGGGGTTACGCCGAAAGAACTCCTGCGCCTCGGATTCGTAGCGGTCGCGGGTCATCATGTTAAGTAACTGAGTAAGGGTCTCACCTTAGGTCGCAAAGCGACGGGCTGGAATCCTTGATTGTGGCGCCGAGGGTGGCCACCTTATCTAGGTTGAAGTTCCGAGGGTGCCCCCGATGATCGACTGGCTGCAGGCGCAGGACCACCTGTTTCTTTCTGGTATCAAGCCTGACGAGCCGGTGATTCTGGCGCTGTTCCCTAAGGAGAGGGGCACCTGCATCCACGTCAACACGGTCGGGGCTTTGCCCGAGGATGCGCGATCAGCGGTGGAGGCGGCGATGGTTCACAACGCTGACCTGTCACTGGGATTCCTGCTGAACCCAGGAGGCACCAAGAACGACGACATTAAGTTTTGCCGGGCGCTGTTCTACGAGGACGACGGGCCAGCGCCCTTGGAGGAAAAGCTGTCGCAGTGGGAGGTTTGCGGTCTGCCGAGGCCATCGCTTCAGCTGTGGACTGGTGGTAAGTCAGTGCATAATTACTGGTTTCTGCGGGCGCCCTGCAGCACGACTGCGTTCACGGCAGCGCAGAAAATGCTGTTCAAGCACGTTGAGAGGTTCCTTGAGGGGGTAAAGGTAGACACCTCACTGAGTAAGCCTTGCCAAGTGCTCAGACTTGCAGGCGGGGTGCATCCGAAGACGGGTGAGCAGTCGCGGGTGATGAGCACCACGGGTGAGCGGTTTGAGCTGCCGCAGTTAATGGCGCTAGTGCGGCCAGCGGAGAGTGTGCTGCGCACTGAGCCAAGCGATGAGGACTTGCCACATGCGCAGCGGGGCAAGCACTACGAACGGATGACGGCGGTAGAGAAGAGGCAGGTGGTGCAGGAGGCGCTGCGGTTCTGCCCTGAGCGTGAGGCACCAGGAAGTGGGACGTATGAGGCAGCGCGGGATGTATTAGCGGCGATGGTGCATGAGTTTGGCCCAGACGTTGCTGCTGAGCTGGCGAAGGCAGCGGGTTGGGGCCAACAGCACTGGGAGTTGAAGAGGGTTGCGATGTCGTTGGTGGATGCACCAGAGCAGCGCAAGACGATTTGGCACTTGTTTCGGGAGGCGCAGCGGAAGGGTTGGGTGTGCCCATGGCCACTTGAGCGTGAAGTTCGGTCAAAGGAGTCCGAGAATGAGAATGACCCACTGGTGAAGGAACTCCGTCAGCGGAGTTACTGGCAGTGGGCAGAAGCCCGTGCAGCAGCCTTTACTTTGAGCAGCGTCTTTCCGAAGCAGCTAGCCGATCTGTTGGTAGATCGAGCGAAAGCATTTCCTGTGTCGGAGAACGCTTTGTTAGCACCGTTTATGACGACACTGGCCTCGGTGTTGGGTAAGCGGTATTGGGTACAGGTAGCGAAGGGTTGGAAGGAGCCCTGCATCTTCTGGATGGGGACTGTGGCGCCTGCGGGTAGCAAGAAGACGCCAGTGGCCAACCAGTTTTTATGGCCTTTAGAGCAACGAGATCGCGCTGAGTACGAGACGTATCGGGAGCAGCTGCGGGAGTGGAAGGCAGGTCCTGGGGACAAAGCACCACCGAATTACCCCCGGCAGCGGGTAGTAATGGACGCGACGTTGGAGGCGTTGTGTTCGCTGTTGAACCGCGAGGACGTGCCTGGGGTTGTGAGCTTCCACGACGAGCTGAGCGGGTTCATTGGTTCGATGGATAAGTACCGGCGCAATGCGAGTGACAGAGCGGCGTGGTTGTCGATGTGGAGTGGGGGTGCCATCAACATCCTGCGAAAGGGAAGTGAGCCGATACGGATCGCCAAGACAGCGGTGTCGTTATTTGGAGCGATTCAGCAGGACAAGTTGACGGACCTGCTGCACGGGGATGACGCGACAGCGAGGAGTGGTGATGGATTCTGGAGTCGATTCTTATGGGTCTCACCGCCTTACGTGAAACCGAGGGTGATGCGGGATGGTGTGGAAATCAATCAGGAGCTGTTGGAGCTGGTGGATTTATTGGATGCGATGGCACCCCAGCAGACGGTGGTAGTGGATTTGAGTGACGGGGCGTGGGAGGTGTTTGAGCAGACGGCTAACAGGTTTACGGAGGAAGCGGAGAACACATATGCGAGCAGGAGTGCGTTTTTGATGAAGCTGCACGGGTATTTGGCGAGGGCAGCGGGGTTGCTGTGGGCGTTAGATCACGTATGTGCGGGGCATGAGATGAGGACGATTGGAGATCGGGGGCCAATCAGTCGGGAGGTGATGGAGCGGGCGACGGTGCTGTGTCAGTTTTTCTTGAACCAGTTCGACGTGTTAGCCCCCCAGGTGGGAGGTGGTGAGCTACCGGGGTGGGTGGTGAAGGTAGTGGAGCTGGCTAAGACACGTGAGAATCAGCAGGTAACAGCCCGCGACTTGGTGAGGAGGAAGTGGGCGGAGAACGGTGAAGAGGCGAAGGGGATGTTGCAGAAGCTAGTTGGGGACTACGGTTTAGGGCGTTTGCTGAAGAGCCCAAGGGTGGATCAGGTGTGGTGGGAGCTGCCTGTGTAGGGGGTTGAGCAACTGTCGAAAAAAATTGGACTTCGACAGTTGTTCGACAGTTGTTTCGACAGTTGGATCCCCTGCGGGGGAGGGGGAGTGGGGCAACTGTCGAACTGTCGAAAGGTTTTTGAAAAGAGGGTTTTGGAGGGTGAGAGAAGTGAGACAGATATGAGACAAGGAATTGAAAGTGTTCGACAGTTCGACAGTTGGAGGTTTTAGAGGGTTAAAACCCTTGGTATGACTATAAAAGTAACTGTCGAAAGGGTTTCGACAGTTGTTCGACAGTTGTTCGACAGTTGGCTTGTCAGCCTTGAGTCTCACAAGTCCAAGCAACTCAGTGAAGCTGATCCCCTACCTGAGTGACGGCCACTCTCTACGAGTGCTATGACTTAGGTAGTTACGTAAGTATCATGGGTAAGCCAAGCCAGTTCCCCCCAGGGCCGATCACCACCAGCTGCCTTCAGGGGCGTGAGCAGTTCCGCAAAGCTTTCAAGGCTTTCTCCCGGCAGTGGAGTCAGCCTCAGTTCATGAAGCTGGCTACGGCTGCCCTCAAGGACAACGTGATCCATTCAAGTCAGATCAGCGGCTTTGCCACGGGCACCCTCAAGGATCCAGCCCCAAAGGTTCTGTACGCCCTTGGTGTGTTTAATGAGGCTCTGGCCAACGGGGAGCTACCAGAGACCCTCAGTGGCCACTGGAAGGACCGTGAGGTGATGCGCACACCCAGTGGTGGTGTGATGGGCCCTGCGGAGATGTTCTTGGCCTTTGTGGGGGCTCTGGACCTGGGGTTGAGCAATGCCAAGGAGATCCCCTTGGAGCATGAGGAGAGCGTCTCTGCGATGTTTGGGAAGTGGGTGAGGCTCACCCTCGCTGGCAGGGGGGTTGATTTTGTGGTGGAGGCCCACCAGCGGTTAGTAAAGGCTGCGGACAGCTTTAAGGGGCTGCTATCGGGGAAGACGGTGAAGGGGGAGCAGCTGGTGAAGGATCTGCCTGTAATTGCAGCAGAGCTGGGTGTGGAGGAGGGGGAGTGCTGGGACGTGATCCAAGAACACCTTCACATCCTCACCAAGGCCGAGTAACTGTCTTAGGTATTTGCGTTAGACTTAGGTAAGTCAGCACCGCAGAGATGCCCGCATTGTCACGCCCCATGGGAGGTCGCACCCCTCACACACCGTGGGGGTCTAGCAAGGTGCAGCGCACCATCAGCATCACCGACGAGGCATGGGAACTCTGGACCGCTGCTGCGATGAAAGCAGGAGTGAACCGGAGTGAGCTGTTTGAGGTGATGGCCCGCAGCGTTAGCCAGCTAGATGTGCTGCACCTACGGACAGGGTTGCTCAGCGACCTGATGCCCACCACCTCAAGGGGTTGACTTACCTAAGTAACTCAGTAGGCTAGGTAGGTCAACGGCGCAGCCCACCGACATGCCTTTCGTTTCTGATCGCTTCGTCACCGCCATCAAAGAGAAGAAGTCCTCTTCTGGTGGCACCGACCTCTTTCTAAATCCCGGTTCCCTCAGTGATGGGGACAGCGTTCGCTTCTCCCCTGTAGGCGACAAGTCCCTCGACTTCTACGAGATCTGGGGTCGCAGCTCTGAAGGTCGCCCCAAGTGTCTGCGCTTCTCTGAGGAGCCCACCACCAAAGAACTCAACGACCGCGCAGCCGATGAGGGTGTCCAACTGATTGACCAGAAGGGTCAGCCCACCCGCCTCAAGCAAGCGTTGGCCTTCTGGGTGTGGAACTACACCACCAACAGCGTTCAGTTGTTTCAAGCCAGCCAAGTGTCGATCCTCGACACCCTTGCTGCCCTCTTCAGTGACGAGGACGTGGCCAGTGATCCATCTGGTTGGGATTTTGAGCTGAACCGCACCGGCACCGGGATGGACACCCGCTATACGGTGGTGTTGAAGCCTGGTAAACGCAAAGGCACCGTCGCTGCTCAGGTCAACGCAGCGTGGGAAGAGTGCGTTGCAGAGGGCTACAACCTGGAGGCCCTCCTGACAGGCGGTGACCCCACCAAGATGCCCTTCTAGGCCCTCAGGGGAGCCTCTCAGAGCCATTCAGGCATGTAGGGCTCCCTCAACTGCGTTACTAAACCCACCTACCGCTAAAAGCGATGCACACCCGCTACGCCCTGATGAGGGCAGATGGGCGCTGGTTCAAGCACCCCCACAATCTGGACGCCACCGAATGGAGCACTCACCTCCAAGAAGCTCACCTCTGGGTAGACCTTGATGCAGCTAAGGCTGCGGCATACCTGCACTGGCAACTTCGTTGTGAGGACGTGCTCCCCGTTGAGGTGCTGGTCTCACCCGATGCCCAACGTATTCAAGCCACCTACTCAAACGTTAGCGCGTGATCAAACCCACCTCCACCGCTCAACTGCCCACCCCTAAGGGCTACGTCAAGCGGTGTGAGGACAAGACCGGCTACATCACACCCGTTGGCAAACTCCCCAGCATCACCACCATCGTTGGGGAGACAAAATCCGAGGCCGCTAAAAAGGCTCTTCAAGCGTGGCTGGATCGCCCTGGAGCAGAACAACGCTCCCTGGCAGCCCGTACCAGAGGCACCTACCTACACACTCAAGCGGAGAACTGGATTCAAGGACGCCCCACCACCAACCATTTGGTGTTCGGGGGGTTCTGGAGGTCATTGGAGGGGTGGCTACAAGCCAACTTTCATTCAGCCCTGGGTGTGGAGTTCCCTTGCTGGCATCCAGCGGGCTTTAGCGGCACCGCAGATTGCGTTGGCTGGACCTACGATTCCACCAACATTCAACTGATTGACTGGAAGACCCGTAAGGGTACAGCACCTCTTGACCCCAATCAAGAAATGATGAGGGGTGGTTACTTCGTTCAACTGGCTGCTTATCGTGCGGGAATCAGGTGGACCTACGGAGTTGAAGTGGATAGCGCTCTGCTGGTTGTTGCTCGTCAAATTGGTCCTGCCAATGTATTTCGTCTAGATCAGCAACTACTGGATGAATGTGAAGCGGAGTTCTTTCATCGCCTTCAGCTTTATCAGGAGGCACACCGTCATGTCATGGCTTGAGCGGCTCACACGCCCCAACCCTAATTCGTCTCAAAAGCACACCACCATCGTTCTCCATCGCAATGACAGCGACGACCCCATCATCCACAATCTGCAAGGTCTGTGGGTCGATGAAACCCTGCTTGGAGTGCTGGAACCTCTCGTCCAGGAGTATTACGACGAAGAGTTTGACCCCATCTGTGAAGTCGTCTGGCAAGACGGTGACAGAGAGTGGGGTGAAGAGATCAATCTGGTCCTTAATGTCAATTCTGCTTGAACTTGGGCTGTTGGTGGCGGTGTATGCAGCGGGGCTACATGTAGGAGCCACCTACGAGAGGGAGAAAAAGGCCATTCAAGGGGTTACTCACCACCAACATTCAAAAGGCCATTCATGGAGCCATTCATAGAGGCTGCAAACGCCATTCAAGGGGGATTGATGGCCTCGATTTACCGCACCCCTAACGGCGAGTACAAAGTGCTGCTAGCGGGGACTGTTGGGGTGTTATGGGCCAGCAGCCTGGGGGATGCAATGGCGCTGGCCTACAGCATCACCAGCACCCCCACGTTGGGGTAGGCCATTCAAGGAGATAGGGGCGTTACTGCAGGATTGGGTGAGACTCATGAGACACGAAATGCCATTCAAGGGGCCTCAAAACGCCATTCATTAGGCCATTCATGGCCAAAAATCGCATTCAAGGGGGGTGGCGGCCTCCAGTACGGTTTCAGCCACCAGCTCACAAACCAGTGACACCGCGCACAGCCTTACGGGTAGTGCCGACCGCCGTACTTACGTTACCCCTGGCGCTCCCCTGGGGGGACCTGGGGGTGATGGGGCCATAGGCAAAAGGAAAGAGGGCCAGCTGGCCCTCCAAGTGTGATCAACAGGGGTCAGGGGTCAGGTCAGCCGGTGGTTTCGGTCACCCTCAAGATCAGCGAGCAGATCCTCTAGGTGGTCAGTGAAATGGCCATAAGTGGCAGAGATAGCCGGCCAATCTGGCAGACCCTCCAGCACCGACAGAGCAAAGCGCACCCGTTCCGCAGGGGTAAGGGGTTCCATAGTGTGAGTCCTTTTGTGAGAGTCGCTAGCACTGCTGCCAGCTGACCCACCCTAAACGGCCAAACCACCAGCCGCTAGGGGTTGTGACATAAAAAGCACCGCCGAACGGCTGAGAAGCCCTGAGATCACTGGGGGCTTTTGTGACCGTGTGACATAAAAAGCCCCCGAACCCTTACGGGCCGGGGGGCAGTGGGATCGGTGAGGGTAGTGGTTAGGCGATAAAAAATTCATCCTCCCGGCCGTTAAGGGTCACACCATCACGCCAAGTGAGTCCGATTGCGTTTTCGTTTGAAAGGCACCGTATCACGTAACCAACTGGCGCCAGTTCCACTACATAGGAGCGGTTCTGCCAGCAAACGGTTTGGCCGGCCGATACTGCGGCTTTTATCTCATCAAGGGTCATAAGGAGATCAATAGGGGTAACGCTTACCGGGATTCGGGGCCCTCACGGGCACCAAGGGCAGACAAGCCACCCTCAAACGCGGCCCGGTTGATCAGTTCAGAGTCTGAGAGGCTCGGACCCGTCGCCATAACCTCCCGGAGCTTTGCCAGGGCTGAGATCAGCCGGGGCAATTCGCTAGGGGTAGCGTCCAGCATCTGCAGCTGCAGGCGTTGCAGTGCCATAGATGCAGTCTCGCTAAAGGGATCTGCAGCCGGGCCGATGCCATCTTCTCTGATTTCATCGTTGGCCAAGGCCAGATACCGACGGGCTTGACGGACTGACACGCCGTAATCAGTCACCAGCCGGGAGAGAATGACACTAGGGGTTGCACCCTGCAGACGAAGCATCGCCGCAATGCTGACCCGCTCAGTTAGTTCGGCGTTGGTGGCTCGGGGGGTAGTGGGGTCGGTCATCACCAGTTTGCAACGATGTGATCAGTGATTCGATCCGAGACAGCAGCGTTAATCGAACCGACGTGAAGCACCGGCGCCGCTTGAATGTGAGGGATAATCCGCTCTCCCACAAGCTCCACACGGACCGGCACGTAACGGCGAGCGCTCAGCTTCATGTATGGGCCCATAGCCGGCGTGCTGTTGCCAGCCGGAAATATGAACAGTTCATGGCGGGCTAAGTGCTTGAAACGCAGCTGCTCAGGGAAGCGGTAGGTGGTGTGTTTCATGGAAAGGAAGGGGTAGCTATGACGGGGTAACGGGGTTAGGTTGGATCGGGTCAAACGGGGCGGGTGATCACATAGCCGCCGGCCTCGCTGCTGTATTCGGCGTGGTAGCCGTCGCACTTCAGTTCACGCCAAGCTGAGGCCCAGTCGATGTGGCGCAGAGGCCAATCGCACTTGCTGAAATCGATGCCCAAATCTTCCGCCAGTTCTTCCGCGTAAGTCTCTGGGGAATCGAAAACGCCGCAAAAGGCATCGCGGAACGTGTCAGCGCTCACCACTGCGCCGCAGTCGTTGCACACCATCAGGTAGGGGGCCTCTTCGTCGGCGTGCAGTTCTGAAAGGGTCTCAGCAAACTCGGCAAGGGTCGCAAGGTCTGGCCACTCGTTGCCAGCAAGAAAGGAAGGTAAACCTGACGAGTCGTGCATGGCCCACTCTTCGGCTCCGGGTTCGGATGAGCTGGCCAGCATGGCCGCGATGCAATCGTTGATCTCGTCGGCCGTAGTGGCACCCATTGGGCTGAGATCAACCCAGCAGCCGTGCAGGGTGCCAGAGTTGTACGAAGCAAGGCAAGCGAAGTAGGCGCCGACATTGGGCACACCGGCGGTCACGTAGCCCACGGGCAGGGTTTGAGTTTGCATGGCAGGTAGGGAGTAGAAGTAACGGAATTGATCAGGCGGCCGGCAGTTCTGCCAAATAATCGAGACCCATTGCACCGGCAAACCGGGCCAGAGTTTCGCGGCAGGTTTCGCGGCTGTTCGCATTGGCTTCATTGATGGCGCCGTTATGCAACGCGGCCAGCCAATCCACCACAGCGGAAGCCACTTCATCACCATCAAACCAAAGAGTCACGGTCTGGCGATTGTCTGCGCCGTAACGGTCGCCAAACTCGATTGCACCACGACAAACCGACAAGCGGCCAGAACCGCTGAAGACGTGGCGGGTTTCAAAATCGACGCGAGGCTCGGTGCCAGAGGCGCCGGTGAAATAACGGGTCTCGGTTTCGGTGCGATTTGTGCTGATCATTGTTTAAAGAGGTAAGGGGTAGGGGTAACGGGGTGAGGTGAACTAACGGCGCACAACACCGGCGGCCGCTTGTGTGACGGGCCGAAGGATCGGAGAGCCGGGCGCCAGAGCATCCGCCCAGATCAGGGCAGCGGCAACCCACGCCAGAACGCCGAAGGAGTAGCGCACCATCAGCAGCCTGCCCCTAGAACGCGGCGCACAGTTGAACGGCTGCAGCCAATGCGGTCTGCGATTTGCTGCTGCGATGCCCCTGCGCACCGCCAGCGGCGGATCCGCTGCTCGCGGGACTCAGACGCCCACAGCAGGAACAAAAGAGGGAACAAAAGGGCTGCCAGCAAAATGGCGGCAAATGTGGTGGCCATAGGGTTAAGTGAAGGGGTAAGAAGTAGGGCCCTTTCGAGCCTTAACCCTATTGTGCCTTATGTAAGTTAGATAAACAAGCGCCGCACCCGCAAAAGGGCGGCAAACTAGATGAGTGTTCCTTATGTAAGTACGTGGCAGTAAAGGCAAATAAGGCAGTCGTCGAGCAGCGGATCTCAGCCGTTGAAGAGCTGCTTAGCCAAGGCGCTGCCCGTTGGCGAATCCTGCGATTTGCGGCAGAGGAGGGGTGGGGGCTGAGTGACCGCTCCATGGACCATTACATACAGAAGGCAACTGCACGAATCGCGGCCACCTTCGATCAAAAGCGCAACGAGTTTGTAGCGCGGCAGTTGGCGCGGCTTGAGCACATCGCAGACCTAGCAACTAAAGAGCGCCAATACAGCGCCGCAGTTGGTGCAGCTTGTGCAATCCTGCGAACCGTAGGGGCTGACGCACCCCGGAACTAATACAGGCCACGGCCACCAGGGCCAGCCGCAGTTAGCGGGTTTGGCGGAGTGATCAGATAGCGGGTCAGCTGGTGACAAACAGCAGGGGCAGATTCCGCTGATCTCTTCCACATAACGCAACCCCCCGTCACCCCCAGCAGCCGCCAAACCCGCGCCGCTGCAGTAGGGGCGCAACATTACTGATTGGGCGTAATGCTGCAGAGGGTGGGCCGCCTACCAAGGCAGCCCTACCCCCCACCAAACGAGCGCACAGTGAGCCGCAATACCCCGCGCCTCCCTCATCGAACCCCCTAAAACGGCACCCTTAAGTAACCCTTCCCCCACCCCTAATACCCTTACGTCACATAACCCAATACCCTTACCCCACCTCCCCCTATCCCCACCCCCAGGGCCTAGAGAAAAGCTGAAGCACCTAAATAGGTGGGTAGGCTTGAGGTGCTGCGGTGGAACGGGGCGTCAAGGATCAAGGGACCCTGCCCCGCCCTGCGGGGTTTCTGTCGAGGTCGCTACCCTAGTTAAGTAGCCCACCTTCCCCTGGATGTCGATTCTGAGCGTGATTGCGGGCGGGAAGGTGCTGGAGAAGCCGCAACGTACGGCCACGCGCTGCACAGAGAGCTACGAGAGCTTACGAAAACGCATCTACAAGGATCTGCTGGAGCCCCAAAAGCAGTTTGTAGACGACACGGACCACAAGATCTTGGGGTATTGCGCCGGGTTTGGTGCCGGCAAGACATTTGCATTGTGCGTCAAAAGTATATTTTTGGGTATGGACAACCCAAACACAACTGCAGCAGTATTTGAGCCCACCAACATCATGTTGAGGGACGTTTGGATGCGTTCCTTTGACCAATTTTTGGAGAAATACAACATCCAGCACGACTTCCGCGTGTCCCCGCAGCCCGAATATGTGCTGCACCTACCCCATGGCCCCGTCACACTGCTGTGCCGCGCCACAGAAACATTTAACCGTATTCGTGGACAAAACCTCTCGTTTGTTTTAGCCGACGAGATTGACACCTCACCAATGGAGGTAGCACAAAAGGCCGCAGAGATGATGCTAGCGCGTCTCCGTGGAGGCCAAAAACCCCAGCTGGCACTGGCTTCTACTCCAGAAGGCTATAAATATCTCTACCGCACCTTCGTCGAACAAGGTGACAATCCCGACCGCCGTTTAATCAAAGCCAAGACCACCGACAACCCCTACCTCCCCGTCGGATTCGTTGACTCGTTGTATCAGAACTACGACAGTCAACTGGTTGCCAGTTATATCGAGGGTGAGTTTACCAACCTGGCCAACACGACGGTGTACCACCCGTTCGACAGGGATCGCCATTGGTGCGACACGGAGATCACACCTGAGGATCGGGTGTTCGTGTCTATGGACTTTAACGTAGGCGCGTGCTTCTGCGAAGTAATGGTTCGACGCGGAGACGAGTTCCACGTTATTGATGAGCACCACCCGAAGGACACCCCTGCGGTGGTGGCGTTATTGCAGGAGAAATACGGGGACTTTGTAGAGCGCGGTGATTTGGTAGTAATACCGGATGCTGCGTCACGGCAGCGGACCACCACTAACGCTGCGGAGTCGGACCTTTCACTACTGAAGAAGGGCGGATTTGTGGTGAAGACCCAGAGCGCCAACCCTCAGATTGCAGACCGGGTGAACGCAGTGAACGTGCTGCTGTTGGCGGATCGCCTAAAGATCCACAACAGGTGTAAATACTTAATCAAGTCGTTAGAGCAGCAGACCTACGACAAGTCGGGCAAGCCCACCAAGGGGATTGGAGGTTTGGACGACATTTCGGGTCCTGTGGATGCCTTGGGTTACGGGATCACGTATTTGGCACCGTTACGCCGCTGGGCGACTGGTGGTTCTTCGTTCCGCACCTACTAATGGCCAAGCGCGACCGATTACACCTGAGCCCGTATCAGACCATCGAGACGGGCCGCGACTGGAATGGGCGGTTTTATATCGCCTACTTAAACGGTGCAAGCTTATTTATCCGCGACCATAAGGACCTGCGAAGGTTCCTCAAGGTCCCAAAGGGCATTTCATCGAGGGAGTCATTGGATAACTGGCTTGCCGCACTTGAGGCAATGGACATGGAGCATGAGGCCAAGCGTGAGCACCTGCCCCAAGAGGCAATGAGTAAGGAGTTGTTGGCGACGGGGTTTGGCCCTGAGGCTGACGCCCTCAATGAGAGCGATCCCAACTTTGCCACCAAGACTGTTATTTAAGGGTGGCGGAAACCTAGATGACGACTCCTATTTGGCGTAGCAGTGGCCGATAACAGCACCTACCCCCAGCGTGTTGTATCGCCAGCGCCGCTGCCTTTGCAGTACGGCAGCAGTGAGGATCCCAGCGTCATCAGCAGCGCAGTGCTGCAGATGATCCCGAACTGGGAGCCGATTGATGTGTGCGTCGGTGGCACCCGAGTATTGCGAGCCAATGCTGAGAAGCTGATACCTCGGGAGCCCAGTGAAGCCAAGGACAGCTACGAGCGCCGCATCTTCCACGCAACGATGCCGCCGTTCCTTAACCGTCTGGCATCGCAAGCCGCTGGGATCATTCTGCGCAAGGGCATCCAGATCGAGGGTGACGAGTATTGGGAAGACTGGATCAAGGACGTAACGGGTGATGGCACGACCCTGAACGAGTACGCCCGTCGTCAGCTGGTCACGGCACTGCTGTATGGGCACAGCAGCACGGTTGTGGACTATGCCAACGACACCACAGCCCGCACGTTGGCTGAGGAGCGTCGTCTACGCCGTAAGCCGTACCTCGTTCCGATTGCTCCCAACCAAGTGTTGGGTTGGCGGACTGCCAACGACAGCACCAGCAGCGATCTAGCCCAAGTGCGAATCAAGGAAAGGGTGGTGACCAGCAAGGGAGCTTATGGAGAGGCGCTTGTCGATCAGATCCGAGTAATGGAGCCCGGTCGCTATGAGATCTGGCGTACGCCTGCCACCACTGGCCTGACGACTGCACCTAAGTGGGAGTTGGAGAAGCAGGGCCGAACCAGCCTGAACCGGATTCCGATGGTGACGGTCTACAGCAACCGCACCGGCAACTTGCTGAGCGTGCCTCCGCTAATGGAGGTGGCGTATCTGTGCATCGCCTACGCCCAGCGCTTCTGCGACTTCCACCACGCAATCCACGTCGGTGCGAACCCGATGTTAGTGCTGAGGGGCTTTGACCCTGATAGCGATACCCCGTTAGGAATCAGCGTCAACACGGCTCTGTTGCTTCCACCTGATGGTGGTGCGGAGTATGTGCAGCCCACCAGCGAGGCATTTGATAGCCAGCTGAAGTGCCTGAAGGAGCTGGAGGATCAGATTGGCCGGCTTGGCGTGAACACGCTAAGTCAGTCCAACCTCACCAACGCTGCTGCCGAGGCCCGTCGCATCGACAGGATCGACAGCGACTCAATCATGGCGGTGATCAGCGGTGACCTGGAGCGCACCATCGCTCAAATCTTTGAGTTAGCAGCGGAGTATGTGGGTATTGAGCCACCGACTGTGAGCATCTCGCGTGACTACGAGAACCGGTTGATTGACGGCAACCAGATTACGGCGTATCTGCAGCTTTACATGCAGAACGCGATCAGCCAGCAGACGCTGCTGAAGATCTTGCAGGACGGCGAGGTGTTACCACCCACGGTTGATTTGGATGAAGAGTTGAGCCTAACGGCTGAGCGGCTTGAGGAGCAGCAGGCAATGGAGCGTCTTGCCATGAGCGGCCCCGACATGGCGTTCCAAGCACCTGCGGACAATGCGGGCCAAGGCGAGTCGCTCAACAGCCAAACGTTGCCTACACCAATGCGCCCTGGCCGTAACGCCAGCTGATGACCCCAGATGAGTACCTACGCGAGTTAGCGCAGGCGATCACGCAGCAGGAGGACCTCAACGATGAGGAGACCCGTGATGTGTTGTTTGAGTTGGCGCTGCGGATCTACGCGCTGCTGCTGCGGGAGCTGCCTGAGGGTCGATTGGAGAGGAGTATGCGTTGGAGCCAGCTGCGCACCCGCATCACACTGGAGCTGTTGGGGATCAACGATCTGCTGGCCCAAAAGCTCTACAACCGTTTAGCGGCCACAGAGTCGTTGGTGAGCGACGTAGCCCGACGCTATTTTCAGCTCCCCGTTGGGACCGTGGCACCACGACAGCTAACAGAGGTGTTGGACATTACCCGTGTTGTAGGGGTTCCAGTATCAAGGTTGTTCCTAAGAAACCCTCGTACTGGCGTTTCCCCGTTTGTGACTCAGCTGCTGCAGCTTTTGGAGAGAAGCGTAGTGGGGATGTTTTTCACCGACCCCTCTGCAGAGGAAGTAGCGGCGAAGGTGATTGGAGTGCGCACCAGCGTTGGTCGTCAGGTGCCGGTGCCATCAAAGGGGACGGTGGCAAACAACTGGAGGGAGCGGGTGCAGTCGATTGTGGCTGCGGCGTTATGGAGCACGGTGCAACCGGCGATTAATCGGGCAGCTGCGGCAGCCGCGCAAACGCCAAGCGTTCCTCAGCTCTTGCAATGGCGCTGGAACGCGCTGTTGGACCCACGCACTTGCCCGGTCTGCCGCCCTTTGCACGGCAGGACTGAAGCAGATCCTGAGGACTTCCCTCAAGGCCCGCCACCGATACACCCGCGATGCCGCTGCGTTCTCATTCCTGAATTGACGTAAGTAAAGGCAATCTCGGGTGTAGTTTCACCTTATTGCATGACTGATGAAGTCATGGGTGTTCCCTTAGCGGGGGAGCAAGTTGATTCCGTGAATCAACAACCCGAAGCGACCACCGTCTCCGACGACGCAGGTGCTTTACGCCGAAAGTTAGAGCTTGTCCAGCAGGACAATCTCAGCAAAGGCGAGGCCAATCGCAAGCTGAATGAACGGCTTGGTGAACTGGAGAAAGCCCTACGGGAACGTGAGACCGAGCTGAAGTCAGGCAAACAGCAACAGCTCGCCGCCAGCGGTGAGTACAAGAAGCTGTGGGAAGAGGCGAACGCAGATAACGCTCGTCTCCAGCAACGGATCGGAGAGCTTGAAGCCGCGCTTCAGGCGAAGGACGCAGAAGCGAGTGCCGAGCGTCTCCGGGCCCAGGCGGTCCAACAGATCGGTCAGGCCAACGCCCTTGCACCCGAACAGCTTTACGGGTTGCTGCAGCACCAGCTACGAGGCAGTGATGGCGGCCCTGCGGTCATTATCAACGGCATCGAGCAACCGCTGAACGCATATTTGACACAGCTCCGCAACCCCGGCTCTGGCTGGGAGCATCACTTCCGCAGTTCTGGAGCCATGGGAATGGGCAGTGCGCCTAGTGCCACCGGCCTTCCTGGAGTCGTCAATCCGTACAAGCAAGAGACCTTCAACTTGACGGAAGCAATGAGGTTAGAAACAGAAAACCCAGACCTTGCCAAAGCTCTTAAGGCTGAAGCAGGTCGCGGGTAACTCACGGTAAACCCCGCATTTTAGAGAAATGGCCCAACAGAACATGGGAGGAACTTTCCTCTCCAACCTGATCACCCGCCCCGAGTTTCTTAGCTACACCTCGGAGCGCATTTTTGAGCAGTCGGCGTTTATCCGCGCCGGCATTGTGCAGCGCAACAGCGCTCTTGACGCCCGTGAGGGTGGCACCCGCGTTCGTGTTCCTTTCTTTGACAAGATCAACCCCACCGAAGAGGTGATCACCTCTGGTAACACTTGGGGCACTAGCGGCGCTGGTTATCTGACCAGCCAGAACGTCACTGCTGCCGAGCAGATTATGACTGTTCTGCATCGCGGCTTCCAGTACGCAACTGACGACCTCAGCAAGCTGGGTTCCGGTGCTGACCCCCTCAGCCACGTTCGTGACCAGCTGGCTGCTGCGATCAACAAGCTGAAGACTGCCACCCTGAACGCTCAACTAAGCGGTTTGTTTGGCAACATCGCTGGTTCTGGCGTTCTGGGTGCCAACACCGTCAACAAGACCGGCACTACCACCGCTACCGCTGCCAACTACCTGACTGCTGCCAACGTGGTAGCTGCCAAGCAGGTTCTGGGTGAGCGTGGCTATGAGCTGTCTGGCATCGCCATGCACAGCAACGTGGCTGCCTATCTGGAGGAGACCGGTTACCTGCAGGTCCAATCTGCTGGTGGTTCTGTCTACGCCGGTGGCGGTGTGGGCGCTGGTCTTGGTTCTGGCCAAGTGGGTCGCTTTGCTGGCCTGAACGTCGTAATCGACGATCAGATCGGCGTCATCGCTGGTGGCACTGCCACCCACCTGAACAAGTATCCGGTCTACCTGTTTGGCAGCGGTTGCATCGGTGAGGGTATGCAGCAGGATCTGCGCGTGGAAGTGGACCGCAACAAGTCCAGCTTCCAGGATCTGCTGATCTGCGACTACCACTATGGTTTCCACGTCAGTGGAACCAAGTGGAACGCCAACGGCGACAACCCCACCAACGCCTCTAGTTCCGGCAACTTGGCTGCCACCAGCTCTTGGAGCCTGGCCTACAACAGCGCCAAGAACGTGCCCATGGTGCGTCTGCTCGTCAATACACCCTATGACTCCGGCGTTTATGCCTGAGCCATAAGGCCACTAAAAAGCCCCCTCCAGCAGGGGGCTTTTCTTTTGCTCAGGCTTCAATGCCGAGTCGCATCTTTTCTTGGCGCTCAAACACGCCGATGGTGTCAACCGTCATCTTGTAGCTTTGCAGCATGACTTGATTGACAAGCACGTAGCTCAGCTCAAGTTTGTCTGCGATCTCAGGGACATTTGCACCTGCTTCCTTGAGTTCCCGGATTTGCGGCACCACATCCTCCCATTTGCGCGGGGAATTAGCGGAGACAGATTCGGAGTCTTTTGCGGCCTTTTTACGCGCCGGTTTGACTTCGCTGGCTGTGGATTGCAGTTCTTCGGCGGCTTCGCTCACTTTGAATGTGCGGGTACACCCAAAGTTGCCCCGGAAACCTAGGCAATCGCGCAGAAGCCAGTGCCCACCCTTGTTGCGACTGTCGGAGCGAGTAACGCCAACAGCTACTTGAGCGTTGCCAGTGCTGACAGCATTGCTGACGGGATGGTGGGCACCTTGACGTGGAGCACTGCAACCAGTGACAACAAGATCCGCGCACTGATCACGGCAACCAACGGTTTGGAGACGTTGGGTTGGGTCGGCAGCCGTGCCACAACAACTCAGGCATTGGCTTGGCCACGCAAGGATGCCAAATGTGGAGACAAGAGCTATACAGCAAGCCAGATTCCCCGCGAGGTGGAATTAGGAACGTTTGACCTGGCCAACGCTTTGCTGGGGGACCCGACAATCTTGCGCAGTAGCGCCAGCTCAAAAGCATTGGTGACTGGCGTGCCCAATCGTGACCTCAAACGCCTGAAGCTAGATGTGATGGAGCTTGAGTGGCGGACAGACGTAGGCAACTCGACTACTGAGGCTGTGACACCCCTGACTGTGCTGCCTCACTTAGCGACAGTCTTGGGCTGTCTTACCACTAGCACCACTCGCGGCGGCCTTGGCGGTGCGGTCGCTATCCAACGCAGCTAGGTCAATACTGCATAAATCCTTATGTAGGTGGGGTAGGTCTACACTGAGCACATGGCTCAGGTTGCCTACCAACCGGCATCGGCTACGCCGGCGCGGCATCGCCCCCGCACCGGCTACTTGGCGACGCCGTTATCGCGTGAAGAGCAACGCCGTATTGCGGCGATGTACCGCGAGCACCAAGGATTACTGCGCCTAATGGGGCGCAAGTTGTGCCGCAAGTACCCGTTTGTCAGCGCTGAGGACGTATTCAGCTGCATTGATCAGGCGTTCATCAAAACCTGTCGCGCTTGGCAACCCGCCAAGGGGACCTTCTCGACCTTGCTTACGGTTTTTGCCGAGGGTGACGTACTGCACTTTATTCGCGACCACAACTGGCTTGTAAAGGCTCCAGGCGCTGTGCGCCGTAACGGCCAGCTTGCCCGCAAGCTGCTCGACAAAGGCCACAGCCGCGAAGAGGTGTTGCAACATCTAGAGATCACTGAGGAGGCGTTAAAGCTGGCTCTCGTCGCCACCAGCCCCACGGACCACGACATTCGCGGCTTTGACCTCCACGTTTGCCCCCGCCCCACTCCCTACGAGCTACTGGAAGCTGAGGAAACCTAGTGACAACCACCGCTTCACAGTTCAATGGCTACGGGTGCGTTTTTCAATAGCCTTGGGTATCGCTTCTGGGTGAAGGCAGGCACTACTGCCAGCACCACCCCAACCAACAACACCGGCATGACTGAGGTGCTGTCGTTGACTGAGGCCGGCATCCAAGGTTCTACCGAAACCCAAGACGTTCTTGACTACGGCAGCAGTCTTGGCTTTACCGCCACGATTGTGCAGCGTCAGAGCTACAGCATTCCCATGCAGATGAACTTGAACCTGAATGACGCAGGTTATTTGGTTCTCAAGAATGCTGCCATGAACGCTGCCACCGGTGTGACTGTTCAGTGGTATCGGGAATCTCCTGAGATGAGCGCGGTTGGCGCCCCTGAGTACCACTCGGGTGTGGCATGGGTGACCGACTTCTCGGAGTCGATTGCTGCAGGTAACGTGGCTGCTGTGACCTTCACTCTGACCGGCTACGGCGCCTACACCTGGAGCGCTGAAACCAACGCCTGATCTCCAGAAGGTTGATGACCCCTAGCGTTTGGTGGTTGCGCTAGGGGCCACCAATCCTCCGCCACTCAGCCACAAAGAACCTCATTGGTTCTTCTGCTTTAAGCACCGGCGTGATCCAATCGCGCTCTGGTGCTATGTAGGCATCACGGTTGGTTCCCACCATATAATCGCCGCGCAGCACCTCCCCGGAATATGGTGCGCTCCAGCGGATGGTGAGCGTGTTTTTCGTTAGCTGGGGTGCGCTCTGCGAGCGGAGCAGCGTGCCCGTATCCACAATGTCACGCAGTCCTGCCGGGACAAACTTCCCGGAGTACACGCCGACCTTTCTGCGTGTTGCCACCGGCCAGTCGTAGATCGTGGCTTTGATTGACTCCTGCAGCAACGGCGTGAGCTTGTTGCCGTAGTTGGCTAGGATTACGGGAATGCGCTGCAGCAGCTTGTCAGCATTCCAGCGGGTGATGCGAACAGAACTCATCCCACTTGCTCTTGCGTTTTAAGGATGATTCGTTCGCCAAGCGCGGTATTCAGTGTGGTGCCAAGCAAACCAGTTTTGCCGTAGGGAAGGCGAAGGCTTACGACCTCAACGGAGAGTGCAGCTTCACCGGCAAAGGTAAGGGTGCCCCCTGTTCCTTCGGCAATCCTCACGTCAAGCGCATCTAGGGCGTACCCCTCAAACAGCGTCTCCGCCACTTCAACGCCGGGAAACGCCACACCGGATTGTCTGTTTGCTTTAAGAAACAGTTCAACCTGCACTGACGCCTCAGCAGGTTTGACATTGCCAGTAACGGGGTCGGTCACCACCCCAGTTGCTGCGACCTTAAAGGTGGCGGTGGCGTTCGAGAGTGCGCTGAGTGCGGTAGCCATACCCAAGGTTTCCCCCGGCAATCTCGGGGATAGGGCAAGTCAGCGACCGTGGCGGAGAACCTAGGCGAAGCCCAACTAAGGTTAACGGTTGACCTATCTGCGTTTGAAGCAAGCCTTCAAAAGGCAAAGTCCTTAATTGATAAAGAACTTGGTAGCGCAACTGCCCGTCCGACAACACGCAGTAACAGCAGCTCACGTTCCAGCTCAGGTAGCAGTGGTCCTTCACCAGAACTAGCTCGGTTTATACAGAAAGCTAAAGACCTAAACATCAACACAAGTTGGGGCAAGGCTGTCCAGACTCTTAACGAGATAGATGGCGACCTTGCGCTGATTGGTGCAGGGCAAGATTTTAATTTGAAGCAGGGTTGGACCGCCGCACTATCAGATCTTCAACAGATCAATGCTGACCTACAGCTTATTTCCAGCGGCAATAAGTTAAACATTCGCACCAGCTGGTCAAAGTTTCTATCCGAGATAGAAACCGTAAAGGCGGACTTAGCCTTAGCCACTTCAGAGTCGGCTCTAAATAAAGAGTTAGCGCGGGGCCGAGAGATTGGCCGCTTGAATACCAGCCCCATATCAGGTCGTTTGCCCGGCGGTGGAGTTATACCGGGTTCTCCGGCAGATCGAGAGAGCCGCGCTCGCGCTAAAGCGCAAGAGTCTGAGGCAGCTATCGCTGAGCTAGCAAGGGCTCGTCGTCAAGAAGCTGCACAGCTTGATCAACAACGGAACAAACGTAATACAGCAGTTGGTAACGCAGTCAGCTCTTCCTTGATCGGCGGCGCGTTCCCTGCTTTATTTGGCCAAGGCGCGGGCGCGAGTGTTGGTGGTGCGCTAGGCGGTGCGCTTGGAATTTTTGGTGGCGGCTTCGGCTTTGCTGGCTCTCTAATTGGCACCGCCATCGGCCAGCAGGCGGACAATCTTGGCAAGTTGAGTCAAGCGCTGCAGGACCCCATTGGCCGATTCCAAGAGCTGCAGCAAGCCGCTGTGCTATCCAGCCGTTCGCTTGAAAAGAACATTGAGGCCCTGATCAGTGCGGGGCGTTTTGCAGAAGCTGAAGCCAAGATCCGTGAGGACTTAGCCAAGCGCGGGCTGGATGCTGCCACTGCCAACCAACTTGCAGCTGAGAGCGACAAGATGCAGCGCTCCCTTGCTGAACTTGGGCTAAGCATCGGTTTAGTAGTGCAAGGACCACTCACCGACCTAATCAATAATTTTAACCGTCTCCTTGAGCCAGGAAGGGTCGCAGCTCAGTCCCGTGCAATCCAAGCTGGCCTGAGTCCTGAAGATCGAACGGCCTTTCAAAACCGACGCCGTGAATTAAACATGCAGGGCTTTGGCATTCTTGAGGCCAATAAGCAAGCTAATGAAGAATTTGCACCTAAAACCGCTGATGCTGTCATAGCTCAGGAAAAACTCACAGCAGCTCAACTTAAGGACAATGCGGTGTTGTCGGCGCGGAAGCGACTAATTGATGCAACATCGCAGGGTCAAGAACGTCTAACGCTTGAGCGTCAAAAAGAATTACTTATTGAGGAGAAGAAGGCCCAACTGCGTGCAACTCCGAATGACGGGCTGCGCATTGAACAGGATACTGCATTGCGTATTTATGAAATAGATCAGCAAATAAGGCAAATTGAAGGCCAGCGTTTTGCTGAAAGCATTGCTGCAGCCAATCAGCTCAAGAGTATCCAAGAAGAGATCGCCATTCAGCAGCAGCGCGGCAGCCTCACCGGCACCGGTATCGGCGCCTTGCAATCGGTCAAGGCACTGGAGGATGCCAAGCGTGCCGAGCAGGATGCGCAGGCAGCGCTGCGTGCTAACCCTGGCAGCACCGATCTCTTTAACGCTTCTCAAGCAGCTGCTGCCAACGTGGAGCTGGCAGCGGCGAAAACCAAGGCCGACCTGCAAGAAGCCTTTAAGACGGCGCAGGATGCGGTGCGCAGCATCAGTCGGGGCATTGAGGATGCCGTCACGGGGCTGAATGCTGCACGCGGTAGCGCTGAGGGCATTAACCGCTTTATCGGCCCACAGTCGGCATTCGACCGTCAGGAAGCGGCCAACGCAAACCTGTTCCGCGAGGCCAGTCAGCTTGCCAATCAGCTTGATGTTACAGCCACGTTCACTGGTGGTCTAACCGAGCGCAACAGCCAGCTTACCGAGTTCATCAATGCCGCCCGCCAAGAGCTGCGGGGCACTGAAGACATTCGCATCAACACCGAAAACCTTGCCAAGGCCAACAACGACCTTGCTGTCGTCAACGACGCTTTGGTAAACATCAACACGCAGCTCGCTGAAGCAACGGCCAACCTCGCTAGCAAGGATTGGAACGTCTATGTGAACGCCGCAGCCACTGCTGATCTGCCCCGTGGCGTGGAGGTATTCCAATGACTCTTGCCATCGGCGCGTTCAGCACTAACAAGCTAATCGCCCAGCCCTTTGGCTACGACGAGACCAGCACCCGCGACGGCCTGACCGCCCGCCTCTGGCGCGTTAGTGGTCTGCTTACAGCGGCCGAGTGGCAGTCGTTGCTCAGCGTCTACAACACTTGGCGGGACACACGGCTCACCAATGCCGACACCCTCAGCAGCGCCACCGTTGGCACCACCGTCAGCCTGACCACCAGCGCCAATGGCGTCAGCGTCAGCGGTGTGGCCTGTTGGTTCACCACTGCCCCGAGCGGTGAACAGGCTGGCCCCTACATCCAAGCCAGCTGCGAACTGGTGGATGCTGCTCAAGCCCTTGCGGTATTGCTGCGGCAGGAAGAGAAAAACCGCCAACGCAACGAGGCAATCTCCAAGCCCAACCTCGGCACGGTGACCTTGGGCACCGCCACGTTGACGCTGCTGGAACCAATGGAGACCTATCAAGACACACCGCAGCTGCAGCTCACCGCCAGCGGCACTCATGTGATTAACGGCCCACTGGCTGCCACTCGTGTTCGCCGTATCAGGGGCACCACCGATAGCAGCGGTTGGACAGCGGTTCGCAGTTGGTACGAAACCAGCGTGGCCTCAGTGCCCAATGTGGGCGACTTCTATCCGATCTCAGCCCCTGAGGCCGATGCCGAGGTGATCATCAGCGGCGGCGCCAAGAGCACCCTTTACACGATCACCGTTGACGTTGCGGAAGTGAAGTAATGGCCATTGACATTCGCGCAGAGGTCAGTTGCAGCCTTGGCACCGTCATTAGCGGCAGCTTTGCCGATGACTACCTGCAGGGCAACGGACTGATCAAGACTCGTGGCGAGGTGGTGCTCTCTGGCACGCAAACCCCGGTGGTTGGCACTCAGGTCACCTTTACCTACAACAAAGCCGGCACGACCTACATCATTCCAAGGATGCTGCGGGTGCTGAGCAGCTTTGCCGATCCCTTCCGCCGCACGACCACGGTGCAGCTGGGCTGCAAGCTCACCTATCTGGAGAACCGCAAACCACCGGTTGAGAACCCAAACAGCAAGGACGAAAACAGCACGGTGCCGTGCAGAGTGTTCCTGCAGGCGACGCTACCAATCAGCGCTGAGTACGTTTTTCAGCAGTGCCTTGCTGCGCTGGACCTTAATAGCGACAGCATCCCGCTTACCAACAAGTTCTCGGTTGAAAAGTTTGACTTGACACCTGGCTACGTGCAGGTGATGAGCGACCTGCTGCAAAGCGAGGGCTACGCGAGCTACCTAGACAGCCAAGAGACGCTGCAGTTTCTAAATCTGACGGAGGCTGCCAGCGCCGGGCCTGTGATCACACCCGCTGACGTGGTGGACCTTGGCCCGATTGGCAGTGGTGATCTGCCAGGTGAAAGCGTGGTAGTGCGTTGGAGCAATCTGCGGTTGCTGCCACCGGATCAGCTTTACGGCGATGCGTACCTTGAGCGCAGCTGGGAGATTGAGGAAGTTTTTGGCGCACCGACTGATGTGAGCGTCAGCTACACCGACAACAATGGCACCACGCAAATAGACAACGACGTTTTCTACCCCTACAGCTTCACGGCCACCCGCTACGACGTGTGGGACCGCAAGATTGAGTCAATCTCGCTAAATCTGGTCTCTTCAGCGGAGATCAACAACCGCTGGGCCAGTGATGCGTTCCGCAAGGCTCGGCCCTGGAATGTTCCGACCGCCCGCCTGGTGCATGAAGTCATCGAATACGTGAAGGGCGCGGCGGCTGCCAATAACGTCAACCTCCTGTCCTCCGTGCAGGGGGTCGGGGTCGGCCCTGATTATGTAAAAGCGCAGCTCAGCAGCGCTGCAGAAGCGCATAGCGGTCTAGCCAACCTTTGCAAGGAAGAGGTGCCAGACGGCGCTGATGTGGTCAAGTCGCAGACCACCTACAACTACTTTTCCGAGCTGGAGCTGGCCGGCAGCCTCAACATCGACAGCTACATCAGTGACGCTGGCTCACTGGTTAGCTTCGACACCATCGCCGCAGAGCTGGATTCCACCGTGATTGTGGAATACGAGACCGATAGCAGCTCCGGCACTTCCAAGACGATCACCAAGCGCTCGGTGTCACGCTCGCAGACGGTTTCTGGTCAGCAGGATCTAGCCACCCGTGCGCAGGAGCTAGACACGGCCAACCTCAGTAACAGCATCAGCTCGCTGCTGGGCTTAGCTCGGCGTCAGGTGTATGTCGGCGCAGAGACGAGCCTGCACACGCAACGGGAATACGGGCTGCAGAAGCGCCCGAGCGAGGCTGACCGCAACAACACAGCCAACAGCAAGCCGCAGATCAGCGAATCCAAGGCAGAGATCACTTGGATCACCGGCAGCCCCACCAGCACCGCCGTCACTGAGTTCACGCTGCCCTATGCCCCCGATGATGCGATCAGCTGGAATCAGAGCACTGGCGCGTTCAGCAGCACACCCAGTGATGCCAATCAAAAGGCGATGCGCTACGGGCGGGTGCAGAACGCATTGCTTTTGGGCAACCGCAATGGGGTGAGCTTGCAGTTGGCACCGGAGCAACTGCCCAAACGCCCCTTTGATCCGCTGTACCTGCAGGCAGAAGGCATCACTGGCAGTTACCGGGTGAATGGCACCAGCTGGGCATTTGATGCCAGCGGCATCGTTGCTTCTACAGATGCTCTGCTCTGGGGTGCGGTGAGTGCATCAAGTGGCACCAACTTGGCCAGCAGCTGGGTGCCGTTGGCACCGGGCACCACCAGCCTGCCGCTGCCCTATACGCCCACTGGAGGTTCTGTTGACCCCGAGACCGGCGCTGCGTTTGCTGCAGTAATTACACCGGCGACGGTGCTGCCGCCGTACTTGGAAAACTTGGCGGTCGAAGGAATCAGCCGCAGCAGGGTGGTGCTAGTCGAATACCCGTACCAACTAAACCGTGGCACCGAAAGCCAAGTGGTAGCAACCAAGAGCAAGGTATTGGTGGGCGGCAAGCTTACGGCCGATGCTGTTAGCTATGTGCTGGCAGGGCAGGCCGCCGGCGGCAACTACATCCGCAAGCTTGTCGGTGCTGCAGGCAGCTTTGCCGCCACTGGTCTTGGTGCAGGCAGCGTGCGCACCTACGGCATCGGCACCAATGCAGGGACGTTCGCCCTTGGCGGCCAAGCGGCCCTGCTAACGCGCAGCTACAGCCCGCTCAATGCCGCAGCCGGCAGCATTGTGCTGAGCGGCCAAGCCTCCGAAACACGGGTTGGCATCAACCTTTTAGCGGCAGCAGGCAGCTTTGCACTCACCGGCCAGAGCGCCAGCAAGTTGCAATCGTTTGTACTTACGGCTGGCGTCGCCACCCTGACGGCAAGCGGTCAAAGTGCGTCGCTGGTCTACGTGTCCCCCAACGTCAAGATCCTGACCTACACCGGTAATGGCACAAGCACGAACGCCATTACTGGTGTTGGCTTTAAGCCGGGTCTGGTTTGGAGCAAGCGGATTTCGGGCAGTGCCGATCAGCATGTGCTGTATCACCGCATTACCAACCCCATTGCCGTCGATGATACTTACTACGGTTTGACGATTAGCAGCTCTGGCTCCAACTCAAATGGCGCCCAGTGGCTGACTTTCGACAGTGATGGATTTACATGGAAAAGCTCAACAAGCAACAGCAATACGGTCAACTACTGGGCGTTGTGCTTGAAAGAGGGTGCCGCTGCAACTTCCAACACCGACGGAAGCCTTGCCACAACAGTTAGCGTCAATAGTGGGTTGAAGTTCTCGCAGTTCAAGTTTGACCCCAACGGCTCAAACACCACCATTGGCCACGGCCTCGGTGTCACGCCAGAGTTGGTGTTTGCGTTTGTGCTGGGCTACAGCGCCAGCACCTACGTGGGAGGCAGTGTCATTGGAGACAACAACTACTTGGAGCATAACAGCACAGCAGCGGCCACCTCTGACAGCAGCACCTTTAGATCGTTTAGCTCCACAACGATTGGCATCGGTAGCCACCCAGGAGTCAACAGGTCAGCGGCATCGTGGGCCTACGGCTGGGCATTTGCGTCATCTCCCGGCATGAGCAAGATTGGCACCTTTACCGGTAACGGCAGCGCCACGCAAGCAATCACAAATCTTGGATTCCCCCCAAGCTTCGTGATGGTGAAGTCCTACAGCGGCGGTACCAGTGACTGGGTGATGTTCACCAGCGGCCGTGATGGACGCTTCTTTGCCAACACCACTGCAGTTGAGCAGGCTACCGATTACATCACCTTTGACAGCGACGGCTTTACGTTGGAAAGCGGAGCAAGCGTCAATAGCTCCGGGGTTTCTTACTTCTACCTGGCGTTCCGTTAAGGGAGGCAACCTAGCCCCAAAGCCCTGCGTACATGGCCGCGTTCAACAAGTTCAATAGCTTTGTGGAGGCGTTGGCAGAGAAGGTTCACAACCTTGGCAGCGACACCTTGAAGGTGATGCTCACCAACACCGCCCCGTTGGCGACGAATACCGTCAGGGCAGACATCACTCAGATCTCTGCAGGCTACGGCTACACCGCCGGCGGCAACACCGCCTCGGTTACCAGTTCGGCGCAGACCTCAGGTACTTACAAGCTGGTGTTGGGCGACCCCACGACCTGGACCGCTAGCGGCGGCAGCATTGGCCCCTTCCGCTATGCCGTGCTTTACAACGACACCGCAACCAATGATGAGTTGATTGGCTGGTGGGACTACGGCTCAGCCGTCACCCTAGCTTCCGGTGAGTCGTTCACCGTTGACTTTGATCCAACCACCGGCGTTTTGACCTTGGCCTGATGGCACTCACGCTTACCATCAGTCGCTACGAGCTGCAGCGCCAAGCCACTTTGGCTTTTGAAACCAAAGCGTATAAGGTGTTTTTGGCAACCAATAGCGGCAGCCTTACCGCCAACTCCACCTATGCCGCATGGCAAGCAGTGGAAGTGGCCTCAGCCAACGGCTACGCCGCGGTCACCGGCATCGTTGGCACCGGTTCTTATAGCAGTGGCAACTCACGCTATGAGCTGCCTTCAATCACTGCCACTTTCACCAGTAGCGGTAGCGGCTTTAGTTACAACACAATCTGCGTGCGCATCGGCCCAGAAACCTATCTGCATAGCATTATTGCGGAATCTCCTGCGATCACGCTGGCAGCCGGACAGTCAAAGTCCTACGTCATCACCTTGGTGCAGGACGACTGATTCATGAGCACCTACATCACGGTCACCAGTGGCACCGGCGCTTTGGTGAACCGCGTGAAACTGGTGCAACAGGCCAACCGAGAAACACAACTGCAGCGCGAGAGCGACACAGCGTTGCAGTCGCAGCTTGATACGGAAGTAACTGCTCAAGTTGAGCAAACGCAACGGCCAGTTGGTGGCAATCCAGATACCAGTATTAACCGCCGTCCTGCTGCTCAGCGAGGCACGCCGTCCATCGTCGGCATCCAATACCGTTTTGATTTTAGCAATGCACCTTCTGGAGAGCGAAAAATAACAGTTGGCGTGCCAGGGCTAGCTCAACAAGCTCAATACACTTTTACCGCATTTCCGACAACCAACGCTAATACAAATATTACACTGCCACCAGCCGTCTATGAGCCAGCAAGTGGCCCAAACCCTGGCTTGGCAACCTTGGGAACAGTGCCTCCAAATGCTGATCAAGAGACAGGTTTAATCGTTGAGTATCAGTCTTTTAATGATGAGCGTGAATATAATCTAAGTATACCTTTGTGCCTGCCTCTAAACAACAAGGCTACGTTATTTGTTATGGATTATCACTACGCAAGACACCAGCTGGTGTTTTTGCGAACAAATGAACGCGCCTCCCGTCGCATCAATCCGGTTACAGAAACCTCTATCTATAGCCATCCGACCTACAGCCGAGAAAACAATTACACAAGCACCTATGTTTTCGACAACGACGATTTTCAGGTAGTGCGGGAGATTGCTTGCTTCTTGGTTACACCTAAAGGAGTGCGCAAGCTTGATACCCCTTCCGGCTTCTCCGATGCACTCTATAATCGCAGGCCGTTGGCATCCAAGAATGGCACCGCTCAGGTGCTTGCGGTTGAAACATATCAGACTCACGAGATTATGACAAACCCCACTGACCTACCGCAAACAGTCACTACTATTCCTTCGACGTACACATATCAAAGTGTGCCGGTCTTTCAATCTTCAAGCTGGCGCCCGGAGTACACCGGCCCCGGCATGGGACTAGCAATTCAGTTTGGCATTGGCAGCCTTTTAGATAACACCCACGGCACCGCCAGTCGTGACTATTTCAGCGGCAGTGTTTACCAGTGGCTGACAAAGCCCATGGACTTGTCGAGAGAGGAGAGCATGGACTACAGCTATGTCAGAGCGCTCATCTCCGATTTCCCAGGTCGCTACATCACCAGTGTCGCTGGGTTCCCAAGCGACCCTCCGCCCACCTACAGGCCCGACCGAGAGAACTTCGGCATTGCAAAAAAAGCACCGCTGAAATACACGGGCACACCTATGAGCTTTGATGATTTCATCTGGACTAGCCAGTACAAGTTTCCGGCCAACGGCGCACCGGCATCAGAGCTGGCCTACGTGTGGAATTGGGATAAAGAACAGTATTGTCGTCGCCGACTCTTGGCGCTTGGCTTTAAGGCTGCAGATTTTGTCCTATGAACAGCGCCTGCATAAAACACGAAAAGCTGAGCCAGCAGGCCCCAAAAATGCCCTGCAGGCTGGAGTGAAGTGGTGATGGCCAAGTCCAAATTGATTACTCGCATACAGCAAGTGCAAAGTGCTGTGCGTCAAGCGCAGCTGCGCAAAGAAAAAGAGCAGCGACTGCTCAATAAAGCTTTATCCTCTAAGTAACAACACTCCGCGTATGCCCACTCTCCCCTTTGTTCAAGCGCCGGAGACACCAACCGTGCGGCGGCTCGGCACAGCAGCTAGCGGTATTCTGGAGATGCCGGTGTTGGGCGGTCTAACCGTTGGGGAGTCGGCCGTAGTCAGCGAAATGCTGGCGGCCGAGCAGAGCGCCTTCGTCAAGGGTGCTCAGATCGCGGACGCAATAGCCAAGGCCGAAGAGATCAGCATCTCAGAAGCGTTCAGCATTATTGAAAGCGCGATCAGCGGCAAAGCGCTGGAGGCTAAAGCCGAAGCAATCCGCACCCGCCATGCAGCTCAAATTGAGCAGGTGGCACGGGTGTATGCCAGCGCCGGTCAACGCAACATGGAGGCCACCGTTACGGCTTTGATTCGCTGCCGCTGCAACCTCAACGAGTGGGCTGTGGAGGACACACGGCAAATGCACCGCGCTTTGTTCAACGCGATCTGGGCGTTGGCGCAAGAAGAGCAAGAAGCCGAAGCGATGCCCAACGAGCCACCGACAGAAGAAGAGCTGGGAAAGCAGCAGCCGGCGGATGGCGCCGGGGCGAAACGGATTGGGCGGCGATCTTCTACGACCTAGCCCACGGCTACCCCGGTCAGTTCCCTAGGCACACCTACAACCACGAGTTGCGGGTGGTTGTGCTGCGGGCGTGGAAAGAGTTGCAGCGCATCCGCCGCGAGCAGATGCAACTGCAGGAGCTGCCCGTCGCTCAGTTGGCCGCCTTGCTGGCCAACGTCAACCGCGACCCCAAGAAGGGCAAGCCCTTTAGCCTGCAGGACTTCACCCTGTTTGCCGAGGAGCGCAAGGACAACAGCGTGTTAAGTCCCGAGGTGGCAGCGGTCGCCCTAGAGCTGCGCCATGAGGACAAGGCCCCGCCGCTGCTAATCACCTGCTGGACTCAGGTGCTTGCCAGCATAAAAGACGGCACCAAGGTGCCAAGCCAAAGAGCGCTGCACAGCGATGACGGCAACGTGTGGGTGCTGGCGCCGAAGTGGGAAGGCAGCAACGTGCGCGGCGGATTGGTGCTTGTTCGTGGGCGGATTAGCGGCACCGTCGTCCTACGGGACTTGGACAAGCCACTGTTGAGCACTGCCTTCAAGCTGCCAGAACGCCCCGGTTTTGGCTGGATTGAAGCAGGCTGTCTCCTTATCACGCAGGAAAAATAGGTGATGGACGTGCTCACCCTCCGCACCGAGCTAGAGACCGTCCTGGTCAACTACTTGGGCGCCTACACCCTCGCTAACGGTGCCAAGACAGCAGCAATCTCGGTGCGTGCTGCTGGTGAGAGCCTGCCACCCAACACCCGCGTCAGTGGGTTGGAGGTTGTGATCCTGCGCGAGCCGGAGCTGGTGCCGGTACGGCAATACAGCCGCGAGCAAGCCTTCAGCCGCTGGACCCTGTACCTCGTGGATTGGAGCGGTGACACCAGCCTCCAAGAAGTCGGCGGTGTGCTGATCGCGCAGTACCCCGGCAGCAATGCGGTGGCGATTAATGTCCCGCGTGGTGTGGGGCCGAGATCACAGATGCGCGTTGACATCCAGACCGATCCAGAGGCATAACGCCGGAAACCTTGGGTATGGCGATCACACCGGCGAGCTACAACATCCGCCCGCAGCGCCGGGCTGACTATCCGCTGGCGGTGCAGTTCAAGACCAGCGCTGGCGCTGGCCTGAACATCACCGGTTGGACGGTGTTAGCCCAGGTGTGGGATAAGACGCGGACAACGAAATACGGTGATTTCACGGTGAGTGTGACCGCTGCGGTTACAGGCAACGTGACCTTGACGCTGCCTTATACCGTGACGGCAACCCTGCCTGATGAGTGCCGCTATGACGTGATGCTGATCAATCCCAGCGGGTTGCGTGAATACTATTTAGAGGGCATCGTGCGGCCCAGCCAAGGCTTTACAGCACCGGCGTAATGACGAACATCGTTGAAGTCAGCAGTACCGGTCAAGTCCTTGTTGCTGAGGTTGCGGCGCAAGCGATTGAGGTCACCGCACCAAGCGCACCGCTAACGGTTGAGGTGCAAACCGCCGGGCCGCAAGGCCCAACGGCAACGCTTGGCTTGAATGACCTCACCGATGTGAACACCACCGCCAAGGTGGGTGGCAGCGTTTTGTACTACGACGCAACTGCTGGTAAGTGGAAAGGGAACGACATCAACACTGTGGTCACACTTACTGACGGAGGGAATTTTTGAGACGTTACCGGAAACCTAGGCGCAACGCAGTGTCCTGCCTGTAGCCGTGCCTAACACCATCCGCATTAAGCGCTCTACGGGGAGCAGCGCACCTGCGAGTTTGGCCAATGCAGAGATTGCCTTTGCAGAAGGCACCGCGACGCTGTACTACGGCACTGGCACCGGTGGTGCAGGCGGAACCGCTACTAGCATCATTGCCATTGGGGGCTTAGGTGCGTTTGTCGGTCTGAGCGGCACGCAAACGGTTACAGGCAGCAAGACGTTTAGCGGCAGCGTCAGCCTCGGCTCTGCGGCTACCGCAACTACGCCAACCAACGGCGATAGCAGCACAAAGGTGGCAACCACGGCGTTCGTGCAGAGCGCCATCAGCGGCTTTGGCGTCGGCTCGGTCACCAGTGTTGGCCTAAGCCTACCCACCAGTATTTTTGACGTGTCCGGTTCGCCGGTCACCACTAGCGGCACCCTGAGCGCCACGCTCGACACGCAGACCGCCAACTACGTGTGGGCGGGTCCGACTACCGGTGCAGCGGCGACACCGACATTCCGCGCTTTGGTAGAGGCTGACCTCCCTAACCTGTCTGCCACTTACCTGCCCACCACCGGTGGCACGATTAGTTCCAACTTAATCATCAGCGGTGACCTGACGGTCAACGGCACCACTACCACCATCAACAGCACCACCCTGGCTGTTGACGACAAGAACATTGTCCTCGGCGACATTGCCTCGCCAACCGACAGCACAGCAGACGGCGGTGGCCTCACCCTTAAGGGTGCAACGGACAAGACCTTTAGCTGGAGCAACGCCACCGACAGCTGGACTTCCAGCGAGGACATCGACGTTGCTAGCGGCAAGGTCTACCGCGTCAACGGCACCACGGTGCTCAGCGGCAGCAGCCTGGGCACGGGTGTCACCGGATCGAGCCTGACCAGCGTGGGCACCCTCACCAGCGGCATTTGGAATGCCACCAGCATTAGCGTGGCCTACGGCGGCACCGGGGCAACCACGCTGACCGGTTTGCTCAAAGGCAATGGCACCAGCGCCTTCACAGCAGCCGTGGCCGGCACCGATTACCTCAGCCCCAGCTCCGAGATCGACGGCGGTTCGTATTGATCTGCGACCGGCAACTTAGTTCGTCCGGCTAGATAGCCACTCGGACGGCCACATGGCTAACACGATCAAACTCAAGAGTTCAGCAGTCGCTGGCAAGGTGCCAACCACCAGCGACTTAGAGCTGCGTGAGCTTGGCATCAATGTCTACGACGGCGCTCTCTATATGAAGCGCAATCAGGGCAGCGATGAGATCGTGCGAATCGCTTTTGCGAACCAGGACTATGGGCTGATCACGGGTAGCTTCAGCGGGACGTTGGACTACGGCGCCCTTACCTGATGGCCACCCAAGTACAGAACCGTCGCGGCACTACTGCCGAGCACAGCACTTTCACGGGTGCCAATGGCGAGCTGACCGTTGACACCACCAAGAAGACGGTGGTGGTGCATGACGGCAGCACAGCAGGTGGTACGCCCTTGCTCCGCGAGAACGGCAGCCAGAACATCACCACCACTGGCACGGTTACGGGCGCCAGCCTGTCCCCAACCAGCAGCACGGTCCCGTCAAACGGAGTTTATCTGCCTGCCGCAAACAGCGTAGCCATCAGCACTGGTGGGTCTGGCAGATTGTTTGTTGACTCCAGTGGTCGGGTTGGAGTGGGAGAAAGTTCCCCTACCCATAAGCTAGTTATTCGCCAAAATAATTCTGGTGGCGTTGCAGCAATTCATCTACCAGAAGACGAATCAACGATCTTGGGTTCGAACGCAAATACCAACATCAAAATGGGCGGGAACATGACTGTTTCTGCTAATGGTGTTCTTGGGCTCAATACAAACGGTTCAGAACGCCTCCGCATCACCTCCGCTGGCCTCGTAGGCATAGGGACTTCAACGCCCAGTGGTCCTATTCATGTGACCGCAAGCAGCAATGGGTATATTTCCCATACCTTCTCAAACACCAGTGCTGGCGCCAGTGCCGTTAATCGTATTCAGATTGGCAATGATGCCAGCGATGGTGTTGGGCAGATTGTCGTTTATGGTTCCCAGCACTCCACACTTCCAAACACCCTTGACGTTACCAACGCAGCAAATGCCCCAATAAGACTACTCACAAATAACACAGAAAAGGTTCGCATTACAGGCGCAGGGCTAGTAGGGATTGGCACTACGAGTCCCAGTACTAAGTTTGTTGTATCAAACGGAGGCGCGGCGGGTCTTGAGATTGAACCAACTGGATTTAGCGCTGCACCGGTGCTTGTTAGTTATAACAGAAGCGTGGCAGCTTATACACAGCTCACGCTAGATGGTGCGAGCAATGTGTTTAGTATTTCAGGTACTGAAAAAGCCCGCATCGACTCCAGCGGACGCCTGTTAGTTGGCACGTCTACTACTGTTAACGGCGCTGTGCTGGGCTCAGCAGAAACGCGAACTGTTCAATTCTACAACTCTATTAATTCAGGTGATCAAGGTTTAGGGGTTTACAATGTATCCAGCACTCCTTTTGCTCCACGGCTGGAAGTAGGCACTGCAAAACTAAATTTTTCATCTCTTACTGCAGACAACTATCTAGGTTTACTTTCTTTTGTAGGTTCAGACGGCTCAAAGTTTGTGCAGGGCGCCATGATTGCAGCCCAAGCAGATGGCGCCTGTGGAAATGATGACCTTCCAACAAGGTTAGTGTTCTCGACTACTGCCGACGGGGCGAGTTCTCCGACGGAGCGGCTACGCCTGACATCAAGTGGATTTTTTCAATCAATGCCGATCTACAATACAACTGGCGGGGATGCACCCAACGTTGTAGTCAACTCAAACGGAACAACTTATCGGTCAACTTCGTCCGCCAAATACAAAACAGACATTGAAACTCTTCAGGATCAGTACGCCGATGCTGTATTGGGTTTTCGTCCGGTCTGGTATCGATCTAAATGCGAAATTGAC
>Ga0194115_10000840_pt1 | contig 42486 bp, 40 predicted proteins | sample TA2MahsurfametaG_3_FD_148656 | JGI IMG/M metagenome (GOLD analysis project Ga0194115, IMG submission 148656) | Freshwater microbial communities from Lake Tanganyika, Tanzania - TA2015002 Mahale S4 surface | ecosystem: Environmental > Aquatic > Freshwater > Lake | place: Tanzania: Lake... | reverse complement strand
TTTGAAATGCCCATTTGGGAGTTGAGGATGGTGTTTTAAGGTGGGGTGGAATTCGAGAGCGGGGTTGCAAATTACCGGCGGTCCTGCAAAATGAATGGGCCAGCAATTTTGGCTAGTTGGCCTAAACACCTAGACATTAAACCTTTAGGCACAAGAATTGACATGATCATATAAATGACCTATTAGACTATTATGATTCAAATAAACATAAATGAGGCAAAGGCAAGGCTTTCCAAATATACCAAGATGGTGAAAGCAGGGGAGACGGTGGTTCTTTGTGAGAGAAACAAGCCATTTGCGGAGATCAGGCCTCTGGACCGGCGTGGATCCGCGCCGCGGGTTTTTGGTCTATCGAAGGGGATTTTCAAGGTGGGGCCGGAGTTTTTTCAGGCAGATGCCGAGATTCAAAAAATCTTTGAGGGAGACTGAAAAAGCAAATGGCTGGAAGTTACATCCTGGATACGGCGCCTTTGATCTACCTGATGGGGCAGGAGGATGCCGTGCCGGCATCGGTTCGTCGGGAACTGGCAGATCCGAAATCCGAGGTTTTTTACAGCCAGATCAGCCTGTGGGAGATTCAGATCAAATATCAGCTGGGAAAGCTTACCATGTCCGATGAGCCGGCAATGGTTTTGCCCAGGGAATTGGCCCGTTATGGCTTTACCCAGATCGATTTGACGGATGCGACGATTTACGGGCTCTCCCGGCTGCCACTGGTGCACAAGGATCCTTTTGACCGGATCCTCATCGTCCAGGCCAAGCTAACCGGCTCCACACTGGTTTCTCCGGATAAAATATTTTCCCAATACCCTGTCAACGTGCGTTGGGGGTAGCCGGGAAAACCTGCTGAAAGCAGGAAAACAAAAAATAGAAATGGCTGAGATTGGTTTTGCCTCAAAAAAAGGCAAACGACCAAGGGCGGCAGCTTAAAATATAAAAATGAAATTTGAGATCGCGGTGGTCGGCTTGGGTTATGTCGGGCTTCCCCTTGGCTTGCAATTTGCCAGGTCCGGTTGCCGGGTTCTGGGCTTGGATATCGACCCTGCCAAGATCAAGGAGATTGAGGCGGGCAGGAGCTATATCCGGCATATCCCCGGTGACAATGTGTCGGCCCAGGTCAAGGCCGGGCGATTCTCGGCATCCTCCGACTTTTCTTTGATCAGAGAAGCCGAGGCCGTGGTGATCTGCGTCCCCACCCCCCTCAACAAAAACCGGGAGCCGGACATTTCTTATATCCTTAAAACTGGCGAAGCGATTGCGCCGCACTTGAAGGCGGATGCCGGAAGACGGAAGAAGTTGGTGGTGTTGGAGTCGACAACCTATCCAGGAACCACCGATGAGGATCTTCGAAAGGTTCTCGAGAGGGGGAGCGGACTGAAAGCCGGCCAAGAATTTCACCTAGCCTTTTCACCCGAGCGCGAAGATCCGGGAAATCCGCAAAGCAAGGTGGCGGAGATTCCCAAGGTGGTGGGAGGACACACCCCAGCCTGTCTGGAAAGGACCATGGAGCTTTATGGGAAAGCCATCAAGAAACTCGTGCCGGTGAGTTCCACCCGGACGGCGGAGGCCACCAAGCTGATGGAGAACATCTTTCGCTCGGTGAATATCGCTTTGGTGAACGAGCTGAAAATCATCTACAGCTCGATGGGAATCGATATTTGGGAAGTGGTCGAGGCAGCCAAGACCAAGCCGTTCGGGTTCATGCCCTTTTATCCGGGCCCCGGTCTTGGCGGCCACTGCATCCCCATCGATCCGTTCTATTTGACCTGGAAGGCGCGGGAATATGGATACCCGACCCGTTTCATCGAGCTGGCCGGGGAAATTAACACGGCGATGCCGGAGCACGTGATTCAGAAAGTGGCCGAGGCCCTGAACTCGGTGGGAAAGCCCATCCAAGGATCCAGAATTCTTCTGTTAGGCTTGGCCTACAAGGCCGATGTCGATGACGACCGGGAAAGCCCCAGTTATGTGCTGATCGAAAAATTGGAGGCCAAAGGGGCAAAAGTGGAGTACCACGATCCCTATGTTCCCGAGATCAGGATGACCCGGGAACACAAACAACTGGCCGGTCGACAGTCCGTGGCCATGACGCATTCGTGCGATCTGGTTTTAATTTCCACGGCTCACGGCTGCTTCCGGGATCATGATTTTACCTCTTACAAAGTCCCGGTCGTGGATACCCGAAATTTAATCCCTTTGGGTCGACGGCCGCGGTCTTACTTTCAGGCCTAGTTTGGCTTCCTCCCTTGCCCCCCTTGGTCCTCTCCGGGCGGTGATTCAAGCCCGCTTTGGATCGAGGCGATTTCCCGGGAAAGTTTTGGCTGATTTCCGCGGCAAGAAAGTGCTCACCCACGTTTTGGAAGCGGCGGGTCAAGCCTGTGGCAAGGAGAACGTGGTTTTAGCCACCAGCGACCAAAGCCAGGATGAGGCGGTGGCGGACTTCGCCGCGAAGGCAGGTTGGGCTGTCCACCGGGGAAGTCTGGAGGACGTCTGGTCGAGATTCCGTGATATCGCTGTTACCTCCAGGGCTGACTGGATCGTTCGAATTTGTGCCGACAGCCCGTTGATGTCGACCCCCCTGATCCAAGCCATGATCCACCTAGTGCGGGCTGATTTGGATCTGATTACAAACATTCGTCCGCGAACCTTCCCCCACGGACAAAGCGTGGAAATCATCCACCAGCGGCTCTTCCGTGAGGAATTCTTTTTTCCGCAAACCAGTTCGGACCGCGAACACGTCACGCCTCATCTGTACCGGATTCCGAGCCTCCGGATTTTGAACCATCTCAACCCCTTGGGCGACCAATCCCGCGAGGCATGGAGCGTCGAGGAGCCTGGAGATATCGAAAGGCTGGAGAAATTATGCCGAAGGTGATCCGGGCGGCGGTCATTGGGTTGGGGGTAGGGGAGCAGCATGCCCGGGCGTGGATTCGAAGGGGGCGAGCTCGGCTCGTGGGCGTTTGCGATCGCGACCGGGAAAAGGCCCTACGGCTCTCCCGGGAATGGAAAACAAAACCCTTCCAAGGGTGGGGCGAAATTGTCAAAAACCCCGAGGTGGATGCGGTTTCCATCGCAACTTTCGACAAGCAGCATGCCCGGCAGGTTTGGGGGGCCGTCATGGCTGGTAAACACGTTTTTGTGGAAAAACCCCTTTGCCGCTCGCAAACAGAGCTGAAACAAATCCGCAAGGCTTGGTCTCTTAGAAAACCGGCGCTGATGGCCAACCTAGTGCTGCGGGCTGCACCCCTTTATCGAAAAATCCAGCAGATGGTCGGGGCCGGGAAACTAGGCAAGATTTACGCCCTAGATGGGGATTATCTTTACGGGCGAATCCATAAAATCACGGGCGGCTGGCGCTCCCGGGACAAAACCTACTCTGTCATGGCGGGGGGCGGGGTTCATCTACTCGACCTGATTCTGGGGTTTGCGAAAGAAAAACCGGTGAGCGTCACTGCCGTGGGGAACCGGATTTCGACGCGAGGCAGCCGTTTCCGGCGCAACGACTTTGTTTCCGCTGTATTTCAATTTCCTTCGGGACTTGTCGCCAGGGTCACCGCTAATTTCGGTTGCATGCATCGCCATCAGCATTCGCTACGGATTTTCGGCACCCGTGGAACCTTGTTGGTCGATGATGTTGGCGTCCGCTGGCACCGGTCCCGTCGGCCCGCCGCCAAACCCATCTGGTTAAAAGACACCCGGCTGCCGTCCTCTAAAGGGGCTCTGATTCCACATTTCATCTCTCTGATCCGTGCGGGTAGGGGCGTGCGAAAGAAAGCTGCCGAAAGGGAATTTTCATTGGCGGCGTGTTTGATTGCGGCCGATCAGGCCTTGAAGACAGGGGCACAGCAGAGGATTCGCGAGTGACGGCTGTAAAAAAATCCGAGGAGATCCCCTTTGGCCGGCCGTGGATCGGGCACGAAGAAAAAGAGGCCGTTCTGGCCGTGTTAGATAGCCCGATCCTTACCCATGGGCCCAAGGGAAAGGAGTTCGAAAAAGGATTTGAAGCGATGATGGGCGGCGGGCACGCCATCAGCACCAGCTCCTGCATGGCCTCCCTGCATTTGGCCGCGCTTGATCTGAAGTTGGGCCCGGGAGACGAGGTGATCGTTCCGGCCATGACCCATGTAGCCACGGTTCACGCCGTGGAACTGACCGGTGCGAAGCCCGTCTTTGTCGACTGTGAGACCATCACCGGGAACATGGATCCCACCCTGCTGGAGTCAGCACTCACCCCAAAGACTAAGGCAGCTTTCGTGGTCCATTTCGCGGGCATACCCGCAGACATGGAAAGCATTTTAAAAATCACCAAGACGCGGGGAATCCCCGTCGTGGAGGATTGTGCCTTGGCGGTGGGGTCCAAGGTCAAGGGAGTTCACGTCGGGCTTCTGGGGGTTCTGGGTTGCTACTCCTTTTATCCGGTCAAGCACATCACCACCGGGGAGGGCGGCATGCTGGTTTCCAGCGACAAGGAGCGACTGGACCGAATTGCCCGCTTCCGGGCCTTCAATGTGGACCGTACCCATGCGGAGCGGTCGATCCCGGGGTTTTACGAGGTCACCGGCGTCGGCATGAACTACCGGATGAGCGAGCTTCAGGCGGCTTTGGGCTGTGCCCAGTTGCAACGAATCCCTGAAATTCTGAAGCGGCGCTCGGAAAACTTTTCCATCCTTCGGCGAGGTCTGGAAGGCCGCCAAGATCTCGGGTTGTTGGACTCTCCTGGCTCGGACCGCACATCTTCCCACTACTGCGCGGTGGTTCTTCTAAAAGAAGGGCTTCGCAAAAAAAGAAACGAGTTGGTGCTGAAGCTGAATCAGCGGGGGATCGGTACCAGTATTTATTATCCCCATCCTGTGCCTAGGTTCCGTTATTACGCCGAAAAGTACGGTTATCGGGTTGGCGCCTGGCCTGGGGCGGAGGCCGTGGCCGACGAATCCGTTTCCCTGCCGGTCGGTCCGCATCTCGACGAGAAGCAAATGTCCGTTATTATAAGTGGCTTGCACCAAGCGGCCCAAGAGTTGAAATGAAGACCCTTCCCGAGCTCCGCGGGAAAAAAATTGTCCTCATCGGGGGTGCCGGTTTTATCGGCCATCATCTTGCGTTGGAGCTCAAACGGCAGGGGGCCGAGGTGTCGGTGATTGATGGGCTACAGGTGAACAATCTGCTCTCGTTGCATTGTGAATCATGCACGAATGCGGAGCGGGACCTCTATTTGGCGATTCTGAATGAGAGGATTGAACTTCTGCGCAATGCTGCTGTTCCCCTCTATGTGGAAGATGCCAGGGATTACGCGCGTCTCAGCCTTTTGTTGGGCAAACTCAAGCCCGATGCCGTCGTACTCCTTGCAGCGGTGGCCCATGCCAGCCGCTCCAACAAGGATCCTTTTCACACCTTTGATCATAGTTTTCGCACTTTGGAAAATGCCTTGGATGCTTCCCGCGATCTGGCCAAGCACTTCGTCTACTTTTCTTCGAGCATGGTTTACGGAAACTTTGAAACGGAATCTGTCGACGAAACCAGCTCCTGTAATCCCTTGGGCATCTACGGGGCCTTGAAATTCGGAGGGGAAAAACTGGTGATCGCCTACCAGCAGGTGTTCCAGATGCCCTACACGATCATTCGGCCTTCAGCCCTTTACGGGGAGCGTTGTATCAGTCGCCGGGTCGGGCAGGCATTTATCGAGAATGCCTTACGGGGTCAGGACTTGGTACTCAAAGGGGACGGCAAGGAGAAGCTGGACTTCACATATATCGGGGATCTTGTGCAGGGGGTCTGTCTTTGTTTGGCCAATCCCGCCAGCCATAATCAGGTTTTCAACCTCACGGCTGGGCAGGGTCGCTCCCTGAACGATATGGCCGAGATCGTCCGTGCCCGCTACCCTTCCATCAAGGTCCGCCATATCGATCGCGACGGCCTGATGCCGGAGCGAGGAACCCTGAGCGTGGGCAAAGCAGGCAAGTTTGTCGGTTACCAGCCTGCCTGGCCGTTGGAAAAAGGCATGGCGAGGTACATGGATTGGTACGAAGGAATTTTTCAAAGGGTCAAAGCCATGCCGCATGCTCCTGCCGAACCGCAGGTCAACGAATAGTCTTTGGGCTCCTGGCAACCCGACGTTTGGCTTTCGCAACATATCGGTAGGCCTGCTTACCGGTTCCATAAAGGTTCATTAGGCGATTTGCCGCCCGGCCCCTGCTTCTGTTACGCCAAGGTAAGCGAAACGGATACCGAACTTAGCCGGGGCTTGAAGGCGGCAGGCTTTTTTTTGGTAGAGACTCTCCTGACCTTCAAGAAAAAGCCCTCGAAAGATGGGGTAATGGAATCCCGCCTCCGCGAGGCCCGGGCTTCCGATTGCGAGCGCGTAACCCGAATCGCCGAGCGTTCGTTCCGCTTTTCCCGTTTTCATGCTGATCCCAACTTTAATCCGGATCTCGCGAACCGCATCAAAGCGGCTTGGGCTGGAAACTTTTTCCGGGGTCAAAGGGGCCAACGCATGCTGGTTGCCGAAGAACGCGGCCATCTTTGCGGGTTTATTCTTCTTGTGGAGAACCCCCAGGCTACCGCGGTGGATTTGATTGCCGTAGATCCCGCTTTCCAAGGCCAAGGTTTAGGGATGGCCTTGCTGTCAGCAGCGGAAAGGAAAGGCCGACAAATCCTTGCCGGAACTCAAAAAGCCAACTCTGCCTCATGCCGAATGTATCAAAAATGCGGCTACACGGCTGACAAAAGCGAGTCCGTGTTTCATTTCCACCGATGAAAATTGGAAAATTCGAAACAGATCAAAGGGTTTTGGTCATCGCCGAGATCGGCAACAATCATGAAGGGTCCTTTGTCGAAGCCAAAAAACTGGTTCAGGCGGCCGCCGAGGCCGGCGCAGATGCGGTAAAGTTTCAGACCATCATTCCCGACAAGCTCATCGCAGCCGATCAGCAGGACCGGTTGCAGCAGTTGAAAAAGTATGCGCTTTCCCCCTCACAATTTCAGGAGCTTCAAAAGGAGGCAACCCGCATGGGGGTTCTTTTTCTTTCCACCCCTTTCGATCTCGACTCGGTGGAATTCTTAAAAGATCTCGTTCCTGCTTTTAAAATTGCCTCCGGAGACAGCAATTTTATAGATCTCCTCCGAAGGGTTGCGGAGACGGGCAAACCGGTGATGATTTCCACGGGCCTTTCCGATCGGGCGGAAAAATTGAGGCTTCGGGAATTTTTTCATTCGGCATGGCGTTCTGTCGGGCCGCAAGACCCGGGGTTGGCCTTGTTGCACTGTGTGACGGAATATCCCACTGCCGACGAGCGGGCGGGCCTTCAATATTTGAAGGCGCTGGCGGAGATGGAAAATATCACGCCGGGTTATTCTGACCACACCCTGGGAATCGAGAGTGCGATCCTGGCGGTGGGGTTGGGGGCGAGAATTGTGGAAAAGCATTTCACGTTGGACAAAAGGAAGACCACGTTCCGGGATCATGCCCTTTCTGCCGATCCGGCAGAATTTAGGGCTTTGGTGAGTGGAATTCGACGCGCCGAAGCCTTCTTGAGCCCCGTTCAACAACAGGAGGCCCCCGCGGTTATGCCGGGGGCTCGTCGGTCTGCTGCAGCGAGGCAAGATCTTGAGGTAGGACATATAATTGAGGAACGAGACATCCTCTGGCTCAGGCCTGGTCGTGGTTATCCTCCCGGAAGTCAGGCGCAGCTGCTGGGTCGCGTTTTGGTGCGGCCTGTGTCCAAGGGGCATCTTTTTTCGCAGGAGGATTTTCAAGCCTGATGTGTGGCATTGCCGGTTTCCTTGGGACGATTCCGCTGGAAGATCCACGCATCAACCGGACTCTTAAGCGCATGGCTAGGCGAGGGCCCGATGCCCAAAAAGCGGGAGCTTTTTCGATTCCTTTGGGCGGCGTGGTTCAACTGCTCCACGCCAGGCTGTCTATCTTGGATCTGGACGCCCGGTCTAACCAGCCTATGGAGCGGGATGGTTGCCATCTGGTTTTCAACGGGGAAATTTACAACTTCGTTGAGTTAAGAAAGGAATTGGAAAAAAAAGGCAGACATTTCCTAACCACTTCCGACACGGAGGTGCTGCTGGCAGCCTATCTGGAGTTTGGAGAGCGGTGTGTGGAGAAGTTTGAGGGGATGTGGGCGTTCGCGGTTTGGGACAGTCGAAAACAAATCCTTTTTCTTTCCCGGGACCGCTTTGGAGAAAAGCCCCTCTATTTCGCCGAGCGGCCGGAAGGGTTTTACTTTGCCTCGGAGACCGGAATTTTAAGGGAGCTGGCAGACTGGAAGCCCCAGATCAACATGAACCAAGTCCGGCGTTACCTCACCCTGGGCTATAAATCCCTTTATAAGCACGGGGAGGGTTTTTGGCTGGGGATTCAAGAGGTTCCGGCCGGCCACTCCGCTGTTCTTTCGCCGGAGCAGGGACTGCGCATTTGGCGGCATTGGGATTGCCGACCTGCGGCCGTGCGGGAGCGGCCCCGCGCCGAAATCCTTGAGGAAGTCAGGCATGCCCTGCGGAAAAGCGTCGAGATCCGGTTGCGTTCCGACGTGCCCCTGGCCTTCTGCCTCAGCGGAGGAGTGGATTCGGCTGCCTTGGTTTCCATCGCCGTCAAGGAATTCAACTGCCGGGCCACCGCTTTTTCGATCCTCGATCGGGATCCCCGTTACGATGAAAGCGATAACATGCGGGCCACGGTGGAGGATCTGCGAATCCCCTGGCATACCATTCCGCTAAACACCGAGGGCACCCTGGACCGCCTCCGGGATCTGGTGGCCTATCACGACGCTCCCGTGGCCACGATGACCTATCTCGTCCATTCCATGATCAGCGAGGAGGTGCATCGCAACGGCTTCAAGGTGGCTTTTTCCGGGACCTCGGCGGACGAGCTTTTTACAGGGTATTACGATCATTATCTTCTGCATCTGGCGGAAATGAAAAGCGAGGGAAGGGATCAGGAGTGGCGGGCCGCCTGGGAGGCCCACATCTTGCCTATAGTGAGAAATCCCTGCTTTCAGGATCCGGACCTATATGTGAAAAATCCCCGCGCCCGAGATCACATTTATGATCACCAGGCTCTGCTGAGGACAGCCCTGCGGGATTCTTGGCAGGAACCTTTCCAAGAGGAGGATTACGAACAGCCGCTGTTGCGCAACCGTATGCTGAACGAGCTTTTTACAGAAAATACGCCGGTGGCTCTGCATGAGGACGATCTAAACTCCATGCGTTATTCGGTGGAAAACCGGAGTCCTTACCTGGATACCCATCTGTTCCATGCGGCCTTTGCCATCCCCACCCGGGAGCTGATTCGGGGCGGCCACGCCAAATCCGTCTTGCGCGATGCGGTCCAAGGGATCTTGAACGAGACCGTCCGCACGGATCGCAGAAAAAAAGGCTTCAACGCCTCCCTGAACAGCCTCTTTCCGCTCAAGGATTCAGGGTTTCGGTCCTTTTTGCGGGATCCTGCTTCCCCACTATCTGGCCTGGTTGACTGGAAAGTGATCGAGCCGTGGCTGGAGCAGGAACCCGCTCCCAACCACCTCGGTAAATTTCTTTTCAATCTGATCAACCTGCGGCTTTGGTTTGAGGTGGCTGCATGAACTATTGTCGGATCTGCATTCTGCCGGACACACGTCCCAACCTTAAAATCGATGCAGCCGGAAACTGCAACTGCCCGGCCTCCGCCAAGGCCCGCCCGGTGAATTGGAAGCAACGAAAAGCGGCTTGGCGGAAACTGGTGCAGGAGATCCGGGCCAAGCGGGCGTCCTATGACTGTGTGATTCCGGTGAGCGGAGGAAAAGACAGTACGTGGCAGGTCATTACCGCGCTGGAGTGGGGGTTAAGGCCTCTGGCGGTGACTTGGAAAAGCCCCGCCCGCAACCGGCTGGGTGAGGCCAACCTGCAAAATCTGATCCGGCTGGGGGTGGACCATATTGATTTCACCATCAGTCCAAAGGTGGAAAAGAAGTTTACCTGGAAGGCATTTCAGCGATTTGGAAGCGCAGCTCTTCCCATGCACATGGCGCTGCATGCCATTCCTTTGCGGGTGGCGGTCAATTACCGAATCCCGATGATCCTCTGGGGCGAAAATTCGGCCTACGAATATGGCGGGGATGAAGATAAAAATCTCAAGGGAACGCAGCTAACTCCTGAATGGTTCCGGAGGTATGGGGTGACCCATGGAACCCGGGCGGAAGATTGGGCCGGGGCCGGCTTAACTCTGGAAAAGCTGACTCCCTACCGGTTCCCTTCTGCCCGGGAACTCAAACGCCATCCCGTTCGGGCGGTATTTCTGGGGCAGTTTTTCCCTTGGGATCCGCTCCAAACCTTCCGGGTGGCGCAAAGACACGGTTTCCAGCCGGCTGCAAAACCAAAAACCGGTCTTTATAAATTCGCCGACATTGATGACAGCTTTCTCATCACCCTTCATCACTGGATGAAATGGTATAAATTTGGGTTTACCCGTCTTTGGGACAATCTCTCCCAAGAAATCCGTCGGGGGCGGATGTCGCGGCCTCAGGCCGTTCGGATGGTGAAAAAGCGGGGCGCCGAATTTCCCCAAGATGAGATCCGTGAATTTTGTCGCTATGTGGGCATAGGCCCGCGCCGTTTCTTTCGGGTGATTGAAAAATTCCGAAATCGGAAAATCTGGAAACGGGATCCACGAGGCCGCTGGATCCTGCGGGATTTTCTGATTTCTGGATGGTCTTGGCGGAAGGGGGAAATGCATTGAAGTTCTTGCCGCAACAGCCTCCGAGGGCGTTTCAGGTCGGCCCCCAAGGCCAGATCACCATTTTTGATCATGGTAAAATCGAGTTGCAACCAAACGAGCAGGTCACCTTTACCCTGCCTCAAGGGGGCGAATACGACGTCACCCGGAAGGAGTGGGGATTTTATGCCACGCCTTCACTCAACGGCAGGCTGGAGCAGTTCGGCCTCCGGGGGGTGCTGATTAAAAACCGAGGAACGGGGCGGTTTTTTGTCCTGTTGGTGGAAAAAGGAAAGGAGGCCGGCTTCGAGGATTATTGCCGGGCAGAAAATCTTGTGGCGGTGGCCTGGTTGGACTCCACAGCATCGCTAGAATCTTTGGAGAAGAAGGTTCGCCCTTGAAAACCGCCGCTGCCTTGAGCTGCTTTTGCGACCAGCCGGATCACGTCCCGGCGTTCCAGTACGATCGTCCCCCTGAAGGGGAGACCCAGTTTGATTGGAAGGGCCAGACGTACCGGCGCGGTTATCAGCGGTGTCGTCGTTGCGGACACTGGTCCGCGGAAATTCACATGGATCTAACGGACTTCTATCGGGGGGGCTACATGGACGGAACGTATGGGGTGCGCATCCTTGAGAATTTTCAAAGAATCCTGGCCCTTCCCCCTGTAAAATCCGACAACTCTGCGCGGGTGCAGCGAGTTTTGGCCTTTGCTAAAACCCATCTAAGCCGTGGCATCAGCCCAAGGCTTTTGGACGTGGGCTCAGGACTGGCGGTTTTCCCCTTCCGCATGAAGGAATGCGGCTGGCAGGTGACCGCGTTGGATCCTGACGCCCGGGCTGCGGAGCACGCCCGGCAACATGCAGGGATCCGGGCTGTTCACGCGGATTTCATGAGGTGGGAGCCTGCTTCACGCGAGCTTTTCGACGTTATCACCCTCAACAAGGTGCTGGAGCACGTGGAGGACCCGGTTGCCATGCTGGCTCGAGCCCGGCGCTGGATTTCGCCCCGAGGATTCCTGTACGCCGAGGTTCCTGATGTCTCGGCTGCCGAAGGCGGTCCCGCGCGGGAGGAGTTTTTCATCGAACACCTGCACGTCTTCAGCTCGGCAAGCCTGGCGGAGGCCTCGCGCCTGGCGGGATGGAGCCGGTTGGGGGGCTTTGAATTCCGGGAGCCGAGCAGCAAGCATACCCTCTGCGCCTTTTTAGCCATTCCATGAAGGGACCTTTGTCATCTTCCGGTCGCGGGGAATCCCCGGATCCGGTGGCCCGTTGTTACTCCACTTGGGGGACCTCATATTACGATGAATTCTACGGGGCTCAGGCCCCGTATCCCCCGGTGCACGCGGATCTACTCCGCTCCCTCCTGCTTTCCTCGGGCGCCAAAACCGTCCTGGATGCCGGATGTGGTCCCGCCTCCTTCCTTCGGCGCCTTGGAAAAGAGGCTTTGGACCTCTATGGATTTGACCTCACCCCGGAAATGGTGGCCGAGGCAAAAAAAACCATGGCGGCTTTGGGATTCGACCCGCGGCATTTCTGGCAGGGAAGCGTCCTCCAGTCCGGAGATTTTGTGCGGCCTGGTCTGCCGGCGCACTACGACGCGTGCGTCTGCATCGGGGTTCTCCCGCACGTACCGGCGGATCTTGATGCCACGGTCCTGCGAAACCTCCATCAGGCCGTTCGCCCCGGGGGACTGGTGCTGGTGGAGGCACGGAACGCCCTGTTCAGTCTTTTCACCCAAAACCGTTTTACCCATGCCTTTCTCCGGAACGACCTGATGCGCGCCGACGAACTCCTCGCGGCAGCGGGGCCTGCGGCGGAACCGCTCTCGGCCGCACTGCAGGACTGGCAAAAACACTTCCGGATGGATCTTCCTCCCATGCGGAAAGGGAAAAAAGACGAGCCCGGATACGACGAGGTAATCTCCCGGGTCCATATCCCCTTTGTCCTGCAGGAGCAATTCCGGCAGGCCGGATTCCAGGAAGTCCGGACCTTTTTTTATCATTATCATGCCTTTCCCCCCATGTTGTCCGGCACATCGGAGGCCTTTTTCAGGAAAGCGAGCCTGGAAATGGAAAATCCCTCCGATTGGCGGGGTCATTTTATGGCCTCCGCCTTTATTTTGGCGGCAACCCGCCCATGATTTCTCCGGACGGCTGGAATCATTACTGCATCTGGGAGCATAGCCGGAGTGTCCGGGAGCTTTATGAAAGCCGCTGCCTCCAGCAGTCCGAGGAAATGACTTCCCACCGCCAGGCGGTGGATCTCTTGGCCCCTTATGTGAGCCCGGGGGACAAGCTGCTCGATGTGGGCTGCGGGAGCGGGTACTTCTTTCACTCCCTGCGAGCTCGGGCCGTGCCGGTGGAGTACTACGGGATAGATGCAGCTCCCTCCCTCTTGGAAATCGGTCGGCGCATCCTGCCCCGGTACGGGCTCGACCCCGCGCGGCTCCTGCATTTGCGGTTAGAGGACCTTCGGGCTCAAGTGGACCACGTGGTATGCATCAATGTTTTGTCAAACATTGACAACTACCACCGCCCCTTGGAAAGGATGCTCCAAGCCGCCGCCAAGACCGTGATTCTCCGGGAATCGGTGGCGGACATCTCCCGCTACCAGTACGTGAGAGATTCCTTTCTCGACGAAGGAACGGACCTGCGGGTGCACGTCAACACCTACGGCCGTGGCGAGCTGGAACAACTCATTTCCTCCTACGGCTTTCGGGTGGATTTTTTCACGGACGAGTTTACCGGCGGAAAACCCCAGGAGGTGATCGGGTATCCCCACCACTGGACTTTCCTGAGGTGTGTGCGCCAGAAAAGTCGGACCTCTCCCGCCGGGAATTAAGTATTTAAGTATTCATGGGCGAGTGTTCCCACTTTGAAAATTCTGTGGTAAAAATTAAGCTGCCGATGAATCGCCCGATACCCACACTTTCTTCCCGATGAAATCCATCCAGCAACTGACCGATGATTATCCGGCGAACTCCCGTCACATGGGCGAATACATCGCCTACCAGGAGCGGTACAAAACCAAGCCTCGAGAAAGCGACAAAGTCTTGGTCCAGCACCTGCAGGCCCGCCTCCGGAAGAAGGAACCGAGAATCATGGACATCGGTTGTTCCACTGGAAATCTGTTGCGGGTGGTGCGCACCGCCTTTCCCGATGCGGATCTGTACGGGGTAGACCTTAATGCGGAACAAATCGAGCATTGCCGACGGGATCCTTCTCTCCATGGCATCCGTTTTGAGTCCACGGATATTCAAGCCCTGCGCGGGGGGCCCTACGATGCCGTTACCTGCAGCGCCGTGGTTTTCTGTATGGACGACGAGGGCTTCCAGAGGGCTGGCCGGTGTATTTTCGAAACCCTCGCACCCGGGGGTGTTTTCGTCTGCTTTGACCTCTTTCATCCGTGGGAACAGGATCTGGCGATCGTGGAGAAGTCCCGGGCGTTTCCGGAGGGCTTGCCGCTGCATTTCCGTTCCTATGCCTCGGTGACCGCCCTTCTCCAGAAGGCGGGGTTCGCCAAAATGGAATTTCACCCCTTTCAAATCCCTATCGATCTGCCCAAGCCGGATTTCAACCAGATCACAACCTTCACGGAAAAACTGGCGGACGGCAGTCGGCTCCAATTCCGCGGATGTTTGAGTCAGCCATGGAATCATTTGGTGGCCGTCCGACAATAAATTTAAAGCTTTTTTGAATTCTTTTTCAAAGTTTGCCGGTCTCTGTGGGGACTGGCCGCCCACCTCTGAATCGGTGCTTGCTCACGGACTTGGGATCGGCGCGCCGCCCGACCAACCCGGTATCCGAACCAACAAACTTGAGGGTGCGAAGTTCCTGTTCCAAAGCGGGGCGGTTGCACATTTCTCCCCGGATGGCTCAGGAATCGTAATGGAAGGCTATGTTTACAACCGTGATGACTTTCCGTCGGCATCCAATGATGCAGAGCTGATCTATCGGCTCCACCAGCAACGCGGATTTTCAGGGGCGCTGGAATCAATATCCGGTGACTTTACGGTTGCCCTTTATGATTCTCGTGAAGGGAAACTTTACCTGGGCCGCGACCGTTTTGGGGTTCGGCCTCTTTACTGGGCCAAATCTTCCGAAGGAATTGCTTTTGCTTCCCGTCCCCTGGCCTTGGCTTCTCTGCCGGGCGTCGGGAAAGAGCTGAATCGGCTCTTTGTGGCCCGCTTTGCATCCTGCCATTACCGTTATTTTGACCACGTTCCCACTGAGTCCCCCTACCGCAACGTGTCGCAACTCCCCGCGGCCCATTGGCTTTGCTGGGATTCCAAGGAGATCCGTACCGGAAATTATTGGCAGCTTTTGGATCAGCCGGATTGGCAAACGTCGGAAGAAGAGCTCGCCTTGGAGTACCGGGAACTTTTTCTGGATGCAGTGAGGCGTCGAATCCGGGTTGTGAAAAACCCGGCCTTCACCCTTTCGGGGGGAATGGACTCCTCTTCCGTGCTGGCAGCCGCCGCGCACACAGCGGGAAGAAAGTTCCCGGCCTTTTCATCCGTCTATCAGGACCGCACCTACGATGAATCCCGGGACATTGAGCCCATGCATGCCGGCCCCGTCAGCACCTGGAATCCTGTGGCCGTGGATTACCCCGACATCTATGCACTGATTCGGCGGATGATTGCCGCCCATGACGAACCCGTGGCCACCGCGACCTGGCTCTCTCATTTCCAGGTAGCCGAGGCCATGGGAAAAGCGGGCCACGATGCGGTCTTCGGCGGCCTCGGTGGCGACGAATTGAACGCGGGAGAATACGAATACTTTTTTTTCCATTTCGCCGATCTGGAGCAGGCCCGTCAAAAAGAGGTGCTGCAGCACGAAATCTCAGAATGGGCGCGCCATCATGATCACCCGATCTGGCGCAAAAATGCGCGGGTGGCCCAAGAAACTTTGGGCCGGATCCGTGACCCACAAACACCCGGGCGTTGCCTGCCGGATCCGGAAAGATGGCGGCGGTATGCCCCCATTCTCAATCCGGATTACGCAGACCTGCGGAGCTTTCAGCCAATCTTGGAACACCGTTTTTCCAGCTATCTGAAGAACCGCACTTGGCAGGATCTCTCCCGGGAGACCGCCCCTTGTTGTCTCCGTGCCGAAGACCGGCAGACTGCAGTCTTCGGTCTGCGGAATATCGACCCGTTTTTTGACCATCGACTGGTGGAATTCATGTTTCGGGTGCCGGGCACCATGAAAATTCGGCATGGCGTCACCAAGGTGCTTTTACGGAAGGCCATGCAGGGCATTTTGCCTGAGGAGACTCGGTTGCGGGTGAAAAAAACTGGTTGGAATGCGCCCGCGCATTTGTGGTTTTCAGGAAAGAATCTTGATTTGTTGCGAGACTTGATTCGGTCTCCGGCAGTGCGGAACACGGGGATTTATCTGGAATCGGAAGTGGACCGCCTGATTTCTGAGCATGAAAACATCCTCGAGGACCGGCAACCTCGCGAAAATCACATGATGATTTTTTGGCAGATTGCCAATCTCGGCATCTGGCTGGGAGCGTAAGCGAGAGGAAACGTTCTGCGGACGACGGAGTTGCGAAAGGATTTGAAAAAACGGCGCAGCCCCCAACTGCTTTTCATCGGAAAAGCCAATTTTTTTGCGGAAACTCTTTTGGTGGAGGCAGCCCGCCGCGTTTTGGCAAAAACGCATGCGGTGACTTTTCTTGATGGCCACAGCCCGAAAATTAAAAGCCTCTTGCTCAACCGGAAACTTTCTGGGCACCAACCCTCGACGAAATATCAAGGCTGTACCGGAATACGTTGTCTGCCGGTGATTTGGCAGGCTTTCTGTGCAGGCAGCGGCGCCCTTTTCCGTGCCGGCCTGAATTCGCGAGGGTGCCGGAGAAAAATTTACGAGGCCCTCCTGAAGGTGGAATACAAAGAGGTGCCGGTGGGAGACTGTATTTTTAATTCCTATTTGAGATTTTGTCATGACACTGTCCGGGTGGACTACGCCTACCTCAAAACCTTTTTCCAAGTCTATAAAAATCTGGCACTTTGGGACAAAGTTCTTGAAAATTTTTCGCATACTGCCCTTCAGAAGATCTTCCTAATTCCTGAGCCCGTTTATCATGACGAATCCCTGCGAAGGCTCCTGCTCCGCCGCGGTTTTACCGAGATCAGGCAAAATCCAGCAACGGGCCGGCTCATCATGCTGAAAAAGCAGCCTTGGGGCCCGCGGATCATGTTTAAATTTTTTCTTTCCAGAAATATCCAAAAAAGACATTTACCAAAAGTCGAAAAGGAACTGGCTGCTCTTGTCAGTCGGCAAGAGACCTATGAAGGAATGAGCCGTGCGGAAGGCGACATCAACCCCAATGTAGAGCTCCGAAGCGGCCCCGAATTTTCCGCAGCCGCCGCAATATTTTTACACGCGATTTCCGACGCCCAGTACATCTACGGAATTAGCTGCTTTCTGGATTTGCATGATTGGCTGATGAGCACAATCAAAATAAGCAAAACGCAAAAAATACCTTTAATCATAAAATGCCATCCTTCTCTTTTTAATCCGGATCTAAACTATCCGGTCGATAAAATGTATCTGAGGCGTTTGCAAAAAACCTTTGGAATTTACCCGGAAAAAATTTCCGCAGATGAAATCTCCGCTACGAGAGTGCCGGGTGTTTATTTTATTCACCACACCTGCCCGCCCAAAAGCCTGACTTCCAAGATCCCCAGGGTGCTTTTTTTGACTCACCATGGAAGTATTGCCACCGAAGCCGCCTTTTTGGGGCAAAGCGTCATCTGTTCCAGGGCTGGCCCGTATCCAGCCGGTGTCCGGTTTGTTCACCAATACAGCACTATGGAAGAATACGAACACCTTCTCAAACAATGGAAAAACGAAAGACTTCAGACCTCCAAAGCAGGTCGCTATGATTTGGTGCGGTGGGCCGCCAAGCGGCGGTTTAACAAGGATTATAAAAATCATTATTATTATTCTCTGCTAAAAAAATATTCAAAAAAATATCATATAAACGAGCCGGACAAGGTTTTTTTTCAAATAGAAAAAAGGTGTCAAAAACCTATTTTTAAAGAGACCATTCTCAGCGAGCTCGTCACCAAGCTGTCTTAGAGAAATAAATGATTTGGGTTATGCATGGGAATTGCACTATCTTCTGAGATGGGTTTTGTGAGGAAAAGCAACAGAGCCTTGTTGCAACACCCCGCTATTTCTAGCTGCTTAGTTTGATTGCCACCCAAACAATCCAAGTCGAAAAGCCTATATGACCCTGCGTAGCCAACCTGCTCCAACCTCCGGGACAAAAAGAATTGAGAGATGCCGTCTTTCCGGGCATCCAGACCTCTGCCCGGTGATGCGGTTAGGTGATTTCGCCATGACGGGATCGTTTCCGGCGCGTCTAGGCGACTCAATACCAACCGGGCCGCTTGAATTGGTGTGGTCGGCCAAAGGAAAGCTTCTTCAGTTGGGACACTCCTTTGAGCCCTCACTTCTTTATGGGCAGAACTACGGATACCGATCGGGTCTAAATGCCTCGATGATCAGCCACTTGCAAAACAAGGTCGTAGAGATGGAGCGGTGGGCTGGACTTTCATCCGAGCATTGGGTTCTTGATATCGGCAGCAACGACGCCACCACGCTCAAGTCTTATTCCGTCCCCGGACTCCATCGCGTGGGCATAGACCCGACCGGAAAAAAGTTTCAAAGCCACTATCCCCCCGAAATTCGTCTGGTCCCCGAGCTGTTTTCTGCCGAGGCCTACCGCAAAGCTTCGGGCGGGCATCAAGCCCAGTTAGTCACCTCCATTGCTATGTTTTACGACCTCGAAGATCCGGTGAACTTTGCCCGGCAAGTAAGGGAAATACTCGCCCCTAATGGGATTTGGCATCTTGAGCAAAGCTATATGCCTTCCATGTTGCGCATGAACTCTTACGACACGATTTGTCACGAGCACCTGGAGTATTACACCTTAGAAAATATCCAAGACATTTTACATCAAGCGGATCTTCGAATCCTTGATGTTGTGATGAACTCCGTCAACGGGGGCAGCTTTGCGGTGACGGCCACCCCCCAAAGTAGCAGTCGGGCTGGCAATCCCGGGGTGGTGGACTGGCTTTTAGGCCAAGAAGATAGAATGGGCTTCTCCACGAGCCGGCCTTTTCTGGAATTCGCTGAAAGGGTGGAGCGGCACCGCACGGATCTTTCTCGGCTCATTCAGGCACTCCTTGCCGAAAAGAAGAAAATTTTAGGTTATGGAGCGTCGACGAAGGGCAACGTCATATTGCAATACTGCGATCTCGGCCCGGGCGACGTGACAGCGATTGCCGAAGTTAACGAAGACAAATATGGGCGCTATACTCCGGGAACCGGAATTCCGATTGTTTCGGAGACGGAGGCTCGAGCGATGAGGCCGGATTATTTTCTGCTCCTGCCGTGGCATTTCAAGGAGGGAATTTTACGTCGTGAGGCTGAGTTTCGCGCTCGCGGCGGGAGATTTATAATTCCCTTTCCCGAAATCGAAATCATTTAGGTCTATTTGCATTCCAAACAGGCGATCATTTTTGGTGCGACCGGTCAGGATGGGTATTACCTCCGGAATCTTCTTTTGACCAAGGGATGGAAAGTGGACCCCTTCAACGGCCGAGGAAGGGCGATCCAGGTGGATGTGGCCGATGCCTCCGCGGTGGACCGCTGGATCCGCACCCGCCGTCCTGCCCGCATTTTTCATTTGGCTGCCCGCTCCACGACTTCTCCGGAGGCCGGCACTGACAATTTCCGGGCCATCGCCCTCGGAGCTTGGAACATCCTTTCGTCGGCCTGGAGGCATGTCCCGCACGCGCGGGTCCTGGTGGCGGGCAGCGGGTTGCAGTTTCGCAACCGCGGTCGCCCCATCCGCGAGAATGACCCTTTCGACCCCTCCTCTCCATATGCCGTGGCACGAATCTCGGCGGTTCAGGCGGCGCGATACTTTCGCCGGCTCGGACTTCGCACCTACGTGGGGTATCTGTTCCACCATGAATCTCCGCGACGACGGCCGGGACAGATGAGCCGCCGGATCGCGGCTGCGGCGGCAGGAAAGGGGCGCGAGACTCTTTCCATCGGGGACGGTCGGGTGCGGAAAGAATGGGCCTTTGCCGGGGATATTGTCCGGGGGATGTGGACTCTAATTTCCCAAAACCAAGTCATGGAAGCTTGTATCGGGACTGGCAGGGCTTATGCCATCCAAGACTGGATCCGCGCCTGTTTCGCCGTCCATGGGGGGGATTGGCGCAATAAAATCATCTTGGGAAGGGGTGGCTTTGTGCCTGAATACCGCACCCTAGTTTCCCATCCCAGGCGGATCTTTTCACTGGGTTGGAGACCCCGGGTATCCCTGCATCAACTGGCGCGCCTGATGGTCGAGGCAGAAAGAGCCGGTTCAGGGAGAAAGAGGTAAGGTTTCTGCTTGGACGGAGGGCGGTTGGCGCCAAGACGAAGGAACAAAACGACCAAAAAAATTCCGGTGCCATTCCGCCCTTGCGCTACCATGAAAAAGTTTCCTGAGGTTTAGGATTTCCCGGGTCAAGGCGGCGAAATGTCTCCATTGACCCCGCTTCCACCGATCCCGCAAAAGCAACAGGCCCCGGTGGCAAACCCACGCCCCCCACAGGGGGGCTTGCGGGTCGCCGGCCTGGGCCAGTTCTGCGGCCAGCCAAACCCGGGCCAGCCAGTATCCCACCGCCAGCTCTTCCTCCCCCGAAAGGCCCGAAATAGTTGCGGAGTGTAGGGAAAACTGGGCAATCGGGCAACGCAGAACGGCCACAGGCCCGGGGCTGCGGAGCAAGGAGAGGAGATAGATCATCAAATCCGGGCCGGCCGCCCTCCGGAGCAGATACTCGGCACGGAAGGGTGTTTGCTGGGAAAAGATCCGTACCTTTTCCATCCATTCCCGTAGGAGCTCGGCTCGGGTCAAGCAACAGATCGGGCTGACCGGAAGCCAGTTGGGCCGCCACCACTTCGCTGCGTCCGCATACCCCCGCAGAAGCTGCCGCGGCTCCATTCGGAGCCAATCCCGGGGCTTAGGGAAATCCATGACCTGATCCAGGCGGTGTTGCAGTCCCAAGCCCATGGCAAAAGACAGGCCCCGGTCGTCCGCCAGGCTGGCAAGGTTGTGCCAGTGGGGAGACAAAACATCGTCATCGTACATGAAGGTGGCCCAAGGGGTTTCTACTTGGGGAACCGCTTGGAAGCAGGCGGACATAAAACCCCTTTCGCCCTCCTGACGAAAAAGCCGCACCCGCCGTTCCTTGCCATAAGCCGCCTGCAGATCCTCCCAAGTCCCGTCCGTGCTGTGGCCCTCCACCACCAGAAGGCGAATCGCAAAGCCGCTTCGTTCGTTCTGCAGGCAGGAGTCCACCGCCCGCCGCACCCAGGCTCGCCGGTTCCGGACCGGCAAAATGAAAGTCAGTTCCATGGTGGGATTGCTTCTTCAGCCTGCTTTGCTTAGCTCGGCACAGCAGATTGCGCCGGAACTGGCGGGCTGCCCGATGGACCAAGGCTTCCCGGCGTGAACGTCAAAAAAAATCGCTTCGCTGGCCTCTTCCATCGGACAGGCCTGCCATCCCTGCGGTAAGTAGCGGTACAGAGAAATTTCCTTCCGGTCAGCCCGAAAGCCTTCAAGAAGTTTTTCCAGGCCAAAACGGTCAAAGATTCTCAGCCAACCATGCGATACGGCCCTGCCAAAGGGAACGGTCAGGTACAACTTTCCCCCTGGGCGCAGCAGGCGGTAAAACTCCCTGATCGCGAGGGCGGCCCCGTCCGGGGTGGCCTCTTTAAACTTGGAGTCCTGCGTATAATGGCGGGTGTTATCCATACCCACATGTTCCAAAACCGAGATACAGGCAATCTCGTCAAATGATTCGTCCTGGTAGGGCAATTTACGAAGATCCTCAAAGAGGTAGGAAATCCCCTGTTTCCAAAAACAGTTCGCCTCCGGTGCCAAGGTGCAGATATGGATTTTCCGATTTTTCATCAAGGGGTGGGTCAAACAGATTTCATGATTCAAAGTGGATCCGGCATCCAGCAGACGGGCCCTTTCCCCCTTAAGCCGGGAAAAGAACCAGGGAATCTCCACGATTCGCTCATCCAAACCGATTCCCCATTGAGCGGGCAAGGCTGGAAATCCAAAGGCTGGCAAATGCAATGCCTCGGCAAGCATGTGTTCCCGAAATTCCTCATAGCCACGGCTCCAGGGTATTGAACCATGTTTCCGGTAGGCACGGATCCTTCGAGAAACCCTCCAGCGTTTTAGCCAAGCAGGTGTTTTCATGGATCTTGTGAGGCGGGAAAACTTTGCTCCAAAAAACAGCTCATGGTTGCAAAAGCCCTTATCCGTCGCCACCGCAGCAGCCACGCTGCTGGGGAGACCAGCCACGAGGAGTTTGGGCGCGCTCCCCGAATACGATTCAAGATACGCCGAAAAAGAATATAACGCCTGATCTGCTTTTTGGCCTCGGGCTGCCGATGGGGAGGTAGTTGGCCTGCCAACAAGTTAAGGAGCCGGTGGGTGTCGCGGGGGTGGATGGCCGGGCGAAGAGAGTCATGAAATAGAAAGGAAGCCACCGAGATGCTTGAATACAGGAAACTAACTCGGGCGCAATATTCATAGGTCCAGGCGGTGTCTCCGAAAGATTTGAAATCGGTCCGGAAAGGAGACCGGTTGAGGCAGCGGGAGGAAAATAAGGCCCCTGCCAGAGAACCGAGAAGGTTGCAGTCCCCAGCCTGGATTTGTAGCCGAACCATGGCTGACTTGGGTATGATTTTGCCCTCATGGGCATCGAGCATGGCCGCGTGCTGGACAAGGGGCCAATTCCGAAAGCCAGGATCCGTCCGAGAGCCCCGCGGAGGGGTGAAAGCAACCTCCGCGCCTGCGACGGCCGCCATCTCGAGGAGTTTTCGCAGGGCCTCCGGATCGCAAAAATCACCGACAGTGTTGAGATAAATCCAATCCTGATTTGCATGGGAGATCGCGGTGTTCCACGCCCTGTATAAACCCGGTCCGATTTCCAAATACTTGCCCCCCAGTCGATTGGCGGCTTGTTGGGCAAGCTGCTGGGCCTGATCCGAGCTGGGGGTTGCCACCCAAATGGTCTGTCCGCTTTTTTTATACAAAGGCTCATGCTGCTGGATATGGGCCTCGAGGATATCCCTCTGCCCATAAACCGGGATGATGACCGAAACCCTTGCAAGGTCTGGCTGGGGACTCACCAATAAGCCCCTTTTTCCATGAGCATGAAATTATGGGGGCGCTCTTCCGGCAGGGGCCGGGTCCAGAATTCATTATAAAAATCCGCATGATCCCAGCGGCCACCCATGATACCGAACAAGAGCTGCAATTGCCCGCCGAAATGCAGGCCCTTCCTGCCCAGGTTTTTGGCGTGGGCAACCAAAGGCAAAGACCAGGCACCCGCGCCCACCAAAGCGATATCAAAAGGAATGGATTGCATCTTGCGCTTCATTTCCTCCAGGGCTTCAAACCAATCGCGGTGTTTGGGGGTCTCTAAATAGGGAAGCTGGGGGCATCGCAGGATCTGGCACTGCGTCCGAACCTGCGGAAGCAAAGGCAGGGATCGTTCCGGAAAAAACCCAAGTTTTTCCAGGTGCGGCAGCTGGGCCCGGATAGTGTCCTCAAATGGGCTGATGACCAACCAGCGGAGGGAGCAGAGCTCCGGAAGCCAGGTGGCAGGAGGGTGGACCGGATGGAGGGCCGTTAGGCTAATCCTGTCTGCTTGGGAGGCGTATCGGGCCAAGGCACGGTCTTCGTAAGCGGATAGATAGGTGCCAGGGGTTTGCCAAACCGGAACCAGATCCAGTGAGCCCAAAGCCGCCCGGTAAAGGGGCTGCCAGCGTTGGATGGCTTCTTTTTCAACCGGGAAAAAGCCTGCTGTGTGGTGGAGCCGTTGGGTGGGGCGCCACCAGGAGGCGTTCTTCGGCCATGGAAGTTGTATCCAACGGTCGAAATACTCCAAGACCATCATTTCCGTGGTGCCAAGTTTGCCCGCCGCAAAAGGGGAGTCTGCACGCAGGCCATGGGCAATCTGCTTCTCATCACGAAAGACCTGCTCTGCCGATTCAAATCCCTTTCTGGCCCAGCGGCGCCAACGAAGACCGGTCAGCCGGTTGAGGCGGGGCAGATTCATTGACCAGGCAGCTTATTCCGTTTGACCAGGCGCCATTTGGTGAGTGGAAAAAACCAGCGCCGTTGGGTCACGGGTCGAGTCGAGGAAGAAAAAATCCGGCGGAAAAAATCTACGAGCCGGTTCAAGTCGTAAACCGCGGGCGGGCGGTTCTCCCGAAAGGGCGAAGCCTGCACATACCGGGCATAAAGTTCCGGGGTATCGTCCACATGTAGGACGTACTCGGCAAGCGCCTCCATGGATTGAAAATCATCTGCACAAATGAAACTGTCCGGGTTAAAATCCTCTTTGACGCGGGGGTCGCCCCAATGAATCGGAATCGTGTGAACATGGAAGGGGTCAACCAACTTCTCGGTGGTCCAGCCAGGGCGGCGGTCGTTTTCAAAAGCTAGGTTGAAGCGGTAGTTCCGGATCCATCGAATTTTATGGTCATATCGCCCCAAGCCTTCCCCCTGCTTCGGAATCCGGAAACCGGTGTTGTTGCTGGCCGGCCCGACGGAGTCGACCTTTCGGCGGCGATTTAAAACCTCAAAAAACCTTTGTCGTTGCCGCGTTGAACGATCTGCATAGGCGCAAAGAAGAGAGCAAAAATGGGGCTTGGCGGCGCGAATCATGACGGGATCAGGAAGGGCTTTCCGGATCATGGGTTCAAGCTGCTGATCGAAGGCGTAGATTGGCAAATAGTAGGAGCGTGGATCGTCAATTTTTTGCGGGACAACCGCGTAATCGCATTCCTTCCAATCCGGACCGTAGAGCTCTTGTGTCCAGTAAATCTTGATTCCGTTGTGCAGGCGGTGGCCTTGGCCAATGTGACTGTAAATGATGAAATCTGCCGGCTCGTCCCAGCGAATCTCGAAATGGGGCTCCAGCAGATGGGTGAAAAAAGAGCGGCCCCCTTCCGCCATATCGCTGAACACAAGGGAGATGTTAGGTTTCATCGCCGAAAAATAATTTCAAATGTTGGGTCATCTCGGCCAAGGGGCGCCGGAAAGCAAGATATTCGGCCATTTGGCGTTGGTAGGCTAGCCAATCCTGCCAGCCCCCTTGGGACTCGATGGCCTCTGCCCGCCTGAGGGCACTTGGAAGGGTCGGGCAATCCAAACTAGGAAGGGCCAAGCCACGATGATCCAGGGCGTCCGCTCTGGCCAGGAACACGTTGCCGGCCAAGACCGCCTCGACACCCCAATTACCCCAACGCGGCCTCGAGTCGGTCCGAACAGCGTAGCGGTGGGCAAGCATCAGGCGCAAATACTCCCTAATCTCGCCTTGGAGTTTGGTGCAGGGCAGGAAAGTTGAAGGCAAGGGGTCTTGCCAACTGCCTTTTTCGATCAGAATTCCGCGTCGTTCCCTCTGGCCTGAGGCAAAAAGATGCGACAGCGAATTCCATGCCGCCAAGGATTGAAAGGAGTAGGGAAACTCCAGAACATGGCCGCGGTTTCGTGGACGGCACCGGTATCGGCGGAATCCATGATTGAGAAACATCCGGTAACCCTCCCGGGGCCTACGCAGCGCCTCTTTTTGTAGGGGGCTGCCAGGCTCCGTCGAAAAATACGCCCAGCAGGTATTTTTGCACTTCTGGACAATGCGGTCCGGAATGGGAAGGTCCATGCAGATGACCAGATCAAAGCGGTCCCATGCTACTTCGTCGCAACGCACAGCATATTTGGCCGATGGCGAAGCAAGCCATGCCTCCATCTCGTCCAAACGGCCGCGAAACCTTTCTTCTGGATTTGGACAGTTCACATATTTAAGCTTCCATGAGAAACATTCAGGATCCGGTTCCTGATGGACCACAAAATATTCGGCCCTCAAATCCGACAGAAAAGACATCGGTCCAAGATGTCCCCCGTTGCCCAACACGACCTCCGTCCAGGGGCGCGAAGGGGGGCAGGGCTCGTACATGCCCCAATAGGAGGTTTGTTTGACCAGGGCAACTTTCCGGGCTTGCCAAAATTCTTGGAGGGCTGCGGACTCCGGGGGTCCAACCATGCTCGGCCAGCCGTGCAGCTCGAGCCAATTCAGGCTTTTTCGCGGAAGGAATATGCCCAGGCCCTCGAGTCTTTGCGGGATCCGAAAGGTTCCCGGTGCAGGGGAGCGAGTCGACATAAGTCCTCTCTAGGGTGTTTCCCGCTTTTTTCCAGAACTTGCATGGAATTCCCGGCTTGAAAGCTGTTGCGACAAAAAGCGCCCGCCTATTTCGTGCGTGGCTTTACCGGCGACTTCCTGTCTGGAACCGGGCGTGCTTCCAGAAAAAACTTGCAGGATTCGAGCGTCGTTGGGGTCTGGAAACCCGTGGCTTTACTAAGCAGGGATTTTTCGAAATTTTCCGTCAAAAATTTCTCGCGAGCTCCCAGCCCAAAATATTTTATGAACTGCAGGCAGGTGACGGGCGGGTGGGCAGTTTGGGAATTTGGCTGGAAAGGGAAAATCCCTCATGGAGGGTTGAAGCCTGGGAGCACCGTGAATTCCCGGCTGCCGCCTTTGCCCGGCACAGACCTTCCACCCAGCTTCACCGAGACCGAAAAACAAGTTGGGCCAATCCTGGAGGTGAGACATTTCCTTCCGGCATGACTATTCGTGGATCCCGGGAGGCGTCTGCCCTTTGCCGCGCTTTGGGGCGTGGGGCAAAAGGCCTGAAATGGGTTGGCATCTGGAACCCGGGTCGCCATCCGGCATGGTTTTTACGAATGCGTCGCCTAGGATTCCGCTTGGAGCTCGTTTACGAGAGAATGGAATTTTACAGAAAAACAAAATGAAGAAAGTCGCGTTTCATTCCCAGACCCTGGGATTTCGTGGTTCCGAGCAAGCCTTGTGGGATTACGCAGAACTGAATGAAAGCATTCTGGGTAATCAGTCTCTGATTTGCTTTCGTGCCCTGTCCGGCATGCAGCAAACGCCAGCTTTTGTGAAGTGGAAGTCGCGATTCCCCCTGCTCCCCTACCATGATTTTTCCGACTTGAAGCGCAAGCTCGTCTTGGCCGGCGCCGAGATCTTTTACATGCTCAAGCCCGGGCCCTTTAACCGGGACCTAGTCCCTGGAATTAAAAACTGCGTCCACGCCATGTTTCTCACGGACGAGTTCCATGGCGATTGCTTTGCCTACGTCTCCCGGTGGTGTTCCGAAGTCATGACTGGCCAGCCGCTGTCGTTCGTTCCGCATCTTGTGACCATTCACCCCCCAGCGGAGAACCTCCGATCCGAATTAGGAATTCCCCGGAGTGCCCGTGTCTTCGGACGGCACGGCGCGACGGACACGTTCAACATTCAGTTCGTCAGCAAGGCCGTTTTGGATCACGCCCGCAGGTATCCGGGCGATCACTTTATTTTTCTCAACACCGATCGACTGAAGGCAGCCTACTCGCCTGCCAACATTCATTACCTCCCCGGCACCAACTCGCCCGAGAAAAAGGCGGCATTTTTAGCCACTTGCGATGCCATGCTCCATGCCCGTTGGCACGGCGAGACCTTCGGACTGGCTGTGGGCGAATTTGCCGTTTTGGGGAAGCCAGTCATTACTTTTGGCGGTTCGCGGGAACGTGCCCATTTAGACGCCTTGGGTTCCCAAGCTTGTATTTACCAAAATGCGGAGGAACTACGTCTCCTTTTGCGTGAGTTTGAGCCCAGGCAAACCGGAGAGACACTTTATTCGCATTACGCACAGCCGCACAGGGTCATGAAAATGTTTCGCGAAGTTTTTCTAGGAGATGCACCAAGTGAGGCGAACTAAAAAAAGCGGGAGTTGGTGGCGTTCAGCAAGGTAGGATCTTGGAGATGCAGCGGTTTCATACAATCAGCCTGAAAATTTGGCCCTGGCTGGCCGCGTTGGTGGCAGCCTGGGTAGGTTACCGGTGGATTCTTTGGAGCCGTCGCGGGTTTGATTTTCAGGACGAGGGATCCTACCTGCTTTTGTCGCAGGATCCTTGGAGAAATACCTTCTCCAGTCTTTTCGGCTTCGTTCTTCACCCTTTATATCTACTCAGTTTTCAAGACCCCGGTTGGTTCCGTCTGAATTCGGTTTTGGTTTTGGCCGCGGCGGCTGTGGGTTGTGCCTATGCATGGTGGGTGCGGAATAAAATATTCTCCGGAGATATCTTGGGCAAATTGGGGGTCGCAGCCCTTTTGATCACGGGGGCTCTCTTGGTCTATAGCGATGGGCGTCGCACCCCCAGTTATGACACGCTGGTGTTTTTTGGGGCCTTAGTGGCTTGGGCCGGTTATTTTGGTCTGGGGGAGGAGAGGGGCCTGCGCTTTTGGTCGTGGTGTGCGATCGCCAACGGGCTTTTTTTCTCCTTCCTCGCCAAATGGCCTTCCGGAGTTCTCATGGTGCCGCTGTTTTTTTGGATGATTTGGAAAAACAATCTTTGGCGGCGATCGGATTTGGCTCTGGTGCTGACCCTAACTTTTTCTTTAGCAGCTTTTTGGACTTGGTGGATCGGCATCCAAGCAATTAGGGAAACCGCCCAGATGGTCGATTTCTTGGTGAACAAATCCATCTCCCATGGGCCCCAGCTTTTGCCTTATTACGGTGCCACGCTCGTGAATTTCCTTTATCGGTGTCTGCGAGCCTTTGCCTATGGGTTGCCCCTCCTTTTGTTTTTTTGGCTTCTTTATCGTCGAAAAGCCCGAAACCTTTCCCCATTGCCAGCCGTTGCCTGGGTTTTGCCTTGGGTCATTTTAGCAGGCGGTTTATTTTTTGGACTCACACGCGCGGGGGCCTCCTCTTTTTCCCGCGTAGGCAGTAATGTTGTCGCTGAGGTTCTCTGGCTTGCGGCGGCATGCCTCATGGTTTGTCCTTGGCGGGATTGGCCTCGTTTTGGCTTCCGGCTCTTGGAATCGATAGGTCTATTTTTGACCCCGTTTATACTTGGATTTGGGACGGCTTCGGCTTTGGGGGATTACGTTGGCCATGGAGCTTTGTTCTTTCAACTGGTGGGACTTGGAATCTTGGGGGTTCTTCTGCACCAAGGAGCTCCCCGGCCCCTGGTGATTTCTTTTATATTCTTGGGCGTCATTCTAAATCTTTTCCGGGCGGAAGCCTCGCTCCGGGACCAGTTCCGGACCGCTCCCATGAACGAGTGTGTCGTTCCTTGGCCTAGTCCCGACGGGGGGAAGATTTACCTGGATGCCGAAAAGGCCAGACTCTTGGGTGAGCTACAAGCCAAACTGGGGGAGCAGCAGTTCAAGCGCGGAGACCCTATTGTCGCCATCGGGGATATGCCGGGAGTAGTTTATTTTTTGGGAGGCTATTCTCCAGGGGCGAACTGGTACCCCGCGACACACTCCGAGCACCTAAGATTTGCCCTAGCCCTGTTGCAGAGTGTGCCTCCGGAGGTTCGGGAACAGGCTTTTCTTATTATAAATGAAAAAAGTCCCCTTTATGCACAAAAAGATGAAATTTTGCGCTGGGTAGGGGCTGGCGAGCCATATGAGGTTGGCCCTTATCTCATTAATTCCGCTCCTGAAAGGTTTTTCCTTTGGCCTCCGCGGCAAAGCCGATAGCTGCGGTTTAGCTTCTGCGGGATATTCCCAAAATCCCCAGCCCACCAAGTTCTGCAGAAGTGCCATTTCCATGCCGGATCGAATACTGAACCGATCCAGGTTTCGTGGAAGGCTCGGAAGCTGTCGTGAGCTTCGCGCAGGCAAGCCGAAGCACGCGATGCAATCTGTCTAAAGCTGCCGGAAAGTTCATGTTCGGCGACGGCACCAAAAAAATTTGTAGTCATGTAGGATTCTCATTGACCGCTCCTCAACAATTTCCATGATGCCGCCGATTAAGCCGGATAATTCCGCCGCAGTTTTCTTGTAGGCACCCTGGTCGAGGGCCCACAGGCACCGGCCCCGCCAATTCGCCGGATTCCAAACCGGATCCGCCAAAAAAAGGCGCCCATTCTGGCGAAGGACCCGGGTGATCTCGCGGAGAGCGGCTTGCAAATCCGCGGGACTCAGATGGTGGGCGATAAAAATCATTAGGCATAAATCGAACGTCTTGTCTGCCATAGGGAGATGCGTGGCCGAGCCTTGGATAGCCCGCTCCTGCGGGTGCCTCTGTTTAAATCCATAAATTTTTGCTCGGTCACAATCAAGAGATTGGTATTTCCATGCGGGCGGGCAAGTTAAGCGGTAAAGGCCGGTGCCCCCCCCGACATCGAGTACCAGGCCCCGGCCGGCCGAATGGGAGAGAATTTCTTGATGAAAGATTTTTTGCAACTCTTCGCTTCCGGAGAATCTTTGGGCCAGTTCGTAAGCCCAGTTTTTTAGTGGATGAGAACCCATGTTTTTATCAGCCGTCTTTGGCAAGTTGATTCCGAGACATTTTAAGCAGAGAGCGGGTGCGTTTCCGAGAAGAAAAGTCACTCTGCGGCCCATTCGGGCAGACAAGACCTCGAAAGAAATCCCGTTTTCTCAAGCACAGGGCATAGTGACGCAGGATAAATTTTGCCTTCGAATGTCTTTTTGGCACCCGTTACCAAAACAAGTGCTGGAAAACGTGCTTGTCTGGAGTAAAAGGATCATATGACTACGGCGCTTATCACCGGCGGGCTCGGCTTTATCGGCAGCTTTATTGCGCGGGAACTGGTGCAAACTAAAACCGCCGGCAAAGTGGTCCTTTTTGACAACATCGGAGGCCACGTTCCGCCGACCCAACCTTATTTTTTTGACTACCGCTACCTGCGGACAAAACCGATTCAGAAAAATGTGATGTTGGAACGAGGGGATTGCGCGAACCCGGTTTTGCTTTTTGAAATCCTTTTACGCCATCGCCCGGCCTACATCTTTCACTTGGCGGGCCTGCCTTTGGCCAAGCTCATGAATCTGAATCCAATTGAAGCCCAAAAAGGAAGCGTGGAGTCCACGGCAAATTTGCTGGAGGCTGTGCATCGACTGCGCACCCACGGGTATTCAGGGCCCAAAAAATTCATCTATGCCTCCTCCTCCATGGTCTACGGCAATTTCCTACAGGATCCTGCTTCGGAGGAACATCCCACCCAGCCGATCGAAGTTTACGGAACAATGAAACTTGCGGGGGAGGTGGTCACCCGTGGTTTATGCCACTTTTACCAGATTCCCTTTGCGATCGTTCGGCCCTCCGCGGTTTATGGCCCCACCGACATGAACCAGAGGGTTACGCAAAAGTTTGTCGAAAAAGCCTTCCAGGGGAAAACGATTTCTGTCCAAGGACGGGATGAATCACTGGATTTCACATATGTTAAGGACGTGGCCATGGGGTTCCGTTTGGCAGCCGTTCATCCCAAGTCGAACGGGGAGACATTTAATATCACCTCCGGAAAAGCCCAAACCCTTCTCCAATTTGCCGAGTGCCTGAAAAAGCACTTTCCGCGACTTCGGACAAGAATCGAGAAGCGCGACGCTTTTCGACCCCGGCGTGGCACCCTCTCCATCAAAAAAGCGTCACGGTTACTCGGCTACCGGCCTCGGTTCACTTTGCAAGCAGGAGTGGACGAGTATGTCCGGTTTGTGCGATCCCATAACCCATTTCTTAGGAAAGCCCGCCGGTAAGGAACCTTTGGCCGACTTCTCGATCCTCATTCCCTTCCATAACGAGGAGAAAAACCTATCACCCTTGGTGGAGGCACTGCAGGTCAGTCTTCAATCCCTGGGCCGTGATGTTACCTGGGAAGTCCTGCTGGTGGACGATGCCTCCACGGACTCCGGATTACAAATACTCCGGGATCTGCTCCGGGGCCGGGAAAATTTTTATCTGCACCGCTTGTCCAAGCGCGGAGGCCAAACGGAGGCTTTCCGATTGGCCTTTCAAAAGGCTCGAGGCCGTTACTTTCTCCGTATGGACGCTGATCTTCAAGATAATCCGAAATATATCCCCCTTTTTGTGCAAAAAATGAAAGAGGAATATGACCTGATCATGGGTGTGCGGGTCAATCGCAAGCATATTTTGGTTTTGCTCTGGCTAACCCACGCCTACGACGCACTTGTCTCGTTTTTTTTTCGGACAGGTCTAGTGACGAACTCAGGAAGCTTTATTGCCTTCAAGGCCAAGTATATCCGGGGCATCCCGATGAAAAAAAATGACCATCGCTACCTTCCATTGATCGCCCACCGCCGGGGAGCCCACAAGACTTGCAGCCTGCTGATTCCTCATCGACGGAGGATTCATGGGACTACCAAGTATCCTATCGGAAAAAAAGTGTTTTTCGGCATTTTTGAGATGGCTGCCTTTTACGTCCGGCTCGTCATGGGTTATTATGATGGTCGGAAAGCCTCCTGATGTGTGGCATTCTCGGCGAAGTTAGGTGTGTCTCGTCTCCCCCAGGCGGAGGGCGCTTGCGAATCCAGCCTTTGCTGGGATATCTGCAGCACCGCGGCCCGGACGGAGAAGGCATTTGGGAGGACGAGCATGCCACTCTCGGGCACAGGCGGTTATCTATTATTGACCTGACCCCGACAGCTTCCCAGCCGATGGAGGACGCTGCTTCCGGGGCCACCATGATTTTCAACGGAGAAATCTATAACTACCTAGAAATCAGGCAGGAATTAAAAACCCGCGGGCATGTCTTTCGGGGAACCGGGGACGGCGAGGTCCTTTTGCGTGGGTATCTGGAATGGGGGGAGGGGGTTTTGGGGCGGCTGAACGGCATGTTCGCTTTCGCGATCTGGGACCCCCGGAGCCGCACACTTTTCGGAGCCCGCGATCCGGCGGGACAAAAGCCCTTCTTCTACTGCATCGGAAACCATGGCTTTCTCTTTGGATCGGAATTGGCGTCCTTGGCCAAGCATCCCTGGATTTCAAAAGCTATCGACCCAGTCGGACTCGCCCGATTTCTGGCTTACGATCATAACCCTGCCCCTGGCACGATTCTCCGCGGATTCTGCAAGCTGCCCCCCGGTCAGGCCTTTCGCTATCGGCCCGGGCAAGAGGGCCTGAAAATTTTTTCCTACCGGGACCTTTCTTCAAAAAACCCTACGCGACTTGCCAAATCCGCCACCCCGGGCGCTGCGGATTTTGAGCAACTGGAGCACGCGATGAAAAATTCCGTGGCTCGGCATATTCGTAGTGACGTCCCCCTGGGAGCTTTTCTCAGTGGAGGAATTGATTCAACGCTGCTTTGCTTTTTGGCGTCGCGACTGCTCGGATCCAATCTCAGCACGTTCACGGTCCGTTTCTCCGATGCCTCCTATAATGAGGCCGACGAGGCCCTGGCAACCGCCCGCGCCCTGGGGACCCGCCATTATGAGAAGGTAGTTTCCGAGGAACACGCCACCGACCACATTCCTCAATTCATCAAAGCAATTGATGAGCCTCTCGCAGATCTTGGCTTGTTGGCCCTGCGGGAAGTTGTCGAGTTTGCGGCCGAAAAAGTCAAAGTTGTCCTCTCCGGGGACGGTGGGGACGAGCTTTTTTACGGATATGAGCCTTTTTTGAAATGGAACGCCTCCGAACTTCTTAATCGCTTCCCCCGCCTCTTCGTCGAACGATGTCTTAAACCTTTTGCCCGACAACGTGCCGGCCAGTTCGGTTACATGGGACCTTTTTACAAAATGCATTTGTTTTTACGAGGCTACGGTTTGCCCGCCCCGATCCGAAACAGCGCGTGGGTGGGGGGTTTTTTGCCCCCCGAGATTTGCCAAATATTACGTCCGGATGTTTTGGCCCAAGTTGGCAATCCAAAGGTGATGTCCAACCAGGTTTACGAACCTCTCCTTCATCTTTTCGAGGAATCTCGTGATCTCCCGGCCCTCGATCGACTGGGTGTAGAATACCAGAAAACTTACCTGCCTGGGGTGATATGCGCCCATACGGATAAGGCTACCATGGCATCCTCCATTGAGGGTCGCAGCCCCTTCTTGGATGAGGAGGTTGTCAACTACGCCAACGCCATACCCTGGCAGTGGAAGATTCGAGGGGGCAGGGGAAAATGGATTTTGCGGGCCTACCTCGCTAAGAAATTAGCAAAAAGCCCTATCGCGCACCTGCCGAAGCACGGCTATAGTGTACCAATGGCTCGCTGGTTGCGGTCTAACTTAAGTGGCTTTGCCCAAGAAGTACTGTCCAAGTCCTTTCAGGACAGTTTGGGTTTTTTCAATCCCAGGCAAATCGACAGGCTTTTTCAGGAACATCTCCAAGGCAGAATGAACCACGCCAAACAGCTATGGCCCATAATCGTTTTCAGCTGTTGGGCGGAGAGACAAAGCCTGCGCGCCTAGGAGAATTCCATGGGGCTTACAACAAAAGAAAAGGTCCCGCTTTGTCGGGCCGCGATTGGGAAAAGTGAAATCGCCTGCATAAACCAAGCCTTGCGCAGCGGCTGGCTTGCCCATGGTCACTTCAATCATCTTTTCGAAAAGGAATTCGCCCGGAAACTAGGGATTGGCCATGCCGTCACCATGAACTCGTGCACCTCGGCCCTGGAGGCGGCCCTGAAAGTTGCCAAAATCCGCGGAGAGGTTGTTATTCCAAGTTTTACTTGGGTCTCAACCGCCAACGCTGTTGTCAACACCGGGGGGCATCCCATTTTTGCTGAGGTGGATGCGGCGACTCGAAATGTCACGGCTGCCACTTTGGAGGCTAAAATCACGCCCCGAACCGAAGCGGTGATTGTTGTCCACTTTGGGGGCCAGCCTTGTCGCATGGACGAGATCGTGCAGTTGTGTCGGCGACGGAAGCTGTTGCTCATTGAAGATAGCGCAGAGACCCTGGGGGCAACCTGGAGGGGAAAGCAGGCCGGGGCTTTTGGGATCGGTTGCTTTTCATTTTTTCCGACGAAAAATATCACAACTGGGGAGGGAGGAATGTTGACCTGCGCGGATTCCCGTTTCGCCGCGGAAGTCCGCACCTTGGTGGCACACGGCGTGCCCTCCACAACCTATGACCGCCGAAAGGTAAAACGGCCCTGGTTGAGGGATGCTGTCGGGGCAGGTCATAATTACCGCCTTTCAAATTTGCTGGCGGCGCTTGGCTACCAACAGTTGCTGCGGCTGGACCGCTTAAACCAGTGCCGGAGAATCTTGGCCAAGCGATACGATCTCGAAATCGCAAAAATTGATCCAAGGATCCGCGTACCGTTTGTGGCCCCCCAAGCCACCCATGCCTATCAAATGTACACGATTACGGTTCCCGCGCGTTTCCGGGATCGCCTGGTTCTTGAAATGAGATCTAGGGGAATCGGCGTGAGCGTGCATTTTGACCCCCCGGTTCATCAGCAGATCTTTTACCGCAGAGGAAAATATTCCGGTGGCAGACTGCCCGTGACAGAAAAGTTAAGCCGCGAAATCATCACCTTGCCAATCTACCCCGACATGCAACCTTCCCAGCAGTCTCTAGTTTGTAAGATTTTGCGCGAAACCTGGCGCCGGATGGAAAAGTCACGATCTTAAGTGGTCACGCAGGCAAGGAGCCCGCTCTTTCTTGGGCAACCCGGACAAGGAGAGCCGACTTGCATCGGCGGATGACTTGATGGCTACCCCAAGATGAAAGTTCTGGGTGTTTCGGCTTTTTACCATGATTCGGCTGCCGCGTTGGTCATGGACGGGAAGATCGTGGCGGCGGCCCAAGAGGAAAGGTTTACGCGGAAAAAACACGACGAGGCGTTTCCGGCCAAGGCCAAGGAATATTGCCTAAAGGCGGCAGGGATAAAAAACGAGAACCTTGATTTCGTGGCATTCTATGAGAAGCCGATCCGGAAATTTGACCGCCTGCTGGAAACCTACCTCGCTCTTGCGCCCTTTGGTTTTTCCTCCTTCCTCCGGGCCATGCCCGCCTGGCTGAAGGATAAGCTTTTTCTGGCAAAGCGGATGCGAGAACAGTTGCCTGGATATACCAAGGCCTTTGTCTATCCCGGCCACCATGAATCCCATGCCGCCAGCGCCTTTTTCCCTTCGCCCTTTCAGGATGCGGCCATCCTGACGATGGACGGGGTGGGGGAGTGGGCGACGGCCAGTATCGGGGTGGGGAGAGGGAACCGAATCGAGCTGCTCAGGGAGCTTCATTTCCCGCATTCGCTGGGCCTTCTTTATTCGGCTTTTACCTATTTCTGTGGGTTCAAGGTGAATTCGGGCGAATACAAACTCATGGGACTGGCCCCTTACGGGCAGCCGGTCTATGTCGACCTCATTCGCAAGCACTTGGTTAAAATCTTCGATGACGGGTCAATCTGGATGGACCAGTCGTACTACAACTATGCGGGAGGTCTCACCATGACCTCCAAGAAGTTCGACAAGCTCTTCGGCGGGCCTCCGCGGCGCAGGGAAAGTCCCATCACCCAGCGGGAGATGGATCTGGCCGCGTCCATTCAGGTGGTCACTGAGGAAATCATGTTAAAAATGGCCCGGCACGCCCACCAGCTGACCGGAATGAAGCATCTCTGTCTGGCCGGCGGTGTGGCGTTGAACTGCGTGGGCAACGGTCGGCTGTTACGGGAAGGGCCCTTTGAGGATATCTGGGTGCAGCCCGCTTCTGGTGATGCCGGTGGGGCGTTGGGGGCGGCCCTCTTTACCTGGTATCAGTTGCTGGAAAATCCGAGGACGGCAAAGGCGGAAGACTCCATGGAGGGCTCCTATCTGGGGCCCGAGCCCGAGGACGCCACTACGCGGAATTTTCTGGAAAGGGAAAGGGCAAAGTTTCGTCATATCCCCGAGGAGGGCCGACTTTGCGAGGAGGTTGCCGGCCTGATCGCAGCGGAAAAAGTGGTGGGTTGGGTGAGCGGAAGGATGGAGTTCGGCCCAAGGGCGCTGGGAGCGCGCAGTATCCTGGGTGATGCCCGCAGCGAAAAGATGCAGACCCAGATGAATGTGAAGATCAAGTTTCGGGAATCTTTCCGACCCTTTGCGCCTTCCGTGATGGAAGAAAAGGCGCCCGAGTGGTTTGGCATCGAGAAGCGGCACCGGAGTCCTTACATGCTGATCGTGGCTCCGGTCCTGGAAAAGCACCGGCAGGGCGAATCCCGGAATGGGGCCACCGGTTTGGACCGGGTGAAGGAGAGGCGATCCTTATTACCGGCCATCACGCATGTGGATTACTCAGCCCGTCTCCAGACGGTGGGGGGCAATACCAGGTATCGGAAGCTGCTGGAAGCCTTTGAAAGAAAGACGGGTTCCCCGGTGATCATTAACACCAGCTTTAACGTAAGGGGGGAGCCGATCGTCTGCACAGCGGAGGAAGCCTACCGCTGCTTTCTGAACACCGACATGGATGCGCTGGTGATCGGAAACTTTCTGTTGCTCAAGGAGGAAAATGCCGCCGCCAGTGCCGAAGCCCGGGCGAAATACCTCCAGAAGTTTGAGTTGGACTAATAGGATGATAACCAAAGGTAGATCGGAGATGGCAGATGGAAGATGGGTATCCCCCTTATCTCCCATCTCCTAACTCCTATCTCCTCGCAAAGCGATGATCAGCGTCCAGTGGAATCCTGAACGAAAGCAGCTCCGGCAGTTTGCCGCTATCTGGTTCCCGGCGTTCTATGCGCTCTTGGGTTGGATAATTGGCGCAAAGAGCGGTCACTGGACCGCTGTGCAGATGGGGTGGGCAGTATGCGGTTTGCTCTCGGCCGTAGGCATAGTCCATCCGCCGTCGATTCGGCCGGTGTTTGTGGGCTTGATTCTGCTCACTTATCCGATCGGCTGGGTGGTGTCCCATCTCCTGCTGGGCGCCATTTTTTATCTTTTGTTTCTCCCGATCGGGCTGGTACTGAGATGGACAGGTCACGACCCGCTGGAGCTCAGGCCGCCTGTGGGCAATTCGCTTTGGAAAACTCCGGTTGGCAAAACCGATCCGGCCAGTTATCTTCGGCAAAGTTAATGAGCCAAAAAGAGCCGTCTAAATTCGAGGAGCAGGCCGCCACGGCCGGAGGTGGGTTTTTTCAGGAATTCTGGATTTTTCTCAAAGAGAACAAAAAGTGGTGGCTGTTGCCGATCCTTCTGGCCTTCCTGCTGATGGGGGCCCTGCTGTTGGCCGGGGGCACTGGCGCCGCCCCCTTCATTTACACGCTTTTTTAAATTTGGATCTTGCTTGATCATGGAACGCGGGCGTCGTCGTCTGTATCGGTTTTTTGCCTTCGGGTTGGGCCTGTTGGCTTGCCTGATTCTGGATTTTGCCCTCCGGCGAATGTATTTGGCATGGGAAGGCAAGCCAAGCGGCCGTGTGGCCCATCCCATTTATGACCATAGTCTCCGGCCCAACACGAGCTGGATGGATCGATACGGAATTTATGAAGCCCCCTATTATAGCAATTCCCTGGGTTTCCGGGATGGGCGGATCCGCGAGGTGGCGATGGATTCGGGCCGTCCACGTGTGGTTTTAATCGGGGACTCCTTCACCGATGGGGTGGGAATACCTTGGGAGGAGACATTCGCAGGATATCTAGAAAAAAGCCTGGGCCAGGACGGAATCGAGGTGTTGAACGCCGGGTGCAACTCCTACACCCCGATCCTTGCCCGGATTAAGCTTCGTCACTGGATTGCGGACCGCAGCCTTCGCGCCGATCGAGTGGTCCTATTTTTGGACCTTTCAGACGTGAAGGATGAACTGTTTTACGAAGAGGATGGCCAAGGGCGGGCGCGGTTAATCCCCTACGGCCCGTTTGCCTCCGCCTCAGGGTGGGGAACACGGGTCGAGGAGTGGTCGGAATTTTCCGAAAAATTTATGGAGCCGAATTTCGTTCTGTTGGGGGCAATTAGCCGAAATCTGAAGTTATGGGCTCGCAGAATGACCCGTAAGGAGCTTGGGAGCAGGGGTCTTTTTACCAATCAGTCTCCTCCCCGCTGGATTCTGGAGTGGGAAGAGTATGAAGGGCCAGAAAAACCGGTTATCGAATCGGGAATTCGCAAGCTGAAGGAAAACATCGGAGCATTGGCGGTTTTTTTAAAATCCCGGGGAATCCCCCTGACCTTGGTGGTCTATCCCTATCCATTTCATGTAGTGGAGGGCAAACCTGATCGGGCCATCCAAAAAATATGGTCTGGTTGGTGTGCCGAAAACGGCGTGGATTTCATCGATCTCTTTCCCGAATTTGTGGGTATCGGGGCCGGTACAAAGACCGCTCAACGGTATTACTTGGAAGGGGACTGCCACTGGAATGCGGCCGGGCACATCCGGGTGGCCGAAGCCCTCTTGAAAAACCGGAACAAAATTCTTCCTGCTGGGCGATCGGCTGTCGGGGCTGCCAACAAATATTGATAAGGTTTCCAATTCGCAGCTATTTTAGCGAGTGGCGGCAATGCCAAAAGGCTTGAGATAGTCGCGAAAACACCGGAAACGCCCGTGAAAGGCGAAACTTTGGGATGGTTTCCAGCATGGAAACTCAGGGATCCGATTCTCCATTGAAAAGCGCAAGGCCACATTCAAGGGTGCGTAGCGGATGCCGGTGGTAAGGGCTTCGGAGTATAATTCCTGGCAGAAGAACACATCGGAGAGGGTGCCCTCCCGATAAAGATGGGCATGGGCGTCCACAAAGTTACGGAACTTTTTGGACTGCAGGCTACAGCCGCCGTTGCCCACACGGTTGGTGCCTGTTTCCAAACCACGTTTCTGCCAAGGCGCACCAATATAGTCATACTGCAAGAAAGCCGGATCCCAGAGATGGAAGTTTACGGGGAAGCCGTCGGTCTCAATATGCATCAGGAAAGGGGTGGAAAAGTGCTTGTTCAGCTCAAGGGCCTGGAATCGTTGGCCTTGGGCGACATTGGCGGGTGGTACCTGCCTCCACTCTCCGGGATGGGAAATCGAGGGTCTTTTTCCCGAGAGATGGACCACGGCCCCAAAATCGATGCCGGAACAGACATGGTTGATGACGCGGGCGGATAGATCCGGATCCTTTTCCGGGTTGTAAAGCAGCAGGGTCACTTCCCGCAGCTGCAGTTTTTGGTTTGGTGGGGTGGGTAACGGGGGGGCGCCCCAGCCCAAAATCCGGTCCAGCCAGCCGATCATCGGGCGAGGCCGTGAAAAAGATTGGTAAATCGGCCAAGTGCGGCAGCCATGATCCGATTCAGGAAATCCCCTGTTGCGCGGCCATTCGTGCAAAAAGTCCGCCTAGGGCCAGCAGCTGTTTGTAGGGCCCGCGCTCGGTGATCTGGCCAGCCTCCAGCACCACAATTTCGTCCATGTTGGCAAGGGTGGAAAGCCGATGGGCGATGCAGATGACTGTCCGTCCCTCTTCCAACGCATCCACGGCCTTCTGCACTTCCCTCTCTGTCTCCGCGTCGAGGGCGGCCGTGGCTTCGTCGAGAATTAGAATCGGGGCATTGCGAAGAAAGGCCCGGGCCAGACTGATCCGGGCTTTCTGGCCGCCCGAAAGGAGAACTCCCCGTTCCCCCACCCGGGTATCGTAACTGCGGGGCAGATCGGTGACAAAGTCGTGGGCAAAGGCCTGCCGCGCAGCTTGTTCGATTTCCCCCTGGGTCGCGCCGTCTCGGCCCAGCGCAATATTCTCCGCCACGGAAGCATCGAACAGCACGACGTCCTGGCTGACCAGGGCGATCTGGCGCCGAAGGTCGGCTGTGGAGAAATCCCGGAGATCCCGGCCATCCCAAAGAATGCGTCCGCGGGTGGGGTCGTAGAACCGCGGGATCAGGTTGATCAGGCTGCTTTTCCCTGAACCGCTGGCGCCAGCCAAGCCAAGCTTGAAACCCTTGGGGATGTGAAGATCGACGTCCAGCAGGACGTGATCGTGTCCGTAGTCCAAAAAGACTTTTTCCAAGGTCAGCTCCCGATTCAACGGGCAGAGGGTAACTGGGGAAGAGGGCTCTTTCACCGATGGTTGTTGAGCGAAGAAGCCCTCCAATCGCTCGCAACTTATGGTAGCCGAAACAAGGTCCACATGCATCTGGGCGAGTCGCTTGACGGGGTTGGGCAGCATGACCAACCCGGTGAGAAAGCCCACGAAATCGGAGACAGACTGGTGCGTGGCGAAAACCACGATAATTAAAACTCCGAGGCCGAGCGTGCTGATCACCTCAATGACCGGGTTAACGAGCTTTCCGGCCTGGGCCTTTTTCACCTCCAGGTTCACGAGATTCATGCTTTCCCCGCGGTAACGATCCAGCTGAAACCGTTCCAAGCCGTAGGCTTTAATCAGCCGGATACCGGAGAGCGCCTCAATCAATCCACTCCCTTGGCTGATGCCGACCGACACGGTTTGGCGCGCCAGGCGCTTGAGACGGTTTCCTACCACCAGAATGGGGATGATCACGAGGGGGAGGATCATCATAGCGGCCAAGGTGAGCCGGGCATCGATGATGAACATGCCCGCGAGAATACTGAGCAACGTGAACGGCTCCTTGATCAGATCCGCAAAACCATTGTTCATCGCATCATAGATCCGGCGGGTGTCGCCCGAAATATGGGTGGTGAGATCGCCCAGAGTGGATTTGTTGAAATAGTCAAAAGAAAGGGCATGAAGCTTTTCGAGCACCCGGATCTGCATGTCGCGCACCACGCGGGCACTGACCCAGGTCATGCAGTAGGCGCTGAGGTAGTTGCTGCCCGCCCGAAGGGCCATGAGGAAAGGAAGAAAGAGGACGGCCCCGGCGGCCTGCCAAGGGGTGATCGGCTGGCCTGAGCGGGGCAGGATTTTTTCCATAAACTCAGCGAATTCGTCAGAGACACGGGTGGGTAGGGACTGGGGGTCCACTTGGCCGGTGGCCACCGGGGAGGGACTGAGTCTTTCAAAGAGAGTTTTGGTGGCCAGGACAAATGCTCCGTTGGTCAGGCCAAAAAAGAGAGCCAAGCCCACCCCTGCTAAAAAGCGGCTGCGGTAGGGCCAAAGAAAAGGAAGGCTAAAGGCCAGCACACGACGCAACTGATTCACCTTAATGACCCTAGAGGGTGTGACCTAAGGGTAAAACCCACAAAAGGCGATGCATTCTCAGACCTTTTCCAGCATTTGCTTGGTACGGTCAAAATCCCTGCGCCCTCCAAAGCACCAGGTCAGATACACCAGGCTCAATCCGCTCCAGGCTGCGAGAAGCAAAAGATAGTCCCGGGCACAGGGACCCATTGATGGCAGGAGACGCCAAAGGGCAAAGGCAGCTAAGCCGAGCCAAAGAATCACCCAGTGAAGGGTGAAGAAACTGAAAAAACGGAGGGGTGCCGAGGGAACGAAACCGCCAATTTTGGGAGCGTCGATGGGGTAGAAATAAGGATCCTCGATGGCTGAGCCGAGGAACGTGTTTTTGCCGAGGGTTTGATTGAGCTGTGTTTCCAGGTGGCGGGCGTGGAGTCGGGCAAAGTCGACAAAATGAAGGTAAAAGCAAGACTGGGTCCCGGCGGTGATGACCAGAAAGGGAACCAAAGCCAAGGAGAGGGGGCTGTCCCAAAGCAGACAGGCGATGACCAAGACCAGAAAGAAGTAGAGACCATGGAAGAATTTCTTGTGGTAGGCGTACTGCATGGCCCGCATCCGGCGGAGTTGTTCCATCCAAGCCTGAATTTTGAGTTCGCCTTTTGCCATAATCCAAAGACTGGCGGGACAAGCCCTTTGGGACAACCTTGCGGCTTTTCCGCCCAGCCTTTTTGGAGGAGTTTATTTTGATGTCCGAAGACCAGGATTCCCAAAATTCATCCAAGCCGATGGACGCTCGTCGACCAGGGCTGATCGGGCTGGGGCTCCTGGCGGCGGCGTTGCTGGGCTTTGCGGCGGGTCACTGGTTTCGGCCGGGAGTTTCGGAAC
>Ga0194115_10000837_pt1 | contig 42511 bp, 40 predicted proteins | sample TA2MahsurfametaG_3_FD_148656 | JGI IMG/M metagenome (GOLD analysis project Ga0194115, IMG submission 148656) | Freshwater microbial communities from Lake Tanganyika, Tanzania - TA2015002 Mahale S4 surface | ecosystem: Environmental > Aquatic > Freshwater > Lake | place: Tanzania: Lake... | reverse complement strand
TTTAATTTTTTAATTTACTTTAAAATGTAATCAAATTAGGGATTATTTCCATACAAAAAACGATTATTTACTAGATTTATAGATTTATTTTACCAAATTTTTCGACCTATATAGGAGGTTTCAAAATTTTGCAATCAAAAAAATGGTGAAAATTTTATATTTTCCTCGTGAGCATCGGGCATAAAGCATTGCTGGATTGGATTTACTTAAAATTTTATTAGAAAAATTTTTAATTTTTAATTAGAGTAATTTGTCCCGTAATTAACCAAAAACGTTTAATTTTTTAATTCACTTTTAAATGTAATCAAACTAGGGTTTATTTCTATACAAAAAGGGATTATTTACTAAATTTATAGATTTATTTTACCAAATTTTTCGATCTACATAGGAGGTTTAAAAATAGTTAAGTATTTATTTCATAAAAAATTGGGGTAATCATTTTTGTATTTGATATAAATCACAAGTTTTTCAATATTTAAGAACCTTCATTATAATGTTTCCTTTTAAGTTTTTAGAACTGAAAACTTTTTTGGTCACTCTTCTGATTACTAAATTTTTCGATCTATATAGGGAAAATACAAACAAATTAAGATCATGAAAAAATCGTTGCTAGGACAAAATTTTAGTATTTCAAGTGTAAAGTTCGTTGGTCGTTTTCGTAAATTAACGTTATTTTACAATTTAAAACTAAATTAATAAAGCATTTTGCACTTTTCATCTAAGGCGGGGTAGTTCAGTTGGTTAGAACGTTGGAATCATAATCCAACTGTCGGGGGTTCAAGTCCCTCTCTCGTCAAAAGTGATTAACTCAATTGGTAGAGTGTCTCGCTTACAACGAGAAAGTTAGTGGTTCGAGCCCGCTATCGCTTATATAAAATTTTGAATGGGCGCACTTACACTTAAAGCATTTTCAGATGAACTAAGAGAATGGGAATTTATTGAAGGAGAAGCCGTGGATCCCACTGATAGTTTTGGGGTAGGCTTACGATTATCGATTAGAGAGAATCAAATATTTTTGGCAGAGCCGAATGATCCAAGCACTCCATGGTTAACTGATAAAGGAAGACTTTTCTTTGATGGAATGTTTGAAAAATCTTCAGGCAAACCAACAAATTGGGAAAAATTTTTTAATGAGGTTTTAGAATTGATGTATTTTGTTGATCATTTGAATTTGCATAAACGTAATGCATTTTCATTTATTTTTGCTTTTGAAAACTTAAGTTTAGAAACTTTAAACATGCTGTATTTGTTAAAACAAAACTGTTCGTTAATTGAATTACGGAAAGTAGAAAGTTATCGAGGTTTGAATGATCTAGAATCTCAATATCAATTAGGATCTTCTGTTGAAAAACCTAAGCTTTATATGTCAACTTTGGGTATTTTAGTTAATACAAATCCGAGATATGAAGGATACGTATTAAATCTTAACTTACGCCAAAGATTTCTTAAAGGAAATTTCAAATTGTTAAATTTAGGTTCTGTGCTAGATTTAACTTTTCCTACTTACAATTTAGGTTCTAATTTTAGTATTTTAGAGTCTTTAGCAGAGGGTACTCACACTTCTTGCCAGGATATTAAAAATGCAGAATTTCCGGTAATTATTACAAATACTGAATTATTTAAACGAAGTGATGCAAAAATTTTTGCCGAAGTTTTAAAATATACAACTGTCTTAGACACTGCTTGGAACGGTGTTAATGTTTTAAATCATAATATTGGTAGCGTAGGTATTCAATCTTTGAGTAAGTTCTTACCTTTATCAAGTGAAGATTTTGTTAATTTTTTTGGGTTGTATTGTATTAACGTTTCGTTAAACTCTGTGGCAAATATGAAAAAAATAGTAGAACTTCATATGTTGCAAATATTTAATTCGAATAAAGTTTTAGCAAATAGAATTTTAGCAGATCAAAATGTAACTTCATTAAATGAATTTGCGTATAATAAGTTGGAAAATAAACTATTTAATACTTATTTTCATTTGCCAAGTAATCTATTTTTAGAAGATAATGAAACCTATATTAACACTCAAGGTTTAATTAAACGAACAACAAAATTGTTACATTTTAAAAAAAACGCTAAAACTAATTGGCAGATTACTAGAAAGTTTTATGCGAATACTAAGTCTGTCTTATTTTTTAACAATAAGAAGGATAATAGTTTAATAAATTTTGATTCAATTAATTCTTTTAATTTTAAGAATTATGTTAATTTTCAATTTTATGCGGTACAAACGCTAACAAGTTTAAGTTTTTATTTAACTAAGCAAAATCGGCCTTTGTTCCAAGGACCTAATGCTTCTTTAAAATCTCCTAGCGTAAAAGTATTAAATACTAAAATGAAAGGTTGGTTAGATGATTTTTTTAATGGAAATGGAAAAGATTCGTTTAGTTATAATTCGTCTGTTTTAGTAAATTGTTCAAAAATAACTAGAACAAGCACTACAAATTTTTTTTAACAATCGTTAAAAATTTAATATGGATATCAATTTTTTTATGAAAAACTTTTTAAATTTTAATAACTATTCTGAACAACTTAATTTATTAAATAGCTCTTCTATACGAGAAGAATATTTGGGTATTTTTGTTTATTTGTGCTTTGCAACAATTTTGGCTCTTATAATTGTGGGTCTGTCGTATTTTTTAGTTACTCAAAGTCCTGAGACTGAAAAACTTTCAACTTATGAATGTGGATTTGAAGCTTATGGTGATACTCGAACTCAATTTAATGTTCGATTTTACATTATTGCTATTCTATTTATTTTGTTTGATATTGAGATCATTTTTCTAGCTCCTTGGTGCGTATCGATTTCTCAGTTAAATCTTTTAGGGTTTTGGTCAATGATTGAGTTTCTACTTGAGTTAGGTATTGGTTTCGCGTACGCTTGGTGTGTAGGCGCTATTGAGTGGAGTTAATTTAATAAAATAATAATGCTATGAGCACTTTAAAAAATAAATTCGATTTTAAATACTTAAATACAACTCATCAGTTTCACTTGGTAGATCCTAGTCCTTGGCCTCTTTTAGCATCATGGGGTGGGTTCATGTTTACAACTGGCGGCGTTCTTTATATGCATAAAATGATTGGCGGCTGGGGTCTATTTATTAATGGTTTTATCCTTATTCTTTTCGTAATGTTTGTTTGGTGGCGAGACATTGTTCGGGAGGCTACTTACGAGGAGCATCATACTTTTGTCGTGCAAAGAGGTTTACGATTAGGTATGATTTTGTTTATCATCTCTGAGGTTATGTTCTTTTTCGCGTTTTTCTGGGCCTTCTTTCATTCAAGTTTAGCTCCTGTTCATAACATTGGTTCAGCTTGGCCTCCTCACGCAATTTTAACTATGAACACTTATACAATTCCGTTAACTAATACGTTTATTTTGTTAAGCTCTGGTGCTACGGTAACTTGGGCGCATCATGCAATTATTTTAAACGCTAAACGGCACACTATTATTGCGTTAATTTATACTTTATTGTTAGCAGCTTTGTTTACTTATTTTCAAGGTTTAGAGTATGTTTCAGCACCGTTTAATATTAGTGATGGAATTTATGGATCTTGTTTTTATATGGCAACAGGTTTTCATGGTTTCCATGTTTTTGTCGGTACTGTTGCTTTAGCAGTGTCATTTGTTAGAATTGTATTAAACCACTCAACTAATACTCATCATTTTGGATTTGAGTCAGCGATTTGGTATTGGCATTTTGTTGATGTAGTGTGGTTATTCTTATTTATTAATATATACTGGTGGGGTAATTTAGAGCCTTATAATGTACCCGCGAGTACATTAATGTAAAATTAATAATTTCATATGGTTACTAACCTTTTAAAAAAAAATGATTTAAGTATGAACGAAATTGTAAAACAAACAGCATTGGCAACACGAACAAGAGCTCGGAATGTATCTTTAAATAAGTTCCGATGGAACAAGACTTATCTTTTAGGTTTTGTTGATTCACATTTAATTCATTACCCAACTCCTATTGGTTTAACTTACGCGTGGAGTTTTGGTTCTTTAGCTGGAATGTGTTTGGTAATTCAGATTATTTCAGGTATTCTTTTATCAACTCATTACACAGCAAATATTGATTTAGCATTTGCAAGTGTAGAATATATTATGCGAGATGTGCCAAACGGTTGGTTTATTCGATATGTTCACGCTAATGGAGCTTCTATGTTTTTTATCGTGGTGTATTCTCATATTTTCCGAGGTCTTTATTATGGTTCTTATATGAAGCCTCGACAGTTACTATGGTGTTCAGGTGTTGTTCTATTCTTATTGATTATGGGTACTGCCTTTACCGGATATGTTTTACCTTGGGGTCAAATGAGTTTCTGGGGAGCAACAGTTATTACTAATATGGTAACTGCTATTCCGTTTGGAGGTCAAACAATTGTTGAATGGTTATGGGGCGGATTTACAGTAAACGCTCCTACTTTACGAAGATTTTATAGTGTTCATTTTTTATTACCATTCATTATTGCTGGATTAACTTTACTGCACTTGGCATTATTACATAAAGATGGTTCAAATAGTCCAATTGGTAGTGATACTGGTGTGGATGACGTACCTTTTTATCCTTATTATTTTGCTAAAGACTTATTTGCTTTTACTTGCTTTGTTTTATTCTTTGGTGTTTTTGTATTCTTTTTTCCAAATTTATTAAATCACCCTGATAACTGTATTCCTGCAGACCCAATGGAAACTCCAAAGCATTTAGTGCCTGAGTGGTATTTTTTACCATTTTATGCAATTTTAAGATCTATCCCTCATAAAGCTGCGGGTATTGTTGCAATGGTAGGAGCTATTTTAGTAATGCTTTTAATTCCATACACTTATACCGGTTATGTTCGAAACACTACTTATCGTCCTTTATTTAAAGTATTTTATTGGTTATTAGTAGCTGATTTCATTACTTTAATGTGGGTAGGTCAGGCACCAATTACTGATCCGTTTATTGCTTTAGGTCAGCTTGCTTCAGTTTACTATTTCTCATTTTTCTTGTTTTTAGTTCCATTAATTGGAATTATTGAAACAAAATTAGTAAATTATAAGCTTAATTAAAAACAATATAGTTTATAATATAAACTAAAAAGTTAAGAAAAGATTTTAGAAGGTGCAATTCCTTCACTTAACAAATATGATGTCTTTAGAATTATTTCAAATATATCACTTAAAAGAAATGTCTCTTTCAGCAGAGCTTTTTTTAAGCTGCTCTATTCTTCAATTTACTTTTTATGCAATTAGCACAGCTTATCAACGTAAAGCTGGATTTGTTATTTTAAATGCACAAGTTTATTATATTGGTACTTTACTGATTCTTCTGTCAGCTGTTCTTATTTTAAATGAAGACTTGCTAGTTATGAATTCATTTACTAGCAATAATTTTATTATCAATGATTATTTCAGTTTTGCTTCAAAGTTTGTTATTTGTCTAACTTCGGCGTTATTTTTTCTTGCAGTTAATATATCGTTTCGAGATGAGCCTATTCAAAATAATTTTGAATATGTTGTGTTAATTACAATTTCAATTTTAGGCTTATTGCTTTTATGTTCTGCGAACGATTTAATCACCGCATATTTGGCAATTGAATTACATAGTATTGCTTTTTATATTATGGCTGCATTTAAGAGAAAATCGAGCTATTCGATTGAGAGTGGGTTAAAATATTTTATCATTGGAGCTTTATCATCGGCTTTATTTTTATTTGGTTCTGCAATTGTATATGGGTGTATTGGAAGTTTAAGTTTTGATGATCTACAAATGTTTTTTTCACTGTTGTTCATCTCTGATACCTCTACAAATATTTTAACCTTTTCGTCTATAAATTGCTCTTCTAATGAACTTGCGCTTGGTAGTTATGATTTGGCATACGATAAGTCACTTTTAGGTTTAATCAGTTTGTCTTTTGCAAATCCTGATGTTAATTTAGTTTCAGCAGCTCTTAAAAGCAGTGAATTTAATTTAATTGATTGGTGTAACGCAAACAAGTTCGATAATGCGCCAATACTGTACTCTTCGACTGCTGATTATTCACTTAAAGCTGATTGGTTCGCTTTTTCTACTTCTGCGAAAGATTCGTGGTTTTTACTGCAGTCAACCGTGGATATTTTAAGCTCAGGTTCTTCAACATTATCTGAAACTTCTTTATCTAATTTACAAACGTTAGATTCGACTGAATTAAACGAAAATTTAGTACTGTTACAGCATGCGCTTAACTCTTATTTCAATGTTGAATCGTTAAAGGTTGTTAGCGGAGTGTCTATGTTAAATATAAGTTTAGTTTCTATTGGCTTTATTTTAATTTGTGTAAGTTTATTCATTAAACTATCTATTGCTCCTTTTCATTATTGGTCATTAGATGTCTACGAAGGTTCACCTAATACATCTACTTTCTTCTTTGCTGTAGTTCCTAAGATGGCTTTATTTATTTTATTAATGCGGTTGTGTTACATTAGTTTTTATCAAATTTTTGTTGACAGTTTTCAGATTTATTTCTTTGGATTGGCTGTATTAAGTGTTTTTGTAGGTTCATTAGGTGGGTTAGAACAACGAAAATTAAAAACTCTTTTGGCATATAGTTCAATTAGTCATACAGGATACTTACTTTTATCATTCAGTACCGGAAATTTAGAAGGAGTGCAAATAATGTTTTATTATTTGATTATTTATATGGTGTCTGGATTAGTGTTTTGGTCAGTTTATCTGTTTTTACGTCAAAAGAGGAGTTTCTATTTTAATAAATCAAATAAAGAACTTGGAGATTTAGTTTTATTAAATGAGTCAAATCCAATGCTGGCATTGATTTTAGCTATAACTTTATTTTCGATGGCAGGTATTCCTCCTATCGTAGGGTTCTTAGCAAAACTTGGAATTTTTTCAGTAGTTATTAAATCATCAGCTTATTTAGTTGCAGTTTTAAGCATTTTGTTTAGTGTAATTTCTACTTTTTATTATATCCGACTAATTAAAATTTTGTATTTCGAGAATACTCTAGTGGGTAAATTATATATACCAATTAGTACTCAAAAGTCACTTTTAATTTCTATTCTAACGTTATTATTAATTATTTTAGCGCTAGACCCAACAATCGTTTACTTGTTGTTTTATAAAGCTACTTTATTAGCTTAATTTGTAACTTTTTAAAAAGAGGAATGGCTGAGTGGTTTAAAGCGAAGATCTGCTAAATCTTTATATAGAGTTTTCTGTATCGTGGGTTCAAATCCCACTTCTTCTGTAGTAAAAAGTAATGTTCCTTCATTTTAAAGTTTCTTCTAAAGATAGTTATACATTAGAAAAATTTCTTAGATTTTTACAAAAACTAAAAATCGCCCCTACGGTTCTAAAACATTTCTCAAAACGAAATAAACGAAAGTTTATTACAATTTTGAAGTCTCCGCATGTAAATAAGACTGCTCAAGAACAATTTGAATTTAGACAATACAGCAAAGAATTTTTAATTGACTCACCAAAACCTTTTACATTTTTTTTGACGATACGAAAAATTAAAAATTTAAGCTTTCCTGGTTTGAAGTTAGAAGTTAAAGGATTGTTTAGCGCAAACAAGCAAAATCAAAGCGTCTTAAAACTAATAAATCCAGACAATGTCGTTTTGAAACTGAGAAAATCTAGAACTTTTTCATCCTTAGATTTTCAAAAAAAATATATCCAATTGTTTGATTGTTACGGCGAGCTTTATTTAGAAAGATTAATATTACATAAGTAGTAATACGTTGTAACTCTGAAAACCTTTGATGCATCTTTAGCTCAGTCGGATAGAGCAGCAGCCTTCTAAGCTGACGGTCAGGGGTTCAAATCCCTTAAGATGTGAGTTTTTTGGAGCAAAAAACGTTAAATAATTTATAAAGGCTAACAAAACCTTTTTTTAAAATGTATATTCCACTGATTTTTTTACCACTTACGGGTTTTTGTATAACTGGATTATTCGGTAGAGCAATAGGACCAAAAGGAGCAGCTATTGTTACAACAAGTTGCTTAGTTATTTCATTTTTTTTATCATTATTTGCATTCTATGAAGTAGGATTAATGGGAAGTCCTGTTTATATTCGACTTACAACTTGGGTTAGCTCAGAAGTTCTTCTCATTAACTGGGGATTTTTATTTGATAGTTTAACCGTGGTTATGTGTATTGTAGTTACGTTTGTTTCATCTCTAGTACATTTATATTCTATTGAATATATGAGTCATGACCCGCATTTACCAAGATTTATGTCTTATTTGTCACTTTTTACTTTTTTTATGCTAATTTTAGTAACGGCTGACAATTTTATTCAAATGTTTTTAGGTTGGGAAGGTGTTGGACTTTGTTCGTATTTATTAATTAACTTCTGGTTTACTCGAGTTCAGGCTAACAAAGCAGCGATTAAAGCGATGATTATTAATAGAATTGGTGACTTTAGCTTAATTATTGGTATACTAATTTTGTTTGTAAATTTTAAATCAGTTGATTACGCTACTGTAGCTGCTTTAGCACCGTTTTTCAAATCAGAAACAATTAATTTTTTAAATATGGATTTCAATATTTTAGCTTTAGTTTGTATATTTCTATTCTTAGGAGCTGTAGGTAAATCTGCTCAGCTAGGTCTTCACACTTGGTTACCTGATGCGATGGAGGGTCCAACTCCTGTTTCAGCACTTATTCATGCCGCTACTATGGTAACAGCAGGGGTGTTTCTAATTGTTAGAACTTCGTTCATTTATGAACATGCTCCTAATATTTTAGAGTTTGTTACTATCTTAGGTGCGTGTACCGCCTTTTTTGCTTCTAGTGTAGGATTAGTGCAAAACGATTTAAAACGAGTGATTGCATATTCTACTTGTAGTCAGTTAGGTTACATGGTTTTTTCATGTGGTTTGTCTGATTATGCCGTAGGAGTGTTCCACCTTGCGAATCACGCATTCTTTAAAGCACTTTTATTCTTAGGAGCCGGTGCCGTTATTCATGCAGTGAATGATGAGCAAGATATGCGAAAAATGGGTGGTTTAAAAAACTTAGTACCCTTTACTTACTCGGCCATGACTATTGGATCTTTAGCATTAATAGGTTTCCCATTTTTAGCAGGCTTTTATTCAAAAGATATGATTCTAGAGTTATCTTATGGAAAATTTACTTCGTTTAGTCACTTTAGTTATTTCTTAGGTACCTTTGGTGCTTTTCTAACAGCATTTTATTCAACAAGATTAGTTTGCTTAACCTTTTTAGTTAAGCCGAACGGTTATAAACCTGTAATTGGATTTGCAAAAGAAACATTTAGTAATATTTTTATAGCATTATGCTTTTTAACAGTTCCAAGTATCTTTGTGGGGTTTTATACAAAAGATATGATTGTTGGTGTAGGAAGTGATTTTTTTGGTAATGCAATTTATAACAATCCAAGCACTCTTCATGTTTTTGATGCTGAATTTGTTGATTTCTTTTATAAAATTTTACCTGTTACGTTAAGCCTTTTTGGTGCGAGTTTATCATTCTTTTTGTATAACTTCCAAAGCTCTATTTTGTTTTCGTTAAAAAGTTCAGCTTTAGGAAGAAAGATTTATACCTTTTTGAATAAAAAATGGTTTTTCGATAAAATTTACAATGAATGTTTTGGTCAATTCTTCTTCAAATTCGGATATTCTATGAGTTATAAAAATATTGATAGAGGTATCTTTGAGATAGTTGGTCCTACAGGTCTTTCTTCGGTTGCACTAAAAACAGCTCATCAATTGCATAAGGCGCAGACGGGTTCTCTTTATCATTATACTCTTATAATTTTAACCACAATTGCTTTAATGTTATGTTTACGCGAACTTTGGGTTGTGTTCAACTATACTTTAGACTATCGAAGTTTAATCTTAATTGCTGTTACTGCAGCTTTTTTAACGAAATCAAAATAATTGATATTGTTGATTAATATATAAATGAGTACAGAAAAAATTTTTTTTTTTTGCGATGCTCCTGAGTTCGCACAATTTCGTTTACAAGATCCATCTACAACTACTATGGAGGGATTATTAGAATTTAATAAACATTTATTATTTGTTATTATAGTTATTGTAATATTAGTAGGTTGGTTATTGTTTGCAACTATTTCTAATTTTGATGAGTTTAATTCACCAAAAAGTCAAAGCTTTTTTCACTCAAACGCATTAGAGATTGTTTGGACTTCACTACCAGCTCTAACCTTACTAAACTTAGCTTCACCATCGTTCACTTTACTTTATTCTATGGATGAGATTTCAACCCCTGAGATCTCTGTTAAAATTATTGGCCATCAGTGGTTTTGGAGTTATGAAATTTCAGATTTTGATACTATGGCTACATGTATGGATTCTGATAAAACTTTAAAATATACTTGTTATTTATTAGCAGAAGAAAGTATTACTCAAAAAAATTATTTAGGATTTTTTAGATTGTTAGAGACAAACAAACGGGTTTTATTACCTTCTAACACTCACTTAAGATTATTAGTTACTTCCGTTGATGTTTTACATAGTTGGACAATTCCTTCGTTTGGTGTAAAAGTTGATGCTTGCCCTGGTCGATTAAATCAAGTTAACATGTTCTTAAAACGAATTGGTATGTTTTTTGGTCAGTGTAGTGAAATTTGTGGTGTAAATCATGGTTTTATGCCTATTGCAATTTTAGTGGTGCCATCTATTCAGTACCATTATTTTGTAGTATCAAAATTGTTTTAAAACTGTTTTTTAAAACGATTAAGCCTATAACTCAGTTGGTTAGAGTGTACGCCTGATAAGCGTAAAGTCAGTAGTTCAAATCTACTTAGGCTTATAAAATATATTGTCATGGTTTTAAAAAAAGAATTAGTAAAAGAAATTAAAAATTTTACTGTAAATTTTGGACCTCAACACCCTGCAGCACACGGAGTGTTGAGATTAGTTTTAGAATTAACAGGCGAAGTTGTTGAACGAGCTGAACCACATATCGGTCTTTTACATCGAGGTACTGAAAAATTAATTGAATACAAAAATTACTTACAAGCTTTACCATATTTTGATCGATTAGATTATGTTTCTATGATGTCACAGGAGCATACTTATTGCTTGGCAATTGAAAAATTATTGAATTGTAGTATTCCAAGAAGAGCTCAGTATATTCGAGTTTTATTTGCAGAGATCACTAGAATTTTAAATCACTTGTTAGCTGTTGGTTGCCACGCAATGGATGTAGGTGCTATGACACCAATGTTGTGGGGGTTTGAAGAACGAGAAAAACTTATGGAGTTCTATGAGCGTGTGTCTGGAGCTCGTATGCATGCAGCTTATTTTCGACCTGGAGGTGTTCATACTGATTTACCAAAAGGATTGTTAACTGATATTTATTTGTTTAAAGAGCAATTTAAATTACGACTTCTTGAGATAGAAGAAATGTTAACCGAAAATCGAATTTGGAAACAACGTTTAGTAGATATTGGTGTAGTGACTTTGGATCAAGCACAAAATTGGGGGTTCAGTGGTGTTATGTTAAGAGGGTCTGGTTTGGATTGGGACTTGCGGAAAAGTCAGCCATATGAAGTTTATTCGGAGTTAGACTTTGATATTTTAGCAGGTGCGAATGGAGATTGTTACGACAGATATTTAATCAGAATTTTTGAGATGAAACAATCTGTTAAACTTATTGAGCAGTGCTTAGATAATATACCATTTGGTCCTATTAAAACTGATGATAACAAGATTACACCTCCTTCAAGATTTGATATTAAGCAATCCATGGAATCTTTAATTCATCATTTTAAATTTTATACCAGTGGAATAAATATTCCTGCCAATGAAACTTATACCGGTACTGAAGCTCCAAAAGGCGAATTTGGTGTTTATTTAATTTCTAACAACTCAAATAAGCCTTATCGATGTAAGATAAAAGCACCTGGATTTGCTCATTTACAAGGTTTAGATATGATGTCAAGAGGTCATATGATTGCAGACGTAGTTACAATTATTGGAACTCAAGATATTGTATTTGGTGAAGTAGACAGATAAAACTAAGATGAAAATTTTCAAAACGGTTGTTATTTTTTCAGACGGGAGTGTCCAATTTTCGTCAAATATTGAAGCGGCTTTAACTAATAGGTTAGTTTGCTTTCAAAAGCAAGATGATAAAAATTTTGTTTTAAATCAAAAAAAACATAAAAAAAGCGTAGAATCTAAATATTCGTCAAGTTATAAGAAAAAATACTTAAAGTAAAATATGAATATTAAATACGCTGGAGTATAGCCAAGTGGCAAGGCAGTCGTTTTTGATACGATCATTCAAAGGTTCGAATCCTTTTACTCCAATTACATTTTCACGCGGAATGTAGTATTTGGGTTAAACTCCCAACTAGCACATGCTAATATGAATTTAACACCTTTGTTTTATTATCAAGATATTTTATTTTATATATCGTTAATTCCGTTAATAGGAATTGTATTACTTTTATTTATTAGTTCAGAACAACAAAAATTGATGAAAATTGTGGCTTTAAATTTTTCAAGTCTTCCTTTTTTGTTGTTTTTGTTTATTTGGGGTGCTTTCAAAAAATCTGTAGGAACATTTCAATTCGTCACTACTTTTTTTTGGATTCCAGTTCTAAATTTAAATGTTAACTTAGGAATTGATGGAATTTCATTATTTTTTTTGTTGTTAACCACATTATTAATTCCATTATGTATTTTAATTAGTTGGAATAGCATTAGTTCAAATCTTAAAGGTTATTTAATTTCGTTTTTACTTATAGAGTTTTTTCTAATTGGCGTTTTTTGTGTGCTAGATCTATTAATGTTTTATATCTTTTTTGAGAGCATTTTAATTCCAATGTTTCTAGTTGTGGGTATCTGGGGATCACGCGAACGAAAAATGTTAGCGTCGTACTATTTCTTTTTGTACACTCTTCTAGGTTCAGTTGTTATGCTGTTATCCATTTTGTACATCTATAATCAAGTTGGAACGACTGACTACGAAATTTTATTAACTTTTGTTTTTTCAGACTTTGAGCAAAAAATTCTATGGTTTACTTTTTTTTTAGCGTTTGCAGCAAAAGTACCTATGATGCCAGTGCATCTATGGTTACCAGAAGCTCACGTAGAAGCTCCAACAGCTGGATCTGTTATTTTAGCAGGTGTACTATTAAAATTGGGGACTTATGGATTTATTAGATTTTCTCTGCCCTTATTTCCTCAAGCTTCGTTTTATTTTACTCCATTTGTTTACACAGTATCTCTTTTAGGTATCGTTTATGCTTCGTTGACTGCAATTAGACAAACAGATTTTAAAAGAATTATTGCATATACTTCGGTGGCTCACATGAATGTTGTTATGCTTGGAATTTTTAGTTTTAATAATGTCGGTATTGAAGGAGCTATCTTGCAAAGTTTAAGTCATGGTTTTGTAGCTAGTGCTCTATTCGTAATTATTGGGGTTGTTTATGAGCGTTATCGAACTCGATTAGTAAAATATTATGGAGGTTTAGTTCATACTATGCCGCTTTACATTTCAGTTTTCTTATTTTTTACTATGGCAAACATTGGTTTCCCAGGAACAAGCGGATTCATCGGCGAATTCTTAATATTTGCAGGATCTTTTAAAGTAAACTCTAGTATAACCTTTTTCGGAGCAACCGGTATGATTCTTGGTGGATGTTACGCACTTTGGTTATTTAATAGAATTGCTTACGGTAATTTAAAAAGTCAGTATATTAAGCAAACACTAGATTTAAATAAACGTGAATCTTTTATTTTTGTGCCGTTAATTTGTTATACTTTAATTTTAGGATTAACTCCAGATTTTTGTTTAAACTCAATTCATATGAGTGTAAACAATCTTATTGAGAATATGTATTTTTAAATTTTGATGCTTTATTTCTTAGAGACAAATTTACCTCACCAAAAACCTGTTTATTTCGCTCTAACTAGAGTATACGGGATTGGAAAGGGCACAGCTTCTTTTATTTGTAAAAAATTAGGTTTTTCTATAAACTTAAAAATAAAAAATTTAAATCAAGAACAAATTACTGAGATGTTGCAGCTTCTCGATACGTTAAACCTTTCTTTAAATAATGAGCTTAAAAAGTTAAAATCTATGACTTTAAAAAAGCTCATTAGTATCAAATCTTATAGAGGTTTAAGAAGAGTTCGTGGTCTACCTGTAAGGGGGCAAAGAACTCATACTAATGCAAAATCTGCAAAAAAAAATAAGCGTTTTTAAACGCTAAAATGAATAATTTATTTATTGCTGAAAATCTGAAAATTATTACCAAAGTTTTACCTATTCTAAAAATTCAAATACATCAAAAAGAAGTCAGTTTAGTTGTTAAGCGAGAACATCTTTTATCAGTGCTAACTTTCTTAAAAAACCATATAAAATATCAATTTAAAATTTTAACATGTATTTCAGGAGTAGATTACCCATCAAATAGATATAGATTTAAGGTAGTTTATGAACTTTTAAGTGTTAGATATAATATTAGACTACGAGTAAAAGTTTTAACGGATGAACTTACCCCCGTAGAATCTTGTGAGCATATCTTTGCTGCTGCAGGATGGTATGAGTCTGAAACTTGGGACATGTATGGAATTTTTTTCAACAATCATAGTAATTTAACAAGACTGTTAACAGACTACGGATTTGAGGGGTATCCTCTACGAAAAGATTTCCCATTAAGTGGATTCGTTGAAGCCAGTTATGACTATACACGAAAACGTGTTGTTAACGATCGAGTAGAATTAAGTCAAGAATATAGAGCATTTAAATTTACTTCTCCTTGGGAAACTTTAGAATTAAAATAAATTTAAAAAATAAATGAAAAAATTATTTGCAAAAGATAAAAAAAATAGACAAGCAACGCGCCAATTAGAGTTAAAACATTTCGTTTTGAAACAAATATCAACAAACTCCAATGTCATTAAAACAGCTCGTTGGAATGTTTTATACAAGCTAGCTAGCTTTAAAGAAGGCTCAAAAACTGTTTTATCGAATCGTTGTGTAAAAACAATAAATAAAAAAACCTTTCATAAGTTTACAAATTTTTCTCGAACGGTTTTTCTAAAATTAGTTAAACTAGGTCAAATTAGTGGTATACGAAAATCGAGTTGGTAAGCTTCAAAGTGTTAGTGTACTAACTATCAAAATGGTTTATAATTAGTTTTAAACTCTTTATAAGTAGTTTAATAATTTGCTTAAAAAAATGTACGACGTTAAGCAAAAATACAAAAAAAATAAACCTATGAAAATTTCGTGAGGCATCGGTGTAATACATAAGAAGTCGTTATAAACGAATGCCACGTACCACAATATTATATTTGAAAAATTCGCTAATAAAAAAGATGATCTGAACGACAAGATATTTGGTCTCAGTTTATTACAAAGATAGAGCAGATAAAATGTAGAAAGATTAAATAGGAAAAAATGTGCCTGATCTAGTTCTTCTAGAAGACTCATTAGTAAAATAAAACTTATCCAGATTGAAATAACATTCATTTTCGGTTCAAATTTTAAGCATAACTTCCTTTTACAGTTAAAGAACCTACAGGACATAAATCTATGACATTACCAGATAGTTCAGATAACAGAACTTTATTTACATAAGTACCAATCTCACTTTGATTTCCCCGGCCAAATACTCCTAATTCTTCTACGCCAGCTATCTCAGCGCTGAATCGAACACATCGAGTACAGTGAATACATCTTGTCATCACTGTTCGAACAATTGGACCTAAGTTTTTGTCAGAGACAACTCTTTTGAATTTATAAAATCGACGTTTAGTAAAACCAAAAAACAACGATTGATCCTGTAAATCACACTCACCTCCTTGATCACAAATTGGACAATCAAGTGGATGGTTTAATAATAAGAATTCCATCACGTTTTCTCGAGCTTTTTTTACTAATCCACTACTATGATAGATTTGATGACTAAATAAACTAGTTCCTGCACTTACTGCGCAGGCTACTACTGGTTTATTTAAATTGCCCATCTCAACGATACACATTCGGCAATTCCCTGCAATAGATAGATTGTTATGATAACAATAATGGGGTACTGATATACCCAAATTTAATAGATACGCAAGTAATGATACTTTGTTTAAATTTGTTAAATTAGTTTTCGACATTTTAATATATTATAATGTTTTTAAAAAGGAAATGTAGCTTAATTGGTTAAAGCGCCGACCTGTCACGTCGGAGACTGTGGGTTCAAGTCCCATCTTTTTCGTTTTTTATATTTTTAAATTTTGATTATTTATTTTAATAGGGTCTAAAGTTATATCGTCTCTTTGCTCATAAAATATTGCTAAAATAGACAGGCCAACAGAGGATTCTGTAGCAGAAAGAACCAAAATAAATAAAACAAACAGATTTCCAACAATATCATCTAGATACAAAGAGAAAGTTATAAAAGTAAGATTAACTGATAACAATAAGATTTCTAAAGACATTATTGTTTTTAAAATATTTCCGCGATTTAATACTAAACCTAGCATTCCAATATGAAATAATGCTATCGCAGTAGTTAACAAATAAAAATTTAATTCAATTCCAGCCATTAATTATGTTTGAGTACACTGGGGTTTGAACCCAGGACCTGTGGATTAAAAGTCCAATGCTCTACCAACTGAGCTATATACTCATTTAATTGTTTTATTATTAAACTGCGAACAGAATTAAGAAAACAATCATTAACGCGAACAATGCAATAGCTTCAGTTAGGGCAAAGCCTAAAATAGCCATTCGAAACATTTCGTCTTTCATAGAAGGGTTTCTTGAAATACCTAGTACTAGTGATGCGAATACCATACCAATACCTACCCCAGCTCCTGCTAATCCCATTGTGGATAATCCAGCACCTATAAATTTAGCTGCTTGTAATAACATAAGTCATTAAAATTATAACTTATGTTATTTCGAACGACTCAAAGCAGCTTTAAATAATATTTAACGAAGAGTCCCAACTACATTTTTAATTCAGTTTTAGTCAAATATTTTAGTTTTAATGGGTAACTTTTTGCTACCAGATCGTAAGGCTTCAATCGCGGTGTGTTGAGGAATGCCACATACTTCAAATAATGTAGTACCACCCTTGACTCGAGACACCCAATGCGAAACAGCTCCTTTACCTTTACCCATACGTGATTCAGTAGCTTTTGCTGTAATTGGCAAATCTGGAAAAATACAAATCCAAATTTTCCCTTTCCGCTTAATCTTTCGTGCGATAGCTCTACGTGCTGATTCGATTTGCCGAGCAGTAATTATTCCGGAGACTTGTGCTTTTAAACCAAGCTCTCCAAATCTTATAGTATTTGCTTTAAATTCTAGTTTTTTTAATCGTCCTTTTCGAGCTTTTTTGTACTTCGTTTTTTTTGGTTGTAAAAACATTTTTTATTAATTTTCAGTGTAATGCTGTATAATAATAAAGCTAATCTTTTTCAACAATCCAAACTTTGATTCCATAACTTCCATTTGAATTGTGCGCTGTACTTTGTGCATAATCAATGTTGGCATTAATACTTTGAGCGGGTACATCCCCAATCGTGATGATTTTATGGCTTGCACGTGGTACTCCATTTAGCCGACCCTTTATTATAATTTTAATACCCCTCACTTTTGAAAGGTTGGAACTGATTAGAATCGTTAATGTCTGTTTTAAGAAAGACAAAAAAAACTTATGTCGCTTTACTTTTCTAACTTGAATCGCTACAAATTTGGCTAACAGATTAGCAGAGCTACTTGTGTAAATAGTATGAAATAATAATTCAATTCCTTCTTTTAAAAAAGGAGTCCCTTTGAATTTTTGAAGCAATATAAAATTCTTTTTTTGTGTCTTTTTAAGAAAATTTAAATTTTTATTAAGACAACAAAAGTTAACTACAATATTAAACTTATTATTTGTAAACAAACTTAAAACTTTAAATAAGTTATTTAAAACACCTTCAATCTTTAACTCTGCTGAAGAAATACTACCACTCACATTTGGTGTTAAGGTATAATTTTTCAAGTCGCCGGTTAAATATTTTCTAATATTATAATAGTTCACAGGAGTTTGATTATTAAACAATGTCGAGTAGGAACCCTGTGATACTTGGTTTACTTCCATTGGTTTATTTTGAACAGTTTTTTTGTCATCTATGTTGTTAACTAATATTATTTTAGTTGCTTTATTTTTTTTATTACCGATGAACTCAGGCAAAACGAAATATGATATACAAAGATTTAAGGTAGAATTACTATAATGTTGTTTATAATCATGTAAAATAATTCCTTGAATTTCTAAAAACCGTTCAATATAGTTTTTTATTTCTAAACCTTTAAAAGTGTATAACGGCAGTTCATGGCTTTTTTTTTCAAAAAACTCGGTTCTCCATTTTTTATTGACACCAAGTCGAAAAATGTTTGGATTTACTTTTTGTCCCATTTATAAAATTATTTTTTCTTTTTTTTCTTTTTAAATTCAAATCGCTCACGAGTAGGTACAAACTCACCTATTTTATGGCCGATCATGTCTTCTGTTAGACTAAGTTTTACAAATTTTTTCCCTGAATGCACATCGCAAACAAGCCCTACCACCTGAGAAATAATAGTATAGTTTCTAGGTAAGATAAGGAGTTTCTTTTTTAAGTCTTTTGGTTTAATTAATGGTCCTTTCCACTTTGATCTTTTCATGGCTTATTTTTTCTTTAAAATTAAACGATTAGTTGATCGACTAGTTTTTCCTCGGAAATTAGGCCGACCCCATGGTGTACGAGAATTGCCGGATTTTTTTCCTTCACCTCCTCCATGAGGATGGTCAATCGGATTCATGGCAACACCTCTTACAGTAGGACGTCGATTCAACCACCTAGATTGACCAGCTTTGCCTAATCGAGTAAGGAAGTGTAGTTTCTTAGAAACTTCGCCGATTGAAGCGAAACATTTTGAAGAGATGTAACGCTGTTCTCCTGAGCTAAGCTCAATTAAAGCGTGTTTATCGGTTTTTTCTTTTATTATAGAAAATGTACCGGCAGATCTTGAAATTTTACCTTTCTCAAACATCTTAGGTGCAACATTGTAAATAGGTGTTCCTATAGGAATTCCTGCAATTGGTAATGAACTACCTAAACTTGGTTCAATTTCTAAACCAGATCTAACGATATCGCCCACTTGGAGATTTTTTGGGGCAAGTATATAAAAAAAATCGAAATTTACAAAATCAAAAATTGCAGCGATAAACGCACTTCTGTAAGGATCATGCTCTAAACTGCAAACAATCCCAGTAGAATTAAAAGTTCTAGAAAAGTTTATTTCTCGATACTTTCGTTTTACACCCCCACCTTTATGAAAAACTGTTATTTGTCCTAGGTTGTTTCGGCCAGTTGAATTTTTTTTTCCTTTAGTTTTTTGTTTTAGCAAAGGAGTTTTACTTAAATTTAAACTTTTTTGATTTAATTTTATTAATTGTCTTCTTGAAGACGTTACCGGGTTTGCTTTCTGTAGTATCACTTTATTCAAAAATAAATACGTTTTTATTCTATGAATTTATCACACACTTTGTTTGTTACAATATCTAATAAACTAAAACTAAAGGTTTCTTTATTAAACGAAGAAAAACTTTATGTACAAAACCTTAAGACTCAAATTGATTCATTAAAAAAAATAAAAGAAAATGACTCTAGAAGTATAGGCGTGCAAAAAAATCAAATGAGATTAGAGAATGATCAAGACTTAATTTTAATGTACATAGTAAATATTTCATTCTTAAAAGCCAATACAACCATTCATGTTTCAGATATAAAGGGTAACATAAAATTGTTTTATTCCGCAGGATCGGTAGGACTTAGTGGCAAACAAAAACGGCAGAGACGCATTGCAGTTGCCAAACTGATTTCTCTTTTACTCAAAAAAGCAACTTTTTTAACAAATAAACCTGTTGCTCTACATTTAAATAACGTTACTTTCTATAAAAACCTTATTGTAAGCAAACTTAAAAAAAGTTTGTACATACGAGCAATTAAAAGTTTTAATCAAACACCTTACAACGGCTGCCGCAATAAAAAAGTGCGACGTAAAAAATACACCAAGAAATTCAAGTAAGACAAGTTTTAATTTCACGGAGAAATGGCTGAGCGGTTTAAAGCGGTAGATTGTAAATCTATTGAGTTTCTCATCGTAGGTTCGAATCCTACTTTCTCCTAAGTTTTACTTTTTAATATAGCGAAATATAGCGCAGTCGGTAGCGCGCCTGTTTTGGGAACAGGAGGTCATGTGTTCAAATCACATTATTTCGAAAATTTTTTTTTATTCGTTAAAACATAACTCATCTTCAACTGCTTATCTAGCACTTTATACAAGGTTAAAACACTTTTTTTATAAGACAAATCATTTAAACCTTTCAACTGTGTCGTTGAATAAATTTTATTATTCAATTTTAATGAAATTAAAGTAAAAAACGGTTTCAAAGCTTTGACTATTAATGGTAAATTCAATGCAGTTGTTTTGTAACGAGAGCTAATAAATAAAACGAACCCAGTGATGTTCGAACTAAAATTTTTATAAATAGAACTTCTCAAAGTTTTTACAGTTATTTTATTTAAAGGTTTGTAATAATCCAATTTTAACTTTTTTAAGTTTTGCTCTGTAATGATCCATTTAACTGAATTCGATTTAGTTGCATGGAACGTGAAAAATAAACCATTGTTTTTAAAATATTTTTTTAATTTTACAATTTGATAAGTTTTAAAATTAAAATCCATAATAACAGTAATACAAATTTTTAATTAGGCCTAGCAGGATTTGAACCTACGACAAAGCCGTTATGAGCAGCACGTTCTACCTACTGAACTATAGGCCTTAAAGAATTTAAAAACATTTTTATATGAGAATAAGTATAGGACAAATTATAGTTTTACTTTTGTTTCTTTTTTTATTATTTGGGGATTTTAAAACTACCAAAAAAAAGATAATATCTTTATTCAAGCAAGTAAATACCTTTTTTCAAGAAAAAAACAGGAAAAAGGGGACTTGAACCCGTGACCTTCGGTTTTGGAAACCGCTGCTCTACCAACTGAGCTATTTCCCTTTTCATAAAGTTCTTCAATTACAAAAGTAAAATGATTTTCAATTATAAAAAATACTACAAAGAAATTAAGAATAGATTCATTTTGATTTTTTGTACGTGGATATTTTGTTTAAGTACTTGTTATCACTACAAAGAACCAATATTGTTTCTAGTAATAAATTCTAGCAGTTTATTTTTAAACTCGAATGAAAAACCCTACTTTATATTTACGAATATTACCGAAGTTTTTTATGTTTATTTAGAGCTTGTATTATTCATTTCAAACCAAGTGCTAACAATTATGTTAATATATCAAATTCTTATGTTCTTGTCTTTTGGATTATATCAATTTGAACTAAAAAAACTGAAGTTCTTATTTCAAATTTTTATGCTGGCATGGATATCTAGCTCATTCTTACTATTTAGTTTTGTTGTTCCACTTACATGGAAGTTTTTTTTAAGCTTTCAAGGAAATTCAATAAATAACCACCTCGTTTCTTTCTTTTTTGAGGCAAAACTGAATGAATATCTTCATTATTTTATAAGTTTGTATTATGTCTGTTTAATAAATTGTCAATTTTTAGTTTTACTATTAATTATTTTAAATAGCGTGAATAACAAATTGAAAAAGACAAAGACGTTTAGAAAACTTTTTTATTTAATATTTATAATTTTTTCCACAGTTGTAACTCCACCTGACGTATTTAGTCAGATTTGCATTAGTGGAATTTTAATTATAATCTACGAATGTGTAGTTTTAGCAAAAGCAATAAAAACTAGTATGGTAACCAATTAAAGCTAATTAATATACCGATGGTAAACATTAAATAACCAATTGCAAACGGTAAGAAACACTTCCAACCCAGATACATCAATTGATCATATCTATATCGTGGAAGAGTTGCTCTGGTAAGTATAAAAAATACAGCACCAATACACACTTTAATTGAAAACCAAAAACCGCCTGGAATATAATACAAAGGGAAAATGTTAAGTATTGGTAACCAGCCACCTAAGAATAAAATTGCTGACAGTGAGCTCATCAATAACATATTTGAGTACTCTGCTAGAAAGAATAAGGCAAAAGTCATTGCTGAATATTCTACGTTATATCCAGAAACTAATTCAGATTCTGCCTCAGGTAAATCAAAAGGCTGACGATTTGTCTCTGCTAGCATAGAAATATAAAACATAACAAATAAAGGAAATAAAGGTACAATTAACCAAATTTCTTGTTGGGCTAATACAATTTTGCTAAGATTTAACGATCCCACACAAACTGCAATACTTAAAATGATAAAACCAATAGAAATTTCATATGAAATCATTTGAGCAGCCGATCGTAACGCACCTAAAAAAGCATATTTTGAGTTACTCGCCCAACCAGCTAACACAATTCCATACACATTCATGGAAGAAACCGCGAAAAGATACAAAATACCTAAATTAATGTCTGCAAAGACAATCTTATGAGAAAAAGGAATAACTGCCCAACCAATCACACTAAGTAAGAACGAAAGCATTGGGGCTAAAACGAAAATTGCAAGATTCGAATTACTCGGTAAAGTGGTTTCTTTTACGAATAACTTCAAACCATCAGCTAATGCTTGTAATAAACCAATAAATCCAATCACATTTGGACCTCGTCTCCTCTGAATTGCTCCCATAATTTTTCGTTCAGCTACTGTGAAATAAGCAACTGCAAGTAAAAGTGGGATGGTAATACTAAGAATTTTTAAAAGAATTATAATTATTGTAAATATCATTTTAGTTTTTTAAGGCTAAAACCGGACTTGAACCAGTATTTTAAGATTTGCAATCTCGCACATTACCATTATATTATTTAGCCAGTAAATTGTTTATCATCGAAACAGGACAGAGTGGGATTCGAACCCACGGTATCTATTAAATACAACAGTTTTCAAAACTGCCGCCTTCGACCGCTCAGCCATCTATCCAAAAATCACAATACGATTACAAAGCAACTGAAGGGATTTGAACCCTTAGCTTTAACCTTGGCAAGGTTACACTCTACCAATTGAGTTACAATTGCTTTAAAAAGCATTAAAACTTCACTACACTAACTTAAAAGATTGTAACAAGTATAAAAGCTCTTCTTTAGTCCTCGCATTTGTAACTAGCGTTATATTTAATGGAGGTAGGTTAATAAATAAATAGAATTGTTTTTCTAACTCTTTAAAATTAATAAAGTCTTTTAAAGTAAACGTGAAACTAATTTTTCCTAGTTTTTTTGAAATATTAAGGCCTGTAAAAGACTTTAAATTCGGGAAAACTTCTGTCAAGAGCTTAAAAAGAAAGTTATACATTGCGTTATTTTTTAAAACTACAACACATCCTACAGGATTACCTTTTCTAATTTTTAATAAAACGTTGGCTCGCTTAGATTTAACGAGTGAGGCCTTTCTTGTCGTTATCAATTCTAATGAAAGAAGAGCCGAAGCAACATTCTTTACGTCAGAATTTTTGCAACCAAAATTCAAAATAATTTTTTTTAACTGAGGAACCTCCTCCAGATGAGTATAAGTAAATTTGTTTATAAGATCTCGGCGTACTATTTTTTTATAATAATATTTTAAAATATTCATAATTTAAGGATTAAATTAAACCTACTGAAAGGCTTACAAATTTCATAAATTTTTTTTTCTTTAAAGTTTTAGGTATAGGGCCTAAAATTCGAGTGCCTATAGGGTTTCCTTGTTTGTTTATTAAAACAACTGCATTTTCCTCTAATAAAAAGACTGAACCATCGCGTTTTTTATAACGTTTTTTTGTTCGAACAATTAGAGCCCTAAAAACTCCTCCTTTAAGGACTTTTGAAGTACTCTTAGACTTGTTTCGTAGTTGCTGAACGGAAATCACAATAATATCCCCTAGATTGGCGTATTTCTTTTTGAAGCCTCCTAAAACTTTAATACATTTAACAGTTTTAGCTCCGGAATTATCCGCTACTTTTAAAATTGTTTCTTGCTGAATCATTATTAATAAAACATGATTAAATACTGCGTTTATAGCTCAATTGGATAGAGCGTTGGATTTCGGTCCCAAAGGTTATAGGTTCAAATCCTATTAAACGTAAATTTTTAATAAAATACGATTTTAACTATAAAACGTTACCATCGAAAATTAGCCAAATATCTTTTGTTTGCTAAAATTTGTTTCTGTAATTCAATTTTTCTTTCAACAGACTGTCCTTTTAAACTAGACGCTATAAGAATTTCATTAACCAAACTTTCATAAAATTGGCTCGAATTCTTGTTTTTAATTACAGAGCGTTTAATTGACTTTAAAGAGAGCATAATTCGAAGAGAATCTGTCGTAATAAACGAAGGAATATGACGTATTGCTTTTCGTTTTCCCTTTTTAACTATTTGCTCGTTTAACTTAAAAGTTGAGGTTGAATTAACTACAGCTAACTGCACAAGCTTTTTAAAATGTTTATTAGTTGACTTTTGCAACTTTTTTGAAAATTTTAACAAAATTTTTTCTCCTGTAGTTTTTTTACCACTTAACATCACAGTGTTAATAATTTTTGTTTTTAAGGTGAACATTTTTGTACTTTTCAACGATTTAATCATACGTATTTTTTAACTTTTTTTGTCCCATATTTAGATCGAGCATTTTTTCGCGACGCTAAACCTGCGAAGTCTAATTTTCCTCTAACTAAATGATATTTGATCCCTGGCAAATCCTTTACACGACCGCCACGCATTATTACTGTGGAGTAAGCTTGGAGGTTATGTCCTTCTCCTGGAATATAAGCATAAACCATTCTATTGTTACTTAACCGTAACTTTACAATTTTTCGAAGTGCAGAATTAGGTTTTTTAGGAGTTCGTAAAACTAATTTTGTACAGATACCCTTTTTTTGAGGGCATCTATCTAGTGCTGGAACTTTGTTTAATTTTCTTTTCTTCTTTCGACTTTTTTGTTTTTTACAAAGTTGATTAATTGTAGCCATTTTTACTACCAAAAAGGGGACTTGAACCCCTACTCTTTAAAAGAACTAGAACCTAAACCTAGCATGTCTGCCAATTCCATCATTTTGGCTTCTTATAACATAATCACTGAAAACGCTAAATAAGTTAATTTTACGAATACTAAACGAAACTAAATACTCATTATCGGACTTGAACCGATACTCTTAAAATAGAATCAGATTTTAAGTCTGACGTGTCTACCAATTCCACCAAACGAGCTTGGAGATAATCAGAATCGAACTGATAACTTTATGCTTGCAAAGCATACACTCTACCAATTGAGTTATACCCCCGATAATGTGTAACTTTTTTGAAATGTTACACATTAACTTTTTCTTTTAACTATAACGTCATAGCTGAAAAGATTTGGTAAAAATACTAAATTTAAGTTCAATGAATTTTCTTTAAACAGTTTTTTTGTTCTAAACTTTAAAACCGTAATAACATCTGGTAACAACCGTAATGCGATGAAAGCATAATATACAGCAGCACTCAATAATGAACTGAATAAAACTACAGATAACGTAGAGAAATCAAATTGTGGTATAAGTTAAATATACGGGTCTCTCTAGGTTGGACTCGAACCAACGGCCTGATGGTTAACAGCCACTCGCTCTACCACTGAGCTACTAAAGACAATTTACAACATTTTAATACTTTTTAATATTAGTAATAACGGAATCTATATTTAAGTAATGATTGAAAACAGGCATTAAATTAGACGTGTCTGTGTATACAAACAATAACTGAAGCGTGTTATAATTAATTAAAAGATGTTTTGGTGGAATTGGCCAAAAATTAGAACGATTTATATTGTTTTTTACCAAATTTCGTGATTTTAACGAATGGTCAATTTCCACAAAATCATTTACTTTTAATATATATGATTTTGTTCGAACCCGACTACCATTTACTAAAACATGTCCGTGTAAAATAAGTTGAGATGCGCCTCGAATACTTAAACTGAAATTTGCTCGATAAAGAACCGTATCTAATCGGCTTTCAAAGAATTTTAAAGTTCGCTGACGGAAGTCGACAAGATTTCCAGAAGAACATTTTAAATTGATAAATCGAGAAATATATTTTTTTAAATATTTTCTTTTCAATTTGCCATAAAATAAACTAAAAGCTTTTCGCTCGTATAGACTATTTTTAAATTTCTTTTGAAAAGAATTCCCTCGACTTGCAAACTTTGAAACTGAAAGTTGAAACTGATCTCTAACTTTAAAGCGCTTAAAAAATTTTAATTGATTTTTTGAATATTGTTGAAATCGAATCCATTTTTGTTTTTTGAACTTTAACAGTTTAGGACGATTTTGAATGTTTCGTCTTAACCGTAAAAACTGTTTATAAAAGGGCTTGTGTCGTTTTTTTGATACCATGCTTAAATTAATGTTCTATTATAAAAAACTCTAAACTTGTGAAAATTAGCTAACGCTTTTAAATTTCTTAAATAAAAAATTTAAACCAAGAAAAAAAAGGTTTTTTTCCGAAGATGAATTTCCACCAAAGCCTCGCAAATTATAAGATCCTTTGTGTGGATTTACTGAGGTACTCTCGCTTGTGTCAAAAACTATCACAGGAATTTTTGCAACGTTGCTTTCCGCTATAATATTTTGTTTTTTTTCATGTGACAAAAGTACAATTAAATCAGGCTTTTTAGACAGTTTGGGCATTAACAATTTTGCATTCTTAAGTGAATTTGTCGTTTTTAAACTGCGTGAGGTAATAGCTTGAAGCTCAAAAGCTTCGTCAACAGCAGCGTGCTGAGTGAGCTTGTTAATTTTGAACTCTAATCTATTAGGCACACCGACAAACAATATTTGATTATTTGCTTGATGATACTCAAAAATAACGTGTAAGACTTTTTTAAAATCACTGATAATTTGAATCAGTTTAAAATCTGTTAAAAATCCCGAATCGGTTGATTTCATCATATATTCGTAAGCTCGAGAATTTAACAAATGTAACTTTAAAATTTGTTTAGACTTAAATTTTTTTAACTTCATTAGTTCGATTACTAAATTTTTTTTCCTTTTTTTAAAACTATTTTTTCTTGGTCATATAAGATACCTTTACCTTTATAAGGTTCTGGACGTTTAAAAGCTCTTATTTGAGCTGCTGTTTGTGTTAAAGTGTCAAATGAGCAATTTCCAAACAGAAATAATTTTGTAAATTTTTGACAATGTGTATTTAAAGAATCAGAAACTTTAAAATAAATTAAATGGCTAAAACCTAACTTAAAATACAACTGGCTTTCTAGTTTTTCATAAGAAAAAGCTCGATAACCTACCCCGACCAAGTTTAATTTGTGATACAAAACATAAGTTGTTTCGATTAACATTTGCTTTATTTTAGCCATCGTAGTTCCTTGGATTTTTTTTATGTTTTTTAGATCTTTTCCAGAAACATCCGAAGCAAAAATAGCTGTTACTACGATTGAATTTGACGCGGGATTAAGAAAAATTTTTACCTTTAATTTTAAAGACTTTGTTAAAAATTGACCAATAAAAGTTACAATATTTTTTTCATCGCAATACAGAACTTTAATATTTTTGGGAATTTTAATAATGTGTTTTTTTTTAAATTTATTTAACATAATCATTCGATTTCAAAAAATTAATTAATAATAATTAACGGCTCTCCGCCAATTTTATTTTTTTTGCATTCATTAATAGATTTCAACCCGCAATTTGTCGAAAAGATTACAAACGTTTTAGAAGAATCTAACTTCCAGATTTGCTTCGCTGAATAATAAACTCGTTGACTGGGTTTCGATAAAAATTTTAACGAATTTATTACAGGCTTACCAGTTTTGGTATATTTTAAAAAAATTTCAAGGTCAGTCTTATTTTGAGAAGAAACCTTATACCCGGAAATAAAACCTTCATTCCACAAAATTTTTAAAAACGACTCACAAATATTTTTACGAGGGCCTATGATGACACTTTTTTTAGCCATTTGGCCGTTTTTAATGTTAGTAAACATGTTCCATAAATAATTTTTCATTTAAATGACAAAATGTCCAAAGGCAGGATCGAACTGCCGACACAAGGATTTTCAGTCCTTTGCTCTACCAACTGAGCTATTTGAACTTTGACATTAAAGTATTTTAATGTAACGCTTCACTATCATTTAAGTAAATAGCGGTTAAAGTAATAAACACGTAAGCTTGGATACACGCTACACCTAATTCTAGACCCATTAATATTACAAGTACTAAAAGTGGTACTATAAACGCAATTGCTTTTAAGTTTTCAACTAACAGCATATTCCAAGAAAAGCCTACAATTACTTTTAATAAACTATGACCAGCCATTAAATTAATAAATAATCGCACACCTAAACTTACTGGCTTTGCAATGAATGAAATTAACTCAATAGGTACTAGAATTAAAGCTAAAAGGAAGCTTGTATTTGCTGGTAAAAACAGTGAGAAAAACTCCATACCGTGCTTTTGAAAACCAATAACATTCATAGCTACGAAAACTGTGAATGATAAAAAGAAAGTTAAAGTAATATGACTTGTAGTAGTAAAACTATAAGGAACCATTCCAATTAAATTATTTGATAAGATAAACATAAATAATACAATTGCAACTGGAAAATATTTTTCACTACCAGTTGTAATAATATCAGACAGAAGCTGACTAACTAAACCATAAATCTTTTCAATTAAATTTTGCCAACCACTTGGAATAATGAAAAATGAATTAGTGCTAGAATCTTTAATTAAAAACACAAAAACTTGAAGAACAAAAAGAGTAAGTAATGACGCCAATAAAAAGTTTGTAACAGATAAATCAATACCTGCAATTTGAAAAGTAACAATAGGAGCTATCTTAAATTGATCTAAAGGGCTATAAACCATTTAAAAAAAATTTTAGTTGACTAAAATAATTTTAAGCGCTTTGACGGTTACTATAAAACGCTTCTGCCATTACAAAAAAGAAGAAGACTGCAGATAGTCCAGAAATATACGAACCCCAAGAAGCAATTTTATTAAATAAATAAAACGCATCTGGATAATCCGGAATTCTTCTAGGCATTCCTGCTACTCCTAACCAATGCATAGGAAAGAAAGTAATATTTACACCAATAAAAAACACCCAAAAGTGAATTTGCGCTAAAATTTCAGAGTAATTTACTCCAGTTAATTTTTCAAACCAATAATAAACTCCACCGAAAATTGAGAATACAGCTCCCATAGATAATACATAGTGAAAGTGTGCTACTACGTAATAAGTATCATGAAGTGCAATATCTAAACCAGAGTTTGCTAAAACAACTCCAGTAACTCCACCTACAGTGAATAAGAAAATAAATCCTAAGGCGAATAATACTGGTGCTCTTAATTCAATAGACGCACCCCATAGAGTTGCTAACCAACTAAATACTTTAATTCCTGTAGGAACTGCAATAATCATGGTAGCCGCAGTAAAATAAGCTCGAGTATCAATATCTAAACCCACAGTGAACATATGGTGAGCCCAAACGATAAAACCTAAAATACCAATTGATGACATTGCGTATACCATACCTAAATAACCAAAAATAGGTTTTCTAGCAGCGCTTACAACGATATGGCTGATAATACCAAATGCTGGTAAAATCAGAATATACACCTCTGGATGACCAAAAGTAAGCATAGGGCTTTCCCCCCGCTTCAGAACTCAGCGTGCAAGAAGCCATCCTGCACTGAGCTCGTCCTCGAATTGAAACTTATGTTTCAGAGAAGCTGTCGTATATCCACAAATCAAAGTCCACTACTTTTTCGACCTCGTCAACCTTTCGGCCTCCAAGTGATGTTCGCGGCAAAGAGTGATGGTTTTACGTTCTCTTTTCTTTAACCAGGATTCAAATTTTGTGAGATTACCTTTTATGTTTCTAACAGGATTCACATGGTGTTCCTCCAAATTAGTGGTAGCCCCACATCCTGGCCATTGACAAGACTTAGAAGTCTTAGTGTTACTCTTATAAGACCCCTGAATTGGGTCTAAAAGTGAGTCTGCTAACGTGACTGAGTTTTTGCCTAGCTTAAAGTTAGCAGTAGTTTTTAAGGTCTGAGGATAAAAAAGTACAGTTTCTTTACTTTTGATAGGGTCAGAGACCTTCAGGTTTGGACCGTATTTTTTAAAGACCTTAGCCGCCGTTCCAAGCTTGTGCTTGTCCGCAAGTGTCAAGGCACATGATTTGCGATAAAGGGCGACTATTTGCCAGAGGTCGCTACGCTGATTAGCTGGAGAGTAGTACTCCATTAACCCCCTTATAATACTAGAGAATCTTTGAACAATTAACTTATCTTCCAGGGAACTAAGCTTACGACAAGACGTGGCCCTTATTGATTTGCCATCTTTCCGGATTCTCGCGTACCCGCGATCAACCGCACGTCGTAATATAAGCTCTACGGGAATCCTTAACTGGGCTTGATTGATGGCCGTAGCCTTCAGTTGATGCCCTAGGCCCGAGCCATCTTTGGAATCGACTTTAGGGTCAGAGACGACCTTGTTACGAGGAAGAAATCTGATATAAAAACCCAGATATTTAATTCCTTTGTCGGAAGAGTGGCATATGTAGCTCTTTGCTTCGTTTGTTTTTAATTTTAGCTCATCTGACAGAAAGGTGACGATTCGGTCGCGGATACTTTCAGCTTCTGCTTTAGTTCCGGTGAATCCGATCATAAAGTCGTCGACGTATCGAACGTATCCCATACGCCTAAAACCATCATCTTTCGGGTCGCGTGAAGGTAACCCCGCCTTAACCCACTGGTTATGCTTCAATCTCTCAACAGCTTCTTTAACACCTTCCAGATTTAGGCTTTCTACGGCCTTTAACTCTTCAGCAGTAAGAACTTTACGGGTCTGGTAGCCGGAAATAAATTTTCGTTCATCACCGCGGTTCCACTCTGGTAGGAGCCAGTTTTGTACGAAACAATCTAGCCGGTGTAAGTATAAATTTGACAGAATGGGCGAGATTAGTGAGCCTTGAGGTGTCCCAACATCGGAAGTTTCTAGGGTGTCAGGATGATTATAAATGTCAATATAGCCGCAATTTAGTAGCTTTCGCAATAGTTCTAGCGTAGACTGGTCAACGTAATCTTCCAACATAGTCAGGAGAGGATCGTGGTTTATGGTATCGAAATACTTTTGCACGTCAACGTTGATAATCCAAGTCACGTTTTGCCATTTCGTTTTTATATGTTTTAGAGCATGGTGGCAATTCCTTCCGGGACGACCTCCGTATGAACTGTCTAGAAAAACGGCTTCCAACACCGGTTCAAGTTTATTCAGGATCGCAGCTTGTACCACTTTGTCCTTCTGTGACGCAACCCCTAGAGGTCTGACACCCCCATCAGGTTTTGGGATATTAACTCGTTTAACCGGTGAAGGTTTGAAGCTTTGACTTTTTAATTCTTTGAAAAGTTGTTCAATTTTTTTTTCCGTGAAATTGGCCTTAACCTCTCCGTCTAAGCCAGGAGAGACATTCGATTTTGTTCTGGCCAACCCTGCTTTTAAATTATCAATTGAGATTATCTCTTGATATGTAATTTTCTTAATAGATTCGTTCTTCGTGCTTATGATATGAACTGGAAAACTACAATAAGCTAATTTTAAAACTCTAGTTTGGCATTTTGTAATACCTTTGAGAGATTGAAAACGACCCGAGAAACGGGAAGAATTAATACGCTCTCCAAAAAACTCGACTAGTAAGTTTCCCGCAGGTACATTCGCTTCCTAACTTGCCTTAATCAATTTTAAGAGGCAAGGAGCTTTTCTCTACGGTACTATCCTACATCCGCAGCCCTTCCGTTAAATTAAACTTAACATGGAACATAACCCCGAAGGGAAAACTGTACCTAATGGGCCTTCACTGAGTTCTGCGTGTGTGTTGGTTGTGAAAGTAAATTCACATTGATTAAGAGTTGGCTCTTTTTGAATATGTTTTTCCCTTCTTCAGGGTAGAAGTAACGCAGGTATCTAAAACGGGTCCGTCTGGTTCGATCTTCCCCTTCTTACGTATGACTTTCAAAAGCCCGGTCCTGTATGTCCGCTTCAATTCAATAAGTTCTCAAAATCTTCCATATACGCTGGCATGCTACGGTCCCCTGACGCTCTTTTACGTCTCAGGTAAGCCAGACATATATTAGGCAGTTAAATCCTAAGGATTTATTAGATACTAGCCTTTTACACTTATATTAAACTAATAGCACGCAGCTTTCACAGTCGCACAACCAGAAGAGGTGCTGGTACAATACGGGATCACCTCCACCCGCTGGGTCGAAGAATGTTGTATTGAAGTTTCGATCTGCAAGTAACATTGTAATTGCACCTGCTAAAACAGGTAAAGACAATAACAATAAAATTGCAGTAATAAAAACAGACCAAACGAATAATGGTAGCTTATGAAATGGTAAACTTTCAGTTCGCATATTTACAATAGTACAAATAAAATTGATTGCTCCTAAAATAGATGCGGCACCTGATAAGTGTAAGCTAAAAATTGCTAAGTCAACAGCACCACCAGAGTGAGCAATGATACCAGACAATGGAGGATAAACAGTCCATCCAGTACCTACTCCGGCTTCACATAATACTGACTCAATCAATAATAAAAGTGAAGGTGGTAATAACCAAAAGCTAATATTATTCATTCTTGGAAAAGCCATATCAGGCGCACCAATCATCAGCGGCACAAACCAGTTTCCAAATCCTCCGATCAGTACAGGCATTACCATGAAAAAGATCATAACAAACGCGTGACCTGTTACAATTACATTATATAAATGGTGATTGTATTCTAAAAAGCTTCCATTAGGCTGTGATAAAGTAATTCTGATATAAAGTGATAAAGCAGTTCCAGCCACACCTGCAATCGCACCGAAGATAATATACAAAGTACCAATATCTTTGTGATTAGTAGAAAAAAGCCATCGAAAAATAAAACTTGTTACATTTTCTAAAGTTGTTTTGTTTGTTGTTAAATTAGTTCCCATAACTTATAAATTGGAAAGCCTTTTTGAGTCATGCTCTTTTTAGCTTACAATGAAATGTTAAAAATGCAAATTTCTACAAAACATTTTTCCGTGACAATTGGCGAAATAAGGATTGCTGGTCACGTCTCTGACCTTTTGCAAAAGCAGATTTTACAGTTAAAAATGCTACACCAATAACTGCTAAATAAAGAATTAATCCTGCCATTAAGATTTGTAAGACGTAATGCGTATAAAAAATTTGTCCAACAACATAAACATCTGGAAGGGCATCTAGACTATCATACCAATTTAAGTAAGAATTATGCTCTGATCCACTAACGTTTGTGTTTTTAGAAAAAACTTTCTCAAAAGCACCCTGAATTTCAATTAATAAAGTTAGACCAACAAATGCACCAACAGGTAGATAAAGTCTACTCGTTTGTAAATCTCTATATTTGATATCTAGCATCATTACCACAAACAAAAACAAAATTGCGATAGCACCTAAATAAATGATAAGAAAAAAAAGTGCTAAAAACTCATTCTCGAATAAGAATAAAAGAATAGAAGACGATAAAAAACTTGTTACTAAAAATAACACTGAATGAAGAGGATTTCGTGAAATAATAACGGCTGAAGCACTAGTTAACAACAGTGCGCACATAAAATAAACTAATACAATCATTTTATGTCAGAGGCAGGATTCGAACCTACAAACTTTAGGACATGAGCCTAACATGCTAACCAATGCACTTCTCTAACAAACGGTTAAATAGTTTTTAAATTCTTCCCGAAACTCAGTATTTTGAAAAACTTTTAATCCAAACTCTTGAAAACAATTTTCAGGTTAAATGAAAAAAGGATTCGAACCTTTATATTCTATTTATTTGTTTAAACAAATAAACAAAAACTCCTGTAATAAATACTTTCATTTTGTTCCAGCTACACGTTCCCGTACAGCTACCTTGTTACGACTTCATCCAAATTATTAATCTCTTAATGGATTTTATTAAAACCTTCAAACGAAACTAACTCTTTGCAAGTGACGGGCGGTGTGTACAAGGTCAAGTTACGTTTTCACCGCAACGTGCTGATTTGCGATTACTAGTGATTCCATCTTCATGTAAACGAGTTGCAGTTTACAATCCGAACTGGGAAAATTTTTGTTGATTACCTTAAAATTTCTTTTTTGTCGCTCTTTGTAATTTTCATTGTAGCACATGAAGTAGCCCGATTCATTAGGGTCACATTGACTTGACTTTATTCTTACCTTCCTTCAATTTATCATTGACCGTATTTTTAAAGCACCTAAAGAAAATCTTTAATACGTTAAAATTTAAAAATAAGAGTTGCGCCCGTTTCAGGACTTAACCAAACATCTCACGACACGAGCTGACGACAGTCGTGCAACACCTGTAAAAAAATAACTAAACTAGCATTTAATCTAGAGTAATTATTTAACTATGTCAAGAATCGGTAAGGTTTTGCGCGGATTATCGCATTAAACCACATGCTCCACCACTAGTGTTAGACCCCCGTCAATTCCTTTGAGTTCCAACCTTGCGATCGTACTCTTCAGGCGGAGTGCTTATTGCGTTAGCTTGAAAATCTAAATAATATTTTTAAATATTACAATTAAATTACAGCACTCAGAATTTACGGCGTGGACTACCGGGGTCTCTAATCCCGTTTGCTACCCACGCTTTCGTCCCTCAACGTCAGTTTATACCAAAAAGTTGCCTTCGCTATTGGCATTCCTTTATATATTTGCGAATTTCACCTCTATCGTATAAAATTCTACTTTTCTGTATTAAACTCGAAGTAAAATAGTATTAATTGCTATGCTAAGATTGGGTCTTAGGATTTAACAAAAAACTTACTTTACCGTCTACGGACTCTTTACGCCCAATCATGCCGAATAACGCTTGCCCTTCCCGTATTACCGCGGCTGCTGGCACGAGTATTAGCCAGGACTAATTCAATTAAATAATGTCATTATCTTCTTTAATTAAAGGATCTTACAACTTAATAAGCCGTCATCACCCAGTTAGTATTGCTGGATCAAACTTTCGTTCATTGACTCCAATATTCCTCACTGCTGGCCAACGAATTAGCCTGGACCTTGTTTCAGTTCCAGTGTGGTTGATCATCCTCTCAGACCAACTAAAGATCATCGGCTTGGTAAGCTTTTAAATTACCAACAACCTAATCTTAAGCAGATTCATCTTTCAGCGGATTAAACCTTTAAAAATATTCAGAATTTACCACCAAAGGCAGTTTTGTGCTGAACTAAAAGGGAGAATTCTGCGTTTACTCACCCGTGCGCCACGAAAGTATAAAACTTCCGTTCGACTTGCATGTGTTAAGCATACTACTAGCGTTCATTCTGAGCCAGGATCAAACTCATGTTATTACTAATTATACGTATTTATATATTTTTTTGCACGTACAGTTAATTTGAATTAAAATCTAGAAAAAACCAAAACATTTTTGTCTTGAAATGGAAAAAAGTCTTTAAAAATATATTTTTTAGTACCTATTAGCTGAAAATTTTACAATTCTTACACACCAGGCCTATCTATGTAGTCATCTTCTACATTTTTGAAAAAACTCGTATTGAGGTTAATTTCTCACTTAGATGCTTTCAGTGATTATTTATTATAAATGTAGCTAATCGACTATGCTATAGGTCTAACAATCGATTCACCAGGGATTTACCTTCATGGGTCCTCTCGTACTATACTCTACTCCTCGCAGTTTTTTACTCTCACGGTAGATAGGGACCAAACTGTCTTACGACGTTCTGAACTCAGATCATGTACCGCCTTCATTGACGAACAGTCAAACCCTTGGAACCGTCTTCAGCTCCAGGATGCGATAATCCAACATCGAGGTGCCAAACCACCCCGTCGATAGGGTCTCTAGAGGGTGATTAGCCTGTTATCCCCGGCGTACCTTTTATTCGTTGAGCGGTAACCTTTTCCACACAGAATTACCGGATCACTATAACCGACTTTCGTCCTTGCTCGATTTGTCAATCTTACAATCAGGCAAACATCTACTATTATGCTTTAAAGTTGTACTAGTTCAACTTAAATTTACCTTTGCACGCCTCCGTTACTCTTTAGGAGGCGACCGCCCCAGTCAAACTACCCATTACACACTGTCTCAATTAATAAGTAATAAAAAGTTTTTAGAGTGGTATTTCAACGATGTTTAACTTACTTACTAGCGTAAGTAGCTATTAAATTAACAACTTCCCACTTATTCTACACAAAAAAAAATTTATTACAATGTGTAACTATAGTAAAGGTGCACGGGGTCTTTCCGTCTAGCCGCGAGTAGTTCGCATCTTCACGAACAATTCAATTTCACTGAGTTTATGTTGGAGACAGTGGGACAGTCGTTACGCCATTCATGCAGGACACCAATTAAATGCCAAGGAATTTCGCTACCTTAGGACCGTCAGAGTTACAGCCGCCGTTTACTGGGAGTTAGGGTCAAAGCCAAAAAACTTCTTCCTTTAATCTTGCAGCACTGGGCAGGCGTCAGCCTCAATACATCTTCTTACGAATTAGCAGAGACCTGTGGTTGCGATAGGTAGGCCTTCACAGACTTTCCCCCGCTTTAAACCGTACGTGATACTTTCGCATCATACGGCTTGAGCCTTCTTACATCGAAACATTGATACATTAACGGATAATACCAGAGTCTCTAAATGCGGCTTGGAGCTTTTTTGATTTAGTATTGGTAACTTGATGGTGACACTCTTTATGTAATAATAATAAATTTTTAAATTTGTCAGATCCACCAGAAGCTCGAGGAACAATATGGTGGATCTCTAATGACTCATTATTTTCCAAAAGAGGTGTATTACAAACAGGGCATTTGCCTGCTTGAGCACGATATAGGCGTTCATGCATTTGCTTTAAAGAAAACTCGGAAAGAGCTTTTCTTTTTACTCGTTTCTCAAAATACTCATAATTCTTAGGATCGTAAGAATTGAGGTTCACGCATAACATATGCCGCTTAATCTTTACATAATTGATTTGGAATAATGTAACTTTATCAATGACTTTAGTGTTACCTACTAGACTTAGCGGTGGTCCGTAGAAAACCCATTTAAGGTTACCAACCTGACAGAAATGCCGACGAACGATCTCTCTGCGAGGTACTTTTCGGTACCGAGTTCTAAGGAATTTCCAAATAATTACAAATAAATGCTTACTTATGGAATTAAAAGTTCTACTAGCCGTAGACACTTTGTAATACTCCGACCACCTTCTAAGCATAGGGTTAAGTTCGTTTATTAAAAGCGTAATATGCCCATGCTTACGTTTCTTAACGATCTCTGAAAGTTTGGCTCGAAATTTCTTAACTTTATCCGGCGAAGGCTTTACAAGGAAAATTCCTTTTTTAGTTCCTTTTAGTCGATTAGAATCAAGATATTCTCTGAATAAAAAGCCCAGAAATTCAAATCCTTCTTCTACAGAGGAAATTGTGGCTTTATTCAGATTTAACGCCAAACCACGTTTGTTTAGAAACTTGTTAATTTTAGTCAAAGCATCGATTTTCAAACTTTCACGAGTTTTACCTAAAACTACGAAATCATTGGCATACCGAGTGATAAGAAATTCTTCTCCTAACTCAGCTTTCAAGCCATCTAACACCATATTTTTTATCGTAGGAGATATGACTTCTCCTTGAGGAAAACCGTTGAAAGCTTTCGAAAAGGATTCGGAGTCAATGAATCCCGCTTCCAAAAACTGTTTTAAGATTGTTTTATCGATAGGAATGTTTTCTAAAATCCAATCATGTGACACATTGTGAGAAAACTTCTTAATATCAGCATCCAGGACAAATCGGCGAGTAGCCGTGTAGGAGCTAAGAACCAAGCTTAAATACGTAACACAATCGTGAGCACCGCGATGAGGACGAGATCCGTAACTTTGCGGATCTGCCGTTTCCTCCGCAATGGGAATCAACGCTAAATACCATAAAGTTTGTACAGCTCTGTCACGCATCGTTGGGATACCTAAAGAGCGCAAAGATCCATCCGACTTAGGGATGTTCACTCTTTTTACAGGACTTGCTTTATAATTAGTCAAGTTTTTTAAGTCATGGATAGCTTGAAGTTTCTCCGCGTCAGTTTTCCAGATTATGCCATCAACCCCAGAAGTATTTTTACCATCGTTGGTAACTACTTTCCTTACAGAAATAGCTCTAGCAGCGAATGAACGAACTAAAGCTTGTTGTAGTTCCAACACTTTTTTATCATTTTTTTCTCTAAAAGCCCATAGAATTTTTGCTTGTTTAGATCGAAGATCAGCATTGCATTGCTTCCAATCGATATCCCTGTAATCGTCAGCAATCTTGCGATTTGGTGACGTAGAGAAGCAAAGAGTATCTATGAAGAATAGCCTTGTGCAAGTCTGCACTCTTTCGAGTTGATTATTTGGTTTACAAAATATATTTTTGTTAGAATTTAATATTAGCATAGTTATTGTTAGATTTGTATTACAATTTCAGGATCCTCGTCATCTAGACTTGTATCCATATCTGCGAAATAACATGGAGTTGGTTCTCGAATTATTTCATGAGGGGCTCTCTCCCAAAACTCGACAATTTCTAGGCCTCTTGGGTCTTGAGGTAACAAAATAATAGGCGTGAAATCAGGAGTTTGAGAAGACAGAATAATTAATTCGCCGGGGTATTCCAAGTTACAAGCTAAGAAATAATTACAAACAAAATGTGCATGGAACGGAGGCACCCCTAAGCTAACTAATGTCTCAAACGCCTGCCGATCTACATCTGTATTAAGCGGATGAAGAAATACACTTAGATATGACGCAGACGATAACTTTTGCAAACAGTATTCAGCAAAAGTTATTACATTCATAACTTCTATCTCAGTAGAATTATAAACCTACATGACTAGTCTGAACCAAGCAAACTATGTATAGAATAACAACAAATCCAATAATACAATTTTTAATTTTAGTTCTCATAATTATTTTTAATATACAGCGTAAAACTTACGCTAATCAAATCTAATAATTTAATATAGTAATCCAATGTATCTATCAATATCATTACAATATTGCGTTCGCTTTTTACACATTCCTTTACCCGCACTTCATATATGCCACCTTGCGATAGCACCACTCAAATTATCTAATTTCCGATTTGAGAGAAATTCGGGCTTACCAAGTTCTCTATATAAACACGTTATTCAAATTACTTAGGTCCATTACTCTATGCCGGTGGTTATTTGCTCAATTGTAATTAACACAAAAAGAGTTAATCACCAACCACAAAAACTTTCGTATCAAGAACTTTTCGAAAGGACTGTTTTCACGACACCTCATAGTAATATTCGCTTACGCTGACCATATAATTTACAATCTCGCATCTATTAATTTATGTTCTTTAAATTAATAAATTACTTTAATATAGCTTCACACGTTTTGATTACTCAAAACGCATGTATATTTCAATTCATCCCAATTGAGAGGGAGTCATTTAAGACTAAGAATTTAGTCCCAATGAATTGCTTAATAGAACTTCTTGTCGCACTTTTTGTTAAACAGTCGCTGTCCCCGATTTTGTGACAACTTTGCAAAGTTACCTTTGTAAAGTCACTCCTTCTCCCGAAGTTACGGAGTCATTTTGCCGAGTTCCTTCAACATAATTCTCTCAAGCGCCTTAGTTTACTAAACTTGTTCACCTGTGTCGGTTTAGGGTACGGTTTTATTACTTTAAAAAGCTATTTCTAGAAAGCACTATAAAGCTTCTATTTGAACCATAAAATAAAAACAATATTCATACTTTGTCACTTTTTAAAACCAAAAAATTTATTTTTATCTCATCAAAAGAAAACTTTCGTTTTTTTCTTAGAGACCGATTAATTTAAAATACCAAAACGGATTAGCCTTGTTTTGGAAACCTTGAACTTAAGGCGACAATGTTTTACACATTGTTTAACGTTACTCATACCAACATTTTCATTTCTGATATCTCCATTTTATATTACTATAAAACTTCTCAAACATACAGAACGTTCTGCTACCATTTAATAAAAAATCTATAATTTCGGCAAATAATTTTAGTTCCAAACATTTTCAATGCAAAAAAACTAAACCAATGAGCTGTTACGCTTTCTTTAAAGGATGGCTGCTTCTAAGCCTACCTTTCGGTTGTCAACATTTTTTCACAATTTCTTCACTTAATTATTTTTAAGAGCCTTAATTAATAGTCTGGGCTGTTTCCCTTTTGACCATGAATCTTAGCACTCATAGTCTGTCTGTTTAAAGTCATTTTAATAACATTCGAAGTTTCAATAAACTCAGTAAAGCTTTACGCCCCCATTGCTTATCGAGAGCTCTACCTTTATAAAAGTCTTTTAAACGCTCTACTTAAATAGATTTCGCAGAAAACCAGCTATCTCTAAGTTTGATTGGCCTTTCACCCCTAACCACAGATCATCCCAGTATATTGCCACATACACGGGTTCGGTCCTCCGACAAGCGTTGCCGCCTATTCATCAACCTGTCCATGGTTAGATCACTTAGTTTCGGGTCTTATTTTAACGACTAATAAGCATTTTAAAACTTAATTTCTTTACGCCTACATATTTAATATTTAAGCTCGCCATTAAAATAAACTTGTTGGTCCATTATGCAAAAGGTACGCCATTACTTTAAAAAGCTCTGACAGATTGTTAGCATTAAGTTTCAAAGTCTTTTCACTCTCGCGAAGTCTTTTTCACTTTTCCTTTACAGTACTTTTCACTATCAGTCATTAAAATTTTTAGACTTTGAGGGTGGGCCCCCACTATTCAAACAAAACACGACTTGTATCGTTTTACTAGAATAATTAAGAAGAGATTTCGTTTTACAGGGCTGTCCTTAAAATAGGCTACCTTCTCTGGCTATTTCAAATATTAAACAAAACTCTTACTTAAAGTCTTTCATCGCATTCACTCGCCACTACTAACGACTTCTCGGTTGATTTAAATTTTTGGTTACTTAGATGATTCAGTTCACCAAATTTTTTGCTTTAAAGTCTTAAAACAAGTTTCTTATCTGTGAGAAATCGGTTTTCCGAACTTATGGAGAGTTGTAAATCTCAGCAACTAATGTCTACTCCTTACAACATTTCGTTATTAAACGTCCATATAAATTTTAATGCTTAAGTATCCGCTTAATGCCTTATTAACTTTTTACCAATAAATTATTATAGGAGGCGAATAACAGGATTCGAACCTGCGACTTTTAGAACCACAATCTAACACTCTAACCAGCTGAGTTATATTCGCCTTAAAGTTTTTATTTAAAAATAGTCTTATATAAATTACAGGGTTGATACTACGACTATCAACCATATTATTATTTGTTATTCTCAACGGGATTTGAACCCGTATTGCTACTGTGAAAGAGTAGTGTCCTAACCAATTAGACGATAAGAACATACAATTACGCCATTAAAAAGAATTTCTCTCTATTAAACTTTTGTTTTTAACCAAACATAAACAACCTCCCAGGAACAAGATTGGCCATCACGTAATGCGTTTTTAATCCGTGTATCAGCCAACTCCAAATCGTTAACTAAAGATGAGTCAGCATGCTCTGGATAAATATCTGAAAGTACGCGTTTGGCCGCCTTAAGACTTTTAGAGGTTAAAACAACACTTAAGATTTTAACTTAATTGCCACGCCTTGGTTAGTTGGATACTTTTATAATGGGAAAAATCAAGAGTTTAACCGAAAATTCTTTTTCCTATATAGGTCGAAAAATTTAGTAATTAAAATAAAAAATAGAAAAAATTTTACTTAATAAGAAGATAATTAATAAAAGATGTTTATACTTGTACACTGAGCAGTAATAAAGAATAGTTAATATAACACATTGTTTTATTCTTCAATTATTCTTATATTTATATTATTTTTTTCCTATGTAGATCGAAAAATTTAGTAATCAAAAAAGTGACCAAAAATTTAGTCTAAAAACTTAAAAGGAAACATTATACTGAAGGTTCTTGAATATTGAAAAACTTGTGATTTATATCAAATGTGAAAATGATTACCCAATTTTTTATGGAGTAAATACTTAACTATTTTGAAACCTCCTATATAGGTCGAAAAATTTGGTAAAATAAATCTATAAATCTAGTAAATAATCGTTTTTTGTATGGAAATAATCCCTAATTTGATTACATTTTAAAGTAAATTAAAAAATTAAACGTTTTTGGTTAATTACGGAACAAATTACTCTAATTAAAAATTAAAAGTTTTAAAAGTTTTTCTAATAAAATTAAAAGTTTTTCTAATAAAATTTTAAGTAAATCTGACCCAGCAATGCTTTATGCCCAATGCTCACGAAGAAAATGTAAAATTTTGAAACCTCCTATATAGGTCGAAAAATTTGGTAAAATAAATCTATAAATCTAGTAAATAATCGTTTTTTGTATGGAAATAATCCCTAATTTGATTACATTTTAAAGTAAATTAAAAAATT
>Ga0194115_10000836_pt1 | contig 42541 bp, 57 predicted proteins | sample TA2MahsurfametaG_3_FD_148656 | JGI IMG/M metagenome (GOLD analysis project Ga0194115, IMG submission 148656) | Freshwater microbial communities from Lake Tanganyika, Tanzania - TA2015002 Mahale S4 surface | ecosystem: Environmental > Aquatic > Freshwater > Lake | place: Tanzania: Lake... | reverse complement strand
GCCTTGCTGATATTCAGGCTACAGGTTCACAGGCTGCGTTTGATGCTGCTCAGAGAATGTTTGAAGCGCAACAAGGCAGGGGGCTACAGGCTGGATTACAAACTCAACGCCTTGGTCAAGAGGCTGGAGCGCAAAATCTGGCTGCTCGGCTTGGTGTTCAACAGTTAGGTGCTCAACAAGGTCTTGAGGCACAACGTTTAAATCAGTTGGCTAATTTAGAGTCTCAACGTATGGGTGAGCAGTCTCGTCAGTTTGGTGCTGGGCTTGGTTTACAAGGTGCACAGGCTGCCACACAGGCTGCGGCTACATTAGGACAACTGGGTATTGGTCAGCAACAACAGGCCCTTAACTTGGCTAGAGCACAAGAAGCCTTTGGTGGTCTTAGCCGTGCTGATCAACAGGCTAAACTGGATATTGACTATCAAGACTTTTTACAGCAACAACGTTATCCGTATGCTCAACTTGGTTTCATGTCAGATATTTTGCGTGGCTCCGCTAACTTAGCAGGGACCGGAGGTAAAGCAGTTTATGAGGCCGCTCCTTCCACAGCCCAAAGTGCCATACAGTCAGGGCTTGCTGGATTGAACTTGTACAGAGCATATGGTTAAGGAGTAAAACATGGCACAGGCTAGTCGTTCCGTACAACCAAGCGCCGACTTCATATCCATGTTGCGGCAGGTCCCGTTTATGGGGGACAGAGAACTCGCTGCATTGACTTCCTCTCCCGCTTTTGGATCGTTAGCCCTTACGGAAATATCTAAGCGCGAGCGTATGCGCCTAATGAGTGAGGCTAAAAAGCAAGCGATGACCGCTGGTAAAGAGGATGAAACGATTGCCGATAAAAAACTCGCCTCTCTTGCCCAACAGAAGTTTATGGATAAGTTAGCCGCAGATGACCGCATGGGTCTTAACAACCTTGTAGCGCAGGCCGAGCAGGGTGCGCTTGAGTTTGGCGAGCCTGTCGAGGTGGCTGGTGGTGGAATGATTGCCTTTGATCGTGGCGGTGAAGTGCCGGGGTATGCGGTTGGTGCGTTAATTCCTTTGGCTGCTCGCGCTCTTTCCATGTATGGACCTCGGATTCTTCCAAAACTTGGTATGGAAGCCGGAAAACGAGGAATTGGCGCATTAAAGGCGCATCCTTATATCACAGCAGGTGTTGGAACTGCCGCCGGAATACCGTTTGGTCTTGATGCACTAGGTGATGACGAAGAAGGGTTTAGTTCAGAAGAATTACAAAAACAATACGAAGCCCAAGACAGACAAGAAGGTCGTCCTAAAGTAGATAGAGACATAACCCGTGGTGCTGGTCGTGGCGAAGGAGCAGGTGCAGGCAGACGTTCTGGCACATCTGGACTAGATCTAGACACTGACGTGGAATCAATTTTAAGAAAACGCCGTGAATTGGAAAAAGAAGCCGGACTCGGTGAGTTTGGAGCCAAAGCAAAAGAAATTAGAGAGTCACGCAAGAAAAAACTAGAAGAGACATTTGGTAAGGCTCTTGATAGCGAAGTTCTTTCGGCTGGCTCTGAAGCCGCTGGTAAGGCCAGACCAACTGGACGCCGTGGGTTAGTGGGATTGCTTGATGTTGCAGCGCCCACGTTATCTGCTATGAGTAAAGCGGCCTCGAACGTACAACGTCAAAAGACCGAAGCCTTGGATAAACTGGCTGAAAGTGAAGAACGGTTTGCTCTGGCCCAAGAGCAGTACATGCGTGGTGATATTAAAGACGCAGAGACGCAGGCTAGGGCGGCTAAGAAAGATATATTTACAGCCAACAATCAGTTGCGTGGGCTTGACCTTAAAGAAAAGCAAATAGAATATCTTGGTCTTGCGGCTAGGGCTAGGGCTGCAGGTGGTGGCGGTCCAAGAATTGACCCTGTAAAGGCTACTATGGAGTTAAATAGTTTTCAGCAGCAATTAAGTGATCTTGATCCTAAAGATCCTAAAAATAAAATCAGAATTGCCGAACTACAGACAAATATCCGAATGCTTAGAGGTCTCATAGGTATGTCTATTGCTCGGGGTACTGGCGCAAGCATAGAAGATACTGAAGACTAAAAATGGCTCGGGTACTTAGACACCCAGCGTTAAAAGAGCCGCTGGTGTTCCCCAAGGGGACACCCGACTTTGAGATGTATGCTGCCTTGGCGGATAAGTTGTTTCCCGCCGGAGAGATGCCGCCTATACCAAAAGAAGAAGCCGGGTTTACTGGTGGATTTGGCGAAGGCATTTCGACTCTAGGTGGTTTGCCTGAAGCCGTTCAATATCTTGCTAGACCAACTGGAGAGCGCCGCAAGGCTGCTGCCGAGGCTGGTGAGTCTGAATACGAATATCAACGTGTTAAAGATATTGAGGGGTTAGGAGGCTTAGGTAGATTTGTTAAAGAGCAGGCTGGTTCTGCGCTTGGCTTTATTGCAGCCCCTGTTGCCGCTTCTGCCGCTGCTGCTAAATTTGCTCCTGTACCCTTAAAACCCTTTGCTGCCACAGGTGCGTTCCTAACCGCCGCTGGTGCTCAATATCTAACTAACACAACAACTCGTCAGGCAGGAGTACAAGAGACTAGAGTTAAAGAAGGTAAGGCACCTGAACTGCCTGATGCCACCAAGATAGGTCTGACTTCTATGGCGCAGGCTGGACTGGATGTGGCTGGATTCCGTCTATTCCGCCCACTGGGCGAGATGATTGGTCTGGCTGGCAGGGAGAGTGCCGAGAAGGTTGCTAAAGAAGTTGCTGAGATTACTGCTAAGGAAGGGCCAGAAGCAGGTGCTAAAAGACTGCTTGGCAAAAAGAGTATTGCCGCTGGTGTTGCTACGGGTGCTGCGTTTGAAGCCGCCCAAGAGGTCGCGCAGCAAGCGTTGGAGAGATTTGGTGCTGGCCTAGACTTGGCAAGTGATGATGCGCTAGAAGAATACTTTGAGTCTGCGGTAGGCGGTGGCCTGCTTGGTGGTCCGATTGGCGGTGCTTCTACCTATGCTGGCAACGTACGTAAAGGTGTTTACAACAAAGACTATATCAAGCAGGTTGCTGATGCCGTCCAAGGTAAGTCGGTAAACATCGGGCAAGAGTGGGACAACTACAGTAAACAGATCCAGATTGACGCTCCCACGTTTGACCTGACAGACGACCAAGGCAACTTTTTAAAATACACACCTGACTTGTTAGACCGTCTTGGGATTGACCCAGAGGCCAAGTCCATCAACATTGGTGGCAAACAACGAGTCAGTATCCCAATGAAGGACGTGCTTGAGGCTGATACCGGCAACGAGACTATTGGCACGGCGCTTCTTAGTATGTTTAGGAATGATCGCCTTAAGTTAGGCGAAGAGATCAAACGTGACTCTAAGTTGATGGAGCCAGATACGCTGGCTAACAAGATCAAAGAGTACGAAACGCTAACGGCTGCTTTAAAAACTTACGAGGCGTTCTTTAATCCAAAGCAGGCTGTTAACTCACCGACTAATTTTGTGGTGCAGCAGTCCCCCACCGATCCCAAAAAGTTCGTGGTGTTTAATCCTGTTACGGGCAGAAACGCCGTTGATCGCAACTTTGCCAGTGCCGAGAACGCTCAAAAGCATATCGACAGGCAACTTGAGCAAGAGAAAAGAGGCAACGCTGGTCCAGAAGTGCTTATGCCTGAAGACTTAGAGATTCAGTCTGACCCAATGAAGCCCGAGGTGTTTACCGTATTTAACAAACAGACTAGCAAATACGACACCAAAAAAACGTTTAAGACTGAGGCAGAGGCACAGGAATACATAAATAAGAAACTAGGCGTGCCCCCGGCTAAGGAGACTGTCGCTGCCCAACAGGCTCAAGATGTTCGGACGCAACTCTATAAAGACTTGGCTGCCCGGTACCCGAATAACCCCGATGCCGTAGCCGAGATTACGCAGGCTGCTGAAGACTTGGAGACCACTATGTCTCCAACGGACGCTTTGGCTCAGGCAGAAACAACTTATCTACAGACCCAACAGGCTGAAGCGCAACCCCCTGCGCCCGAAGCCACAACAGAAGTTGCCCCAACCCCTGAACCAACTGCCGCCGCCCCTGTAGCGTCTAGCGCTACACCAAAAGCCGGTGAGCGCAGCGAAGCCTACATGGCTATTAAAGCCATGAAAGATAAAATTGACGATTTAATGCGTCAATCTGCTGAAGCCCAAGAAGAAATAATGACTCTTCAACGGGTGCAATATGGGTCGCCTCGTTATAAAAGAAAACAAGAGTTGTTAGAAAAACGGCAGATGCTTGACGGAGAGGCTGGTGGCTTGCTATTTGAGTTTGACAAGGCTAAGGCTGAATACATAAAGAATAACCCAGAAGAAGTAGCCCGCATACAAGCAGAAAAAACCGCTGCCGCACCCACACCAGCCCCTCCGCCCAAAGCACCTCGTTCACGCAAAGCACCTACGGGTCAACCGTACGAAAAATACACGGCGCAGATGCGGGATATGCTGGCGGGGGTTGACCCAGAAAGTGGGCTGGCCGAGGATCTAAACGAATTTATTAACTTAGCTGAAGAGTCTAAAGATACAACCATATCAAAAGAACTTTCTCAGTTAGCAGGTGCTTATGCTCAAGCAACTAAGGACTCAACTAATCCTAAACTGTCACAAACTGAGCAAGACTCAGCACTCCAGCGGGCTAGTAATATATTTGAGACCTTAAAAGATGTGCGTGAGCGGGCTACCCCCAAGAACGCTGCCGAGATGAAGGCGGCTAAAGATGCAACAGGCAACGCTGATACGGGCAATAAAGTAGCGGCTAAAGTTACAAAGGACGTTTGTGGCTAAGATACCTAAATCCTACTGCGCTCTAAGTGGCTCAACTCCTAGCGTATCCCGCCCTCGTCAGGCGGTGGGAGAGTTTCTTGCTGGCCCAATCCAGACTGCTCTGGATATGTCCTCGGATGCCTATAACAAATTTAAGAATGAAAGTCTACAGGCTCTTAAGTTCACGTGGCACATTGTTGAGAGGCTTGAGCAGTTGGGTGTGCCAGAGGCTGGACGCATCAATGAGTACCTAAAAGAGCAGCGAGCCTATCGTGAGAAGATGATGCGCTACGCCGAGACCGTGATTGGTCCGATGGTGCGTATGCACTCGGTAAGTAAAGAGGCTGCGGCTAAGTTAGATGAGATTGGTGCTATCGCCACGATTGCCGAAATCAACCCGTTTAACTCTAAAAGTCGTTACGCAGCAAATAACAAAGACCTAAGTGAAGAACTTCGGAAACTTAATCTTGATAAGGTCGAGATTGATAACGTCAAGATGTCTAAAACTGAGGCTTGGGATCTACTTAATGCCGAGTTAAAGCAGGCTGATGCCATCTTTGAAAAGGATTGGAAAGCCCAGAACGGCGCAAAGCCCATCCCGCCAGAGATCATGCCCTCGGCAAACCTTAAGTCTCTGTTTGATTCCTATCAATACTTCCGCCGTCAGTTGTTGCGGGGCATCATTCAAGCCTACAAAGATCGGGCTGGTGAAGGCAACTTAAAAGATTCGCAGGTTTCGCCTGAGTTATTTGAGACGATTGAGAAAACAAAGGATGAGTTTGCCAAAGCAAATAATGATGCCTACCTCAAGTTGCTGCGCTCTGGTCGCTACGTGGTCAACACTTACGAAGTTACTGGAACTGACCCGGATACAGGTGAGCCACAACTTACTGTAAATGAGTCTAAGTTCTTTGAGAGCCGTGCCGAGGCTAGAAGGTACGCTCAAGATCAGGAAAAGACGTTAGGTAGAGATTTTGTTAAGGCATTTAAGAAGTCCAACATAGAACAACTCCTCTATACCCCCGGGGGTCGCGCTCCGGTCAATGCGTTTTTTGACAAGATCAAGCCTGCGCTTGCGGCAATCAAGCCAATCTCAACTCCCGGCAGTAGCACTTATAATCAAGAAGTCGAGATGATCGACAACCTGCGGGACAAAGTGCAGCAGGCGTCTTTACTGCTATTCCCAGAAACCTCGATTCGCCGTGACCTAATAGCCAAGCGTAAAGGCACTGAGGGTTTTATGCGGGACATGCTCAAGGTTTATAGCGTGATGGCGGATCGCTATTCCAATCAAATCTCGCAACTGCAATATAGTGGTGCAATAAGCCGTGACCTAACAAACCTACGTAACATCGTTGAAGAAAAGGGAGACAAACGTTTCCGTTCTCGGGATGAGCAAGACGAAGCCATTGAGTTGGCTACAGAACTTACACGCCGTGTTATGCGGGTACAAGAGCCGCCCACACTGGGCGATCAACTGGCTAACAATATCAATCAGTTAGGATTTTTATGGTATCTGGGTCTTAATCCAGCCTCGGCTTTGGTCAATATGCTGCAGGTACCGGGTGTAGCCCTGCCTTGGTTAAGTGCAAGATTTACAGGACAGGTTAGCAACTTTACGGAACTTACCCGTGCTTATAGAACACTTAGCAAGTTTGGTACAAGTTATATATCAGAAGGCACTGTTAGTGAAAGACTTGATCAACTAAAGACGCTAAACCAAGCAGAACTCAATAAGTTCTTTGGAGACAAAGCAGTTAAAAAAGGCACGGCGTTAACTGTTGATGAAATTGAAATGCTTACAGCGTTAGACAACGTTGGTGCGCTGCGGTCTGGCATGCAGATTTACGACATTGGCAGTATCGCTAACATTGGCGGTGCATACCCCGGATCTTTTGCTCACGCCATGTATCTATTTCAAAAGTATGCGGGTACAGCATTTCAAAAGGCTGAGTTAGTTAACCGAGAAACCACAGCATTGGCTGCTTATCGTCTTGCACGATCAAAACCTATGATTGGCAAAGATAAGCCAATGACTCACGAAGAAGCCATTAAGTTTGCTGAACAGGCAGTAGAGAAGTCTCAGGGTGCGTATGCCTCTGACCAAGCAGGTCGTGTCTTTATGAACCCGGCTATTCGGGTCATCTTGATGTTTAAAAAGTTTCCGGCTCACATGGCGACTATCTACATCAGGATGTTCCAAGAGATGTTTGGGAAACTTGATCCAAATTTGACTCCTGAGCAACAAAAGAATATTAGGACTATTGCACGGCGGCAGTTTACTTACATGATGGGCGGATCTGCTCTTATGTCGGGCGTAATTGGCATGCCGTTTTACTACATCATCCGTGACGTAATGAACACAATCTTTGGTGATGAAGATGAGCCTTACAGTTTTGACTTAGAACTTAGAGATTTCTTAATTGATAACTTCGGCAACACGGTTGGCAACGCGATGTACCGGGGTTCTTTGGGCGTAGCCGGTGCGGATATTGGCTCGCGGGTGTCCTATGAGTCCTCGTTCCTTCTTGGCGGCACAGAGAAACTGCCGTTTATCGGGGGTGTGATGGGCCTGCGGGACATAAAACAGGGCAAAGATGCTCAAGAAACTGTCCGAAATGCGATGGTGGAGTCCCTTGGAGCCGGTGCTGGCATCGTGGATGGGGTGTTCCGGGGTTATGATCAAATGGTAAAAGGAGAAGTATTTCGTGGTATTGAAGCGGCCACCCCTGCTTTTATCCGAAACCCCATGAAAGCCTATCGCTTTAGCACTGAAGGGGTTCTGACTTCTCGGGGTGATCCCATCATCGAGGACATTACAACTCGTGAAATTATCTTTCAGGCACTTGGCCTAACTCCTCAGCGCCTCTCTAGCCAATACAAGATCAATAACCAGATCAAGGACATTGAACAGGAGATATTGCAGCGCCGCATGAGTTTGCTTGATCAGTATGCCAAGGCAGTGCGGGAGCGAGACCGAGAGGCTCGCTCAGAAGTCATGGAGGAAATCCGTGAATTTAGTAGACTTAATCCCTATAAGGGAGTGGCAATCGACTCTAAAACTATTCAGCGATCCTTAGCCAAGCGGGAGTCAGTCTCCCAAGAGACCGAGAAAGGCATCTTCATAGCCAAAGGCCTGCGGTCTAAGTTTGCTCCCTATCAAGACATTGAAGACCTGCTGATCGAACAAGACCTATTTGACGAAGATTAAAAAAGCCCCAGCAAGGAGAGCAGCCGGGGCAAAGCCCGGAGGAGTACGGGCTAGAGAAGCCCCTTCATTGTGGTCTACGTTCTCCATACCCGCAAGCCTTGCACCCCGTTTTCTACGGTAACCCTATAAACATAGGTGATAGATCGTTCGTCTGCCTCCCTCTTAAAAGATCTCAGGGTATCGTAGGGATTCATGGTGGGGATAAAGACAGACATCCCTGTCGTGAAGTTGTCCCAAGGAATGACAAACTCAATCCGATCCGACCACATTTTGTGGAATCTCAGTAGGAATTTCAAAGCCCATCTTTTCCGCATCTAGCACTAACGCATTGACCGGCGGGGTGCCGATCAGTGTCCCTTTAGACATACCCTTGGGCTTGACTCCCAATAGATAACCTTTTGACTCTAAGTCTTTTATTACATCTTTATAAGTGACCTGATTCTTAGCGCATTCCTCTTTGAGCCTAGATGACACTATGTAGATGCGCTTCGTGTCAGGCTCCATGCGGATAAACAACTCAGCGCGGGGTGTCTGCTTACTAACTGCGCCAGTGCGGGCATCGCAAGCATCGTCAATGATGAGCGAGTTTTGAGCCATGTACTTAAGGATAAACATCGAGATAAAGACTTGAGAGTCCTGACCCTTGCTTAGTGCGGTCTCGGTTATCTCGCCAATCTGCTCGCAGTAAAAGTCAAAGAGCCGCTGCAGGGGGTAGTCAATAAGCCCTAAGTCTTGAGCAATCTTGCCACCCGCTAGATTGACTGCGCCCAGTGCTGAATAAAAACGGTAGGATGGTGATAGGTTAAGTTTATCGGTAATTGCGTTTGTATATTTTTTAACTAAATCAATGACTGCGGCTTTCTGAGACTGGATTGCCGTGATGTACGGATACCAAGCGTGGCCGTAGTTCTGCATGAGGGTCTCGTCAAATAACTCCACACCCTCTTTGGTAGAGATAATGTTGGACAGACCAATGTTAAATTCAACGCATCGGAAGATCTCGCCTTTTGGCAAATCCTTAAGCAGATAAAGTTTGTCGTGAAACGATGAATTACTTGTGGCTACTCCCACCGTGCGCCATGTTGTGGTGTTGATACGCAGAGTATTGGAGTTAGCCTGCATGCGGTCTCGGCCCCGCCCTTGGGTAATGCCGTATAAGAAGTTAGAGACTTCCTCTGGTTTGGTGTTGGTCATCTCGTCAACAGTTAACGGGATATTGTTTAGCACTCCCATCCGCAGAACCAAAGAAGCCTTAGTATCGTCTGCGCTACGCAACGGATCTTCAGGGTGACCCCAAATGGAGTTGATCATCCGAAGCACAGTTGTCTTGCCAGAACCGGAGTCTTTGTGAATCAGGTTTAGCAAAATACCTTTATGGGCGGTAGCAATCTGCAGCAGTGGGGCGCCAAAGCCGGTTAATGCAGAAAATGCTTGTAACTCCATACCCTCTCTGCCGTACGCATTGAACACCCGCTTCCACTCTTCAAGGTTGCCCTTCTCGTGATACCAATCCACCATGTCTGAGGTGGTGACTGTGGGGGGTACGTACTTTCGCTTGCCCCCTTCTAACTCCATGTCTCCAACTACAAAGGAGCCACGCTTTGTCCAACCAAATTGATGATGTGCAACTTCCGCTTGTTTTTGCACTTGTAGTTCACTCGCTGATCTTATTAAGTAGTTTTGAATCTCTTTCCAAGCCATAGAGATAACCCCACGCTTGGCAAGTTCCGTTCGCATAGTGTCTGACCCGGACAAGGCAGCCATGCTTACTGTGAAGTTTTTAACACCGTCTTTTGGTAGGTGCAGTCTTATCCACGCACTCTCGCCCTCGTTGGGGTCATAGATCCTCTGCACTACGTAGAGGTCATGCGGGTAGACTAAGACTTGATCTTCGTCTTTGGCTCGGCGGTACACGCCACCGTTGCGACCACGGAAGTATGGATCTGGATATTCTGGGATCTCATAGGTTATTTCATTGACGACCCCGACCGACGACTCTTCTTTAACTACGACTTCGGTTTCTTTTGACTCGACAATTTCTCTAGCCAAGATGATAGGGCTTTTAATTTTTCCGGCGTTAGGGCAGTTGTCGCATCCGTTCGGGTTAAATTCAGCAAACGTAGTACAAAGATAGGGACCCTTCCCCTCTCCCCGAGTATCAGATGCCTTGTTTTCTGTTTCCGTAGGATCATAATCTGGATGCTTATTGGATAACTTATGGATTGCCGTATCCCTGTCCTCGCAGTGTTCCGCGATTGAGAGAGCCGCTCGCCACATGTTGTAGTCTACCTGAGAACGATCATGTTGGTTTTTATAAATGTGAACTAATTGTTGGCAGCCAGTGCCTTTGGCTGAACGCAGCATGATATTTTTGAAGTAACATACTTGATTACCCATTAGCGCCTTAGTTAAAGCACTGACAGATTTTCTATTGCTAGAAGGCGCAAGCAGTCGAGGTGCTATCTCAGGCAGTACCGACTTTAGTATGTCTACGCTATACGCTACGTCAGGAGGAGACAGGAGCCGAACCTGCCTCGGCGTCTCCTCTTTAAAGTTGTAAGTGTCGGGAACCCGAAGAATCCGTGCCGCATCAGCCGTGCAGGCGGGGTCAATTAGTAAACCCTCTTTGGCACATAACTCTTTTAGTCCATCGGCAAGGGGCTGCCACTCCTCACGGGATAACTCCCGATCCAGCACCCAGTACGCATGTATCCCACCACCCGAATCTACCAAAGCAGGTTCTGGCAACTTGGTCTTATCTAAGAACTCTTCTAGCGCAAGAAGCGCCGCTTCTTTATCGGTGTAGCCTTTTAACGCTCTGGCTTTCTCTTCACCGCAGTCTAGGTCAACCCATAACGACTTTATGCAAACTACGTTTTCCTGAGCGCGAGGCTTGGCCGCATTAGGATCTTTGAATGTAGCCAACGCAAAGTAAACATCTCTCCGTTCTGCGAGAAAGGTTTTGATTGCTTGGTCTGTATCTTCTAACTTGTCAAAAAACGACTGTATTGCTGGATGCGGATCGTTCTTCTTCAGACCCGTAATGCAATAGTGTCCTTCCCCGGCAAGAATGGCTCGTAAAAATTCTTGCATCTCATCACTCGGCTAAATTTTGTATGAAGTCTTTTATCTCTTGCGCCGCCACTTTTCTAGGTTCTCGTTCCCCACTGAACCAGTAATACACTCCGCTTCTCGTCATACCAAAGTAACTAGCCACGATCTGGACAGGTACGTTTTTGGATATGCAAATCCTGCCTAACTGAACACCAATCTTGGATTGGTCAGCCTCAGCATTTTTATTAATAATTGATAAGGTATAGCCAACCACGATATATCCCCAGTAAAAGAAAAAGTGTCGGGTTCCACTAACCTCGCCCGACGCGAGTTGAGCCGCACCTAATGGATGGCGTTCCTAGGGGTAGGAAGGGGGAGGGGTACTAGCAGGTGTACAACAACCAAATCTCATGCTCATAACACAAGCGAGTTGTTCTGCTTTCCCCCAAAACTTAATTGTCGTCCCACTCATCCACAAGGGCTGCCGCATCTTTGGCGGGCACTTCCTCTTGCTTCTTAGTAGGTCGCTTAGTTGGTTCTGTTACTTCTTCAGTCTTAGCCACGGCCTTGGGGGCAGCAAGACGCTTTTCTACTACGCCATCAGTTTGCGCTACGGTCATAGTGATAGCGTTCTTGGCTTCTTGAGTCTGTGCCTTGAGTGAACAGATATTGTGCTCGTGCTCTTCCAGAGGACGCACCGGAGAGAAAGTAAGTTTGGGTGTTGCGCTGTCGGTATCAAAACGCATCTCTGTAACAACATCTTCCACGTTAACGCCGTGTGCAGCCAGATATTTCACGTAGGCTTCAAGCGGCATCTTATTGTTGTCGGCTTTACCAAAGATAGACTTAGACGGCAACACCAATTGAAACACGTCACCGTTAAAATCATTAGCCAACACAACGGCAAGGCGGCGAGAAAAACGACAAGCGCGAGAGTCACCCTGACCAGAGCCAGCGATGTTCTGCGGGCAGTTTGCACAGGTCTGTGACTGCGGGGTTTTAATGTTTGCATCAGGGCGAATCCCGTCAGCCGACCAACAAGCCGGAGGAACTTGCTCACCCTCTTCGTACTGCCCTTCGTAGTATGTACGACCAACATGTTCAGCCGCCGCTACAATAACAACTTGCATTGTGCGCTCGTCAGACTTGGCAGTCTCTTGACCACCGACCATCATGCGGAACACACCGCCACGGATGGAGATACGCTTATTCTGGGACGTACCCATAAGCGCACGGGTTGTAGCCGAGAGGCTACGGTTCTTGAGATACTCAGGCAGATTGCCCTTAAAAAGCGTCATTTCTCCGCTCATTTGCTTCTCCTTACGGTTGCAGAATAACGGGACTCGTTGTTAAGCCCCTGTGGCAAGAGACCGGGATTATCTTCAATCCAAGTCTTCATGTTGGTTTGATGGATGCGCCGCTCCAGCAGATCGGGTACTTTGTGGTCCTCAATAAACCGATACATAGACTCCCAATCGTTAGTCCAGTAGCGGGTCTTGACCGACTTGATGATCGTGCCAAACTGGGTCTTGATACTGTCTGCGCCCGTGACTTTGCAGACTTCAAGCATGGCCCTCTCAATCGTTTCCATCTTGTTTTTGAGATCGGCTTCTTGGGTCTCAAACTCGTGACGCATCTCTTCCAGTTTGTCTCTCATCTTGAGGTACGTCTTTGCTAGTTTGTCGGCTGCGATGTTATCCATTTGTTTCACCATTTTCATTACTGTTGTTTACTTTGTCAACAGCATTGTAAAAAAGTTCCACGACTTTTGAATGAATATCTTCTTTTCTTCGCAGAGCGTTGTAGACCTGTGCCTCTACCCCCGATCCTTGGAGATGCACCACGGTTGTCTTATTGACCTGTCCCTGTCTGTGTACCCGGGCGTTTGCCTGTAAGTAGGTCTCCAAACTCATGGTCGGGCCGAACCAAATCACGGTATCTGCGGCAGTCAGGGTCACCCCGTGAGCCACCGCTTGGGGCTGGATCACCAACACACGGGGGTCTTGCTCTTGCTGAAACTTCTTAAAGATCTCTGCTCTTTTGGTGGCGCTGACGGCGCCTGAGACTATCTCGTTGCTGATGCCTTCCTTGGTCAGAGTCTCCGACACCACCTCGATGGCGTGCCTAAACGGGACAAAGATCAACACCTTATTAGTAGTTTCCCTAACTACCTCTATCATCACGTCCAAACGGTTCTTGCCATCAAAGGCAATCGCTTCACCACTATCGGAATACACCACGCCGCATGACAACTGTAGGAGTTTGTTCATAACGGTGGCAGCGTTAACCGCCGTGATCTGCTCGTCTGCGGTCTTGACCAGCATGTCAGTCTTAATGCGTTTGTAGTAGTGGGACTGCTGGGCGGTCAGGGGGATTATTCGGGTTGTGTAGACCATATCGGGTAGGTCTAGGCACTGATCCTTGGTGAATCGAATAGCCGGTTGTAGGGCATCGTGGACCAGCGACACGGCGTTTTTGCGGGGTATCCAAGAGAACTGAGAGATCTTTAGCATAACCTGATCTTTCCAAGCCCCCCTGAACTTAGGCACACGCTCGGGGCAGACTAATTTAGCCAGCCCAAAGGCATCCTCGGGGGACTGTGCCGCCGGGGTTCCGGTAAGCATCCATAGCCAAGTCTTGGGCATGACCAGATTCCAGAGGCACTTCCACCTACGGGTTGAGTTGTTTTTGTAAGCATTGGCCTCGTCAACAATGATTAGGTCAAAGTCGGCTTCCTGTAACTCCTTTTGAACAATCTCAACGCCATCGTAGTTAATCACTACGAACTCAGCATCGCCCTGTATGATCTTCTTGCGCTTCTTGGGTGTGCCGTACGCTATGTCTACCCGGCGGTGCATGGCAAACGTAAACAAGTCAGAACGCCAAGCGGAGTCCATGATAGATAGGGGACAGACAACCAGCACCCGTTTGATCAGCCCAATGTTCATCAGGTAATCAGCCGCCCATACACAGGAGGCCGTTTTGCCCGTGCCTTGCTCGTTAAAACAAAACGCTTTCTTATGTAATGTTAAGAAAGATGCAGTTCTTATTTGGTGCATCATGGGTTTGTGGAACCCGGGCCATTTGTAGTCCCTGCGGATTGGGCTAGGGACATTCTTGATTCGTAGTTTGCTTAGGAGTTGGGACTCCTCTAAACCCCACTTGACCAGCACGTGACTGATCTCTCCCTCTTGGGATAGCAACTTACTCTTGGGTATCGTGGCTAAAACGGGGTCAGGATTCTTGAGCCTTAGAAGCAAGGCTCGATTGTTTTCAACAAGTTGCATAGGCTCTCAGCATGGGCTACCCGCCCAAGGGGGTTGTTTTAACGGGACTTGCGTTCTTTGGTACTTACTTCAGACACCAATTGGTGGTTGGAGTTCCTCTTAAAGGATCGGTTCTTACTAGGGGAAACCACTACTACGCCATCTTTATTAGAACCACCTTTGGACAGGGCCTTGCGGTGGTGAACATCCTTACCCTCCCGGGCATCCGCTTTACCGTTGCCGTTTCCGTCTGTGCCTTTTTTATCTAAAGACCTCCGGGCTCGTTGCCGCTCCATACGTTTCTCGTGCTCGCCCCGGGCGAGTTGTTGTTGGTATTCTTTCTTATACGGTCTGGTTTTGTTTACGTAAGGCATGGCTAGTCCCTATACATTTCTACCGTTGTGAACGCAACTCAATACTGGACAGTAACTCCGGCACGAAAAATTAGGCCGTGGGTTCCAAACGTTTTCTTGAAAAGTCTTTGATAACCAAGAATAGTTAGAAGTCCAGTCTCTCATTATTCCAAAAACATCTTCTCTTGTATAGGATCTTTTGATGAGATCGTGGCAGACCAGAAAGAGCAGCCCACCCTTTATCTCGTTGACCTGTGGAAAGTGGGCAAAGGTGCATAACGCCATCAAATCAAGTTGTTTAGTGTCAGCGTACTTTGCGCTTTTCCCAGTCTTATAGTCAACAATTCGTGCCTCGTCCCCATTCACGATGATCAGGTCAGCCACCCCACGCAGCCAAACGTCAGGACTAAAGAACCCTGTCGGGTCACCGCGCTCCGTGATGCCCATCTTGTGTTCGCAATACTTCTCTCCCGGCATCTCGGCTAACTTCTGTATGACCGGGGCAAATTGCTCAAACTCAGGGGGTATCGGCTCACCATCCCGCACGTGCTTCTCAGCCGCCTCATGGACTCGCTTGCCATAGAGCAGTACCTCAGTCTCAGGCTCGGTAATGTCCTTGGCTACCCGTAAGTGGTAATACTTCTTAGGACACTGTTGGAAAAGGGAGATGCTGCTGTAAGACCAAGGTATCGTTTTGCTCATTCTTTAATGTGGCTTTTGACCGCGTTACGCATGAGCCTTAATTCTACAATCGCTACGTCAATAGTGGAAGCGGCTAGTAAAAATTCACCCTTTAAAAGCAAATCGTGGGCCTGCTTCACAAGGTGTTTTGCCTGTAATTCATGGGCTGAATAATCTAATTTCTGATCGACCTTCATCAACAATCTCCATAACTTTTACCTGATCTAACTTCGCAACCTACGGGCAGGCCCTGCGCCCACTCAGGCACTTGGGTCATACACCAATTAATATAGGATTGAGCAACCTCGACTTGGGCATCGGGAACGGCACACATAATCGCATCGTGAACAGTTAGGACAACCCTGTATTTCTTGGCGATCAATAGCATTTGCTCACCTATGATGCACCGCGCAAGAGCCTGCACCACATTCTCCACGACCTTGCCGCCGTAGATATAAATGCCTTTCTCCCGGCGAGAATCATACGTGTAGACGTTGCGACTGCCACCATTGGGTAAACCCTCAGTCCGTACTGATAAGTTGTTATAAAAAAGATTTAAATCGCTTGGTAGCGTGAAACCTCCCTTAATTACGTCCACCACCCCCTGTTTACCAAAAGTGCTTTTACTGCCCGTCAGCATGGAGCCTAATGCATCGTTGCCTTGCGTCCAAAGGTTAGAGATACGTGGGTAAGTCGTTCTATAAATTGTTATTATACGTTCGGCTTCTGAATCACTAATGTTTATGTTCTGTAAACGGAGCATCAAATGGAACTTCTTAGCCCCCATGCCGTAGCCAGCACCAAGAATCACCGTCTTGCCAAAGAATCGCTCGTCTTTGGTTATTTCTTCTACGGGTTTGTTATAGATCTTTCCCGCCATAATCTTGTAGACATCCTCGCCGTTCGCAAATGCCTTGATCAAATCTTCCTGTTGGGAGAGCCACGCTAGGGTTCGTGCCTCAATCTGTGAGGAGTCAGAGTCAATTAAAGTAAAGCCGGGCGGCGGAACAATTGCCTTTTTAATCAAAGACTTACTATCTCGGGAGGGCAAGTTTTGTAAGTTGACTTTATCCGACCCACCCCATCTGCCCGTATGGGCGGCATAGTATTTAAGGGGAACCGGAAGTGAGCCACGCTTACCAATATCAATAAACCTTTGGGTTCGGGTTTCTTCAATCGTTGTCTTGACACCTAACCGTGCGGCGACCAAGTTCTGCACTTCCTCCTTGGGGTGTTCAAGTAACGCTTTAAAATCCTCGTCTACCTTTGAGAAAGCCCACGTCATATTTCCAGTGCGTGGTGATTTCTTTCTAGGAGGATTAACACCTAAAGCAGTCAAGGCTGCCGCAAACTTATCATTGGACATGATAATTTCTTTATTGGCTTCTGCTTCTTTTAGTAGTTGTTCCTTCCGTTGTACCACTTGTACCAGATGTTTCTCCAGAACCGGCACGTCAAGCCTTAACACAGGCTCAGAAAACATCTTAATCGTTAGGTCGATTAGTTTGAGTTCCTTGACAGGAAACCCTTTTTGTTTAAGCAAGTTAAACAGTTTGTAGGTAAGGGCCACATCGTTTCTGCAATACTCGCCGTATCTAGCCAACTCGTACGCATCAAACAATGCCCGCCGTTTACCCAAGGCGTTCACAACTTCTGTGCCTTTTTCACCTAACTCGTACCGCTCGGCTAATGCTTTTAACGAACCACCGGCATCCACCCCATGAATGGGTCGCGCCATGCTAAGAGTGTCTAGCCAACCCTTGGGAGTTATATCAAAGATCCAATTAAGAATCGCCGCATCAAACATCGCATTGTGTGCTAGCGCCAAAGAGTTCTGCCAATTAAACTGCAGAAGAAACTGTTGGATCTCTTTGTGTGATCCGCTAAACCACTCAGGGTCGCCGTTGTCAATCTGCACGGCAACCCCTATCACCTCAAACATCGGATGACGGATGTATTCCTCAGTGGTGTATTTAGTTAGACTAAAATCTCTGTCGTAGTAGGTCTCAAAGTCTATGGTTAGAACATGGCTCACTTAAGATTACCACCCGACTTTACAATGTCGCCTGTGTAGACATAAGTGCCCACATGATCTAACTTAATGAACGGATTGGCATAGATCTTGCCGCCATGTTTTTTCCATAACTCACAAAAGTGATAATCCTCAGACAGCAGAGCCCCGCTATCATCAATGCTTGTGGCAAAGAACTCATAGGTTAACGGCTTATAGTATTCACCCGTCTCTGGGTCTTTAGTGCTTGAGACTCGGTACTGCGGCACGTGAGGCATGAGTTCTTCAAACACGTGACGTTTGATTAACATAAACCCTGTCCCGCCATGACGCACTTCGATGACGTAATCATCATCGGACTCTTGAACTTTACCTTCCATATTAAAAACAAACGCTCCGCCGTAATCGGCTAGATTATCTTTACCTTCTTTTGCAGCCTTGGCGACTTGTTTCCAATCTATTTCTTTCTTAGGGTAGATACCACAAACGATGTCTCGATCTGCCGCCATGAGTTGTGCCACCGCCATACCATCAAAGGATATGTCAGCGTCAATAAACATCAGATAGTCAAAATCTTTCTCCAAGAAGATTCGCACTAACTCGTTGCGGCCCCGGGTGATCAAACTCTCGTTGGTAATCTGTGCCCAATAGACCGGCACACCGACTTTTCGCATCTTGTTTAAAGTACCCAACAGACCCGAAACATAGTGACCCGAGCATAAGCCACCGTACATCGGAGTGGCAATCATTATGCTAGGGCGTTTGTCTCCGTCTTTAACTTGAATATTTTTAACTTCACCCTCGGGGTACATAGGTTTTTCTTCCCAATCAGTCATGTTAATCCCTCATTTTTTGGATGATAAGTTGATACGATTTGTGAATCAGGTGCAGGCGTTCTTTGTATATCTCAACAAAAGCATCTATTGCGAGTTTGGGTTTGTGCGTTGGCGGTATCGGCTCTCCCCACCCATAGTCATCAAACACGATAACCCCTCCGACTTTAAGCAAAGGCCAGCACAGGCAGGCATCGGTCATAACATCGGGGGCTTGATGAGACCCATCAATATAGATAAAGTCAAAAGGCTCCCGAGAGTCGGGGGTAGTCGAGAGCAGTGCGGATAAGGCGTTTAGTGACGTGTCGCGGAAAGACTGCACGTTTATTTTTTTGGGGTAGGCACGGGCCAAGGCAGTTGTGACGTTCGCATGGAACCGATCCTCTACCTCCCCCATGTCGTGGCCTTGCGCTTTATGTTCTTCGCCACCCTCCCATGTGTCGATGCAAAAAAGATCGCCACCTTCGTCAATGGCATTTTCAATAAGCCACACACTGCTGCGGCCTTCAAAAGAGCCTATCTCTAAAAATCTTTTACGGTCTGGAAGTTGGTGAATGATCTGAGACCATACTGGAGGAGCCCAAGAAAACCAATCGGTTGTAAAGGTGTAAGGGCTTTTTTCTTCTGTCTCGTTCATTCTCTTATCCTGTAAGAATTAGTTCTTCCGCTCTGTATTCTATCTGCTAATTCGGCAAACACAAAATACTCTAACGCTCGTTTTGCATGTGTTTCGCTTATACGGAGAGCCTTTATTGCTTGTTTAACTGTCACCGGAGTTTTTCTTTTGATGAAGTATTCCCAAATTTTTTTGTATTCGGGGGTGATATTAATTGGCATTTGTTTTCTTCCAATACTTCTTGTTTTGCTCCCCAACCCACAGGCCAGCGCACACCATCTCAAGTTCTTCGCTTGGCGGGTTGGTCTTTAGTGCCATCGCTCTGCCTTCTCGCAAACCTGTTTGATATTGACGCTCGTACGACTCCTGCAGCATCACGTAAAGCACCCCCAGTATTGCAAGCACCAAGATATATTTTATTAGTCTTTCGCTCATCTCACTCTCGGCTGGCAGTTATAGGTCTGCGTTCCATCACGAAACGATCCCATGAATCGGCAGTCCTCAGTAATTTGTTTTGATTCCCATACAACACCCAACGCAAAAGCCACAAGGATAAGCACGATGCAACCAAAGGATGTTTTCCATCGTTCTACGCACCATGTCCATATTTTTTTGAAGTCAATTAAGTCTTTCATTGGTGACTCGTCATTCTCGTACTCATAAGTTCGCTATAAGAAAACTTCTTACCCAGTGATGTTAAAACGTCCACACGCTGTGAGGAGAACTTAATTACACGGTTATCGAACACAAATGCGTATTTAGGTATGGTAGTTTTTTTACGAACAAAGTCGCGCCCCTTTTCTGTAAGCCGCCAAAACCCAGACCCACGCTTATCTTCATCAACACCTTTGGCCTTTCGTTCTAACAACTTCCAATGTTGAAGTATAGACATAGTTTTCGCTCTGAGTATCCATTTTGGAGCCCTGCCTAAATCAATCCACTCGTTTTTACGAAAACGTTTTATCATCCAAATCATTCCTCGGGTTTGTGTGCTAGTGACTTGATAACCATTAATTTTCCCCCAACGTTTACAACAGGGGCATCGACCCCCATCGTTTTTGAGTACTATTGCGTACTCCCTGCGTGCTTGGGTTAAAGTTTTCATAGTAGCGCCTTTCCTACCTTATTCAGCACTCTCTGCTTTTTTCTTTTCTCGGTTGTACCCTTCGTACGCCTGAAATACTTCGCCACAATCTCTCGTTCTTGTGGAGTTTTGAACGGCCACTCCCACCTCTCCCACGTTAGCCCTGATGGATGGAGGGATGCAGGATGAGTCGGGGATTGAAAATGCTGGATAGGTTGGAAAAACTGCTTCTCGCTCATTGTCTTCTCCTGTTATGGCAACTCTAGTCGCCCAAAGTTTCATGGCCTCTCGGTCTTGCACGTACTGTTTTACTTGTTCGGACTTTTTCCACTGTTTCATAGCCCATTTAAGAAACATCTTTTCTATTTTTGTGAGGGGCATTTTGTTTATGTCTCTGCCTTCTAATGATTCAAAAAGCCTGCCGCTTATGTAAAGAAGTTTTAGTTCTCTACATAAAACCCCGTCCGGTAAGATTTTGAAGATTGTGTCTAGGTTCATAGCCCGATTAAAAATGATGCGCTCCCATCTGAGTTATCACGCAGATTTCCCTTTTTTACTACCCTTTGGACGGCCCGGGCCACGCTTTACCGGGGAAATCACATCTGTGACTTTCTTGGGTCGTCCCCGCTTTTTGGGCGCACCCTTGAGTTGATGGCCTAACATCTTAATGATCTCGGCTTTTTCAAAAAGAAGTCGATCCTTGTAGTCAATCTCATCGTTTAAATCGTTAACCGAATCCCGCATACGATCAACTTCCTCAACCATAAAATGCAATAACTTTTCCGTTAAGCCCAACCTATCCATATTTTTATTCATTCCATTTCTCCTATATTAATCCCGGGAACGGGTCTCAAGCCGGGACTACCCCGGCATCCTGTGGGCAAAAAAATCCCACCGCTAGGGTGGGACTAACTTGGAGAGAAAAAGTTCCCTGTATTTTCAGGGATAGAGCAAATTTGGTTGCGGGGGGAAATCACAATGTGATTATCCCGGGGTTCATGCCTGTGAATCTATGAGTTCCAAAAGCGCAATAAGTTCCGTGAGATCCTCACGAACGACAAGGGCAAAGCCACTGCACTGCCTAATACGCTCTAAGTTATTTTCCTGTAATGCAGTAGTCTTGCCGCTGCCTGCCTTGCACTCAATGCCAACGAACCTCCCTCTATAACAACAAACGATGTCGGGGATGCCTGCTGACCCATAACCCGATGCCACCGGGTAGAACCAATAGGCCCCCCTCTCCGTAAGAAGTTTAGTTACTTTCGATTTGACTATGCGTTCCGGCGTCACCACTTATGGGAGGCCCCTCTAAGTCCTCACCAATAATAGTATACACGGAACCAACCGTACCATGCTTTACCACTTGACCGACACCTTCGACTTCATGCGTATTCCCATCATTTTGATCCGCAATCTCAAGCAAGCATAGTTTGCCGTAGATGTTTGGGGGGATATCGTCTTTCCTTGCATAGTCAACCATGACGTAGTTCGCTTTTACTGCCTCTCGATCTTTGCTCGTTTCAACCCTATGCACCACCCGATAGTCACCACTGTGATTTTTCGTGACCAATGCTGAGTTACGGGACATTCGTGTTTTATGTTCGGCAGCAGCAACATACGCTTTGTGTTTCTCGTAAAACTTATTACGCAGTGCTTCTACCGCAGACGTATTTCGCTTATTGAGTAAATCATCAAACAGTGAGATATTGGTCTCCACGTTGTCATAGGCGATATTTGAAAACACCCGATCAAAATCTCGCTTGTGTGCCGCAAACTTAGTGGTTTCTTCAATTAATTCTTCTACATGGAAACGTGACGCATGATCCTTGGTGCTGGCAGGCTTGATCAACCGTACCAAATCTAAGATCTTACTGATATTAGATGTACGCTTGGAATCCTTTGGCGCTTTGCTATGCACGTTGTAGTTATACCTAAACTCCAACTGCAACGCAGTGCGCTCTTCACCATCGGGTTTATAAAACCTAATGTTGCAAACCTCTAGCCCGAAATCATATACCTGAAACCCATTAGACATAAAGTGTTTACGAAAGACCAAATCAAACTTCTTGTAGGGATGCGAGAACATAAGATGTTCCACTGCATGTGCCAAGAGCCTGCCCGTTTCTGGATTCTGTGATCGGTCAATCAGACCAATTGCCTCAGACGGGCGGCAGATTCTGTCATCGCCTATTTGTAACATTGTGATTCTCCGTTTAGAAATCGAATTTATTAAGGATTTCGTTGACACGGGCCCGAACGTCCTCCCGCACAAGCACACTCTCTCTGAGATCTTGGGCAGTTACACCAAGCAGGGCTTGCTCCAAGTCCTTCCGAGCCTGCTCCAACTGTGGATCGTTAGTTACATTGAAGTCAGTCAGCATGCCGCAGAGTTCCGTTGCGTTGCCAATCAACGAATCACGAAAGACCTTCTTAGTGCCGTCATCCGAAGATTGCAGTCGCTCAGAAAGATGTTGCAGTGTGGTATGTAAACGACCCCATACGTCGGCCATCGCTTCCTTCAACTTGTTATCGTAGTGACTAGAGTATTGCGTTTGCAGTTCAGCCAATGCCTCGTTGCCAACATCAACACGAAAGTCACCCGCCTCGGGCAGAGGGAAGTAATTGACGTTGAAATAAAACTTACGCTCAACTTGATCCTCACTCGGATACTCGTCACGGTTGAATAGACTACCCAACTGAAACGCCATCTGAGATATCAGGGTAGGATAGACTGAGATAAACTGCCGCTTCAGCGCATCAAACTCCTGTATCTTGGCATTGACCTCGCCCACATACGGAAGATAACGCTTCAAAGTCAGCAGTCGAGTGCCACTGTCAGCCCACGGCATGGTCTGTCTGTAATGCCAATTGCGAAAGTTACCGACAAAGTTCTTAATGTCCTCCAACTCCTTGGCCCCGGCGAGTAAGTTCTTACGATAGTTACCCGCTTTGACCCTAGTGCCCTTGCTTGCATCAACTTCTTCGGACACTTGCCTATCCAACTTGTTTGCAGTCCAATGCCCAATACTAAGTTCTACCAACATCGCTTGATTTGAGATACTCATTTTGCTCTCCTAAGTTAAAGATAAATTACTTTACCAACTACGTTTACAGACCTCGACCCATCCACCATCCAAACGGTAGGCGGCATGCCCTGCCAATCGGCTTGAGTTACGTTGCCGATGTAGCCATCGGTCAGCATGATCATCACCTGTGCAGTCACATTGTTACTTCTCATGTATTGAGCAACACAAGTCGGATCAGTGCCACCACCACCGGAGGGCTTGGTACTACTAGCAATCTCAAGCACCCTGTCCTGCTCGTACACCTCATGGGCACACACACTAGTATCCCAATACATGACATGCACCTTCTGTGGCGACACCACTTCGCACATGTGCGCCACCTCCGTCAGGAACCGTTCAAGTTCACGATTAGAGATAGAGCCTGATGTATCGATTGCAACAACGATACTCTCAATAGCCTCGGCAATTTGCGTAGGCATGTAAATATCTTGCGATATGAACCTACGGTTTGGCCTGCGCCATGAAGAATCACTTCTGTTACTACAAGTCGATACCATGTATTCCCGTAACAACTCATAGGGATCAGTTATAGGATTCAAGAGTTCACCGAACGCACGACTACCACCACTACCCGCATCGCCTTTCTTCTTAAGCAACACTTCGCCTTGGCGGAGAGCCTGATCGATCTTGCGCTCAACCTCTTTGATCTTATCCTTATCCCAACTCTTGGCCTCATCCCAGTCATGCTCATCAAAGCCACCATCCTCGGATTCGCCACCACCCTCACTGTTCTCTTCTTTCTCCTTCATCAGAATGTCAAAGACTTGGCGAGTGTCCATGCCATCAAACCGCTCATCTAGCAGACCGTTTTCGGGCATGACGCATGTCTCACCGTTTGGGTCATACTTCTTGATTTGCAGGTTGATCACATAATCGCAAGCCATGTTGGCAACTTTAGCGTCAATGTCATGTAGATCTTTCCAGATCAACAAGTGCTTATACGCCTTGTGCCAATTCTCATGCAAGACCACGAACGCTAACTCCTTATCGGTCAACTTGTTAACAAACTCTCGGCCGTACTCAACATTAAGGCCATCCGTGCAAGCCGTTTTTGTAGGCGAATCAATAACATCGACATCGCCGGAAACGAGCACACCGGACATAAGAATAAACTTCTTATGCGCCATCAGAGCCACATGGGTTCTTTGCAGGCGCTGCTCTGCGGTTAGTTTAGATAAGTCCATAAAGATCTCCTCATAAATAACATTGTGACTAACGCGTGCTGCATACCCTTTAGTTAGCCTTGGCAAAGATGTAATTGTTCTGCGTGGCCCAATCAATAAACTCCTTGCTACCGGCGGCCTTGGAGTTTGGAGACTCCAATAAAGATCTTGCAAAAAGACCTTGGTTCTCTTTCTTGAGTCGGTTCATGTACGTTACCCACTTAGGCATTTGATCTTTAGTCACATGCACGACTGCCTTGTAGACCAAGATGCAAACTGCAATCGGATCATCGGGAATCGGAGCCGTGTCTGGGCTTGCGATCAACGAATCAAACGTTGGCAACTTATCATCAAGATTCACAAAGGCATGCAGGTCACGAGCACCCGCTTCGCCAAGTAAGCCGATAAGAGATGCAAGCATCGCTTCATCACCAATAGCCTTGCGCTTCTTAACAACAAAGGATGCCTTCTCAAGAGAGCGAGGAGAAACAAAACCCAACTGTTGTTCTTTGGGGTTGTAGATGTATTTGTTCTTCTCTTGCCCCCCATCCGTGTACGAATACATAACCTCGGGATACTGATCAACGAACGCCAACACCTCTTCTGTCACATTGTTATTCATCGCCCACTTGACCCATTGTTTAGTGGTAGGTTTACGGAACGGTACGCAATCCATACGGTTCTTAGCATGCGCTTTAAGATGATCACCCACGTTATCGCCAAACAAATTACCCGTAGCAAACACAAGAGATCCCGCTGGCAACTTGATGTCACCGATCCTGCGCTCTAAGATCAAAGGCAATAGCATGTTCTGCACTGATTGGCTGGCCTTGGTCAACTCATCTAGCATGATGATGACGGGCTTGCCTGTGTGCATCTTGAAGTGTGCGTTTGGGTAATACTTAGTGCAGTTCAACTCTCGATCAATAAAGGGCATGGCAATATCGCCAAGATCAAGATTCGCACAATCGATGTAAGCAACTTCGTGCGTAGGAAAACGTGCACTGAGTGGTTTTAGCATGCTTGATTTGCCAACACCGGGCTCGCCTTGAAACAAATAGCAAACCTCCTCCCCTAGTTCTGCGACCAACGTTACCGCTTGGTCAAAATCTACTGATAGTCCAAAAGATACTCGGCTCATACAATCTCTCCATAAGATGTTAGATGTACAACTTCAAATAAAAAATCACACATGTGATTTTCCGGCGGTGCATGGGCGATGGATCATGCCCATATTAGTTAGAGTGCAAATGGGGAAAAAAGTTCCCATGCGGGGGCATATTCAGATCTCCTCCGCTAGTCGCTTAAGTTCCTTGCTTGCATCCCACTCGTCAATCGGAATGAGGTCATGGACATTACACAAAGGATCTCCACCGTTAGTTACGTGATCTGAATTAAAAACCAATTCTTTGCCATCACTCTCACGAATGACAACCAAGTCAGGAGAAAGGTTACCCAACCACCCAACAATCGGAGGCCTAGGAATCCCCTTGACTATGCAACGCCCATGAAAAGTATGCCAACAAACTTCTCCGATTCCCCAATCTCTTACTCCTCTACTCATCACACCTCCACTAAATTACTTAACACTTCATTCAAAGTGTCAGCTAGCTCGGGCCAATCGGTTTTTAAGTGATCCACGATTGCCCGCAGTCGCCCTACGTCATCACCACCTATGATGTAATCCTGTGATGATTCTTTATCCACCATGAGTGTCGGACTACCATGCTCATATATGGTGTCCCACTTCTTACTTTTTGCCATCACGCTTCTCCTTTCTAATGTCGTACCACATAACTAATCCAATACCAATAACAACTATAAAAGCAAACCACGCCACGCTTTGGGCGGCTTCATGGGGGGTCATAGCCGAGCACCTCCGTGCCAAAGGTTTAACCACCGCACAAGCCCTTTCTTATCAGTCGGGATAACTTTCAATTCCGGCTCAGAATCAAGCAAACCGTCACCATTTATTTCATCATCCTTTCTTTCATTCTTTATTTCTTTTATGGCTTGCTTGGCTTCTGCTTTTGTAGCAAACCACTCGTTTACCCAACCCCCATCAGTTTGATAATGCACTCTATAAACTTTCATTTCACTTCTCCTCTACTGCGCGTGCTCGCGCTCAAAGTCATCAGGGGGTAAGTGCATGGACAACCACGTGTCCATCTCTTGAGCATCCCCTGCATCTGCCCAAGTCTGATCCTCTCCCATAATTTCTAAGCACTGATTGGCCCATGCTTCTGCCGCATCTGCTTGACGGAAAATCCCCATTGCTACTTTTAAGGGAATCGGAATAGTCGGGTATTCTAAAAAGATGTGTGCTGAGAACCTATATTTCACACCCCTATCTTCGCTCTCACCCAACAACGTTTTAATTCTCATCGGGCATCTCCCCCTTGGCTCGCATCTGTGCCAATACATGCTTGGCTATCGCTCCGTAGTTCTTCTCGTCATAACTTTTATTTAGCACGTACCGCTCAGTGGCCTCGCCTAGTTCCATGCGGGCTAACTGCGTTTCGGGTCGGCAAAACCCAAACGTATGAATTAAAGCGGTCAAGTGCACCACTGTGTCTTGCAGTGATTTGTTTTGACGTTCTAACACATTCTCATAATCCTTCGGCGGCTTCCATGCTTTTGCCGTTTCAGTGGGCGGTTTCCATTCTTCGTACTCCGCACCACTAACACCTTTAATCTTCATTTAATTTCTCCACGTTTGCTGAACGTACCAACTGAGGCACATCGTACTGAGGGAACATAACGTACAACCCTGTCTTGGCAAAAGGCTTTAGCACAACGCCTATCACACTTGTTACTTTATCCCGCACTGCTTCGCCCACTGCGTAGACACTGTTATCCCCCGCCCAATCTTGCCAATCTTTCTGCTCGTACCGCATCAAATAATTCATCTCTGCCTCATCCCACTTCTCCCACCGCTCTAGCCCTACACCTTCTCTATCTGATCGCACCATAACAACTGCTCCTTGCCGCTATCAAAGATCACCTCGATAGTATTAGTCACCTCACTAACTTTGACTATCACCCCAACCTCTTTGTTCCATAGCCACCGGACAACTTCTCCCACGGCATAGTCACTTGCGTGATTTCTCGTCTTCATCGTAGCCCTCCTTCAATAGCCCACTTTCCACTAACTCCTTATGCCGCGCCGCGATGATCCTCGGTGCGTCGAACCGGGACAGAAACCACTTAAATAACTTGGCCTCCAAGTCCTGACACAAAAACTCCTCGCCGTTCACTTCACCAACCCTCCCTTGTTGTTCAGCCCTGCTAGGTCTGTCTTGTTTGTTATGAGCATGTAATTGCTCTTGTGCATGGGGGCCACGCACCAACTCATCCGTTCTTGCCTTGCCTGCTCTTCGCCACAGAATAGGCACGTTCTATACCCCAACGCCCAACGACCTTGACTTAAATAGTCACCACAAAAAATGCACTGTGTCTCGGTGCTCATACCCAACCCCTGAAAAGTAACGACTGTGATTTCCCGGCTGATGTAGTGTTTGCTCCCCGGGCTCGTAGGGCACGCAACTTGGCCCATATAAGTTAGACAGTGGGCGGGAGAGTTAGTTCCTGTGCGGGGGAGATCCTAGGGGCGGGATGGGGGTGTGGTGGGTTGTTATAGAGCGTGGTGTTTTTGGGGGTGGCTCACCTGGCTCACGTTAAGGGTTTTGGACTTTTTGGACTTTTCTCCCGTATCTTCTCTATCCCCATCTCCATCCTCTCCCTCTCCATCTTCTCATGCACCCTTAGTGCTTCGGCCTTGCCCATCCGGGCCACTTGAACATCAGGGTGGCAGTAGCCAAAGGTTTTCTCCAAGATCTCATACATCTTCAGATGCCCCTCCATAAGCCTGAGCCGCGCTATGAGTTCTTCTTTCTTCATCTTGGTCACGACTGGCTTGTCCGAAAGGTAGGCCACAGGCCACCAGACCTCCGCACTCATCATTTCTTTTTTTACCTGTCCCATCATTTTCCCCTTATCGCCTTGGCGACCATCTCATCGAACCTCACCCGTATCAGTTCTGCCACCACGCCTTCTACTATTAGTTTTTCCACCATGCGGATCTCTTTCGCTACGCCCCGCTGTATCTCGTCAACGACCATCGCTACTAAGTTCTTATTTAGCAGTTCTTTGACCTCCTCAAACTGCGAGGGGGTCAGCAGTGCGCCCCCAAGGGTTTCCTCTAGCCTGACCTTGGCCTTGGTTCTTGGGCCTATGGCAACGCGGGAGTGTTCGGGGTTTACGCATAAGTTATTACGGCACGTTCTGAATATGCGCCCGGGGTTATCGGCAGGGATACGGTTGATGATTTTGAAAATGTAGGTGGCGGCACTGTTGTTCTTGTAGCGGGCTACGTTGGTGTTCTTGTCGATTGCGCCCTTCCAATTCCAGCAGTTCGTTACGGAATCCATATCGGTGTTCTCTTCGATCCAATCCCTAAACATCTCTAGGTGCTCGTCAGTCTCGGGCAATCCGCTGGCGGTGGGGTAGTTGGGTTCTTTGGTAATGGGCATGGTGGGTTGTGTCCTTGGTTTGGGGTGGTTGTTAGAGGTTTGGGGGTTGAAAAAGTTCCAAAATGCACCAAAGTAGCGCCTAATTTTATGTATCTTATATTAATTTATCTATATATTATTGAAAGTGTTTGACTCGAAAATAAGTATCTTATTAAATTTAAGAAAATTTTGAAAGTACAAACAGGCAAAGAAAAACGACCCCGAATTAAACAATGACAGATCAATAATAACCGTACAAAATGATTGTTTAATACGACCCAAAAAATGCGGCCGACAGACCCCCCAGATTTTTTTTAAAATTAATAAGATAGTAGTAGTAGTATAGTATAGTATAGATAATATATAGATAAATTTAAATAAGATACAAAAAAATACCGTGAGTGGCCGCTCACATAAAATCACATCGTTATTTCCCCTGCAACGTGCTGGATGGCGTGGGCGAGAGAGCATATAGAGACCCGTTCCCGGGGCGTCCTATGCCCGGACAGTGCCGGAGAATCACATTGTTACTTTTGCCGGATGCGGACAGACGAAAAAAAGCCCCGGGGGTTAGCCGGGGCTGAAGTGGTGCTTGTTTCTTTAGGCGTCTGCTTTTAGCAAGCCGTCTTCGATAAAGGCTTCCTGCAATCGCTCCCAAAGTTCTTTAGTGGCGTGGCACTGTCCTTCATCGGTCTTGAAAAGGTGATTCTGGATTCCACGGGCAAATTGCTCCATGAACTGAATCTCTGTTGTGGCCGATCCATCGTTAGCCACTACCATACCTTCCATTTCTTTAGCCGCATCAAGAATACGCTTCCACTTTTGATTCGGGTTTTTCTCGCCCCGATTCTTGGCACGTTCCACGGCCGTGTCACGGGCCCACTTAAAGAAATTAGTGGCTTGCTCATTCCCCGTTCTGGTCATTTTTAATAGCCACTTGTGCTTCACGGTGGGATCTTTATGGGCCATATTGATCAGGAACTTAGCCACATCGGAGACCGTGGCGTTAGCCTTTTTATCGGCTTCAAAGTACTGATCAAGCAATTGCTCATAGGGCGTGAGCGGCACTTGTACTGCTTCGGGGGAAGTCACACTTGTGACTTTTGCTTCGTTACTCATTTTACTCTCCAAGTAAAACCCGGGGCTGCCGGTGCAGATGAAACAATTATTTGCTTCATAAGATGTTAGAGTGCGATCCGGAGCAATAGTTCCGAGCACCGGGGAAAAATCACATTGTTACTTTTGGCGAGACGGCAGGGTCTGGGCGAGAGAGCGCACTGATACCCGTTCCCCGGGGGAAAATCGGGCGGATGATACTTGGTCTGTCACATTGTTATCTTTAGGCGCAAAAAAACCCCGGAGGGTTAGTCCGGGGTGTTAAGAGAGGGGGGAGACTTAGGCGTCTTCTTTGAGTACGCCATCCTCGATGCAGGCCTCTTGGAAACGGTCCCAGAGGTTTTTGAGGGCATGGCATTGGCCCTCGGAGGTTTTGAAGAGGTGGTTTTGCAACATCCGCGCGGCTTCCTCGACAAACTTAATTTCCTCCTTGCCTGAAGACCCGGCCTTGGGTTTGGCAAGGCCTGCGGCCTGTTTTACTTCGTCAAGGAAACGTTTCAGTTTCATATTGACGTTAACCTCGCCTGCGGCCTTGGCGCGATCTTTGACCTGGGTAGTGACCCAGTCATAGGCCAATTGGGCAGGTTTGTTGCCCGTACGGGTTGCCTTGAGAATCCAACGGCGCTTGACGGCGTCGTCTTTGTCAAAGATCTCAAGGGACATCATGGCCGCCTTTTTGACTGCGCCATGCTCTTTTTTGGACACATCCAGCCATGTATCCAAGGCGGTTTGAAAGGCCGTCAAAGGGACGGGCTGGGTTGCGCCAACGGCGACTGCTACTGCGGTTTGCTCTGTCATTTTTACTCTCCTGAGTGACAGGGTTACCCGGTTTCCCGGTATGCACTGCGTTATTGCCTTGCATATTGGTTTGACAATCATTCGGTTCCAATTGTTCCCTAAGATGTCACAGTGTGATTTACAGGCGAGAGCAGACTGGGCGAGAGAGCGCACTGATACCTGTTCTCTAGGCAAAAAAAAACCCGGCGGTGTTCTGCCGGGCCAACTGGAAGTCTTTACTGTAGTTTTATGATGACCACTTTAGTCAGCATGTTGTAGCGAAGCACTAGGGCAGTGATGCCGTCTTGGATTAGCCTGTCTTTTTCTAGTTTTGATACATACCCATTGTGAAATAGGTCATGGATTATGAAGTCTTTGTTGGCATCCCAATCTGCTAGTGCTTTGGCCTTGCTTGGGTAATCCCTGCCGTATGCAGGTCCGATGGTGATTGTTTTCATGTATCTATCAGGCCGGTTTCCCGGCCTGTCTCCGATTAGTCGCGATATGGTTTAGTGAAGCGATTCAAAAGGCGAATCGCGGCTTCAGCCCGTCTGATGCTCAGGAATATACGTTCCCGATTACGGACCTCCATCTCCATCCAGCCCAATTGGTGCATTGTTTCAGGCTTATCCCCTTTATTGTGCGCACGCACAATCTCGTGGGAATACTGAACAATCATATTGCCCGAATTTTCTAGTGCAACCCGATAAGATTTCAGGGCCTCTAACAACACTGCCACCGTAAAGTGTGGCTCGTTTTTCTCGTCCATTGTCATTCTCCAGTTAACTGCATGCCAAGCGAATTTGCTTGGTAAGGCTGAGACCGGCTGAAAACCCTTTTGTTCCTGCCGGACCCCACCGTCCCCCTATCCCCCCCTCTGGCAATCTGGCCGGGACTCCGCTATGACACATTAATCCGCGCACCCGATTAGCATTTTTATAAACACCGGTGTTACCAAAAGTTCCCCTCATCCAGACATACCTAAACATCTTTTCCACAGACCCACCCCCCTTCTTTTTATTTACCTCCCTACCCCGGGGTACCCCACTTCTTCACATTTCACAATAACTTCTTTACACTGGCGCCCATGCAAGTTATCCAACCAGAATCAAATGTGGATATTCCGGCAGCGAATTATGACTACAGGGATATTTACGAGAAGGCCAAAGTGGCCTGTCAGACTGCACTTGCTCTGAACAAGATGGGCATGCCCATTGAGATGGAAGAGGAAGATGACTTATTCGCCAAGCAGGTTATAACCCAAGAAGTAAAACCCACCACAAAACAAATATTTAAACCGGGGGTGGCAATCAAACTGGGTGCCATCCTCACGGAGTATGACGTACAAGTTGCAAAAGATGCCGCACAACTTAGGACGGTTGCGACAAATAAACTCATTGAGATGTTAGATGATCCTGACCCCAAGGTACGTCTAAAGTCGGTGGAGATGATCGGAAAGATTGCTGATGTGGGGCTCTTTGCCGAAAGAACTGAGATAACGATTATTAATAAGACAACCGAAGAGTTAGAAAAAGAACTTGTTGGGATGTTTAAAGACTATATAGATGTCGAGGTTAAAGAAGTTACTAAGGTCGAGCAGTTAATGGCAGAAGGGCTAGATGATAACAGTCAAGAAGAGCCAGACCAAGAAGAGCCACGACAAGAACACCAAAGCGATCAAGAAGTAGAACATGAAGAAGTAAAAGAAGAAGTAGACATAGAGGATAAATAGTGGGCGCAGCCGAACTATCACCCGAATTGCTTAAGCAAATTTTACCCAAACTGCCGGTAGAAAAGCAGGCGGCTGCTAAACAAATACTAGAAGAGTTACAAAAAAGAAAAAAGAAGACACTGGGGCAAGATAAGTTTCTTGATTATGTAAGGCATGTATGGCCCACATTCATACACGGACGGCATCATGAGATTATGGCTGCAGCATTTGAGCGTGTTGCCCGAGGCGAACTCAAGCGTCTTATCATCAACATGCCACCACGGCATACAAAATCAGAATTTGCCTCATACCTCCTGCCATCTTGGTTTCTCGGAAAATACCCTACAAAAAAGGTCATTCAGACCTCACATACCGCTGAACTTGCCACTGACTTCGGACGTAAAGTGCGAAACTTGGTGGACAACCCAGACTACAAAACCATCTTCCCCAGCGTGTCACTACAGTCAGATTCAAAGGCTGCAGGACGGTGGAACACAAGCCACGGCGGTACATATTTCGCTATTGGTGTAGGTGGTGCCGTAACCGGTAAGGGTGCAGACTTACTTATTATTGATGACCCGCACTCAGAACAAGAAGCCGTACTCGCCGAAGTAAACCCAGACATATACGACAAGGTATACGAGTGGTATTCATCAGGACCACGGCAGCGTCTGCAGCCCGGCGGCAGTATTGTAATGGTGATGACAAGATGGAGTAAGCGTGACTTAACAGCGCAAGTCATCAAGGCAAGTATTCAACGTGGTGGTGAAGAGTGGGAAGTGATAGAACTGCCTGCGATCTTGCCATCTGGCAATCCGCTATGGCCGCAGTTTTGGAGCCTAGAAGAGTTAAATGCACTAAAAGATGAACTGCCTATACACAAGTGGAACGCACAATATATGCAGGCCCCCACCGGGGCAGAAGGTGCGTTAGTAAAACGTGAGTGGTGGCAGGTATGGGAGCATGAGAAGCCTCCTAAGTGTGACTATATTATTCAGTCTTGGGATACTGCGTTTAGTAAAACTAACCGCTCTGACTTCTCTGCCTGTGTCACGCTCGGTATATTCCACCCGGAAGACTCGCCTAACCCACAGATAATTTTGCTTGACGCATATAAAGAGCGGCTTGAGTTTCCAGAACTAAAAGAAAAAGCGTTGGAGTTATATAAAGAGTATGAGCCGGACTGTTGCATTATCGAAGCAAAAGCAGCCGGTGCTCCGTTGGTCTATGAACTACGTTCTATGGGCATACCGGTGCAGGACTATGTGCCTAGCCGGGGTAATGACAAGATCACCCGTGTGAACTCTGTAGCTGACATTTTTGCCTCAAAGGTTGTGCATGCACCTGAGACACGGTGGGCCGAGGAGGTTATAGAAGAGTTTGCTTCTTTCCCGGCAGGTGAGCACGACGACTTAGTAGACGCCACAACACAGGCTCTGATACGCTTTCGGCACGGCGGGTTAATTCGCTTGCAGTCCGATGAGCCGGATGAGCCTGCATACTTTAAATCTCGGCGTTCCAAGGGGTATTATTAAAAGGTGTGAGACATGGCGATTGAAAAGGCTATAGCACAGGCCCCGGTGGGGTTAGATGAAGAACTTCTGACCTCCGAGCCAGATATTGAGATTGAGATCGAAGACCCCGAGTCGGTAGAGATCAAAGCCGGTGGCATAGAGATTGAGATCGCCAAAGGCGGGGCAGGAGAAGGCATTGACGAGTTCACGGCTAACCTCGCAGAACACCTAGATGAAGGGGCTCTAAACGAGATCGCAGGTGACTTGTTAGATAACTTTCAGACAGATAAAGACTCCCGCAAAGATTGGGAGAAGACCTATTTTGATGGGTTAGAGTTGCTTGGGTTAAACATCCAAGAGCGTATGGAGCCGTGGGAAGGCGCTTGCGGGGTGTTTCACCCCATCCTCTCAGAGGCGGTGGTGCGGTTTCAGGCTGAGTCCATCATGGAGACTTTTCCTGCCTCCGGCCCTGTGAAGACTCAGATTATTGGGAAAATCACTAAAGATAAGGAAGATGCCGCCGCCCGGGTGCGTGAGGATATGAACTACCAACTCACGGTAAAGATGCCGGAGTACCGGGCCGAGCATGAGCGCATGCTCTGGAGCCTAGCGTTGGCGGGTTCTGCGTTTAAAAAGGTCTACTACGACCCCAATCTTGAGCGTCAAGTCTCCGTGTTTATTCCGGCTGAAGACTTCGTGGTGCCTTATGGGGCCTCAGATCTGCTGACTTGCGAGCGTTATACGCACGTGATGCGTAAAACCGTCAACGAAGTTAAGAAACTACAGATTGCTGGCTTTTATCGGGACGTAGAACTGCCTGAGCCGGAGTACGGCTCGGTAGATCGCAGTGACCTGAAGGCCCAGAGTGACGAAGCAAACATTGTTCACGATGACCGGTATCAGATCTTGGAGATGCACGTTGATCTGGACATCGAGGATGACCCGCTGCGGGACGAGAATGAGATTGCCATTCCTTACGTAGTAACCATCGAGAAGCAGACCCAGACTGTATTGGCGATTCGGCGCAACTGGAACCCGGACGATAAGTTAAAAGCCAAGCGTTTGCACTTTGTTCACTATGTTTACATCCCCGGTTTTGGCTTCTATGGCTATGGACTGATCCATTTAATCGGTGGACATGCCAAATCCAGCACCTCAATACTTCGTCAACTGGTCGATGCGGGCACTTTGGCGAACCTCCCCGGGGGTCTAAAGACCCGTGGACTGCGGATTAAGGGTGATGACACCCCGATTTCCCCGGGAGAGTTCCGAGATGTGGACGTAGCAAGCGGAAAAATCAGCGAAAACATCGCATTTTTGCCCTACAAAGAGCCTTCGCAAGTCCTATTGATGCTTATGGACAAGATCGTTGAGCAGGGACGCGGTCTTGCAGCCGTTTCTGAACTAAAGATTACTGACGTAAACAAGGAAACACCGGTTGGGACCACTTTGGCCCTTCTGGAAAGATCTTTAAAGGTGATGTCGGCCGTCCAAGCGCGGCTACATGCCTCAATGAAGCAGGAATTTGGGCTTTTGGCCTCAATAATTGCCGAATTTGCCCCCGATGAGTACGAATATGAGCCAAATAATGACGAAAACGTCATTCCGGCGACCCGTGATGACTATGAAGTAACCGAAATCATCCCCGTTTCTGATCCAAACGCAGCAACGATGAGCCAGCGGGTGGTGCAGTACCAAGCGGCGATACAACTTGCCACTTCGGCCCCCCAGTTATACGACATGGCGCAGTTACATCGGCAGATGTTGGAGATATTGGGCATCCGCAACGTGGCAAAACTGATCCCTGTAGAGGACGATGAGGTGCCCAAGGACCCGATCACAGAGAATATGAACGCCCTGAACTTAAAACCGCTAAAAGCGTTTATTTATCAGGACCATGAGGCACATATCAAGGTGCATACGAGCGCCATGCAGGACCCGATCATCCAGCAGATGGTGGGCCAGAACCCTAACGCACAGAGGATTTCCGCATCCATGCAGGCTCACATTGCCGAGCACTTAGCCTTTGCGTACCGGGCTCGTATGGAGAACGCGATGGGTGTGGCGCTGCCGCCGCCGGATATGAAGATGCCCGAGGAGTTTGAGATCGAGTTGGCTAGGGTTGCCGCACAAGCCTCGGAGATCGTGCTGGGTAAATCCAAGACTCAGGTGGCTGCCCAGCAGGCCCAAGCGGCTGCTAACGACCCGATCACCCAGATTCAGCAGCGTGAACTGGCGATTAAAGAGGCAGAAGTCCAGCGCAAGTCTAAGAAAGACATAGCAGATGCCGCTGCCAAGGCCGACCAGGTTGAGATCGAGAGAGAACGCATCGCCGCTCAAGCCGAGATTGACGGTGCACGCATAGGGCTTGAGGCTGCCAAGGCAAAAGAAGAGTTGCGGGGCAAGTTTGAGGCTGAAGGGTTAAAACTAGGGGTAGATATAGCCAAAGCGATCCGGGGTGAGCAGAAGTCCGGGGAGCCTAAAAAGCCACCTACCACCTAGGAGAAGTGAATGACCGAGTACATAAACATAGGAGAAGTTAAGTCTTTTGAAGAGCAGATAAGGAAAAGACTTAGGGATCATTTAAACAATTCAGCCGACGACCTAGCCACCGGAGGCGCAACGGATTATGCTGACTACAGATTTCGGGTCGGCGTAATACAAGGACTTGCCATTGCGGAGCGGGAGATCCTTGACCTAATCGAAATCGCTAGAAAGGCTGATCAAGGACTATGACAATAGGCGCGATAGATAGGGCTGCAACCGAAGAGGCGGTAGCCCAAGTAAACCCAATAAAGATGCCCGAACCCTCGGGTTACAAGATCCTCATCACTTTACCCAAGGTATCTGATCGACTAGGAGACACTGGACTGGTGCTGGCGGATTCAACCAAAAAGGTAGAAGAAACAGCGTCTTGCCTAGGGTTTGTACTTAAATTGGGACCAATGGCGTACCGGGGTGCGAAGTTTGACGAAAGCGGCCCTTGGTGCAAAGAAGGCGACTTCATCATCATGCGTAATTACTCGGGCACCCGCTTTAAGATTGATGGGCAGGAGTTTCGGCTGATTAATGATGATCAGGTGGAGGCGGTTGTGGACGATCCTCGTGGTTATACCCGTGCGTAAGGAGAAGTAGATGGCTAATGAAGAAATCGTGACCTCGTTAGAGGATATTAATAGGGATCTCAAGGCGAAAGCCCAAGAGGCCACCCCCGATGTGGACCTAGGTTATGAAGAGGCTTCCGCACAGGTGGCTGAGGTCAAGGCTCAAAAAGAGGCAAAAGGTAAAAAGCCTGAGTTTGAGATTGAGATCGTGGACGACACCCCGGTTGAGGATAAAGACCGAAAACCGATGAAAACGCCTCCCAAGGAGGTGGATGAGATTGATGCCGTCAATGACAAGGTACAGAAACGGCTAGATGAACTTAAACGGGCTTGGCATGACGAGCGCAGAGCCAAAGAGAAAGCGTCTCGGGAGCAGGCGGAAGCCATAGCGTACGCCAAGCAGGTGCTGGACGAAAACCGGCATTTGAAAACAAGGTTAACAGAAGGTGAAAAGGTCCTGATTGCTCAAGCACAGGCTCGCACGGATGTTGCACTGCAAGCGGCCAAGAAGAATCTGAAGGAAGCACAAGAGACTGGAGACTCCGAGAAAGTTGCCGATGCGATGTCCGAGATTAGTCGGGCCACGATGGAGCAAGAGAATTGGAAACGCTACCAGCCTCAGTACGCTGCCCAAGCAGATGCTTTACAACCTGAAAATAATTCAGTACCTTATCAACAGGCCGTGCAACCGCAAGCGTTGCCTCCTGACGAAAAAGCCATAACTTGGTATAACAAAAATACTTGGTTTGGCATTGACGAGGAGATGACTGCGCTGGCGTATGCACAGCATGAAAGATTAGTTAAATCTGGGGTAAGTCCTCAGAGCGATGAATACTACGAGCGTATTGATGCTCGGCTTCGGCAAGTTTTTCCCGACAAGTTCGAGGATGCTAATTCTGATAAGGAAGAAGCCCCTGAACCCACGAAGGTAGAAAAACGCCAACAGGCAACGGTGGTAGCACCGGCGACACGAACGACCTCAAGTAAAAAAGTTACGCTTACCAAATCACAGGTGGCAATTGCTCGACGCTTGGGAGTCCCCTTAGAAGTTTATGCGAAACAAGTTGCTATGCAGGAGAATAGATAATGGACCGAATTGAACGTGCTCTGGAAACTCGTGAACGCGAATCTCGCGCCCATTCGTATGCTCCACCGCAACAATTACCAGATCCTGATCCCCAAGATGGTTATACGTTCCGTTGGATACGTACCCATTTCATGGGACAAAGCGATGCACGAAATGTAGCGATGATGCGTCGTGAGGGTTATGAGCCTGTTAGGCTGGAAGATCACCCGGAAATGGCATATATCGTTGACGATCCTTCTAAGATAAGTGGAAATGTCGAGATTGGCGGCTTAATGCTTTGTAAGATCCCTCGGGAGAAGACAGATGCACGACAAGCCTACTACGATGAGTTGAACCGTAAACAGATTCAATCTGTGGACAACAACTTCATGAGGGAAAACGATCCGAGGATGCCTCTCTTTAGTGAGAAGCGAACCGAGGTGAGTTTTGGTAAACGATAAACTCTTAGGAGATTGATATGGCAACAGTTCAGGCCCCTTATGGGCTACGCCCAATCAATCTGATCGGCGGTCAATCATTCACGGGCGGTACCATCCGCAAGTATACAATGACCACGAACAGTGCGACTGGCATTTTCTTCGGTGACGTAGTTAAGATTGCAGACGGACAACCTTCTGCTCTGACCGCTACCCCCACTACTTCAACCAAAGGTGTTGTAGGTGTGGCAGTTGGTGTTTCTTACACTGACCCCACTCTGAAATACACTCAGTTTTCACAGTATCTTCCTGCGAACGCAGTGAACTCTGGATACACCAACATCCTCATCAGCGTTATTGATGACCCGGATCAGTTGTATCAGGTTCAAGCAGACGGAGTTGTGACTCGTGCTGAAATCGGTAATAATTCTGCGCTGGGTAACTTCAGCAATGGTTCTACCACTACCGGTAACAGTAAAGTTAACGTTTCGGCTACTTCTGCTAATACATCAACTCTTGCGGTACGTATCGTTGACCTCGTTGACGGCGCACCGACTTTCTCAACCCCCGGCGACGCATTTACGGACTGCATTGTGAAGTTTAACTTCGGCGTGCATTCGTATTACCAAGCCGACGGTAGCGGCTCGTAAGGAGATTCTAAATGGCTATTTCACGTTCCCAACTATTAAAAGAACTCCTGCCCGGACTTAACGCTCTGTTTGGTATGGAGTACGGTCGCTACGGCGAGGAGCATAAAGAGATTTATGCAACCGAGACTTCTGAGCGTTCGTTTGAAGAAGAAACCAAACTGTCTGGCTTCTCAGCCGCCCCCGTTAAGTCGGAAGGTGCTGCGATTGCTTATGACAACGCGCAGGAAGCCTTTACGGCACGCTATACGCACGAGACTATCGCCTACGGTTTTGCGATTACTGAAGAGGCAATTGAGGACAACCTCTATGACTCTTTGTCGGCTCGCTATACCAAGTCGCTGGCTCGTTCGATGGCTTACACCAAGCAGACCAAGGCTGCTGCCGTTCTGAACAATGGCTTTACCGACTCCAGCCAGTATTACGGCGGTGATGGCGTGCCTCTGTTCTCAACAGCACACCCATTAGTCTCTGGTGGATCTAACTCAAATCGTCCTGCCACTGGTGCAGACCTGAATGAGACTTCTCTTGAGAATGCCGTTATTCAGATCGCTGCATGGACGGATGAGCGTGGTCTGCTGATCGCAGCCAAGCCCAAGAAGTTGATTGTGCCGCCCGCACTGATGTTCGTTGCCACTCGTCTGCTGGACACGGAACTCCGTGTTTCTACGGCTGATAACGACATCAATGCTCTGAAGTTCATGGGTTCTATCCCCGAGGGTTACACCGTTAACCACTTCTTGACGGATACGAACGCATGGTTCTTGACGACAGACGTTCCCAATGGTCTGAAGCACTTCATCCGTATCCCGATGGGTACCTCGATGGATGGAGATTTCGACACTGGTAACGTTCGTTACAAAGCCCGTGAACGTTATTCGTTCGGCTGGTCTGATCCGCTCGGTATGTTCGGATCACCCGGTTCGTCTTGATGTAAAGGGGGGGCTTTGGCCCCCCTATTTGGATCTAGGATTTTTACCCGTACAGACTGACCTAGCAGACTTAGTAGAGACGGTATGGGGATGTGCTACTACACGAGAGGATTATCATGGCACGTACTACTTTTCAGGGGCCAGTGCGGTCTCTTGGCGGCGTTTATCAACAAGGTGCGGATTCAGTTGTAGCAATTACTTCCAGCACTACACTTAATCCACAAAGTCACGGTGGACGGATTATTTCCGTTGGCGGCACGTTGGCGTCAGATCTTACTTTGACATTACCAACAATTGTGACTACGGCCAATGCTGCTTCTGCTGGACCGGGGCCAGATCCTAATACGCTGAACAATCAAGGCGTGGTCTACACCATCTGGATTCCTACCACAATTGCAACCTCATCGTTGAAAATTGGAACTGATGGCACGGATAAATATGTTGGTTCTGTGCTTTCAATAGACACCGACTCAACAGATGCTACTCGTGGCTTTGTTTCAGGTGCTTCAAATGACTTTATTAACTTCAACGGAACCACAACCGGCGGTATCGCTGGGACATGGGTGCAGATTTTTGCCATAGCCGCATTGAAGTACATGGTCACCGGCGTAGCACTTGGATCGGGAACTGTAGCAACTCCGTTTGCTAACTCCTAATTAGGAGAACCAAGATGGCATCGATGCAAACTGATGTATTAGCGACAAAGCCGCTGGCATCTACGGGTAACTTTAAGGATCAAGCAAACGAGAATATTCCTCGTTGCCGTGTAAAAACTATTTATTGTATAAATGGTGGTAGTGCTGGATCTGTAGTTATCCGTGAAGGCGGTTCTGGTGGCAGCATCATCATGACTATAGAAACAGCAGCGGCAAGCAACGCTGGCTATACGATTATTCCGGTAGCCGGAGAAGGTGTGCTTGCAAAGGAAGGCGCTTTGCACGGCACGATCACTAACACTGCCTCAGTGACTTTGTTTTATGGCTAAGTCAAAGGGCATGGGTATCGCTACCTCTGTGAAGTCGGGCAACTTTCGTCCGACCAAGCAGGGTGCTGGCATGACTGCAAAAGGCGTGGCTGCATATCGCCGTGCCAACCCAGGCTCTAAACTTAAAACAGCGGTGACTGAGGATAAGCCCACTGGCGAAAGAGCCAAGCGCAGGAAATCATATTGTGCAAGGTCTCTGGGCCAGATGAAGCAGTTTCCCAAAGCCGCCGCAGATCCAAATAGTCGCATTCGTCAGGCACGTAGAAGGTGGAAATGTTAATGGAAATGATGCTTTGGAATATGGTGTTGACCACGCTTTTAGGCGTCTTAGCCTACATAGGTCATGAAAAGGCTTCAGAGATCAACAGGCTCAGTATCCTTTTAAACAAAACACGCGAGGAGGTGGCTCGTGATAACGTCACTCAAGCAGAAATTAACAAGTTGGTGGAACACATTGATTCAAGGTTTAACCGCCTTGAAAGCAAAATTGATGGGCTTATTCAAAAGGGGTAAATAAAATGGCTAATCCATTTCAAGGCGATGATGTAGATCCGTTTAGCGGTGTTCGGGATGAAGAGGGCAACATCACACGCGAAGATACAAAGATGCCCGATGTTGGAGCCCCATTAAAAATGGCTTCCTTCAAAGAGGCTTTTGCTGAAGCCCGTGCTCGTGGGGATAAAACTTTTGATTACATGGGTAAAAAATACACCACCGAGATGGCCGGTGGGAAAAAAGCCCCTGCAGGTCCTAAAACCGCTTTTCAAAAACGCGCAGCAAAACAAGAAGCCGCCCGGGCAACTCGTGCAGCAGCAAGCGCCGCACGTAGAAATATGCCTTTAGGTCAGATGTCTGATGTTATTGGCGCTAAAAAAGGTGGAATGGTTAGTTCTGCTTCCAAGCGTGCCGATGGTATTGCCCAGCGTGGTAAGACTCGCGGAAGGATGGTCTGAAATGCCTAAGATTAGAGACATTATTGCTGCTGGCGGTGTGCTTCCTGCACTAGCCTCTGGGGCTATGGGTAAAGAAAATCGCGGCTTTATTGCTGGACTCATACCCGGCTTTATGTACAAAGATAAATACCGAGACGATGAAGAAGAGCGTCGTCGTAAAGAGGAAGAAGCCACCGCACAAGCCGCAGGGGGTATGAAAAGAGGTGGCAAAGTTAAAAAATATGCTGGTGGGGGTTCTGCCTCTAAACGTGCCGATGGTATTGCCCAGCGTGGCAAAACCAAAGGGAGAATGGTGTGAGCCAGGATGTTGATACCCAAATGATGCTCGACTTCATGGACTCAGGAATGACTGAGGCTGAAGCCCATGCTGAAATGAAAAAGTATCAAGAAAAAGCAAAGCAAAAGAAAAAACCGCCGGAGCCCACTATAAAAATAGTCCCGGAAGATCGCAAGCCCAAAGGCAAAGTGATGGCGCGGGTTGGGGGGATGATGAAGTCTATTGACGGTATTGCACAAAGAGGTAAAACGAAAGGCCGGTTTGTTTAATGTACTTAACCAGCAATATTCCGTACTTTAAATGCTGGGTAAGGAAAGAGTTTACAAATGGACACCAAAGAGATCACGGAGAGTATTTGCATGGACTGGCAGTCGCTGTCACGAC
>Ga0194115_10000832_pt1 | contig 42777 bp, 45 predicted proteins | sample TA2MahsurfametaG_3_FD_148656 | JGI IMG/M metagenome (GOLD analysis project Ga0194115, IMG submission 148656) | Freshwater microbial communities from Lake Tanganyika, Tanzania - TA2015002 Mahale S4 surface | ecosystem: Environmental > Aquatic > Freshwater > Lake | place: Tanzania: Lake... | reverse complement strand
TGTTGTTTTGAAATTATAAGCTACAATATTATTGCCAAATGAATCGACACCACCACTTGTTTGTGGTACGTTTTGTGTTATCAAATATGGGAATTCTCCGGAAGTCCAACCACTAAAGTTAACATACCTATTTAATTCTTGATTAAATATTGTTTGGTTTTGTGTAGGTTGTGTATTATTACTAAACCCAAAGAAATTAAATCCACCATCAAACATCCACTGACCCATTAGTGTACCACCAGATATCGGTTCAATAAATAAATAAGCTACAAACGCTGAGGTTGGTGTCGGTGTCGGTGTCGGTGTTGGGGTACCAGTCGGTGTCGGTGTTAGTCCAGCTGTTTTTGTTGGTGTCATTGTTGGTGTCATTGTTGGTGTCGGTGTGTGTGTTGGTGTAATAGATGGTGTTGGTGTAATAGATGGTGTAATAGATGGTGTAGGTGTATTTGTAGGTGTATTTGTGGGTGTAACACAAGGATTAATTGTCGGAGTTGGAGATGGGGTTCTTGTTGGTGTTGGGGTGTTTGTTGGACTAGGACAACCACAAGGATTTGTACAAGTCTCAGTTGGTGTAGGTGTATTTGTCGGTGTGACCGTTGGTGTTGAGGTGTTTGTTGGGGTTGGGGTTGGAACCTTACATGGGTTAAATGTTGGGGTTGGTGTCGGAGTGGACGTAGGTGTCGGAACCGGGGTTCTTGTGGGACTAACCGTTGGTGTTGGTGTTGGTGTTGGTCTTTGTACGTTTAAAATATTTGGACAATCCCCGTTTTCTACCAATATGGTGTATGTACCATAAACTTGTCTTGGTGGTATTAATAATTCGGGGAAAAAAATGAAAGGTAGTGTTACTTGACCCAGATTAATGACAATATTATCATTATCCGGTTTAAAAACAACGGTAGCTAATTCACCGTCAAAATTTATACTATCTATGGTTATACTTTGACTCATGGTATATTACCATAAATACCCCCAGGTTTAGTAATTTTCTTTTCCGGTTTTAATTTTGTAAGGACTCCACGATGAGGTTTAAATCAAATATATCATTATCAAACATTGGACACTCATGTGTTGTACCATTAAAGTCATAATCAAATAAGTAACTATCTGGTAATTTAACTGAATTTGGTAACGTAGCTATAATATTTTTATGTAAATTGTACCCAAACACATTTGGTGACGTACCGACCCAAAGTACGGTCGATTCAAGACGAAGAGCTGCCGCAGCGTGTTGTAGTGATGAATCAATTAATAATCTTTTTTCTGAAGCTAACAAAATTGAAAATAACTCCATGTTCGACATTTGTTCATGAACAACCTCAACATTACGTAAAGAGTTTTGTTCGTGTCTACATATTTGAATTATATGGTATTTTTCTGAAAATTTATCGACAATATTTTGAGCTAAATTATATGGTATATCCCTAGTCCAAGAATATGTGTTTGGTTGATCCTGTAATGGTCCTCCGTTTGTTTGAATTACCATTACGGGTTTTTCTCTTAACCACTTACCTTGAGCTATTTGTAATTGTCTAACATTAAATTTTAAAGTTGGTTGTTCATTATTATATGTTAAATTGTGTAATTTACACCAATTTAACAATAAATGTAATCTTTTGTGGATGTGATCGTCAGTAAAATACGGTTCATGTTTAAAAACCATTGTATTTTTATTTCTAATAAAATCATCATAAAAATATGGTGTCATACCCAATCTATAAACCCTATCAACAAATTCTAAATTTAAAAATATTTCTGGGTAAGCGCAGACAATTATTAGTTCTCTATCCGGGTAATTATTTTTAATACACTGTGCTACCGCGGTAGCTAGAACGTGTTTACCCAAACCACCTTCAATGTGAAATAGACTATATTTTTTTTCCATATTAAATTATATAATTGTTTTTATTCATTTGTAAATGACAAAGCTAATTCTATTTTTTCCCAAACCATGTCTGGTGTTATATTTAAATGACACTCATTTTCCCTATCTGTATTTAAAAAAATTGGACAGTGTGTTTGGATGTTCATAAACATATTAAAACACCCATTACATACTTTTGGATTTGATACCCGAAAACAATCGAATTCATTTTGTTTTTTCGTGAAATTAGAAATCATAACAACCGGAATATCGTACGCCCAAGCCAACCAAGCTAAACCAGATGATAACCCAATAAAAATTCTCGACTCTAGTATTTCTCTCAAGGACACACTGATATCATCAAAACCGTGATAATTTGTCACACCTTCTAAATTTAACGTATTTTCGTATGATACGTTTGAAATGTCATACCCGGATGAGGTTAACCTATTTACAATTTCTTGCCAACCATTTTCATAGTCCCATCTAGCTATTTTTTTTAGTGATTCAGGTGCTATTGAAATTTTATTATTTTTTTTGTTAACTTTATATGGGATAATCGGACATTTTCCTGGTTTTGTGTCCTGTGGTAACATCATGGTATCTTTAGTGGCATACATCATACCATTTAAAGTGTGGTTTAAGTTTTTTTTATCATACCCAACGTCCAACAACTTATCAACCTCAATATAGGTTGGGTCATCAGCTTTTATAAACTCATACCTCCCAACGTCCTTAGATTTAAACAAATGTGGGAAAAATGTTGATATGTATATTTTTTTTGGGTTGTGGTGTTGAATAAACGGATCAATAAAGGATGAAAAACATATCGTATCCCCCAAACAAAAGGAATCAAAATGAAGTAACAAAGTACTATCATTAAAATTTTTAATGTCAGGATTTAATTCCTTATACTTTAATAATTCATGTTCTTCGTAATGTCGTTTAACCATTCTTAAGTTTTAAAATTTTAGAGTAATAATCAAACCAGTATTTTTCCTGCCATATTGTACCCTCTTCCAAAGACACCAAAGGTTTATTCTGCCAAGGTTTTTTAACAATAAAATGTAATACCTTAATATACTTTGGTAAACCAGTGTTTATAAAAACTTGTTTTGAATATGTTTTTAAGTAGTTATACTCTATTGGAATTGGTTTAATTACATCATCAAAGTAAAAGTTTATTATGTCTTGGTCGAAATGTTCTGTAATACCATACAACAAGGTCAAACCAATTAAATCATTTGTTATTTTTTCTGATAGGTATTTTTTATTAATAACCATAACTCCGGTATTGTATTGGTCAATATATAATTCACGAACACACCCAAAGTCATCACTATAATCAATTAAGTAATCAATATTTCCAAGAATAACAATATCTGAATCTAAAAATATTATTTTATCAACACCGTCTATTGAAAATATTTCATACTTTGTGTAATCACCAAATCCGGTTTGATCTGTCTTTAACTCATTAATTTGATTATATTTTGATTCGTCATAATTTTTTAGTAAAATGTTATTATGTATTTTTTTAGAGGTTATTAAATCATCTGATGTTAAGTCATTACTTATTACCATAAATGGTATATTCTCCTTAACAACCCTGGGATTATTTTCCACCAATGATTTTAACATTACCTCAAAACCAATCAAATATTCTTTATTACAAACTGACACAAACATAATTTAATAATAAACAATATTGGTGAAATGTCATTAATAAAATAAAAAACCCCCATTTTAGGTGGGGGTTCATATAATTAAAATTATTTTTTTTATAGTGGTGTTGAACTATTAGCGTACCAATCAGAACCATTACTAACAAATTTAGTCTCGGTATAAAGTGTGGTTGGTAAATTTTGTGCTATCGAAACCCCATTAATTTTTGCTCCACCTTGACCTATAACCAAAGCCGAATTAGTATTCCCAACCCGAATCAAAGAAACGGTTCTACCGTCCTTAGCTGTTGGTAATGTTATTGTACCACCTAGTCCGGTTGATAAATAAAAGACGTAATTAACCTCATCTGACAATACAGGATCAGCTGACGAATCTAACTGTACCGTCTTATAGTTTACCGAGTTTGTAAAATTAGTTTCACCCAAGTAGACAACATTTGACGTTGTCGCTGTGATATTGTTAGTATTTATTGTGATAATATCACTACCTAATACCGTATTATCCGATCCACCAATAATTGATGAGTTGGACCCAATTAAAATATTGTCACTACCCCCTATTATTGTTGAGGTTTGACCAGACAAATAATTATTTGACCCGGCTAAAATCCCAGATGTGTTGCCATAGACAGTACTTCTATTACCCCCTAATATAGTTGATGTATTTCCAGAAACAACATTAAATCGTCCTCCACCTATAAAAGAATTTTCACCGTAAATTGTATTATTTTTACCAGACCCTACTGATGAGTAATCACCAATTACAACACTCTCACCACCAACTTTTGTAATTCCAGTTATTGTGATTGGTGTTGGACCATTTGGGTTTAATATGATATCCCCGGTTCTACCTGAATATGTACCACCAGTTATACAACAATCTGAAGTGTTAAAACCACTAACATATATGTTATAACCATTACTATTCTCTAATGTTAACTGACCAGTGGTGTTATTATATGTCGCTCCAGTAGTTACCGTATCTGTATTACTAAAACTAAAAAGACCTACAAATCCCTCGGAATCAATACCAAGTGGTTGTAGATTTGTATTTGGTGTTAAAAATGTTGAATTTATTAATTCTTTAGGGTTGAATAAATTTAGATTACCGACGTAAAGAGTGTTATCAGTATTACCAATTATACCCGTCCCACCAATTATTGCTGAGTTATTAGCTGTTAAGATTGAATTTTTTGACAATACGTAAGACGATTCCCCAGAAACCACATTATTATACCCATTTGAAAAGGAGTTTGATCCAATAACAGTATTATATAAACCACCACCAATAGAAGACCCCACACCTACTGAAGTGTTAAATCTACCACCATTTATTGATGTATACTCTAATGTAGACGTATTATTTAAACCACCAGTGATGACTGATCCATCCCCAGATACATTGTTATTTGATCCCCCACCTATTACAGATTGAGTTGACCCATTATTGTTATTTACACCACCAACAATAACTGAATAATTACCGGTTAAGTTATTTGTTAATCCACCACCCAGTAATGAGTATTCACCTGATAATGTGTTCTCACGACCATTAACTATGGATGACATATCACCAGAAGTTCTATTCCCATAACCATTCAAAATAACACTATATTTAGAATTTGAAAAATTTGATGATCCTCCAACAATTACGGAAGACTCATCAGTTAATAGATTATTTAGACCACCAACAATTATCGAGTTGTCTGAAATCACGGAATTACAAGACCCCCCACCAATTACTGAATTATTTCCAGATATTGTATTTAAAAATCCATTACTTATTGTTGATGTATTTCCAGTAATATAATTTTGTACCCCACCAACTAGTGATTGACAACCAAATAATGTATTTTGTGAACCACCGTTAATTATTGAGTTGGTTCCAGATAATTGATTGTATGTACCACCACCAATTATGGATCCAGAGGAATTTTCGTTTAATATATTACAAACACCACCACCAATTATTGTATTATCGGAATATGATTGATTATTTTGACCACCAGAAACAAATGAGTATCCACCAGTTGATAAATTACATCTACCACCAACAATCGTTGATGAGTCACCAACTACCGTATTATTCATACCACCCAACACAGTTGAGTATAATGATCCAGCTGAATTTAAACCTTTACATCTTAACGTAGTGGTACTACCACCAATCGGATCTGTTATTATTATTTCTGACATTTATATCTATTTTATTTTTTTATTTTATGGATTACATGGTGATATTAAACTATTAGTTAAACCAACCTGCCAATATGTGTCACCACTACAAGTTAATGTTTTTGTAAAATTACCACCACAAACCGACACATACTCTAATGAATTTGGGTCAACAAACGGTTTAGCCGTACCATCCCAAGCTTGTATACCCAAAGCCGTCTCAACATTTGTTATTTTATTAACAAATGTGAAGTATGATGTACCAGCTGCGTAAATATTACCATTACATGTTGGTGAATATGTAGCTATTGGTCGTAAAGGATCAGTTGGTGATATTGGGTTAATCGGTACCGTTGGGTTACTGATATCAAAAATACCACCAGCAAACAATACACCTATTATCTTCCATACACCACCAAATTCAGCGAAAACCGCTGATCCGGAATCACCACCGTAAGCTGGTAATATACATAAATCATTATCACTGTTAACCCTTACTACTGACATCTGATCCTCAAACACAACAACGTTTGATGTACCTTGTAAATTATAACCAGCAACACCCACAGTACACGTTAATAAATGTAATCGTAATGAACACGGACCTTGTTTTGGACCAGTAGTTCTACCAGCGGAAATTATTTCTGTATTCGTAAAAGGGATATTAGTAGGTGGTGTTCCACCAAAAATCATACTATTTAAATCTGATAATGTCGCGAATGGTGGGGGTGTTGTAATTTGTGGTAATCCAACCTGTTTCCAAGACTCATTAATATCAATAATCGGTTGACCAGCCGCGTCAGTTTGTTTTAACGAAATAAGTGCTCCATCAACTCTGTTAATACCATTAGGTCCGGTAATATAATATGTGTATGGTTGACCAGCTTGTGGGTGACCAACCGGAAATATGGCCGAAATAGCTGTTGACCTGTACATAGGTTGATATCTTAAAGTTCTACCAATCTTATAAGCTGGTATAAAAGGTCCTGAATCACACGTAGCTGGATTTTGTATTTCATTTATTGGGAATAATTCATTAAAGATAGCTGGACTATTTAAATTTCTTTCTCCAGTAAAAAATGCGTCATTTGATGACGATATAACTACGTGATTATTCGTTACACCAACAAGTGCTTGTGTTGCAATATCAACCGCAACAAACCCAAGAGTACCCGCGTTGACAGCTGTAGTTGGGAATATACCGACTCCACCCTTAATTGGTCTTGTATAATTCCGATTTGCTGGCGGTGTTAATGGGTCTGTAAAACTAAAACATGAGTTAGGTGGTTCGTTAGTACCATTACCATAACAGTACGTCCCAAAAGCTTGAACGTTAGGAACCTCAACAACGTCTGTTGGGTAGTCAACACCATCATGTAATATTTTTTCCGGAAAAATCTCATTTTCGGACAATTCATGAATCGGTCTTTTTTTGGAGACCAGGTATGTAAAACCAACCTCGTTGGTCAGCTTACCATCTTTAATTCTATAACCAAACCCAACATGTACGTCTGACGGTGTTGAATTAAATATCTCGGTAATCCTCCCCTTTATTGAATCTAAATTCATAGTTTTTATTTTTTCTTATTTTTTATTATCCTATTTTTTGTGCTGAAAATCTTATGTAGTCAGTTCCACCAATTACAGGTGTGTAAGTAAGTAATGTTGTGTTTGTTATTCTAACACATAACTGATCACCAGCTGTTAATTGAACACCCCATTGACCCCCATTTATATCAGCGTATAATTGTACGTTTGTTGGGTAATAGGTACTAGCAGCGTACACTTCGTTTGTTGTGAAATTTACAATTCCAGCGTATATCATACCATTTAGTGATAACCATCCGTTCACCGGATCTGGTCCGGTCATGTGAGCAAAATATCCGATGTTCCACCTACCAGTGGCCGGACAAGTCCAAACACCAGTTGATGGGTCGAATGAATTTAAATAATCATCATACAAGACACTTGAGTTTATCAACTGTAAATCACCTGTCAATAATGATGTTGATATTGAAGGTACCTGTGGGTTTAGAGATGTTGGTAAACCCTCAGTTAAAATACCATCAACAACACAGTTAAGTCCGGGTGATAATGATTTAACAACAAATCCGTTAGAGTCAATACCCAAACCGTAAACTGGTACATTGTTAGGTAAATCTCGAATATTTAATTTTGGTACGTATACTGAATTACTAACCGAAGCGTTAATAGCTGATCCACCTAAAGCTACAGTACAATTACCTGTAACTTTTGAATTCACAGATACCGCAAATGAGTGACTACCAGTTACAGTATTACTACATCCACCAAGAACCCCAGAATAATCACCAGTGACCGTATTTCCAAATCCACCACCAATGACTGAGTATAAGTTTGTTGTTGTATTTTTACACCCACCACCAATTGTGTTAGCTCTAGCATTAACAGTATTTGATAAACCACCACCAATAAATGATGAAGCTCCGGTTGATCCAGCTGTATTACCACACCCACCCACAATTGTTGAGTAGTTTGATAACACTGAGTTGCACTGACCGCCACCTACAAATGAAATACACCCATTTACGTATGATTTAAAACCACCACCAATAACTGAGTAGCAGTTTACTGAAGCGTTTAAAGTGTTACAACTACCACCACCAATAAAGTTACCAAATGTTTGACATTGATTAGTTGTAAATTTTGTTATTGTATTCATACATCCACCACCAATTGTTGATTCATTGGAACAAGATGTATTAAATGACCCACCACCGATTGTTGCTGACAAACCATAAGCGGTATTCCTTCTACCACCACCAATTACACCATGAAATGATCCAGGTCCTAATATTAGGTTTTCTCGACCACCAAGTATTGATGAATCAGTATTCCCGTCTAAAATTTTATTACCAAGACCACCAACAATAGTTGACTCAGGTGATAAGGTAGTATTACAAGCACCACCACCAACAACGGAACAAAACGTTCCCGTACCAGCTACCGTGTTTCTCCAACCACCACCAATTGTATTTAAATTGGCTGAAGTACCAAATATTTTATTACAAGCTCCACCACCAACGATCGAACAGTTACTATTAGCGGTATTAGAAAAACCACCCGATACGGTAGCGTGATTGAAATCAGCTCGGTTTGATTGACCACCTGAAACGGTACTGGAAGAACCTAAAGTACTATTACTATTAAGGTCTCTTAATGTTGATCCGGCTACACCAGCTTGTTGAATTATAATTGCCATTATTAATTTTTTTTTATCTTGTTTATTTACTTTTTTATAAATAGTTAATATCTTAAGAAAATTTTAGGTTTACTATTTTTTTTTAGGTCCCAGTTGTCGTTGTTGTTGTGTAGTTGTTTATGGTGTATGTTAAATCGTTTGGTTCACAATATTTGGTATCACAATTTGGACAATCGGGATCAAACATGTCAAACCTATCCTTTAGTATTTTAAAGTTATGTTTAACTTCGGACGAAGTTAATGGTTCTACATACATTCTAAATTGTGTTATCCCCCCTTCAAAGTAGCCACCAAAATTTTGTTCTAATAAAATGTTAGTTTTTAATTTTGAAAATGTTGTCCCACTTAGTATATTATTGGGGAAACATTCCGGATCTTGAATGTAGTTTGATGTTAACCCGGTACACGATGAAAACGTTAAATTTTCATGTAACCCCTGAGTACCACCACCCCAAGAAATATTAAACGGTACACCCACTTGTTTTTCTTTATCTGTGTGTAACGCTCTAGGAATAACCTCCTCAAAATCCTCAATAGTGAAAAATCTTTTACCATTAACATAGATCTTCAATCTACCCATCCTATATTTTACCTCATCTAACCATTTCTTATTAAGATTAACCAATTCCACAGTTTGTGGGACCTTTAACCCGTTAGTAACCGGAGGTGAAATTAATTTAACAGTATCATTAGCTAAAGAGTCTAAATATTTTATCTCACTAATATCACCTAGACCACCAAAATACTTTAAATCACAAAAATCCAAATACGTATACCTACTCCAAACCACATCAATCTGTAACCATTTCTCAATATCTAAAAATTTAATATTACGTTTCTCACAATAGTCGTACACACCATTTGGTGAACAATAATTAACAACAGTATAACCTGTCGTAAACGTTGGATTACTATCAGTAACCCCAGTTGTTTCACAGGTCCCGGTGAATTTTAAAACTCTAACACAAATTTTAGGATTTTTTGGGTTCCCGGAAAATCTAACCGACATAGCGTTAGATAATGAATCCCAAAGTGGGTCTTTTTCACAGGTATCCTCTATTGATTTAATACCATCAGGACTTGAACAATCGGTACAATCGGTACATGTAACACAAGTGGTACAACTCGGAGTACAAACCGGAGTTGGGTACTCACAACTAGGTGTCGGACTAGGTGTTGGTGTTGGGGTCGGTGTTGGATGTTTTGTAACAAAACAAGTGTGAGTTCTACATTCCCACCCACACGTGTCACACGGATCCTCACCACAACTACACCCACATGTTAATATTTTTTTTGAGTCCCCACCACATAAATCACATCCATAATTAATGTGTGGGTCGTGTTTACCATCTTTAGATCTGGGTGGGTAAACAAAGATACATCGACTATTTGTTATATTTTCTAAAACATAATCGGGTGTATAACCAGATTGGTTTGTTGTCATAGTAGTCACAATTTCTTCTTCATAAGAACAACAAGCACATGTTTGTAAACAATCCGCTAGTGGGGTGGTTACTCTAGTGTATCCAGTTAAACATTTTGGTGAACCATCAGCGTAGTGATAAAATTTATTTTCAGATCTTGTTCCGAAATAAAAAAACGTATTTTTATTATTAGGATATAGAATATTTAAGGTTGTTTCACCGGATAGTATTGGGTATTCATCACAAAGTCTAGGTTTTAGTAACATTTCAATTGACCAACCCTTATTCATCCTTTCAGGTAAAATGTCATAATCATACCCAAACAATTTATAAAATCCCTGATAAAAACCACCATACAGTTCGTGATAATACCCATATAACGGATCCACTTTACTTACAATTTCATATAATGTATTATCCGGTCTACCTGAAAAAATGTCGTACTGTTTAGTGTGACCGGTAACCTGAAACATTTTCATCCTCCGATCGTAATATAATCTATCGAATTTAAATGTATCAACATATAAACCGTTCGTATAGTTTAAACTAATACCAGTCATAACATCAACCAAACCATTGTCAATACCAGTTAACCCAATATCACATAAGGTTGATGACGAATAATTACAAAAATTACTATTATCTGGATTATAATAATTTTGTGAAACAAATACATTATTATAGTTATAGTTTTTCCATGTTAAATCCGGTTGTGTTGTGGTCAGTAAATTATTAGTATCAAAATAAATTGGCAACTTATTTCCATAAGTTTCAGATATCAAATACGGTGAAAATATCACCTCTTGATCGTAATCACGTTCATCAGACGTTAACGACATATCCATACTGTCAGATATAAGATTTAACTTATATTTCTGATAAACATATTGATTAATATTCTGTTGAGCCATACTTTTTAATAATAAATACAATAAATGAAAGTATTTATATTTAAAAACTAAATTCAATTACGTTTAACTAATGAGTGACGATAAAAAAAATAAATCAATATCACAAAAATCCATAACAGGGTATTTTAAAAAATACCTTGATGGAGCTAAAAATGAAATGTCTGAAACTAGGATACTTGGTAAAATATTATCAAAATCAATTCTTGATTATAAAAAGGACGGAAAATTTAATTTAACAGACGAGGAAAAACAATTTATAAAAGATCAATCAACAGATATTATAAAAATTTTACCACTAATTGTTTTTCAAATTTTACCAGGATCATCCATAGCTACACCATTCATTATTGAGTTAAGTAAAAAACTTGGAATAAAACTAAACAGTAAAGTCCCAAAAAATTATAAAAAAGAAGAAGATCCAAAAAAATCTGACGGTGAGATTGATGAGGTTATCGGACCTGACGGGACATTTAATAGCTCCAGTTATCCAATTTTAAATCAACTATTACACCCTAGAAAAACCATGGACCAAACGGTTAGAATGGCTAGAACAAATCAATGGCCATATATGAGAAAATATTATGGTGAATCCGAAAAAGATGAATCTGAAGATTTAATTGATGAAGATGACAAATCAAAATCATTTGGTAATGAGGAAACTGAAGACGCGTCAACATTTGACCAAGCTAATAAGATATTAAAAAAAATGGGTGTTGAGGATCCGATAGAACGATATCATCGTCTAAATGTTTTAGGATTTGATAGAGAACTTGACAAAGAATTAAAACACGAGAAAAAAAGAGGTCAGTGTAAAGGTTGTTTCACTAAAAGAAAATTAACGGAACTCGAAAAAAATAAAATGGTAAAAATGATCGACGAGATTATTCTAAATAAAAAAAATAAATCGGACGATGTTGTGAATAAAGATAACGACAACACAATATCTAGAATATTAAAAAGAAATATAGATTCCATTAAAAAAATAGCTGAAAAAGAAGGTATAAGTGTCAATAAACTAATCCAATACTTTAAAAAAAGTGAATAAAGATTTATACGGAAAAGTCATTGAATTACCAAAAGAGGTGACTGAATACTTACAGAAGTGTTACGATATGTTTCCAGACTCGAACTCATCAACCGAAGGACATATGAGAAACAAAGAACTTAGAGACACCGGATCTGTAACATATCAACAACTCGGTAGAATTAAAAATTGGTTTGACAATTATACCGGTGACGGTAAGGACGCTCCCTTTATATTAAATGGAGCTGACTATATGAGGTCTTGGGTTAATAAAACTTTAGGTGACATGAGAAACGATGACAGTCAATATAAAGAAATTAGAAGAGACTTTGTACCTGACGACGTTAACCAACAATTAGTTGACGATCTTGGGTGGTTAGGTGACATGGTTAGACCATCTAAGGATCATAGTAATTTAACTGATGAATTAAAAATAACCGAATCTCTAAAGAGAATAAACGAAATAATGAAAAAAATAATTTAACATGCCGACTACAGAACATTTAGATTTTAGTCAACCAAATAATGAGTTGTCACAAATCGCAGAACAACAAAGACAAAGATTAATCCCTAAAAATGATTATAAGCCCGTAAATCCTTATTCATCAACAAATCCTGACGCTATTAGTGATGGTGACGAATATGGTAAAGGAACCGGATCTTTCCTAGACACAACAAATGGTGGATCTTCAGTTGACAACATTGAAAGAATTAATGAAATAAAAATTAATGAATACCAAAAAGACAAGCCGTACACAACACCATCAGCGTAATGAAACTTTACAATACATTAAATGATCTTATTCTTGAAGTAGCTTCTATTGATTCAGTCGTAAAAGCTATTAGAGAACGTAAAAGGGTTATCATCTATTATGAGGGTGATGAACCTGGTGGTCGTGGTCTTAGGATAATTGAACCCGTTTGTTTTGGGTATAGTAAATCGGATAATCCTGTTTTACGTGCTTGGGACATTGAAGGTTCCTCACATAGAGCTTATCTAGGTGAAAAACCGTTACCGAGTTGGAGGATGTTTCGACTGGACAAAATTATAACACTAAAACCAACCACCGAGACGTTTAATGAACCGAGACCGGACTATAACCCACTCGGTGATAAAAGTATGATCAGAGTGATAATAAACGCTAAGTTCGACAATGTACAACCGGTAGAACCTGTAGAACCCATACAACCGGTAGAACCTGAAGGACCAGAACAAATTTAATATAATATGAATTCAGAACAAGAATTATTACAAAAATTAATGATCTCCAAAAAAATAATGGAGAAACACAATACAATTAACCGAGGTAGTGTTAGTGAAAGTAGGTTATCAACACCACAAGTTGAAAATTTCCAACCAGTAACTGGATCGTATAATATTCCGGAAGAAATGATAATGGAAAGTAAACCAGTAACACGTAATTACGAAATACCAACTAACGATAGGATATTAAATTCAAATTTACCTGACGAAATAAAACAATTAATGATCGAACATCCAATTCAACAGCCAACCATGGGGGTACAGAGTAACTCTGTTTTATCTGAAGAATTGGTTGAGAGAGCTTCAAGATTAATGAATACGAAAGCTAATGGTGAACTGATGTCGGAAATAACAAAACCATCTCAGAACACATCAACCGACCTAAAGTCAGTGATTCGTGAGGTCATCGAGGACGTACTAAGGGAGAACGGTATACTTACCGAATCAGAAACAAAAAGTAACGAAGCGTTTAAATTTAGAGTTGGTAAACACATTTTTGAAGGTAGACTAACTAAAATAAAAAAAATACAGCAGTAATTAATAAAATAACCGTATATTTGTAACCTCAATCATCTCGATTGGGGTTTTTTATTTTTATAAAGGTTGATATTTTTTGTTTTTTTTGGTATACTTTTACAAGAATAAAAAATATTATGGAAAAAATTAAAGTATTAGTATTACCATCAGATCAGTCTGGTGTTGGTAAATTTAGAAGTGTTGACCCACATGTTAAACTACAAAATATGTACCCTAACGATTTTCACGTTGACATAGACTACAACCCAAGAATTGATGATATTAGTTACTGGAAAAATTATAGTATTGTTCATTTTCATCGAAATATTGGACAGGATTATGATAATTGTGTAACAATAATTGAAAAATTAAAATCAATGGGGATTGTTGTTGTGGCTGATATTGATGATTATTGGTTACCTACACCAGAACACCCAATACACCAGTTAATACTACAAAATAAAATACACGAAAAAATAAGAAACAATTTAAAGGTTTCCTCATATGTGATTACAACCACAGAAATTTTCGCTGACGAAATCAGAAAAATAAACAAAAACGTTGTCGTTTTCCCAAATGCTGTAGACCCAAAAGACCCACAATTTACAGAAACAACACAACCATCAGATAAAATTAGAGTTGGATGGTTAGGTGGGTCATCACATTTACACGATTTAAAGTTACTTGATGGGATGGTATCTAAATTAAGTACCGTACAGGATAAATTACAATTTTTCGTGTGTGGTTTTGATACCAGAGGACAGGTGACTGAAATTAACAAACAAACCGGTCAAAAAACCCAAAGACCAATAAGGCCAGAAGAAACTGTTTGGGTTAAATATGAGGAAATATTTACCGATAATTATAAAATCATTACACCAAAATATCGTGATTATTTAAATACATTTACCGAGAACGATTATCCTGGAGTCGAGAAAGAAAATTATGTTAGAGTTTGGACTAGACCGGTAAACACATACGCTAGAAATTATTCTAAATTTGATATATCATTGGCACCAATAAAAAATCACGTATTTAATCGTATGAAATCACAATTAAAAGTTATTGAGGCCGGATTCTATAAAAAAGCTTTAATAGCTTCAAATGTTGGTCCATACACGATCGATTTAAAACACGCTTTAAAAAATGGTGAGTTTACTGATGGTAACGCTTTATTAGTCGATGAACATCGAAATCACGGAGATTGGTCCAAGTACATTAAAAAACTAGTGAATAACCCAAACATGATAACTGATTTGGGTGAAAGACTATACGAAACCGTTAAAGATCGATATGATTTAAATAATGTTACGAAAGAAAGAGCTGAATTTTACAAATCCTTAATTAAATAAAAATGATAACAATTCCAATTACAAAAATTTTATTCCTAGACATCGAAACTGTTGGAATAACTAAAGATTATGATTCGTGTCTTGACATGAATCCAAGACTAGCTGGTCAATTTGATAAGTATTTTGATTGGTTTTTAAAAAGATTCCCGGAAGACGCTATTGCCGGTAAAAACTTAGACGAACGTAAAAATATTGTATTCTCGACTAGAACAGCTTTGGTGCCAGAGTTCGCTAAAATAGTCTGTGTATCAATGGCTTTTGTCACAGAAAAAGGTGAAATTAAACAACAGACATTTTCAAATGATGACGAAAAACAACTTTTACTTGACGTTCAAAAATTATTAGATAGATGTGGTAAATTAGACTTCTATCTTTGTGGTCACAACCTCAAGAATTTTGATATACCGATGATGGCTAAAAGAATGATAATTAATGGTTTAAATCCACCATCAATACTACCTTCTTTTGACACAAAACCATGGGAGGTTAAAGCACTTGATACTCGTGAAATTTGGCAGTACGGAGCTTATACCGCTATTGGATCACTAGACTTAATGTGTACCTCACTAGATATACCAACACCAAAAGGTGGTGAAGTTACTGGTGATAAGGTACATGAATGTTATTGGGATAAGGGTATGTTGAAAGAGATATCGGAATATTGTGAAAGAGATGTTGTTGTACTTGTGGATACAATAAAAAAATTAAAATCATTACAGTAAAATGGAAAATAATAACTTAGATGATCTAAAAAAAGAAATTGATGATTTACAAAGATTATTTAACGACGAGATTGAGAACCTTGTTGTTAACGATGTAATTGAACGTCACGGATTCGACATCAAAGAACTAGAAGATGAGATGTTGAAATCAAATAATAAATTAACGGTTAATTATAGTGTATCAAATCAAAACTCGGTATATCCAAAATACGCTTATCCAACAGATTCAGGATTTGACCTACATTCAACTGATGAAATCGACATCGACCCATTTGACAGAACACTAATTCCAACCGGAATACACTTTGACATTCCAGAAGGTTATGAAATCCAAATTAGATCAAAAAGTGGTTTAGCTTTAAAACAAGGTTTAATGGTATTAAATTCTCCAGGAACCGTAGATCAAGGATATACCGGTGAAATAAAAGTAATTGTATTTAACACCACAAAAGAAAAAATAAAAATACAAAAAGGTCAAAAAATAGCTCAAGGGGTGTTATCCCCCGTAGTTTGTGGTAAATGGATTAAACTAAATATGGTTAATAATATAGAAGATAAAGATAGATCTGATAAAGGTTTTGGTAGTACTGGAATATGATAACGATTATTTATTCGACCCACAAGGATTCGGAATACAACTCTAAATTTAAACAACACTTACTTGATACAGTTGGGCTAATTGATGTTCAAATATTGGAATATGAAAACAATAATCAATATTCACTGTCTGAAATCTATAATTCAGGAATTACAATATCAGTTTATGACATTGTAGTTTGTTGTCACAATGACATAAAACTCGAAAGGAATTGGGGTAAAAAATTATTGAATGATTTTTCTAATAACCCTGAATTTGGTATCATTGGGAAAGCTGGATCTTGTTATTTCCCAGAATCGGGTGTTTATTGGGAGAGGATGTCACAAACAATGGTTGGTCAGGTATATCACCATCCGGAGGGAGGTAAAAAATTTTTAAGTAAGTATTCACCAAAATTACCATTCATAATCCCAGTAGTGACAATTGATGGTTTATTTATGTCTTTTGATAAAACAAAAATAAAACATAATTTTGATGAGACGATAGGTAAATTTCATTTTTATGACCATTTATTTTGTATCCCAAACTTTATGGACGGTGTTAAGATTGGAGTTACTTCCTCATTTGAGATAACCCACCAATCTGTGGGTCAACCAAACCAAGAGTTTTTTGAGTCTAAGTCAAAGTTTTTAACTAAATGGGGTGATGTACTCCCATTAGATTTAAAACCGGAAATCATTTACACTCCGGAAATAAATTTTAAAAAAAATAAAAAACAAAAAAAAGTAGCTGTTATAATACCAACAAAAGGTAAAGTCGACTTATTAACAAGTTGTATTGTTTCATTATATGAAAATTGTGACAAAGAATTGTTTGATGTTTTTATCGCTGACACCGGATCTAATGATCTTGAGAAATCATTAATTATAGAAAACGTATTACCCATTGGTAATATAAAACTAATAGAATATGATTATTATAATTTCGCTAAAATAAATAATGACGTTGTAGTAAATCATATTAATGATGATTATGAATTTTTGTTATTCTGTAACAACGACATTAAGGTATTAAATGATGTAATTGGTGGCATGTTAAATGTTTATAATACCAAACTTTTAACTGGTACGGTTGGGTCCAGATTACATTTTGAGGACAACACGATACAACACGACGGCGTGTTTGTTGGGTTATTAAGAACAAATAATTCAATACAGGTAGGACACCACAATTTAAAAAATTATTATAATTACCGTACTGGTATTGTTGAAAATTTTGGAAATACCGGTGGATTACTTATGATTAGAAAAGAACTATTTATTAAATCTGGTATGTTTAACCAAGAATATATTTCTTGTTTCGAGGATGTTGAGCTAAATATTAAAACTCTATCCATGGGTTTAAAGAATTACACTTGTTCAGATTGTGTAGCTTACCATTATGAGTCCCAAACCAGAAACGATGATCCGGAAAATTTGGAAAAATTAAAATACGATTATTTAAATAATCTACTTCCGGTGATTAAAGAAAATATGAATAAAATAAAAGATAAATTTATTTTAATATGAAAAAATACCCAATATATGAGATTGTGGATATTAACAGACTAAACCCGTTAGAATTAGTATTTAAACACCACCTGTCAAATTTAGAATCAATGATTAACGGTGTGGTAAATAAACCAATAATCGCCGATATTAATAGTGGGACAATTTTGGATGGTAGTCATAGATATGTATTTTTTTATAAAAATGGGTATCTGAATATCCCGGTATTGTGGGTAGACTACCTTGACGAGAGAATAAGTACTGGTATTGGATTGACAAAGTATGATATTTTAAATAGATGTGAACTATTAAAACCAAGGACAACACGACATAAGTTTTTTTTTACTAAGGATGACATACCTACTGATCTGTCCACATTAAAAATTGGTGAAAAAAGGGATTGTAGTCATTTGGTTTATGATAGTACAATAAATGAGGAGATTGATCATAATAAAAAATATTTAAATGAGATTGACGAAACCAGGTCATATATACAAAAACAAATAAATATGATGAAACCTGAAGCTTATTTTGTTGGTAAATTTAACCCTCCACACTTTGGTCACGCAACAACTATTTTAAAATTAAAAAAGGATTATAATTTAACTGTAGTTGTAACCAACGATGTACCACCAAATTCAAAGTACACACAAGATGAGATTGTTTCCGAAATAGAAAATATTGGTGTAAGGGTTGTAAAATTTAGTGGTAAATTAACCGAACAAAAATCAGACCCTTTTGGTAAATTATTGTTATCTGGAAATGAAGAAGTACTCGAATGGTGTAAAATAAATAATGTTAAATGTAAATTTATACCGAGAAGTGGTATATTAGAATCTAAAAAAATGAGATAATATGGGAAAAGACACAGCTAGAAAATTTTGGGTGAACCAAGAACAATACCCAAACTATGGAACAATAAAAGATAGACGTTTACACGAGTTAAATTACTTAATACCTAAGATTAAAGATAAAGGTAGTTTATTAGATTTAGGTTGTGGTGACGGAGCTTTAATTAAATGTTTAAAAGAATTAACAAACATTGAAACATTTTACGCTTTTGATATCGCTGAAAAAATGATGGTGAACATACCAGCTATCACGGGTTATTACGATTGTTACAATCCGGTGGATTTACCAAAAACAGACGTTACTGTATTTTCCGGTGTTATTCCGTTTTTATTTGATGAAGATATAATTCACGATAATCTAAGTAGAATTCAGTCCGACTTAATTTATATAAAGTCACCATGTTCAATGGAGACACAAGACATACTTGTCGATACCTTTTCGGAACAACTAAACTCAAATTATAGTTCAATTTACAGAACAATACCTACAATGTTTAGGATTATCGAAAAACATTTTAAAATAATTGAAGTTAATAAAATATATCCGGAAGAGATTGAAAGTGATTTTGGAACTAAACAAATTTCATTTATTTGTAAAAAATGAAAGATTTAATTGTTAAGACACATTCTTGGTTTAGTGAAAAAAAATTATCGTCAATAAAAAATGTTAACGATACTTTAAGTAAGGCTAAATCACAGTTAAATTGTTCCTGGTGGATTTCAGCTGGTACAGCTATTGGTTTGTATCGAGACGGTGACTTTATACCAAGTGATACCGATATCGATATTGGTGTTAGGTCCAAGATAGGTCAATCACACGTTGTATTAGATGGTTTTAAACTTATTCGAACCATGGAATGGAGAAGAAGACCAATACAAACAGCTTATATTGATACAAATGGTTGTATTTTTGACATATATTACTACTATGATGATATTTTAGAAGATAAATTAGTTACAGTGTCGGAATACGGTTATGTACATCAAAAAAAAGGTTTCATTGTTAAACCTAATTTTGGTGTGAAAGAATTACCAACTAAATATGGTATGTTACCATTTTTAGATCCTATCGAGGAGTATTTGGTTGATAGGTTTGGTGATGATTGGAAAACACCAAAATCAAGTAAGGGTAAATATATTCACTTAGATTTATAATAAAAACTTGATATAATGGAAAAATAAGTTATTATTCATTATATGACAAGTAGGAAAAAAAATACACAAACAGCAAACGATGAGGTTAAACCTTTCTCAAGAAAGGAATTCATCAATTCAGTTATAAAAAAAAGACAAAAAAATAAATTTTTGTCACCAAACCAGGGAGAATATTACAACATATTAAAGGATAACCAAATAACGGTTTGTTCTGGACCAGCTGGTGTTGGTAAGAGTTACATCTCAATGAAAGCAGCTGTTGACCTACTTATGGATCCAGATAATTCATATGAAAAGATTATCATCGTTAGACCAGCTGTGGAAGCTGAAGAAAAACTTGGATCGTTACCAGGTAATTTAGAGGAAAAACTAGACCCATATATTTTCCCATCGTATTATCTATTAAACAAAATAATAGGTAAAGAAGCTAGAGAAAAATTAAAGGAAGCTGAAATAATTGAGGTCTTTGCTTTAGCTTACATGAGAGGTATGAATATCGATAATTCTATTCTAATATTTGAGGAAGCTCAAAATTCAACACCAAACCAAATGAAACTACTATTGACAAGAATTGGTTTTAATAGTAAGTTTTTTATATCTGGTGATTTAGAACAAACGGATCGATATAAAGATAAGAAACAGTCTGGTCTTTATGACGCACTACAAAGATTTAAAAATGTTTCAGATATTGGGGTTTACGATTTTAGGGACGCTAAAAATGTTAGAAACCCATTAATTGGTAAAATTTTAGAAAAATACGATGACGAAAATAGGAATTGAAATTAATGGGGTACTTAGAGATACTATAGGTAAGTTTAAAAATTTATATGAGAGATACCTAATCGAAACACCCCAATTTAATGAACAAACTTACGATATGAATTTGGATTTAATTTCCGGTGATACTACTGAAATTATTGAGAATGTCAGTCATTTAGAATCTACTGAGTTTAAATATGAAATACTGAGTGATGTGACCTCACTCGATTTAGAAAAGCACTTTAAATTTAGGGATAAAGATGAATTATATTCGTTTATGTATGAGGAGTATACCATGGAACTTTTTGGTCACTCCCCATCAACGGAAATGAATACATTCAATGTCCTAAATGATTTTTACTACGATAATAGAGATGAATATGAAATATCCATAGTTTCTGATGAAATTGGTAAGTCAAAACCAGCTTCGTTATTTTTTCTTTCTAAGTTTGGGTGTTTGGTTGAACAAGTATTTTTTTATAGTGAGATCACAAAACCAAAAATGTGGAATCAAGTTGACATTTTAATAACATCAAACCCAGACTTAATTTTAAATAAACCAAAGGATAAAACGGTAATAAAATTTGTTACCGATTATAATAAACACGTATATTCCGAATATGAAATACATACATTATCGGAACTTAACGAAGTAATAAAAAATATAAAAAATGATGTTTTCAATATTCAATGAAAATTACTACATCGATCTAGATAAAATGGAAAAATACGTCCAGTTTATTGGTGATTCCGGTGAAACACAAATCCATCTTGTGAAATACGAAGCTGTTAAATCGATGGTTGAGACCATTTTAACTGAAGGTGGTGAAATTGATGAAAATTTAGGTATGAAAACCACTGAGTTATCAATACCTTTTAAAATAGCTTTTAATACATTATTAGTTAAAAAAATAATAAATAAAATATAAAATATGAATACGGAACAAATTACAAAGTTGGAAAGGTCCATTCAAAACATGAAGGACAAATCGTCTAGGATTTATTTCTTAGTACAAGACACAAGAGGTAACGCTAAAGCTTCAGTATCTTACATTTATGACATGGCTTTAACTCTAAAGAGATCAGGATACAATTCGATCATTTTACATGAAAAAAATGATTATGTCGGTGTTTCTGGTTGGTTAGGTGAGGAATATATGAATGAATTGGTACATAAATCTATTGATGGTCAAAACCTGGAAGTGTCACCTGAAGATTTAATAATCATCCCGGAAATTTATGGGTTCATAATGGATCAAATAACAAAATTACCATGTGGGAAAATTGTCATTAGCCAATCATATGATTATATATTTGAAACCTTACAACCTGGTCAAACGTGGTCACAATTAGGGTTTTTAAAATGTATAACAACTTCAGAAAAACAAAAGGACTATATTGAGTCAGTAATGAGGAATGTTTCGGTTGATGTTATCGAACCGGTAATTTCTGATGAATTCACAAAATCAGAATTCCCACCAAAAACAATCGTAGCAATTCACACTAGAGAACATAGAGACACGATTAATTTAGTAAAAACATTTTATACTAAGTATCCACAATATCGATGGATAACATTTAGAGATCTACGTGGTTTAACTGTTTCGGATTTCTCCAACGGTGTTAAAGAAGCTTTCGTGTCCGTTTGGATTGACCCAACTAGTAGTTTTGGTACATTCCCATTGGAATCAATGAAGTGTGGTGTACCGGTAATAGGTTTAGTACCAAACATGGTGCCCGAATGGATGAATGAAGATAATGGTATTTGGATAAATAACCAAAATATGGTAGTTGATGTAATATCTGATTTTATACAAAATTGGTTGGAAGATAATATTAATCCGGAATTATATACATCTATGGAATCATCAGTGTCAAAATTTGTAAATAAATCAGATTTCGATAATAATGTGGTATCAACATTTGATAAAATGATCTCAACTAGAATTGAGTCATTTTCTGAACAATTAAATAAATTAGAAACAATAGAATAATATGGAAAATAGAAAAACAATATCAGTTGTATTACCTCTAAAATCATCACAATCACCATTTTTTGAGGATTTATATAATAGGTCGATACAATCCGTTAAAAATCAAAAAGAATATGTGGACGAATTAATAATTGTTTATTGTAATGAAACAAGTTTAACTAACCACATTAAAAGTCACGATTATGGTGATTTAAATGTTATATTTGAGGAGTGGACTGGCGAACCTAATTTTTGTTCCCAAGTTAACCACGGGTTTGAGATGTCCAAATCTGAATGGGTTTCATTTATTGAATTTGACGATGAATACTCAAATATATGGTTTAAAAACTTTAACACCTATTCCAATATCTACAAAGATATTAACGCGTTTTTACCAATTGTTGTTGACGTTAATGATAAAGGTGTTTTTGTTGGATTTACAAATGAAGCTACATTTGCGGCTAATTTCTCACAAGAGATGGGTTATTTAACTAATGACACCCTTCAAAACTATCAGAATTTTCAGATATCAGGAATGATGATTAAACGAGATACATTTTTAGAGATTGGTAAATTTAAAACAAACATAAAATTAACTTTTGGTTATGAGTTTTTACTTAGACTAACCACCAACACCCCAAGAATTATGTCAATACCAAAAATTGGTTATAAACATATGAATTTTAGAGAAGGTTCATTATTTTGGAATTACAAAAATGGTAGTGAGGTGATGTCTGATGATGAGGTTAAATTCTGGATAGACTCAGCTAAAAAAGAATACCATTACACAACCCAACGTGATATAAAATATGAACCCCAAGAAGTTTAATGACCAATGAATTAAATATTTTAGATGACAAGAATGAACAGAAAAAGAAGGGTAGAAAACCAAAAGTAAAAAATTACTTCGCTGAGAGAGAGGAAAACGCGGTTAGGGAATACCTAACCGCCAATACTTTTGAAGAGAAAAATAAAATTTATAACGAGTTTCTAAAGGACCCCTTAGATAAAATGATATCGTCAATCATTAGACGATATAAATTGTACCGAAAAGATATGAATTTTGATGAAATTCATATGGATACACATTCGTTTTTAATGACCAAAATTGACAAATTTAAACCCTCAAAGGAGAAAAAAGCGTATTCATATTTTGGTACAATATGTAAGAACTATCTTATGGGACAAATAATGAAGGACCAAAAAGATACCAATAGGAAAATATCATATGAGGATATATCAACAGATGTTCAGAACATGCCGGACATGATTTATTACTTGGATAATGATAATTTAACCACTGAAGAAATTATAAAAAAATTCCTATCAAAACTTAAGGATACAATGTCCGAAAAAAACATATCGGAACAGGAGGTTAGATTAGGTAATGCTTTGTTTGATATATTCCAAAACTACCCATCAACATTTAACGATAATAATGATAATAATAAGTTTAATAAGAATATTGTATTATTTGAACTTCGTGAAATGACTAACCTATCAACAAAAGAAATTAGAAATTCATTAAAAAGATATAAAAAATTATATTATGAAATTTTAAATGAATTACTAAAATAACAAAAAAGATATTTATAGTTATGCCAAGACCACCAAAAAAAGAGATAAATCTAACCAAAGACTCAATGTTAGCTTTAATGCAGGAAATCTACAACGAAATTGTGGAACAAAGAAACACAGCGATAAGAATCCAAAATAAAATGTTAACAATGATGAAAGAACCGGAAGATATGACACTAATTGGTCCTGTAATCGAAAAACAACAAAAGATCATAAATGACTGTGTTGAGAAAAAATTATCACTATCTAAGTTGCAATCCCAAATGTGGCAAAAGTCACAGGATAAACAGGAAGAATTCACATTGTCTGATCTTGAATTAGATGATGAGGTTCTAAAATCTTTAATAGAAAAGGATACGTCAGATAAATCCTACAAAATGAACAAATAATGGCTTTAGATGATATTAATGACAATAAAAAAATTAAATCTAAATCATCGATACTTAAAAAGTATAAACAATTTAAGGAGGGTGAAAAAGAATTAAAAAAGAACTCCGGTGATACTTTTGAACAAAAAAAGTCGGATATCACCACTCAATTGTCTGAGGCTAAAAAACTAAAAAGTAAGTACCAAAAAGAACTTAAAAGTCAGTTCGATGAAATGTTGGACTTAATTTTTATCACAAATAATAATGGTGGTCAAACTAAAAGTTATTTAAAAAGAACCTTTATAACAGCTTTAAATGAATTAAAACCTAAAGTTTTTGAATTACTAACTGAAACATCAATACAAGCTATAGGTTGTTCTGAGGATCAGTTATATCAAAATCAAACCGTTTATGTTAAGGTTTCAAACATCGATTTTAATAAATTATTACAAGAACCATATGACACCCTGATAGGGTCGATAAGTTATGAGTCAAAAGATATATCCTATGGTAGTACACCATTTTCCATGAATAAAGAATTGTATGAAAGGATACAACAAATAAATCAACCGTTTTCAACAACAAGTGGATCGTCATATAAAGGTACGTCCGGTCAAGATTTATTCGACATAACATATGTTGAATCTTACCCGGACCCAGTTAGTGGTAACATAATCGTTGGTAACTTCTACAAAATTGAATTAAAAAATAGATCCACGATAAATAAAGTGTCCGAATTTTTAAATGACTACTACTCAACAATAGAATTAATTGATTTAAAGAACTTCTTTTCAAATGTGATGAACCAGTTGTCCGGTGCCATTTCAATAAAAAAGGGAACCGGAAAAATAGATTTAGGTGAATTTGAAAAATTTTTACTTTTAATAAAAAGATTACTCGGACTTTGTTATGACCCAAATACTGAGATTGACGTATCTGGATCAGCTAAAGTGTCAAGTAGTGACAACATTGATGAATCTTTCTGGGAATTTACAGATATTGATTTGAGAATTATAGACCAAAAAATATCCGACATAAAATTAGGTGTGGTTGAGTTTGACGATTGTTTTAATGTAAAATTACCAGTAGATTCGGACAGTATTATCGAAGCTATTAATAACCTTAATTTTATTGAGGATGAAAACAACTCAATTGTAATTGACGAAGCTTCTAATCTACCGGAAGTACTAACTAGTAATCCAGGTTGGGTACCGTTGGAAATAGACGTTGATACCGAATTTCTGAAAGAGTTTCCAAAAGCTATGGTAACGACATTATTATCACCAAAAGTATTATTACCAATAATGACCATGATAAAAGCTTTAGGTCAATCATTTGATGATCAAATCTCATCATTTACGGAGTTTGCGAAAAACTTTAAAAAGTTTTTTACCGAACTAGTAACAAAAATTGGGTCACTGTTCATTAAAATATTATTTGACATAATTAAAAAAGACTTAAAAAGTTTAATAAAATCAATAACCACTGACATTTTAAAAGAAAAAACTAATAAAAAGTTAACAATAATATTATCTTTAAGTGAACTACTAGTTTCGATAGCTAATTTAATACGAACAACAGATTATCGAGAGTGTAAAAACGTCATACAAGAATTGTTAAATCTATTGGATTTATCATCAAAAGTTTTCAGATCATTTGGTAACACAATACCATTACCGTTACTGTTAGCTTCAAAGTTATTAAGTGGGTTCTCACCAACTAGAGCTTTTGTAAATGTTGTTGACGAACTGGATAAATTAGGGATACCAACCGGTCCAATGCCAGATGGATCACCAAATAAATTTGTAGCTTCAATAAAAGCGATTATTGACGGTATCGATAAAGAGGAAAGTGAAAACGGACAAGTCCAAATAGCGTTAAGTCCATTGAGCGTCAATCCAATAAACCAAACGGACCCATTAATACTATATGGTAAAAAAATATAATTATGAACATTGAAACTAACGAATACCTGGTACAATCAAATCAAGTTTTGGAAATTATTAGGGACCATAAAAACAAATCAAATAAAGATTTAGTTTTAGCTCTTGAGTTTATCAAAAAAGAATTTGATTTAACTAAAGAAAATTTATTAAAACTAACAAGTCATATTGATAAATTGGAGTTAACTTATAATATTTTATTAAAGGAATACGAGGAAAGAAATGCGACAAAAAAATAAATTCATATATGAAGGTAGAGTATTAAATAACGTGGATCCGTTAATGTTAGGTAGACTACGTGTGTATCCAACAACACCAGATCCCGAAACTGATATTTACCCCCCAGATTGGGATGAGTCAAAAGAGTGGTCACTAGATGACCCACTAATTTTCTTACCACTAATCCCATATTATTTAAACCAAGTACCACTAGTTGGTGAATACGTACATGTTGTTTATTATAACACCGAGGAAAGACTAGATAGAAATAAATTTTACATTCAAGGACCGATATCTAGACCATGGTTCAATAGTCTAGAAAGTTTCCCAAATTCAAAATCAATGTTAGCTGATGGTCAAATACTAAAACAAGCTAAACAAATTAGAAATAAAACAAACGGTGATATTGATGTCGATCTACGTGGTATATACCCCCTTCCCGGTGACAACGGTTTCCTTGGTCGTGGGTCAAGTGACATCATACTAAAAACTAGTCAATCGTCAAATGATGTATTGATAAGAGCTGGTAAAACTAGACCATCTGGGAATCCAGTTGTTCCAGTTAGATTAAATGATAGTCGGTCATTCGTACAGGTTTCTGAATTCGGTATACAACAAACTTTAGGACCGGTAACTGAAAAGGAGGAATTAACATATACCCCCAGACAGGTTAAGAATTTAATAGAATGGGAAATATCAAATTTAAACACCGTACCATCACCTAGTGGAATCACATTTGATGGATCAATTAAATTGTATAGTTTAAAACCGGTAGAAAGTACATTAAGTAGTGTAATCAATGTAAACACACCTTTAGATGAATACATTGGGAATACTTTGTTTGAACTAAATTTTACAAATAAAACGGTACTTGAGACAACTTTACTAATTAACTCATTTATTCGTGGATTTAATAACGGGAAAATTAATATTCCGGGATATGTGTCATACCCATCTGAACCCGGGGTAACAATTAGTGATCAATTCCCATTTGTGTTTAGACCCGTAAAATCTAATCTTGACACATTAAGTACGAATAATACGATAGAATATAACAATCTAATTGAAATTTATAATAAAATAAAATTATCCCCATCAGATACTCAAAATGGGTACGCTCTCGTGTGGTTAAAGAATGTTATAAACCCACAACCTGAACTAAAAAAGACCATAGTACAAAATAAAACATTTGTTCCGGATCCGGTAACATACACCACAAATGGGGGGGATTTTATTTATTTATTATCACACAAACAATCAATACCGTCTAAAGAAAAATTTTCATTAAAAGATACATTGTATGGTATACCTAGAGAAAAATTTGACGAGATTATTTATAAGACGGATCCAATGGTTAGGGGTGATGAATTAATGTCATTTTTAACACTTTTAACTAAGTTTGTTTTCTCACATGTCCATAACATAAATGAAGCTCCAATACCGGTTGGTACTGACGGAACACTTAAGTCAGATATCCTTAAAAAATTATTAGAAGCTGATTCAACCATTTTAAATCAAAATATTCGAATTAATTGATATTTATTGTAAAAATGTAAATGTCAATTAACAATTCATATTTTAGTCGAAATAATACCCTAATATCTAATAGTTTTGTAAACACAGGTAGGAATCCTGTTATGGAATTATACTATGGTGATGGGAATATATCCCTACCAACCGGGTTTTCTAGATTTATATTTGACATTGATCTAAGTTTATTAAGAGAAAAAATTGAAAATGGGATGATATCAACTGACTGTCAATCTGGTATTACCCACACTTTAAGAATGACAAATACATCTTTTTTTGATAAAGATTATTTAAATACGTCAACATCACAAGGTAGGTTGAGATCAACATCCTTTGATTTAATATTATTTAGAATACCATACGTTAATCTAGATCCACAACAACCACAGATATGGGATGAGGGTGTTGGGTATGATTACTTTGATGTTATTACTGAAATACAAAACGATAAAAATTATTCTGATAGACCTAGTAACTGGTACCAAACAACAACTATTGGTATCTGGGAACAACCTGGAATTTATAACAACCAGAACGGTGGATTATTCCCATACTCCGGTTTAACCATTGTGGACACCCAACACTTTGAGTTTGGTGATGAAAACATTGAGTTTGATATGACTCAGGAAATTAACAACCTATTGAATGGTGGTATTCCTAATAACACTGGTTGGGGAATTGCGTATCTACCACAGGTTGAAAACTTAAGTGGAACGACAGGAACATATTCCGTTGGGTTTTTTACAAGACACACTCAGACATTTTATGAACCATTTTTGGAGACAAATTATAATGACTTAATAGAAGACGATAGGAATTCATTTTCACTTGGAAAAATTAATAAATTATATTTGTACATATATGAAGATGGGGATTTTCAGAATTTAGATTTTAATCCAAAAGTAACCATTTCTGATAGTGGGGGTAATCCGATTCCAGGTTTGGTTGATCTACAATCATGTAGACGAACAAAGGGTGTTTATGAAATAACATTACCACCATTAATTGGTTATAAAACACCGTGTATATTTAATGACGTTTGGTCAAATATTACATTAAACGGATTCTCTTTACCAGATATACATAATGAATTTGTTATATACCCAATCCAAAAGTCATTACAAATGGGAACAACATCTATTGAACCAAAAGTTTATGGTTTTGATTATTATGGAATTAAACAAGATGAAAAAATATTAAATACAGACGTTAGAAAAGTCGGTGTAATAATAAAACAAGCTTACACAACAAACAAACAATTACCCAAAGTTGATGGGTATTACAGGATTTATGTTAGGGAAGGTCAAACAGAAGTACAAGTACAGGATTGGACCAAACTAAATAGAACACCAAATGAGTATTATTTTATATTTGACACTAGAGATAAAATACCAAATGAATATTACGTTGATTTAAAAGTGATTTCAAGTGGTGAGGTTAATACATATAAAAAACAAATAAAATTCCAAATCGTAAATAAAAAATAATTAAACGTAATATTTATAAGATATGGCTTACTATTTAACACGTAATTGTGACGGATCTAGAAGTCCGGTAATTGACTCGGGATCGTTTTCGATACTACCCGGTACTTATTTCATATATTTTACCGGAAGAACAACACCAGGTTGTTATGAAATTGGTGATCTAACTTTAGATCCACCAACAGAAGGTGTTACTAGTTTAATATCATATACTGATTGTATTGAGTGTGACCGTTTACAACCAAGAAATTCAGGAAATGAGTACTTCGAATGTGTAATATGTTGTGATTGTGGATCAACTGGATCAACTGTAACACAGGTGTCTCCACCACACCCTGTGTGGACTGATGGGTACGGAACACCCGTTACACAATTAAATATGGTAACATTGGGTGGAATGTTTGGATTAAATAATTAATGATATGAAAATTGAAAGAATAATTAAGAGAATATTAAAAGAAGAACATATGTCATCTAGGTATATGTTCTTCTCAAACCTTGAACAAATGAGACGACAGTGTGACCTATTATTGGATTTGGATCAAGAAATGGTGGAATCTATATTAGAAAATGGACACGATTGGGCTCAAGATCATATATCTGAAGCTAAAAATAATATGGACCAGGTTTTTGATTTTATTATGAACGAATCCAAAAAAGACACGATGGATATGTCAATGAATATTGACGATAAAGACATGATGTTTGAGGGTAGAAAAAAATCCGGTACTAAACTATGTTCTAGAGGTAAGTCAGCAGCTAAGTCTAAATTTGACGTTTACCCAAGTGCTTACGCTAACGGATACGCCGTTCAAGTATGTAAAGGAACCAAACCAGGACTTGATGGTAAAAAACGTTGTTCACCCCCTTATTGTTAGAAAAAAAATTAAAAAATTTGTTTAATTACTTTTTTCGTGTATATTTGTTGAACAAATTAATATTATGAAAAAGAAAGTATTTAGATTTTTTAGACGATTAAAGTTGAGATTTTATATTTGGTTTAAAAAAGGTCGAACCATACCCACATATGAAGAGGAGACAGCTACATATGAAAAAACATGTTTTATGATTTGTCTAAAAGTTATAAAACATTCTAGTACAAAATTCATGATTGCCCCCATGTCCAATAAACGATATATGGAGAATAAAGAACTCGATATATTTGTTACGATGGACTACAATAGAGTTGATTTAACAAATCATGTTTATCATTACAGTGTTAAGTTATCTAATCGTGACTGGGAAAGAATAATACAAATATTTGACATGGAAACCGAAAAAAGAAGATTATCTTATGAGGACACTGTCAATTCACAGATTAAAAATTCATTACACAACGTTTTAGAAAGAATTTCTAATCTCGGTAATAATTCTACCAACTAGATCGTCAATAGATTCCTTACGTGTCTTATATGAAGTCATAACTGGTTTTTGACCCTTACCGGTTTGTGTATCTTTTTTCTCAGCTTTTCTTTTTTGTTGACAAGCAGCTTTTTTTTGTGAATCTGACATTTTACCAGCAACACCAGAAGCTCTACACTTTGGATAAGCTCCCTTATCGGTGTCAGGTCTACCACATGGTGGATGTTTACCATCAACTTTTCGACATATATTAACCCATGGACCTTTTGGTTGTTTGGATCCTTTAGGTTTTTTCTTGGTGCCAAACCAAACTCCCAGGTCTTCGTTAATTGTATGTACTGGGTATGTATCAATATTGTGTGATTTTGTGTGTGGATCTTTTTCCCACACCCCCACAATTCGATTTATATTATTTTTAAGTGTTTTCTCTTTGTGTTTTTTTGTTGTGTGGTGACCAACCTCATCAGTATATGGACCCAAAACATGTCTTTTCCATTTACGTAAACCAAGTTCAACAGGTCCATTATATCCCCCAGCTGAAATAGCTGTATCCGCTTCGTTTATTTTACCTGGGAATGGATTTATTATGTTACCATCTTCATCACTTGATGTTGATTCTGGGTGGTTTTTCATAAAATTTGAAATCTTTTTAGCTTTTTTTTCTAATGATTTTATTTTATTTTTTGGTGTATCCATTTTACCATCATAACTATCATACTCTAGTTCTGGACTATCATACTTAGAAACAGGAACTGTAAATGGATCTAGATTTTTTTTTTCAAACAAACGAATACCAACCTGTAACGGACCAACGTATGAACCACGACTTCCATTTGTTGAGGTTACCTCTTGTATTATTTCCTTTATTTTTTTATTATTTATCATTATAATATAAATATCTTTATGGAAGAAAAAGAGGAAATATATGGTAATTTGTTTGGGTCCATAAATATTCTAAGTGAGGAACACCTAGAACTTATGTTATCCACTATGGATAGGGAAAAATCAATTTACTTCCTAGTTGAGTCTGTTAAATCCGCTCACAACCGAGGAGCTTTCACTATCGGTGAGACCGAAATAATCTCAAAAGCGATAAGAACGTTATCTACCACCTAATTATTTTTTTTGTGGTAAAATCGTCATATACCTCAAATACAATCCCCTTATATGTGAAATCAATCTCCTGACCTAAAGTATTGACATACTTTATAACCTTTTTACTTGGTTGTGTATATGTGATTGATATTGGCCCATACTCCTTAAATTTACCATCAAAATCATATTGTATTAATTTATAATATACCGTACCATTGTTTAAATAGTCATCAATATGTGTGTAATCAATTTTTTCTGTTGAGTTTCCACTTGATTGTATGGTAACAACTTCAGACCAATTAACACCATTAGGACTCCTTTGTACTGAAAAATAATCCGAATTATGTTCTGTAGCTGTTGACCACTTAAGTAAATTATGACGTTGGTACCCAGTACCCTCAAAATAAATTAATTCAACAGGTAAAGGACCTCCGGTTTTAATCAACTCAAAATTATCCATCCACCATTCTTCACCAGCAGCGTTAGCTCTAGAGAATATATCAATAGCTATTTGTGATGTACCTGGTGGTATGTTTAATTGTATTACGGAATATCCATCACCAGTTGTTGTTCTATCACCACCAGCTGATGGACCAATCGTGGTTAGAGTACCGTTAGCTGTTTTTATGTAAACACCGGACGTATTGTAATTCCAATAAGCGTTACTATTACCAGTGATACGAAGTTCATTTGTATATGTTAACCCACCATCAGTTGATAATTGTACTGTAATATAATCCGCGACATCGACACCTCTAGTTGTAGCTGTTGATGTAAATCTATATGAACCCAATCTAAATTTAAATTGGTAATCGTATCCAGGATCTACGACTAAATTTGGAAATGAGTACCAATCAGACTCGTAAACTGAAGACCCACCACCAGTTCCGTATAATACCGCACTCGTGGTTGGTGATACCGAAGCGTTCGTGTAATAGTTGGTTGTGGATATGGGTGTCCACCATATTCCAGACCAATCAACATCAAATGTTTCCACATAATCAAATTTATATGGTGTTTGTGACCTTAAATTAAATAAAGACAAAAACAATAGTGTTATTAATATATATTTCATACATATAAATATATGTAAAAACATATTAATGTGTATAAAATAAAAAAGGTCAGATTTCTCTGACCTTTTTCTTATACTAAAGATATATTGATTATCTCAATTCTCTTAAATCAAATGTACGAACTCCATCAACAGTGATACGTGCGTAGAATCGGTTGTTAACCATTTTCTTAGCGTATCTTGTCATGATACCTTTGATAGGTGTGAAGTTGAATGGGTTATACATTGTAGGTGTTAATTGTAGAGGTACGTACGGAGCGTAGATGTATCCAGTGTCTAATAAAGAAGTACCTTTATGACCCAACAAGATTTGGTTTGGTGGGAAGTAAGGATCTCTATACACTTGGTAACGACCAGCTAAAGTACCAACTCTTTCGATACCCATGTTGTATTGATCTTGCTCAGGTGAAGCGTTAGATACGTGGAAGTATTCTAAATCATCAAAGATAGCTGAAACCTCAGAAGAAACAACGATCCAGTTAGCACCACCACGAAGAGTTGACTTGTGGATTTGAGCTGACAATTGGTTGATCGCTGTAATCAATGTTTGATTCCAGTCTTTTTGAGTGTAAGAAGTTACTTGTTGTACTCTTCTCCATCCGTTGTAATCCCAACGTAGGTTCCAAGCCGCACCTTTACGTAAGTCACGTAAGATTTCACGGTCAATTTCCGCAGCTACTTGTTCAGACAATAAAGCTGTTAATTCAGCTTCAGCGTCGATATTGTGGAATGCCGCAACGTCTTGAGCTAATTCTGGTGACCATTGTGCTCTTAGTTTTCTTTCAGATACAGAAACTGTAACAGATTCTAAATCGAAAGAAACCTCACCGATTTGATCTTCAAACTCTAGATTTTTGTAACGTCTCCAAACAGCTGAAATCGCTTCAATGTTAACATCATCAGCACTAGTAGAACCCGTATAACCATCTAATGATGAATCACCACATGTAGCACAAGCTGGACATGATAAATCAACTTCTAAATAGATACAACCATTTTGACTACAGATGTTGTTGTAAGCTCCACCATTACCATTACCTGGATACTCAGTATACGACGTTGTTGATGTTGGTTGAACAATTCCCTTACCGTAAATTTGGGTTACAACTCTAAATAATAATGATTTTGGTGTTGTACCATCAGTTTGGTAAAGTGGTGAACATGGTGATTCCGCGTCTAAGAAATCTTCTGTAGCGTAAAGTCTTAAATCTGAAAGGAAAGTTTCAGAATCAACCTCATTACCATCAGGTCCGATTAATTTACCAACACCTGGTACGTCAGTCCATCCACAAAGTTTAACAATAACTTTACGTAAATTAGTTTGACCTGTTAATTGTCCAGCGTTAGCCGCAACTAAACCACCATTTTCCCATACTTGCATTTCTGTAGTTTGAGTAACAGCAGTCCAAGAACCTTTAGAATAGTCAAATAATCCTGGAGGATCTAATTCACCCTCAGAACCTTCATAAAATAAATCATAAAGATTTTTCTTGTAAGGGAAATTATTAACACCTTCAGTCCCATATCCTGGATAACCTTGTCCTGGATCATTTTTACCTGAATTAACAGCTTGAGGTGACCCAACTGGTGAATAATGTTCACCCCACCCTTCCCAATTGTTAGCTGCACTTGGAGTAGCTCCGGTAGCGTAACCTTGGATACGAGGAATGAAATAGAATAATTTACCGATAGGTAAATTCATAGCTTGTACTGATACGATATCATTAGCTAATAATTTAGAGAATACTCTTCTCACGATAGGGAAAACAACAGTTTCGAAAGCTCCATTTGAACCTTCAGAAGTTGCTTCGTTAATTAGGAAAGACGCTTGGTTCTCATATAACTGAGCTACGTTTTCTTTTAAGTGTCCTTTAAGACCCTCTAGGAACCCTAATCTGTCCCATTTGTTTATTGTGTCTTCTTTGATAACTTTAAGGTGTTTTAACCCGATGTTACCCACAAGACCTGATTCTAATAATGCTCCCATTTTTTAGGTTTTTATTTTTAGGTTTATTTATTTTATTTTTGTCATTAAGTCCTTCATTCTTAAAAACTGAGGATTCTCGTAAGTTTTAGATTCAATTAGATTTACAGCTGAACCATTTGTTGGTGCTTTAGATACTGTTCTCTCGATTGATTCTGTGATGTTACCAGCTTCAGATTTTCCTTCAGAAAGTTCTCCTTTAATTGACTGATAAAGATTCTTAGATTCTTTTAAAGTATCAACATTGTCAAATCTTTTAAGAATATTAAGTTTCTCTTGTTTAGTTGTTGAGTGTTCAGTGAATAATCGTGTAGCGTAAGCTAAATTAGAATTAAACACAGCCACTTCATTTAATTTGTTTCTAAAAAGATCCAAAGCTTTTCTATACTCCTCATTTTTATTTCTTAAAACATGAAGTTCCTCGGTACTCTCTTTTCTTAGGTGTCTTGGAGCTGCTTTTGGTTTATCTAAGCCCATTCTACCAAATCTTTTTCCATTACCAAGAGTTCTTGAAGCTTCCTTTGTCTCTTTTTTCTTAGATAGTGGTTTTAATTTACCATCAGAATTAACCTCCTCTTTGTACTCAAATTTAGCTTTACCAGTAAATTTGTGTTTAGGACCTTCTTTCATGTCTTCATCAAACCCGTTATCTAAGTTAGGTCTTTTATTGTATTTAAACTTTGAAGGTGATCCCATACCAACACCTTTAGCTTTAAATGATTTAGATTCAAAGACAACCTCGTCGTCATCAAAATCAACTTCATCAAAATCATCATCAGAATCGACATCTAGTTCAATTTCATAAATGGTGTCATCTGGGTCATAAGCTCCAGACATTTCATCATCCATTTCATAAACCATCTGATCTGTCTCATCCAAATCATCATATCCCATTGGGTCTTCTTCATACAAATCTTGTCCCATGTAATCATATTCGTCAAGTTCTAGATCGTCTAGATCCATATCGAATTTTTTTGATTTAGGATGTTTGTTAAATTTAGAACCACGGTCGTGATCTCTGTGTTTTTTAGGTTTTACCGGAATCTCAAAATCGTCATCAAAGTCGATTTCGTCATATTCAAAATCTTTCATGGACTCGTTTAATTTAATTAAATACTCATTATCATCATCTTGTAGATGAATCATCTCATTGTCTTTTTTAACAATAATACCATCTTCATCACTCATAGCTTTAAACACCTTAAGAACCTCTTCCGGTGTTGCGTCAGTCATGTCAATAGTTTCATCATCCATCATGTCATCATCATCCATCATGTCATCATCATCCATCATGTCATCATCATCCATCATGTCATCATCAGGTAGATCTTGAGTGTCGTCCATAGGCTCTACAGCCCCTTCTACTTCGTCTTCATCACCAATCGCTGGTTCACTTTGTTCCATTAACGATTCTTTTACTAAAGATTTGATTTCTTCTTTCATGGTTGATTGAAGTATTCCTTGTGCATTCTCTTTAATAACATTCTCCAGATTATTAATCTGGAATAGGGTATCCTCTACTAAAGAATTTTTTTTCATTTATTATTTTGTTTCCATATAAATAGTATTGAAATTAAAAAAATTCAAATAATTCGGATTTTAAGTGAAAAAAAATGGGGACACTAACGTATCCCCATTTATAAAAATATAAAATTATTTTTATATTATTCTATAACCTCATCAATCTTACTTTCAGTTATTGACGTAATCCTCCAGTCCATAGTGTAATTTTCATACACCTTTGTTACCTTAGCTTCAACATCAGTCGGACTATACCCCAAAACTAATTTTTCTTCTTTCACTTTTCTAACCTTACCAGTCTCACTGTCCAATAAATCTGACGTGATCTTGGTTACAAAATACATTTGTCCTTGTTCCATAATTTATAATTTATTAATTTAGGACAAAAATATAACTTATTTTTTTATTTGTCAAGAAACTTAGATAATTTATCCATTAAATTTTTTGTTTGATCAACAGATGATGATTTCATTCCTGTAGCTCTCTCTAAATCCACCTTTCTTTCTTCGTCCAGATTTTCCTCATATTTAAAACGATCATCTTTGTTTAAAAATAAGTAAGCTCCCGGTGTTGACGGAGATGAAACTAAGTCAAAACAAATTAACTCAAAGTCATCCTGTACCTCGTTTCTCTCCCCCACTTTTTTTAATGACCCAACTCCTCTAGACGATATGCCCAGTGTAACCCCTTGTCTGAGATAGTTAGCCGCTATATCACCTTTTGTTGAACATATTCCTCTCTCATGAAATCCGGGACTAGTTAACAATCTTAGTTTACCGAGTAATACCGGACCATCCCACCATATATCTGTGATAATGTGTGACGCACGATCTAAATCAATTAGAGATGATTCTGGGTGATTTAATTCGGATAGTGAAATACCCTTATCAATCATTTTCCGATAGTTATCCGCTTCCCTCATTAATATATTCTTAGGGTATACACGTCCATTTCTATTGGGTGTGTCATACTTTTGGAGTACTGCGTAGAACTCAAATGGTTTTGAGTAATCCATAAAATTTTTGGACTCCATAATATAATGGTTATTTTCCGATTTCGGATTAATGTAACCAGCGTCATACTCAATTAGAATACCCCTACCGATTTCATTTGGTGATAATATTTTCATTTTAAAGTTTTATAATAAATATTAAACCTTTTCTGTTTTTACCATAACTTCTTTATAATTTCCATTTTTAGTTAAGTAAAAATCAAAATGGGTATTATTATTTAAAACTTCAGAATATATTTGTTTTACTAAACTTTTTAATGATTTTTTTATTTGATTAGATTTAAAATCCATACTTTCCACAAGGTATAGATTTATTTCTAAATTCATGAATGATTTTTTATTTGGTTGTATACCACTAGACCTCAAATCCAGATCTACTATATAATTTTTATTAAATAATGAAGTGTCTAAATTATTGTATATTGAATGTTTTACTGATCTACTCATGTTCATGATAACTCTGGACCAGTTGTCAGACTCGTATTTTGGTTCTACCCAGGTCTGTAAATTTAGATATAAAGATTTTAAATTTTTTGAATCTACGGTTCCGTATAACACTTTTGAGTTTTTAAAACCATCTATTTTTGATGTTTTCCCCTTTTTCATTTCTTTTTTTCATCGTATATTTGTTTATTTTTTATTAAGTTTACGAAAAATTTATATATATATCAATATAATAAACATCTAAATAAAATTATGTTAATAGTTAAAGTCAGAAAGAACGAAATCGAAAAAGCCCTTAAAGAACTTAAGAGTAAGGTAATTAAAACAAAACAAAATAGTTTTCTAAACGATAGGAAAGAGTATAAAAAAAAATCTGTCATTAAAAGACAGATTTTAAATAAAGCTATATATCGAGAAAAGTTTAAAAACCAAAATTAAAGTTCCTCGTTAAGTCTTTTTAATTTAACATAAGAAATTCTATTAAATTCCTCACCTTCAATTTTTAATATTGTTTCATTAATTGTTTTAATTACTTCACTATCGGATTCATTTGACTTTAGGTTTGTTAACCTGTTGATTGAGTTTTCTTTAATAAAATCAAACTCTATCTTTAACTTACTTTCATCTTCGGTAATTATTTTTTTAACTTCTTTTTTCTCAGACTCGGATAGTGTGTCTAAATAATCGTTTACCGTTTTGTTAGCTATTTCCATTAAATTTGATAATGGTACACTAGTTTTTGACTCACTAATTGTTTGGTTATCCATCAAATTTGTTAAAATATTTTTTTTACTTTTAACTTTCTCTTCTAATTTTGTAATATCACCTGTGAATAGGTTATCAATGTCGGTATACCTATTTTCAGATTTTAAGTGACCAATCCACATATTTACCTCATCTAATTCGGATTTGGTTATGTTTTTATTTATTGATTTAAATTCTAAAATACTTTCAGAAATAAAGTCGTTACCCACAGACTCACTCAAACCCTTTTTAGATGATAATTCATCATACATTAAGTATATTTTACTTAAATTTGTATTATTCAGTATTAATTGTTCAAATACAAATAAATCCTTTTTCATTGTATTATTAACGTATGAACTAACTAATTTGTCTTCTATTTTTGTTTTTAATATACCAAACTCCATGATTCTTTTTTAGTATAAATATTACCCATTTAACAATTTATCTAACTCATCTGAAATTTCACCCAAAGAATTATTTTCATTACCGTTAAAGTATGTCTCAAAATCCTGATTAGAGTCCTCAAACAATAGACCTAGTTTTCTCGGGGTGACCTCATCAGCTAAAGGTTCTTCAGGACCTGGAAGTGGTGGAGGTGGTGGAGGAGATCCCCCACCAGGTGGAGGTGGTGCTGATGGTCCACCAGGTGTAGGACTTGATGGTTGTGTACTACCCGTCACCGTTTTATATAATCTATCAACGTTATCAAATATACCAGTTCTGGTGATTACCGTAGCGGTATTATCTAATTCAGCTGAAATAGCTCTCTCCATTCTTATTTGGTTAATATCAAGTTTAATATCTTCATCTGACATACCAAGAATATGTTTCTTAGCCCATGTTGCTGACGTGGGTTGTATTGATTTTGGTATCTCACCCACACAATCCTTATACAATAACATCTTTTCTTTCCAAACCTCAACCATTAATAAGTCAGCTTGTTTAGAAGGGTTAGTCAACCCTAATGTGAAGTTTTGTAACTCATCCTCAAACCCCATTAAAAATAGGTGAATTATAGCTATTTTATTTAATTCAGATAAAATACTTTTTTGTATTTTATTTATTGTTCTAGCAAATCTAATATCCAATAATGATAAATTCTTACCATCACCAACAACCTCCTCAAAACCCAAATAAGCTTTTGGTATACGTAACGCGGTAACTAATTTCTTTTGGATGTATTCAATATCTGCGATTTCCGATAAATTTGTTCCCCCAGGTAAAGTCTCAATTGGCATTGTTGCCGCTGGGTCTCTTACCGGTATAAAGTAATCCTGATCAACCGCCATTTGATTGAACCTTAAATCAACATTACCTGTTTTTGAATCAACAACTTGATCACGTTTAAATTTATTTGCCACACGTTGTACGTAAGCTTCAACATCTTTATCGTCCATGTTACCAACATACACCTTAAACACCCTACGTTCTGGAGCTCTTGATGTTCTATAAATTAACATAGCGTCCTCCGCTAAAACAAGCTGTTTCCAGATACGTCTAGCTTTCTCCAACATAGAAGTACCATAAGGTAGTTTCCTATCATCACCAAGTAGTCTAAAGTGAGCTATTTCCCAGGTATTAAATTCCATGTCTTTAGCTTTCCAATGAAATCTAACCCCCTTAGCTTTTGGATCCGGAGAAGCGTTTATCGTCATAGCTTCCATACCTCTCTCCAAACGTTCAATCTCAATATTCGGTAATTGGATACACCCAACAATACCCTTCTCTTGGTCTAATTTAAGGTATACAAAGTTATCCCCATATTTACACGTATTTCTAATCCACATTTGTAGGTTCGTGTTAATATCTAAGGTATTATTGAATAAATCAGCTAATATCCCCTTAATTCTTTTTGATTCGGAATAAATTTGTAGTATATGACCATCCTGATTCGCGGTTGTGGATTCTTCGGAATATATATCTAAAGCTGTTGATATTTCCGGTGTGTATTCCATCGATTCATAGTCATAAAAAGCCGCTATACGATTTGGTTCGTAATATACAGCTTGAGTATATAAATTGTTTTCAACCTTTTGCCATTGATTAGCTAAGTAAAAAGACTGTTGTAATTGTAATTTTTCCCTTTCGTAGGTCTCCTTATCTGTGGTTTTTAAAAGTTCTTTTTTATCAAACTTATATGACGGATAATCCATACCCAGTAGTGAGTTTGGTCCAAACGTTTTATTTAGTTTCTGCCATATTGTTAAATTTTTATTTTGTTCCATGGTTATAATTTAAACATTTTTTAATAAATATAAATAATTCCTAAACACACACACCAGTCTCAGTAATTATTAACCCCCCCTTACATATATAATTAAACCCAGATACGGAACAAATATTAACAGTTTCGAAAGGACTTACGGTATAAAATCCCCTACCACCATAACAATCAATGTAGTAAAGTTCACAAGGTATACCAGTCGGATTAACGATTTCATAGTCTACACACTCACCCAATCCACACCTTTCAGTACAAATACCGTTATCTATAATATCAATAATTGACCCATTACAACCTAATGTTAATGTAAAACTTTCTTGGTCTATTGTACATAAGTAATTATCCCCCACCCCAATAATTTTCTCACTATTCATACCGTCACAATCAATATATCTGGCGGTACACACATCTTCACGACCACTAAAGTCGTAAATGAAGTTGTAACACTTACACTGAGGTGTATTTGTTGGTGTTAGGGTATTACTTGGTATTGGTGTTTGTGTTGGTTGGGGGATGTCATCATAATTTTCTTTTGGTACCCCGGTTTTACCAATAAAATTATTATATTTTTTTATGCTGTAAACACCTTGACCAGGAACTATTAAACTAGATCCACCAAAATAATTACCAGAAACTCTACGTCTTACAAATCCCATATCAATAAATATTATCTACCACCAAATAACCAACCGTATTTAGCGTAGTCACTTTTTGAAGCTTCTGTAACTTGTCTACCGTATCTATCGTGTTTTATATTAACATTTGGGATGGTTGGGTTAAAGTAAACCTCTTTAGCTACCGAATCGTTATGTGCTACAGCCCAAGAATCTATCATTTTTTTTGTATGTTCCGTAACTCTCTCTAATTTTGAGAAGGACGATTCCCCCACGTATATTGGCATTGATATACCCATGATTAAATCGTCGTGTTGTCCCTTCTGGTGATCCGGACGACCATTCACATATATAAATGTATTCATTTCATTATACAAACGAACACTACGAATTTTAAATTTGTGTCTAACATACTCCTCAAAAGAAGCAATTATTTGAACTCGTTTATTATTAAAATTTATACCGGGTATTTTTTCACCAGCTTTTGGATTATATGACCAAATATTAGTACTATCAACGCCATCAATATACATATTTTTATACCCGAGTTCTTGCATTTTTCTAACAGTTGTTATT
>Ga0194115_10000828_pt1 | contig 42926 bp, 56 predicted proteins | sample TA2MahsurfametaG_3_FD_148656 | JGI IMG/M metagenome (GOLD analysis project Ga0194115, IMG submission 148656) | Freshwater microbial communities from Lake Tanganyika, Tanzania - TA2015002 Mahale S4 surface | ecosystem: Environmental > Aquatic > Freshwater > Lake | place: Tanzania: Lake... | reverse complement strand
GTTGGCTTGACTCTTGAGTCAACGATTGGAAGAGGAAAACGTCTATTTAAAGTGGGATCATCACCAAATTATTGGCTTTCTAACGAAGAGTTAGCGTTAGAACTTCAAAAATTTCCTAAAAAAATAGTTATTAACTTGGGAGGTAATGGTGTTCAGGGTGCAGAATCTTTGATTGAAATGATAAAACGCATCACGCCTAACTCTCCAATACTTTGGTTTGGAGGGCCGCCTGCTATAGTTAAAAAAACAAGCCCTTATGAAAAACTTAGAGATCTGCAAAGTGTTAGAAAATTTAACAGCGGAAGAAAAGCTAATAACAAAGTCATATTTGAATTAGTTAAAAAGTTTAATAACATCCAGTTCATTGATCCTTTTGACTTTTTTGATCCTTTATCAATTAATAACGGAACTGCTTATAGCTGCACAAAATGTGATGGCGTTCACATGCCTAAAGATGTCGCAGCAAAATACTACGTTAGTCACATTCCAAGCGACGGTGCAGATGCACTTGCTGATGTGCCATAGTTATTTGTAAAAAGATTAAAATCATACTAAAATCTCTCAAAGGAGAATGAATGAGAGTTTTTATCACAGGAGAGCGAGGTTTTATTGGAAGAAACCTCGTTAAGAAGCTATCTGAGTTTGGTTTTGATCATGTGAAGTCAGGTGACAACTACAAGACATACAACGGATTCGATCTCAAATACCATAAACCTGGCGAGATTTGCGTTCACAAGAACACAGTCGATGATTGGGCAGAGTTCTTTTATGAGACAAAAGTTGATGTCATCATTCACAATGCTGCTGTCGTAGGAACAGATGTTGTCGCCTTAAATCCATCTGAATCTACACTGACAAACGTCACCGGAACCTACAATATCGCTAGAGCCGCTAAACGCTTAGGCATACCTGTCTGCTATATGGGCACAACAGTCATCTACGATGTTGCAAAGTATCAGGAAGAAGAGATCGTAGAGACATCACAAAAGCGACCCACCACGCTCTACGGTTGCCACAAGCTTTGTGCTGAAGACATCATCAAGACGCAATCAGGTGGTAAGTGGATGATCGTTCGTCCGCTCTTTGCATACGGCGGCGAAGGTGACATGAACTCACTCATCGCAAAGACAGTCTTTGGTCATCTGAGAGACAAGAAAGACATTGACATGTTTTTAAATCAAGACAAGATTAAAGATTACATGCATGTCGATGATTACTGTGACGCTGTCTTGACAGCGATCAAGAAAGGCCTCTGGAATGATGACTGGAATGTCGCTGCAGAGACACCTCTCAGCACGGGCGAGATCATGTCACTCTTAGAAAAGATCTTACAAGAAGAACTCGGGATTAAAAAAGATGTGCTCGTTTGGCACCCGCAGACAGATTATCTTGGAAATCACAGGCTCTCTTCTAAGAAGTTCAGATTAACATCTGGTTGGCAGCCAAAGATCTCTTTAGAGGAGGGTATCAGAAGAACTGTGCAAGAGATCCGTGAGAGTGAGGATTACGATCCCTTGATCTATCTTAGAGAAGCTAAAGAAAAAGGAGTTGATTTGACAGATTTTTACTAAAATATAAATACTTATCAACACGCAATGTCTGGTTAAATATTTGCGGTTTTAAACAAATCATTAAAAATTTCCTCAGCACTCATAGTTCCTCTTTTGAAATCTACCTCCATGCTTTGTAATTCTTGAAGTGTTTTTTGAGAAAAAAGAGCTCTTAAAATTTCATCCCAGTCTCTGATACTCCCCATACTTGTGCTATTAAGACGACGAATTGCTTTTGCAAGCGTTGGCATCGCATGATAGGCGATCTGGTTAGCACGGTCAATGCTTATAATCTGATCACCGACGTTACTCATGAGAAGTAATTCGTCGTCAATTGGCTTTCGCAAAGTACTTTGGACGTCATCCATGGCGCGGCCTCTCATACCTTGTCTCACAGCACCGCGGGTGGCCCCATAGAGCGACTCGTCGCGGCCAAAGAAGAGGCCGCCTTCTGACAATGAAGTTTTTATTTCTTGTATAATAATCTTTCTAAGCTGTGACTTTGTAATTCTCATTTTGTCTCCTAGTGTGTCCGATACATACCAGTATATAATACGCGACCTTAAAAATTTCAGGCTTTTTAGCGGCAAAATATCTCTTCGATATCACCTCCTGACTCAGCACTTACATTCTACTTTATGTTGTCCACAATTTTCTCACCTTCGCGCTCGATCTGTGCTCCTGTGGAGGAAAATCGAGAAACATGTCCTAACGCTAGACATCAATCATATCTACATAAAATAAGTATTTGTCACTAAAATCTTTAGTGTGTAAAGCTTAAACCTCACCCTTTAAGATAAGGGTGAGGTTTTTACTTAGGAGTAAAATGTCTATTAGTAATAACACATCGACTTCTCTTTAAGTTTCTCAAATTGCAGAGTGCAAAATCAACTTAGTTGATGGTAAAATATACAAGCAGCTAAGAAGCAAATATAAACACTTAATCACCTGGGAAGGTAAATAAATGACACATAGGAGTTCCGAGAACCCTGTGTCCATGATTACTCCTCCGACTCGTTTCGTTGGATTACATGGGCACACAGGGTTCTCTTGAAAAATCTGTTTTTGACGGACTCGGTTATCCATCAGATCACATCGACTTTGTGCTCGAAAACGGCATGGACGCTTGGGGATTGACAGATCACGGAAACGGTAGTGGTTTGGCACACGCTCACAAGCACGCAGCACACATCAAGAAGAGCGGTCGAAAGTTTCGACAGATCTACGGCTGTGAGTTTTATTTTGTTCCCTCGCTTGATAAGTGGCGGCTTGATTATGAAAAAGCAAAAGTAGAACGAGCCGAGGCTAAGAAGAAATCTTCGGATGAAGAAGAAGAAGATGCAGGACACGTCATCGAGAACGAAGAGGAGACAAAAGCAGTTGATGACGGTAAGGACGAGTGGAAGCGTCGCTATCACCTTGTGGTCACTGCACAGGATCGTGAGGGGTTAGGCAACCTCTTCACGCTGATCAAGCGAGGCTACACCGAAGGGTATTATCGTTATCCTCGAATTGACTTTAACATGCTCAAGCAACACGGCCGCGGTCTCAATGTGTCAACGGCTTGCCTTGGCGGGATCTACTCAAACCGGATCATGCGCGGCAATGCGCTTAACAAGTCAGACGCTGAGATTCAAGCAGAGCTTATGCAACTCTCAGAGCGTTTTGTTGATGCTGTAGGCGAGGACAACTTCTATCTTGAGTTGCAGTTTAATCGACTCAAGCAGCAGCATCTGGTAAATCATCATCTGCTTCGCCACTCAACACACTCGGGCGTGAAGCTGATCTCAACTCCTGACTCACACTACTACAAGCCAGACAAGTGGGAGGCAAGAGAGCTCTACAAAAAGTTAGGCTGGATGGGCAATGATCCCTCTCCTCTGCCTGAGTTTGAGGATCTAAAGTGTGAGCTTTATCCTAAGAATGCTGAGCAGATGTGGAAAGAGTTCGTTGCGCACTATGACGACTACAAGGAGACATATCAGGGTTTCGAGCAGGTGGTGAAAGATTCGATCGAGCGAACTCACGATATTGCTTGGGAAAAATGCACTGACACTTGGATTGACACAGCTGTTAAACTTCCTGACTTTAACAAGCCAGATCAGACAGCATTCCAGCAACTCGCACAGAAGGTAAAGCAGGCGCTTGTCAAAGAAGGCCTCCACGAGAAAGAGGCTTATGTGGAGCGCGCTAAGATGGAGTTGAGTGACATCAAGCACTTAGGGTTCGAAAACTACTTCCTCGTCATGAATGAGGTATTTCATAAAGCTGCTGATCACACCTTGTTTGGTGCTGCTCGTGGAAGTGGCGGCGGATCTCTCGTGAACTACTTGCTTGGAATCACTCAGGTAGATCCTCTCAAGTATGATCTCCTTTGGGAGCGTTTCCTCGGAAGGCACCGTTGTGTAGATCCTTCTACTTATGTCATTGCTGAAAGCGGCAAGAAGATGATCAAAGAGCTTGAAGAAGGTGAAAAAGTTCTTACACACACAGGCGACTTTAGGAGAGTCATTGATAAAGAAGAAGCAGTCCATGACATGGCTGTCAAAGTTAAGTTTGGAGGTCAACAAATTATCTGTTCTCCAAATCATAGGTGGATAATTGTTCGCGATAGTGAGCAAATGGAAGTCATGGCTTGTCACCTTCAAAAAGGTGACAAATTAATTAAAAACACGTCAAGTAAGTAATATTTACTCCTAATAACACTAGGAGTAATAATGATAAAAATTATTGAATGTAAAAATTGTAAAAAGAAAACAGAGTTCTATTTCTTACAAAATGATCAATCGTCAGTTGCAAAGTGTAAAAAGAAGTATTGCTCTGATGAATGTAAGAAAGAATTTGTTAAAAACAATGGAACTTCAAATTCAATTTGTTTAATCTGTGATTTTTGTAGTAAAACTTACTTTAAACCAAAGTCAACTGGTAAAAATTCTAAATACTGTTCAAGAATATGTCAAAACAAAAGTCAGGCAAAATCTAATGAAAAGAAGAGAGAGCAGATTGTGTGTGAAGTCTGCTCACATTCTTTTGAAATAATAGAAGGAGCTAGTCGAAAATATTGCTCTCTTAAATGTGCTGCATCGATCAAAAAGAAAAATCTAAAAGATTTTACTTGCTTAGTATGCAAGAAAACAAAAAAAATAAAGATAAGCGATACAAGAAAATATTGCGGAAGAAACTGTCAGTATGAAGCACAGTCATTAGGACTTATTAAAATCCCTACTAATGGAAGGACTGGATATCGAACAGACTTACCTTCTAATCTTTATTTTAAGAGCAGTTTAGAAGCTGACTATGCACGTTATCTTAGATATCACAATATTGATTTTAGTTATGAAACTAAATGTTTTACTCTTCAAGACGAAGCGGGAAATACACGAAGATATACACCTGACTTTTACATAGCAGAAGAAGACTGCTACATTGAAACAAAAGCTAAGAGAAATGATGGAAAGTATGAGCGCAATATTGAATGTGTGCAAATACTTTCTAACTTAGGCTATAATATTAAAGTAGTCTACATGAAAGAATTTTATGAAAAATTAAAAAAGGATAGTGAATATGACAAAATACCAAATCTTGAGCGAAGAAACTACAAAGGAACAAAACAACTTATTCGAAATTGAAGAAATTGAATTTGTTCCTTATAGTAAAACAATGATCGATATTGAAGTTGAAGGCGATCATACGTTTTATGTCGCACAAGATTCTGAAAGTGATTTTGTTCTAACACATAACACGAGTTGGCCTGACATTGATTCTGACGCAGGTGATCGTGATGCGCTGATTGATGCAGCACGAGAACTTTACGGGTTTGAATCAGTCATTCCTGTTTCGAATTTTAATACTTTGAAACTTAAGTCACTCATCAAGGACATCGCCAAGTTTTACGGTATTGACTTTGCTGAAGTAAATAAGATGACCGGTCCTCTCCAAGACGAAGTCATGGCACAGGCACGGGATGAGAACACCGAGAAATCAGTTTTCGTTCTCACACATCAGGATTGCATGGAGTTCTCTCCCGGCTATCGCGAGTTCATGGAGAAGTATCCCAAGGTAAAAGATCACATCGAGACACTCTTCATGCAGAATCGATCGATTGGTCGTCACGCAGGTGGTGTCATTATCGGCCCAGCAGATGCGCTTGCTTCTTCGATGCCCATCATCGGTGTCCGAGGCGAGTTACAAACTCCTTGGACAGAGGGCATGAACTTCCGAAACTTGGAAGATAACGGCTTCATCAAGTTCGACTTCCTGGGCCTCACACTGCTCAAGGATGTTGAGAACTGCATCTCTCGTATCATTAAGCGCGAGACAGGAAAGACACCCACATTCCTTGAGGTTCGTGACTGGTTCGACAAGTATCTCAATTGCCGCCATGTCGATCAGAGCGATCCTAAGGTTTGGGAGCATGTCTATCATCAGCGTCGCAAGGTGGGCGTATTTCAGTTCACTGCTGAGGGTGCTCGACGCTTCTGTGAGGACGCTAAACCCACCTCAATCATTGAGCTTGCAGCTCTGACTGCAATCTATCGACCTGGGCCTCTTCGGGCGAACGTTCATAAGAAGTATGTCAATGATAAGCAGCGTGCCGACCAGATTGTCTATGCACATCCAATCATCAAAGAGATCTTGGGCCCAACTTTCGGCCACGTCACCTTCCAAGAGCAGTTCATGCTTCTCGCGCAGAAACTTGCAGGTTTCTCTCCGGGAGAGTCAGACAAGCTTCGCAAGACGCTGGTCAAGAAATCGCTTGACACAATCGGCAAGAAAGGTGACGAGCGCGAAGAAGCGCGGATGAAGTTCGTAAAAGGCGCTTGGGAACTTAACGGAGTACCCGAGGCTGTCTCCCAAGAACTTTGGGAGAGAATCGAGTTCTTCAGCGTGTATGGATTTAACCTCTCACACGCTGTTGCCTATGCGATCGGATCTTACTACTCAGCGTGGCTTCACACCTACTACGAGACAGACTGGCTCGCAACGATCTTGCAATCTGAGAACACGAATCCTAAGAACTTGGCCAAAGCAATCTCTGAGATCAAGGCCATGGGTTATAATGTCAGCACCCCGGATGTGAACGAGTCAGGTCTCGTCTGGAACTGGTCAGAGAGAAAGAAATCTTTCATTCCTCCGCTCACTTCAGTGAAAGGATTAGGTGACAACGCGGTCAAGGAGATCATGGAGAATCGGCCCTACACAAATCTGGAGCAGATGCTTTTTGATGCTGACGGCGAGTGGTATCACTCAAAGCTGAATAGGACAGGATTCGCTGCGCTCTGCAAAGTTGAAGCACTTGACGCGCTTGAGGAGATGTGGCAGGGAAAGATTCCAAATCACAGAGCGTTGCACGAGATCATCATCACCAACTATGACACCCTTCGCAAAGGCCAGTTCGGAATGACGATCAAGAAGGCGCAAAAGACAAATGCGCAACCTCTACTTCCGCAGTTGATCCAAGTCAACTCAGATCTTGAGGATTGGTCAAGAATCGAAAAACTCGAGTTGTACCAGGAGATGTGCTCAGCAATCCGAGACGATCTCGCTTTCCCACCCGAGATGATCCAGAAGATTAAGAATGCAGATGTGAAATCTGTCTTGCAGATGGAGCAGGGTGAGAAAGGTATCGCTTGGTTCTGCGCTGTAGAAGCGATCAAAAAGACGACCAAAAACAAGAAGGTGTTCTACACGGTTAAGATCATCGACGATGAAAACAACACGGGTAATCTCAGAATCTGGGGTGACCTCGGAGATCTAATGCAACCCTACACTATCTGGCTCGCAAATGTGAGTAATGATCCTGGGTGGGGCGCATCAACAAATGCTGCAAAAATCAGATCACTTGTAAAGTGAGGAGTCAGTATGAGCACAAAGATGACTATCGTCTCGAATGAGCAATATCATTTATACACGAATGTATTTGACGAAGACAACATTAAACTTCAAGTTCTAAATCCCACTTGCTTGACTTTTGACTCTTGGGAGCGAGGATCAATAGTCACCTTGACTATTCCTCGAGATGTTTTGATTAAGATCGCACAGGATTTCCTAGAAAAAGAAAGATCTTTTCTTGACTGACAAAGATTAGATAGAGTTGCCTGTGTGTAAAAAAACTTTTCCCATTCTAAAATAGAAATAAGAGGAATATCATGCGAATCGAAGAGAACCTTAAGTTAGATTTTAAAGACGTGCTTATTCGCCCGAAGCGATCAGAAGCTAAGAGTAGAAAAGATGTCACGCTCGACAGGAGCTTTACTTTTAGAAATGGCGCAACTTGGCGAGGCATTCCCATCATCGCTGCAAACATGGATGGAGTGGGAACCTTTGAGATGTCAAACGCGTTAATGAGAGATGGGCTCTTAACCTGCCTTGTCAAGTCATACGATCGCAGAGATTATCTGAAAGATGAGTTTGCCTGGTCAAGTGATAGCTCTATCGTCTCAACAGGTATATCAGAATCTGATCTGATCAAGACACAGAAGATTATTGACACCCTCGGCTCGGGAATCAAGTTTGTCTGCATTGATGTCGCGAACGGCTACTCAGAACACTTTGTTAAGTTTGTCAGATCGTTTAGAGAGAAGAATCCTCACCTGACGATCATCGCGGGTAATGTGGTCACTGCTGATATGACGCAAGAGCTAATCTTGGCCGGTGCAGACATCGTGAAGGTAGGGATCGGCCCTGGAAGCGTCTGCACAACTCGAATCAAGACGGGTGTGGGTTATCCACAACTCTCAGCCATTATTGAGTGCGCTGATGCTGCCCACGGCTTGGGAGGTCATATCATCGCTGACGGCGGCTGCACATGTCCAGGAGATGTTGCAAAAGCTTTCGCTGCCGGCGCTGACTTTGTCATGCTGGGCGGAATGCTCGCAGGACATGACGAGGGTGGAGGAGAGGTGATCAAACGCGTCTTCAAGACAAATGAGTATGATGTCGATTCGTCAGGCAATATCCTAAGTGCGCTCTATGATGAAAAGAAGTTTGTTCAATTTTACGGAATGAGCTCTGAGACGGCAATGACTAAGCACAGCGGCGGAGTCGCACCATACAGATCTTCAGAAGGGAGAACCGTTGAGATTCCCTACAAAGGCCCGGTCGCAGAAACTGTAAAAGACATTCTCGGTGGATTAAGATCTACTTGCACCTATGTCGGTGCATCTTCACTCAAGCAGCTAAGCAAATGCACGACTTTCGTTCGTGTGACACAACAGTTTAATGGAGTTTTCCTTAAATGAGAAAGACACCGATCAATCAGATCGTCTTAGAAGGCCCTGATCTCTCTGGCAAGACGACACTCTACAATCTCTTACACAAGAGATCTGGCTATGCTTGGAATATTCAAGATAGATCTTCTCTGTCGATGGTTGTCTATGCTCGACTTTACGGACGAGACGACTATTTTCATGTTGAATCTCTCAAATCTGAGCTCTCAAATCTTAACAATGTGATCGTTCTGCTCTTACCAAGCTGGGATGTCATCGCCCAGCGGTTTCAAACTCGTGGTGATGAACTTCAAAACTTCTCTTCCTTGAAGAGAGTTTATGATCTATTCACCGAAGCTGCTGCTGAGTTTGAGAGTTATCCTAACGTGATGACCATCAGGTCAGAGATTGACGATCAGATGGTTGATCACATCATTCAAGATCTAAGCACTCGATTCGAAGGCAAGAAGTATCATGAATACGCGACCACTTTTATGACAGCAGCGTCTTGCAGCGACAATCTTGAAAAGATCGGATTGCATCTGACGCATTATGACTCTGGCACTTTTGATGATGTCTCAGAAAAGATGCTCGAGTATGAGAAAGAAGCGATCTACTATCAGACAATTCGTGAAAAGTTGCTTTCAAAAATCTCTGATGAACTTATAGGCAAGAATGAGTATTCAAGAGAGGAGACGCACGAGTCACGTCGTTTTATTTACTCTGATCAATCCTGTTTGTCTCTGTGTCATTTCTCATTGAGAAATGAGTTTCTATACGGGGAGTTCTATCTAAGATCTTCTAATACAAAAGAGACGCTCCGGTATGATATGAACTTTCTCAAATCTCTGACCCGAGATGTCTTCTCAAAGCTATCAGAGTTTAGTGAGATAAAGATGTGTAAGTTGGTGCTTAAGATCGGATCAAGTCACATTTTTTTAAGCAAATAGAATAGATTTAGCATACTTAAAGATATGAAAATCAAGAAATCGACACTTGTTAGATTAATCAAAGAAGCATTTGAAGTTCCTGAGCCCTCATCTGGAACCGGTGAACTGCTAAGTTCAGAGCATCAGATGATGACGATGCTTGTCAGAAAGATCTATAAGAACCTTGATGACCCAGAGTCATTTTTTAGAAATATCAACTTGATCGAGGACGCTTTAAGTAGATCTTCGAATATCCAGGGCGATATTGCCAGAAAGTTCTTTACCCTTGAGGGAATCTTGGGCAATCTCCAACGAATCCACGAAGGGAACCAAACTATCATTGACTTAGATTCCTCAGGTCAAGAAGTAGAATACGATGAGTTTGGTATGCCAGTCGCTGCTGAAGATGATCTCGGATCTGATGTCATAACTCCGTTTGATGACGACGAGAGTGACATTCCGCTCTAACATTTAAACTAAACGCTAAAGTCAAAAGAGGATTGTAAAGTTCTCTTTTTTTTTGTATTATTACCCATAACTAAGGAGTGGTAATGAAAAGAGCTTTAGTCACAGGCGGATGTGGATTTATTGGATCCAATCTCACTAAGAAGTTAGTATCTGAAGGTTGGTTAGTTGATGTCGTAGATAACTTGACTGGTGGAAGATTAGAAAGTTTGGAAACCGTAAAGAAGCGTGTCCTTCCGAATAGCAGTTTCATCGACGCGTATTACACTTCTCTTCGAGGCAGAGACGGTCAGGCAAATACTTCGCCAGAACTGCAGTTAGACAGAAGTCAAGAGACAGTTCTCGTTATTCAAGATGACTTCTCATCAGAAGGAATGCTCAAACACATTCAGGAAAAACACTACGATGTGATCTTCCATCAGGCAGCAGTTCCCAGAGTTTCCTACTCAGTCGAGTATCCTGCTGACACAACTTACGAGAATGTCTTTAAGACAGTCAAACTCTTTGAGTCTTGCACGGGTAATGTGCAAAGAATTGTTTGGGCCTCGTCCTCGTCTGTGTATGGTGGTGCTGATCTTCTACCTACTCCAGAGAGCGAGCGCGGAAAGATCTTACCTAAGTCGCCTTATGCTTGGCAGAAGTTTGTTATCGAAGATTATGCTAAGATGGCGGCAGATCTTTACAATCTTGACATTGTCTGCTTGCGCTACTTTAATGTCTTTGGGCCCGGTCAACTAGGCGACTCACCTTATTCGACAGCGATCTCAGCGTGGTGTCACGCCATCAAGCACGGATTACCCTTGAGATCTGATGGAGATGGGTCACAAACACGCGACATGTGTTATGTCGATAACGTCGTGCACGCGAATATCCTCGCTGCAAACTCTAACCTCAAGTTCTCAGGTCGTTGCTACAATGTAGCGTGCGGTGATCGTGTCTCAAATGAAGAGATCTTGAACTATCTTAAGGGACATTTTAATCTCACAGTTCGTCAAGCACCAGAGCGTCCGGGCGATGTTAAACACACGCTGGCCGACATCTCGAGATCGAGATCAGAGTTAGGCTATGAGCCTCTGGTTAGATTTTGGGAAGGTTTAGGTAGAACAATTGAGTGGTGGGATCTCAAGTAATATTGGAGTTAATATGACACCTCAGTTAAAGCTTTATGTTGGGCCGATGTTTAGCGGCAAATCAACGAAGCTGTTAGAGCAAGTTGAGAGATACAAGTTTGCTAAGAAAGAAGTCGTCTGCTTTAAACCTGCGATGGACACAAGATACACTCGCGAGGGTGTGATCATGACACACGGTGGGATGAGTGTGCCTTGTGTGCTAGTGAGCAAGGGCCAAGATATAATAAACTACTTTAGCAACAAGGATCTGCCTGATGTTATCGCTGTCGATGAAGCATTTATGATCGATGATGTTGCAAACGCTTGTCTTCACTATCTCTATAACAAGCGTGTGAGTGTGTTGGTCTCAACTCTTGACCTGTCATCCTCACTGTCAACCTTTGATGAAGTTTCCACTCTCCTCTGTCACGCGACTCATGTTAAAAAGTGCAAAGCAGTTTGCACAATTTGCGGAGAGGATGCTTCTTACACGATGCGCAAAGAACATTTTAATAACACAGAGTTGATTCATGTAGGCGGAAGTGATATTTATGAAGCAAGGTGTCTTCGACACCACTCAGGAATCACACTTTAGGAGTTCAAATTGGTCGATCCAACAAGCGTCAATTGTGTAATCTTTCATGCTGACTGCACTGATGGATTCGGCGCCGCTTTCTCAGCCTGGAAATGTCTGGGAGAGCGTGCTGAATATCACTCAAGAAAGCATGGCGAACTGCCGCCAGATGTCACAGGAAAGAATGTTGTTATTTTAGATTTTTCTTTTGGAAATGCTCACACTAAAGAGATGATCCAGAAAGCAAAATCTTTGATTGTCATTGACCATCACAAATCTGCGATGGTTGAGCTACACGATGTGTCACACACACACTTCGATATGACAAAAAGCGGCGCGATGCTTGCTTGGGAGTTCTTCCATCCTGGGAAAGAACCACCGAAGTTCATACGATACATTCAAGATCGTGATCTCTGGAAGTGGGAACTCGAATACAGCAAAGAGTTTAGTGCAGCATTCGATATGGTTCCCTTTAAGTTTGAAGAGTTTGAGAAGTTCGAAGACAACTCTGTCTTTGACGACGCAGTGAAAAGAGGAAGCTATATTCTCGCTTACTCTAAGACAGTCATTCAGAAGATCTGCGAGAAAGCTTCTCCTCGAAAGTTAGGAGGCAAGAATGTGCTTGTCGTGAACTCAGCACACTGGATCTCTGAGATCGGATCTCGACTTGCTACTAAGTGTGACTTTGCTTTAATCTGGTATTACGATCACGGTGATAGAGAGATTAAGGTGAGCCTTCGTGCTTTTCACGACATAGTGGATGTGTCAGAAATTGCAAAAAGCTTTCAGGGCGGCGGTCATAAGAAAGCAGCAGGTTTCAGATTACCCGGAACTTTTTCTATTGAAGATCTATTCGACAAATAGGTGACTAATGGATAGACCCACTTGGGATGAGATCTGGGGTGCTTTTTCAAAGCAGATCTCGATGCGAAGCCCAGATCCTAAGCATAAAGTTGGTGCTGTCATTGTAAATGACGAGAACACACAGGTGCTCTCAATCGGCTACAATGGTGATCAGAAGGGAGGCAAGAATCAGAGAGATTCTTTGGAGGTAGGAAAGAGTGGCTTTATTCACGCAGAGATAAACGCTCTGATTAAATGCGACTATAATAATCCTACGAGAAAAAAGATGTATCTCACTCTCTCACCCTGCGATATCTGCGCAAAAGCTATTATTAACGCAGGAATTGACGAAGTCGTTTATTTAGAGAGATACGAACAATCGAACGGCATAGATATACTTAAAGATGCAGGGATAACTGTCAGACATCTTGACTTGGTAGGGAGAAAAGATTGAAGCATCGAGTTGTTGAATCTTTGTTAGCACTGGGCGGTCAAAAGGGGAAAGAAAACTCAATCGATCTCCTTCGCACGGGCTTACTTATCAAGTGTAAAGATACCGGGCACAAATACACGGTCAAACGAGTCGATTTCGAAGACGGTAAACCATTTGTTGTCTGCTATCGTCACTATGGCCCGAAAGAAACTGATGTCGTGCACATCAAGTTGCAAGAAGAAGATTTCTCAAAATATGAGGCAGCATAATGGATTTTGATAACTTTTTAACAGATGAAGCCAAAAAAGTGATCAAGGAGACGCTCAAACTCAAGGAGCGTGACACTCGCTTGACCGAGGCATACGCAGCTCAACCCAAGCAAGTCAATGTGCGTACAGATTTTCTGAGCCCAGGCAATATTCAGAATCATGTCGATCTTTACCACAGCTACATCAAGAACTTTAATAAGGCAAGCACTTCTCTTGACTCCGCTGATCGATCTGACGTGAACTCTAACAACTCAACATTTAGATCTCTCAAGATTGACGAGACATACAATATGAATGGAGTTTATCTACATGAACTCTATTTCTCTAATATCGGTGACACTCAGTCCAAGATCACGATGGATTCTCTTGCTTACATGCGTTTGAACAGAGATTTCGGATCCTTTGATGACTGGCAGAGAGATTTTATCGCTTGCGGTAAAGCCTCAAGATGCGGTTGGGTGATGACCTATCTGAATATGTACACACAGTCTTACATGAACTGTGTCATTGATCTACATTCCGAGCAGGTACCAGTAGGCAGTTATCCTGTCATTGTCATGGATGTGTGGCAGCATGCTTATTACCGTGACTATCTGGGCGATCTCAACTCTTATATGAACGCCATGATGAAAGAACTTAGATGGTCAGTTATCGAGAAGAGATTTGAGAAAGCCGACAAGATACTAAATGTTGTGAGAGGAGCATGATGAAAAATAAGTCACAGAGAGTTTTAAACCAGCGCGTGATAAATGAGCGTTATCACATGCTTAAGTCGCTAAGAATGCTTCTTGAGCAAGAAGAAGCAAAGCCCACAGAGTCAGGTCCGAATACACCTGAAAGCCCTCTTTTACTTAGAGAGCCCAAGACAAGAGCCAGACCCGCAGCAGATTCAGTTGATGATCAGATTGACGCACTTCTGCTTAGATACGAGTCTGCTTCGATTAGAAAGGGCGACTCACTCAATGAGTCACTCAAGAAGTTAAATCTCAGATTTCTGCTTGAGCAAGAAGAGGAAGAGCCACCCGAGGAGCCACCGGCCGAGGAACCGCCTGCTGAGGAGCCTGCCGCAGATGCAGGAGCAGAAGAATCTGATGAAGATGATGCTCCCGCAGAAGATCCCTCCGGAAGCGATGACATGTCAGTCACTGCACCCGCTGGAAAGCAAAAAGTTCCTGATCTCGACATTGACAAGTTCACAGCTCGCGTCGTTCGTCTTGTAAATAACTACGAGAGCTTACTCAACATTGAAGAATCAATTGTAAATAGAGCAAAGACATTTTTAGATGAGAACTACGGAGAAGCTTTCGTCTATGAATTTGTTAACAATCTAAGCAGCAAATATGGCTTGGAGACAGCAGAGTTTGGGAACATTCCAGATGTGTCAGATGACACATTTGCTGTGGGCGCTTTTGCTGGTGGCACAGGTGGATTAGGCGGAGGAGGATGATCACTTGAGCGATCTAAGATCAGAAAGATTTAGTAAAAAATCTGTTCATTTCAATCTCTCGACTGACGCTCACGGTGCGTTTAGAGTTGCTTGTTTTGAGAGAAACTTATCAATGCAAGAAGTGTTTGAAGAGTTTGTTCAGCAGATTTTGGCCCAAACTCCTCAGTCGATCAAGTTGTTAGATGAGCTTTGTGACTACAAGAAGAATAAGACGTCGAGAAAGTTTTCTAAGCAAGATGTTGAATCAATCTTTGATCTTATCGAAAGTGAAACTAGATTTAAAGATTAATCTAAACAGGAGATTACAGTGAAAGACAAGAATAAACAAATTGAAGATTTTAGCGATGATGCACAAGATCCAACTGTTGTTGCTAAAGTTAAAAAAGCACTTTACTTAGACAATACACAGAAAGGTATTCTTGATTCACTGCAAGAAAAACTTGCGTCTAGAAAGCTTCTTGTCTTTTTGACTGCAACCGGTCTGTTTATCGGAGCAGGACTTGATCCAGAAACTTGGGGAATGATTGCCATGTTTTATATTGGCGGCCAGTCTGCTGTTGACATAGTTCAAACTTGGAGACACGGTAAATCATGATCAACCTAAGTAAAATTAAAAATTTTATAGTAAAACACTGGAAAGCTTTTGTCGCAGGCGCGCTAGTGCTCTTTGGTTATATTTTAGGAACGACAGGCAACAGAGAAAAAGTTTTACAAAAAGATGTTAAAAACCTGCAAGGTGCGCAGAGAGAAGTTTATCTAGGCACAGATAAAGCAATAGAAAAATATCTTCTTGAAAAAGAAAAAAATCTCTCTGAAAAGAAGTCACAAGAAATTGAAGCAGATAAAAAAGAGAACGAAAGAAAAGAAGAATTATTAAAAGATTCTTCTAAGCTAGATAAGATTCTTAAAGACAAATACGGGCTGAAGGGAGAATAGTTTTGATTTTCTTTTATCTTTTGTTAGGGCTTGCTCACGCCGATCCTGATTATACACATCTAAAAGCAGGATCAAAAGCACCTTTCAGTGGTGTTCTTTTAACAAATGAATCTCTAGCAGATATCATTACAAAAAATGAGAGAGATCTCGCACAGTGCAAGATAGATTCAGAATTTTCTTTTAAAGAATTTGAATCAAAAAAAAATCTAGAATATGAAGTTTTAAAAACTCGATACGACTCAGAACAAAAGTTATATCTTAAAATGATTTCTGACCGTGATATTCAAATAGAAAAAGATAAGAAAAAAGATGTAATTCAGCGCTGGGGTCTTTACGGCGCTTTTATTCTTGGAGTAGGCACAGCAGTGGGAACAACTTATATAGTTAATCAAAATTTTTAATTTATATTTGTTTTCCATAACAATACTTACTCTTAAATTCGGAGTTAAGAAATGAAAGTCACAGTTAAAAAAGAAGTTCTATTTAATCTCTTAAAAAATTCTCTTAATGAAAATAGAACTTTTAACAACCCCAGCGGAAACTTTATTCACGCCTTTGACAGACAGAGTTCTTCACCCATCTCAGCGTCACCTCACATGGCGACACAGCTCTCAGTCGAAGAGCCTCCTGTGCAAGATGAGAACTATGTGCCCGCTTCGATCAGCGAGTTAAAAGCTGCTGCTGCTCGCATAGCGCAAGAAGTTCCTCCCGATCAGGTAGAAGGTTATTATAGAGCTTTACATCGACTTCTTGATGCAGCACTTGACAAGAGCAAAGATTCCATGATCGCTGAGGCTAGCGGCCGTGGTTTTACAATGCGAGGAATTTTTAGTGATGACGATTCTGATGATAGATACGGTGACGCTCCGGGCGACGAAGAAGAAGGCTTCTTTGACGTGGGTGAGGAGTCACTCTCTGATGAAGACGAAGATGAAGAAGCAATCAGTCAGTTAAAAGAAGATCCTCTCTTTCAGAAGCTTTCTAAGAAGCTTAAAAAAGATCCTATTTTTGATGGATCAAGAACTATAGAAAAGCTCTCTCAAAAGTATGGTATCGGATTTTCTAAAATAGAAGGTCTCCTCTTTGATTCTGAAATGGCTTCTCTACAAGTTGCGTCAGAACCCTCTGACAAGAAGAGTGCTTTAACTGGAAAACTTGCTGTTGAACCTACATCTATTCCGGGCGCATTAAAGAGAGAACCCGTCTCAAAAACCACTGTCGAACCTGAAGAAGTCGAAGATAACTCTGATATTGACGATGAATACTTTGACAGAGCAATTTTAGGTATTAAGAAGAGTCAGCAAGATGAGTTAGAAATTGAGCGCGAAGTTGAGAACTTAACTAAGCGTCACAGAGCTTTGACTTCTGGTTACTGGAATGAAAAACAAATTGAAGTTCTTGAAACTTCTGATCCTGTAGGTGTTGTTGCACAAACTGTCATGGATTCGATGGACGCCATCTCAAGAACGATAGCTACCGAAGTCTCTGTCAAGTTCGGATTCTTAGGTGCAGATGTTCAAAAATCATTTTCAGGTTCTCCTGAAGAAAAATCTTGGAATGGAATTTTAAGCAACGACATTAACACAAACAATGAAGTTCTTTACACTCTTCCTGCTGATAAAAAAACAGAAAGCTTTTGGAAATCAAGAGTTAATAAGTTTATTAATAAGCTTCAGAGTGGTAATGCCGGGTCTCTGACTCCTTTCTCTAATCAATTTACCAGAATAACAACATTTGCTGCTGATCGCTATGAAGAAGAGCAGCGTGGTGGGATTATGGACTTCTTACAAGAAGTCGCAGATAGAGTTGTTGCGACTATCTTAAGTCATCCCGTGTATGGCGCAACAACCAGAAATGTTGCTTCATCTAGTGATGAATTGTTAACCAAGACAATTGACACAGCATTTTCATCTCAGCTCAAGAAAGCTCCCTTTAGCATCTCGAATAGAGCAACTTTTGATTCAAGGGTAGCAAAGGGTGAGTTCGATCCAAATGCTCTCATCACACACGCGGGTGAAGAAAAGACAACAAAAGATGCAGTTGTCGATGCAATTGTTGCTTATGTCATTGTCAAGTCACAGGAGTTTAAAAAGGAAAGAAGAGATCTCGACCCTGAACTCTCTAACGAAGCAAAAGATTCTGCTATACAGCAGATAGTTGCAAATCTCAAAGATAACGAGACGTTCACTTACTCAGAAGGAACAGGTGAGAATAAGCAATCGTTCGTAATCAGCAAGAGTGACATCGTTCAAGACGTCAGAGCTTTTGTCGATCAGAAGTTCCTGGCAGCAGCTGCATCGAAAGAATCAGATGTTGAGTTTGAGGAAACTGATGTCGACTCCAACTACCTTGAAGATCCGAGCGTCTCTGAGAAAGAGAAAAAAGAAAGATTCACAGATGAGATAGCATCTCAGATTATGAGAAACACAGGCTCTGTGGCATCATACAGAGATTATTTCAACCGTGTAATCATGAAAAAGTTCGATTTTGCTACAAAAGGTTTTAAAGATTTAGAAGATCCTGAGACACAAGATGAAGTTAACTATATCCAAATCTTTAACGACACGCTTGCAGAAATGATTCCTTCGATCTTAACAGCTCTTGAGGCGATGTTGAAAGAGCTTATTGGGAAAGGGCTCACGGTAGAAGATTTAGAGCCTTTTATAGAGGGCATTGCTCAGATCCGCGCATTTGAAAAAATTGTCTATAGCCGAGCTACACGCGGCGGCGAAGAGACTATACAAAAACTTGCCGGTAATATAATAAAGATCGACGATGATGAATACGACGCGTTTGATTTCTTCGCAGAGGAAAGAAATACAGGCCCTGCAATCTTAAGACAGATCGTGTCTGACATCATAGGAGCAACCCTTAAAGGTTCTGGTATAGGAAACATTCCCACTATCAATTTCAAGTTCGAGGAAAAAGTTAAGAGACAAGCAGAGAACATTGAAGATTATCTGCTTAAAGAGATTAAAAAACTATTTGGTGGCATCGATCTAAAAGTTGCTCAAGATGTTTCTTTTGCAACAGGAGCACAGCTAGGCCTTGATGAATCTAAGGCAAAATTTTTAGAGCCTAACGGTAGAGATCTGCAGCTCAAGATGATCTATCCCTTCGTTGGCAGAGTCAAGAAGATGCCTGACTTCAGAGCGATGAATCCTCCTGCTAAAAACTTTGTCTGCTGGTTCTCAGCAATTGCTGATAAGCAACACGGTGGTGCCGCGACAATGGATGAGAGAAAGGCAGTCGCCGAAAAGCTTTTCAACCTATTGATGAAAATGGGCGCCGGAGAAATGGACGATGCTACTAAGGAAGTTAAAAAGATCATAGACACGACAGAAAAACTTGTCAGCAAGAAGTTCTCTGAGATCGAAGCGATCGAAGCTTTCACAAGTGATGAAGTCAAGAGAATAAGAAAAAATCCTGAGCTTATGAGAAAGATCGTTTTGCAAGCTATGAAAATGCATCTTGAAGACATCGGCTATTTTGAGGATAACAAATAAGAGTGACACAATGAAAAATCTATACTCTTGCATTCAAGAGCGTGCGAGATTAACTAAAGAAAACTTTGATTTTACATCGGGAATGAGTAAGTTATTCTCGTCAGATTTTCAAGGTATCAGAGACATTCCAGAACTTCCGATTGAGGCAAAGACAACAGAGTGGGAAGAAGTTTCTGACTTTGGAAAGACATCGCTTCAGAGAACCTTTTCTTTTGAAAGACACAAGCACCTGAGATTTTTTGTCAATGAGATCTTAAAAACTGCAGACGAGATGCATCACCATCCCGCACTTGTCGTCAATAGTGAGACAGTTCAAGTTGAGCTTTACACGCACGACATCAACGAAGTTTCAGAACTTGACTTAAAGTTGGCGAGATTTATTGATGAGATCTACGAGGATGTAAAGTTTATTCAGGAGTTTTGATTGACTTTTTTTGTGAGTGATTCGCTTAAGGGACGAGTGACAGAAGAGGAGCTCGCTAAAGATACAAGAATAGAGTACATAGATGAGAGCCTTGCAGATCCGAATCTATCTGTGTATATCCAGACAGGTGATGGTGCAGAGCACATGTTTGAGTTTCGACAGCTCACCAGAACTTCTGAATACTCTCAGCTCACATTTGAGATACCGCAAACTTACAGATTCACATCAAAACTTTTTGAAGATCAGATACAAATAACTCTCAAAAATGATTTTGAGACGATTCTCTCTGCTCAAACTAAGATTGATATCTTTGATCTCATTAAACAAAATGAGAGAAATTGCTATTTATTGAAGATAGTTATTGATGTGTAAATTTGAGGGGAACAAATGATTAGAGTTAAAAACGAGAAAGATCTTCTAAATATTCTTCGTGTGATATCAAGCGAAGCAGTCGGTCTGTCAAAAAAGAAGTTTATGAAAGAGAACGCAGATCCAACTCTCTCTGCATACGAAAATCAGCGTCGTCAAGATGAGAAAGTGTTTGGCTCTTTGGACGAGCAAGAGGAAGAAGAGCCAGAGGAAGAAGCAGAAGAGCCCGAAGCAGAACCTGAAAAGCCTGCAAAACCAGACACTTCTTCTGTGGGCGCGTCTTTTGACTCTGTCGTCAGCGCGATCAACAATCTTAGATCTGGCAAATCTCTGCGCGACTCTTCAATCAAGAGTCAAGCTCAAGTTTATTATGATAAGCTCTCAGATGACGAGAGAACCACGCTGCTTGTCTTCTTAAAAGCGCTCTCTGACATTATCGCGGGACAGGTCACTGGGCAAGAAGCTAAAGATCCTAGTGATCCTCCTACTTCACTTAAGATCTCGTCTGGTAAAAAAGAACCCGAAGCAGAACCCGAAGAAGAGGGTGAGGAGCCGCCCGAAGAAGAGAGTGAGGAGCCACCCGCAGAATCTGAAGCGCCGCCCGAAGATGAGGCAGAAGACACAGCACCTCCAATCAAAGTGAATGAATCACAAGATCTGGCATTACTTAGAAAGAAAGTCAGAAGAATGATGCTTCGAGGTTGATATGACTATCTTAACTGAAGAGGGTGTGAGAAAGATCATCCGAAAGAAGATGATCAATGAGATTGGATTTCGAAATGTTTCATCAGACGTAGGCGTCGTTAGATACGATGAGTGCGATCTTAGCAAGCTCAACGATCTTGCAAAACGAGATCTCGTTATTAAGTTTGCTAAGCATTTTCTTCTAAATCCTCAGATGAAGGAAACTACGCCTGAAGGTGATAAATTTTATACAGATAGACACTTCATAAGTTTTATCACAGGTTTTAAAAATCTTACAGTCGATGAGCAGAATAAGTATGATAGAGACGTAAAACGATATCTGTCTGAAAATCCTGAAGTTATTAAGAAATATGTAGATTTAATATCTTATGGAATCACTGTCGCTTTTGGTAAACTTGCACCTTTTTACTGTGATACGATAACAACATTTTTAGTAAATTCAACTTTCACTGATTTCAAAGAAGAGGAAAATGAGTATATCGAAGTCGAAAAGATTAAAGAAAAATTTATACAAGTCACAGAAGTAGCCGGGCGCTCATTTAAAACTGAGATGGGAATCGTCAGGGGTGTCTTGCAAAGAAAAGAAGAATGCTTTATAATCTATCCACAAACTTCAAAATTATTATATTCAGCGGGAGATAGAGTAGGTGCAACAAGAGAATTTGACGATAGAGAAAAAGACACCGTAGAAAATATGATTACAGAAGATGAAATGACACCGAGAGATCTATATCAGAAAATAGAAGATAATTTTAATAGATCACCAATTACTAATGTCAATAAAATTTTAAAACCAATTAAATCTTTTATGAACAACTCAGAAATACAAACAGTTGAGCACGGTGACCAGATCAGAGAAGCGCTTCAGGAGATAGCTGATAGTGCCTTAGCAGAATGGCGCAGAGATCGATTCTTATGATAAAAGCTCTAGACATTTGGGTCAGAGAAAGATTATTATTGTAGAAGCTTATAACGATATTTAACTTTTTTCTCTTCTAGATATTATCCTATTTATTTAGGAGAAATAAATGAGTAGTCAGTGGATTCCAGAGATAATGTACGAAGAGAGCGAGTCAGGTGTGTCTTCAAAGATACCTTTCATCATGGTGCCTCAAGATCAAGAGATGCCTAAGTTGATCTTTATCTTTGAGAGCAGAGAGACGGGAGAGTTTGAGCCCGGTTTAGAGGGCGAGGATGTGCCCATTCTTGAGATGGATCTTCACCAGTATGCTGACATGAAAGTTTTAAAAGATAATCTTCCCACAGATCTTTATGATCAAGTGAGATCTTGCTTGGGTCTTTTACCGATGGCACAAGCTTTGAAGTCTGGAAAGAAAATAACAGACAGCATCAGAAAAAATATTGAAGAAAAAACACAATCTGCATCATAATTAAATCTATTAGTCCTCTATAACACAGGAGTCTCCAATGAGAATTAATTTAGACAGATTATGCAAGTTAGCTGGTGTCTCTTCAGGCAACAAGATACTCAGAGAAGCTTCAAACAGAAGCTATCACGATGATCCCTCTGTTCAGGCTTCTGATGATCCTGATTTTAGATTTGGAAGAGGTCAGTTGTCAGAAGAGAAAATGAAAGAGATGATGAACGGTCATGGCAACATGGACGACATGATCCAGATGGAAGAAGAAGAAGAAGTTGAAGAAGGCATGTATGGAGCACACGCTGAAGGTGGCATGTATGGCGGCATGCATGAGAAAGACACCATGGAAGGTGACATGTGCGAAACAAACAACAAAGAAAAGAAGAAAGCAATGAAGAAAGAAGATCTTGACGAAGTGATCGAAGTCGATGAGGCAATGCTCGTTCAGGAGATTCGTCGTGCCAAGCAGATGATGGCTGAATCTCGTCAGAGAAAACTCAATGAGAGCAAGAAGAGAGCCGATCTCCAAGAGACACAACTCAGAAAGATGATCGCTGAAGAGATTGACGGTGTTTTCAAGGATCTCAACCTCACCAGCGGCTGGGTTTACGGCAAGAAACAGCCTACCAACAGAACCCGCGGTGCAGTGAACACAGCTTTCCCAGGGATCGGTTTTAGAAACTCAAGATGAAACTTCACGAATCTACTGTAAGAGAGCTCATCAGGATTTTTCAAGTTCATGGTGGGCACAGAGAAGAGTGGCGTCTTTTTCACGAGCTAGCAAAGATTGATTTTTCAATGTATAAACATCAGAGCGGAAATGATGTCATAGTTTTGACCGAGATTCTTAAAAAATCTGTCTAAGCGCACCAAAGCAGATACTCGTTATCTGCTTTTTTTTGGAGAACGAGATGAAACCAGGCGAGAGATTAAAAACTATCAGAGTCAAAGGGGGAGATCCTGAGAAGGGTTTGTTAGACACCGGCGTCGTCACTGGAGCGACAACGATGCGCAGTCGCACACCCAAATCTTACTTTCCTACTCTCGCTTCTCTTGAGGGAAATGAAGAGATTCCTCCTGTCCCAGCACCTCAGAAATCAACTTTTAAGCAGCGTCAGGCTGCCGAATCTGAGTTTGTCTATGAGGGGCCCATCACACTGGCCAAGATCCCGGAGATACTCGATCCAGATTCACCCTTCATCGAGTATTCAGTTGGCTACAATCGATTGAATGCAGCTTACAACGGATCGGGTGGTTTTATACCTGTCAAAGATAGATTCGGAAATCCAGTAATTAATCCTGCGACTGGCAAACCTAAGATGCGACCTCTCATAAATCAAATCAATCCAAGAGATCTTGTAATAGTTCCGCATCTCTTCGAGAAAGGTGCACTTGGCATTTGTGAAGTTGAAGGTATAAGACAGCCTTTCGCGAAGACGGTCGATTCATCCACAGGATTTCCGAAAGATACTCTGCTTTCGCTGGCAGTGATTAGAGAAGTTTGGCCAAAAAAAGGCATAAGACTCGAGAATGTCGGATTAGCATTTATTAAAAAGTTATCAGGCCCTATGGGATTAGATCGAGGTCATCAAGATATCGAGACCGCACAGAGAAGATGGAGATCTTCTGGGTTCGAAGATCCAAAATACACAAGAATGACTTTCAGCGCGAGCGACATGCCTCAAATAATCTCAGAGAGTTCTGTGATTTCAAGAGAAGATCTACGTCAACTCATAGAATCAGTTCTTTTTGATCTTTTTTAGTTAAATAAATTTTGAAAACTTGACCAACTTTGTGTTATAATCTCTTAAAGAGGTCGTAATGAAATACAAAGTTGGTCAAGTTTTTTATCTTATCGGGTTAGAAACAGCAAAAGTAATACCCTTTATGATCGTTGAAGAAGTGACTAGAACAACGATTGGTGGGGTTGAAAAAACTTTTATTGCTGAGCTTCCTGATGCAAAGAAAACAAAAATAGATGTCCTTAAGCTTCGAGGTAATATCTTTGATAATCTTGAAGATCTTAGAGCACACATGTTTGAAAATGCTAAAAATGCAATAGTATCCATGATCGATCAAGCATTGAAATTAGCAGATGCAGCTTTTGACACAAACTTATTGACTTCTTACGAAGACAGCGCTGAAGCGATTCGCAGTAGTAATGAAGAAATTAATAGTGTGCAAAGTGATGTTCAAAGTGATAAAGTAAGTGTTGATATCGGTAACGGTATTATTGCAAAAATAAATCTTAGAGATTTGGAGAAAGTGTCACAACTATGAAAGTTCTTCTTCTAGATGCTTATAATCTAATCTTTCGTGCGAAGTCAGGATTCACATCGGGAGATTATCCTGTAGTTTATAACTTTTTTAGAGGCCTTCGATCCTTGATTGAAAAGTTCGAACCTGAAAAAGTTTATTTTGTTCTCGAAGGAAATCCTGCCTTTCGAAAGACAATCTCAGAAGGCTCTTACAAAGGAAATCGTCCAGAGCAGAGCAGATCCTTTCATGAGCAAAAAGCACACATTATTGGCTTGGTCAAAAGCTCTTTTCCATTTATCACCGTAAGACATCCTGAACTTGAGTGTGACGACACCATCGCGACCTATACATCGATGCACGCTCGTAAAGGTGATGATGTGACAATCATCTCCTCAGACTCAGATTTTACTCAGTTGCTAAACACATTTGAGACAAACTTCAGGATTTATAATCCTGTTAAGAAATCATTTGTAGAAAAGCCTGACTACGACTATGTTGTCTGGAAGGCACTCCGTGGTGATCCGACAGACAACATCACAGGTATTCCGGGTGTAGGTGACAAGACAGCAGAGAAACTTTGTAAGAATCCGGTTTTACTTCGAGAGCGACTTGAAAGTAAAGAATCAAGAGACATTTTTGAGAACAATGTCAATCTGATCAGATTGGTTGATTTTTCAGGTGCACTCGATCAAGCAGAAGTTCATGTTGGAAAGTTTGATGAGACGACGCTTAAGCTTGCCTTTGAGAAGATGAACTTTACATCAATGATTCAAGATAAAACTTGGAAAAAGTATTGCGATACCTTTAACACCTTAAGGAGCTAAAATGAACTCTTATTTAGAAAAGAGCATGCAGGAAAAATTGAGAGAGCAAGGTCACATCAGTCAGAACGAAGTCGTCCTGGTTGAGGGTGACTTATTTATTGTTTTAAACGTAATCGATAATAGCCGTAGAATGATTCAGTTAGACAGAACTTTACTCGAGAGCAGAAATCAGAAACAGCTCTTAAAAGGTTGATACATGCAGCAAGAAAGAGAAAAGAAGAGAAGAATCATCAGCGGAGAAGATCTCACCGCTGCTTTGCGCAGAGGTGTAGATAAGTTAGCTAATACAGTAAAATCAACTATGGGCCCTAAAGGAAAGCTTGTCCTCATTCAGAGAGACGGTTTGCACCCCACAGTCACTAAAGATGGTGTCACTGTTGCCAATGCGATTAACTTATCAGATGAAGTTGAGAACTTAGGTGCCAGAGTGATCAAAGAGTCAGCAGCAAGAACTGCTGATGACGCTGGTGACGGAACTACCACAGCCACAGTACTCGCTCAAGTGATCTTCAACAAGGGATTGCAGATGAAATCTGCAGGTTTTGAGATCGAAGGAATCAAGATCGGAGTTGAGCGAGGCATCAAGACAGTTCTTGCACATCTTGCGACACAGAAACGCGATGTGGTTAATGATGAAGATCTCAAAAAAGTCGCTCTAATCTCAGCGAACGGCGAGGAAGAGATCGCAAATCTCATCGTCAGTGCAATCAAGGCATCAGGCGTCGACGGTGAAGTTATCGTTGAAGAGGCAAAAGGTTTCAGATCATCTTTGACAGTTGTCGATGGTTATCAGCTAGAGAGAGGTTATCTATCACCATACTTTATCACCGACAAGGATAAGTCGGTTTGTGATTTTAAAGATCCGCTCATTCTGATGGTTGATCGTAGTTTTTCTACGATACACGACCTTATGCATCCGCTTGAGAAGGCTCTCGACATGAATCGTCCTATCGTTATTGTGGCAAACGAAGTAGATGACGAAGCGCTCCAAGGATTAGTTCTTAATAAGGTGAAAGGATCTTTGCGGGTGGCCGCTATCAAATCTCCTGGATTTGGGGCGACACGTCACGAGCTCTTAAATGATCTTCAGTCAATTGTGGGCGGCGAAGTGCTTGACACTTCTTTTGACATGAAAGAGTTTGACGAAAGCATGTTTGGAACCTGTAAGAGAGCTATCATTCAGCGTGCCTCTACACTTTTCATGTCTGATGAGAGTAAGAGTGTTCGAACTCTCGAGAGAGTCGGTGCAATCAAATCTGCTTTAGAAAATCCGGGGCTCTCGTCAGACGAGAGAGAACTTTACACTTATCGCTTACGACAGCTAAGCGGTTCGATCTCGATTCTTAGAGTAGGTGCAGCGACTGAGGCGGAGTTGATCGAGAGATACGATCGTGTAGATGATGCACTTCACGCAACGAAGGCTGCTCTTGCAGAGGGGATCTTGCCCGGAGGAGGCGTCGCGCTTGTTAGATCACATCTTAAAATCACTGAAGAAGAGAGATCTGAGAAAGATCCCTCTGTCAAAGCCGGCCTTTTTATTGTGTCACAGGCGTGTCAAGAGCCTTTCAGACAGATTGTCTTGAATGGTGGCAAGAATCCAGATTCTTATCTTAAACGTGTCTTTGAGCAGAAAGATAACATCGGCTTTGACTTTAGGAATGATAACTTCGGCGACATGTTTGAACTTGGCATCGTTGATCCATTCAAGGTCACACGATGTGCTCTTGAAAATGCATCTTCGGCCGCCATCGCGCTACTCTCAGTGGGGTCAGCGATGGTAGATGAAGTTGATAACTAGCGCTGTTATTTCATCACGACAGTGATAGTTATGTGCAAACGGGAGAGAAAATGTCTGACATTAGAGACTTAGAGATCATACTCGAGAGTTTGTATAAATTAGAGAAAAAAGTCACAAACGTGAGCATGACTCTTAAACTTGAGACAGACACACATGTTCCTGATCTTATGACCAGAATAAGAATCCTTCCGTCTGTCGCAGTCGTGGCACAGCTTGATAAAGTTGCAAGATTTATGGATGGAGACGCGATGCTAAGCATCTCTATTAAGTTCTTGCCAAAATCATCAGAGATCTACGCTTCTGTGAAGAAGCTTTCTCTGATGATCAAGCGTCTGCCCGGTGTCAAGACAATCTCTATCGACACCTACGACAAGAGAAAACTGACACTTCGTGGTGAAAAAATCATCTTTTAGTGTGTAAATTTATTAAATAGCATTTTATAATGTCAACAAAGGAAGGTGTAAATTGACTTTTATGAACAGTGATGACCTCTTGCAGATGAATGACAACGATCTTAAGAAGCTTATCTTAAACTTGAGATCAAGAATCAAAGAGGTCGAAAACTTCGAAGACGCAAAGTCAATAGAAGAGTGCAAGAGTTTGCAAATGTATTACTGTTACGTTTATCGCGCCCTTGAATACAAAGGCGTTATTTGAGCAGAGTGCATTTAGCAAACATAAAATTTATTATACTTTAAACTTTAAAAACTAAACTTTACTAGGAGAAAACTTATAATGGATCCGTCCCTAAGTGCATATTACACACACTCGGGTAGATTTGATATTCTAACAAGAGAGCAAGAAATTGATCTCGCACAGAGAATCGAGCAGGGTGACAAGACAGCAAAAGACATGATGGTTGAGTCCAATCTTCGACTTGCAGTCTCTATCGCCAAAAAATACTCTAAATATGGAAGCAATCTTGAAGATCTCATTCAAGAGTCAAATATCGGCCTAATCAAGGCAGTAGAAAAGTTTGACTGGCGAAAAGGCTTTAAATTTTCAACTTATGCAAGCTGGTGGATTAAGCAGGCGGTGACTCGCAGCCTCACTAACGAAAGCACACAGCTGAAAGTTCCCTCACACACACTCTCTAACGCCAGAAAAGTTTGGCTTCTTCAAAAAGAGTATCAAGAAAATTTTGGGTGCGATCCTACGATCGAAGAAGTGGCCGATATTCTCGGAATCACAGCTGAACACGTTAAAGATGCAATCAAGAGTCGTCAGGCGAAGCATACGACGTCTATTGATTCTCCAATCGATGACGAAGATCGAGGCAGAACTCTCGGAGAAACTATTGAAGATAATCGGAATACTTCACTTGATGAGATCTTAGATAATCAAAAGATTAAATCAGCTATCTTAAACTCGTTTTCATCTCTCACTAAAAGAGAAGAATTAGTGCTACGTCTTCGTTTTGGTATTGAAGATGTAAATGAAAATGACGAATACGTTTATGAAATCGAGGAGAAGTAATATGCCTATGCCCAAGGGACACAAGACAGAAGTCGGTTATTCAACTAGTAAAGCTTTAGGTGGTGACTCTTTTCACTCTATCTCTGACAAGATGTGTGAGCAAGGTCATAAAATGAATCACTCGACTGCAAGAAATATTTTTATTAGTGCTCTTAAAAAGATTGCAAAAGATGTGACAGATGTCTATAATGTCAAATGCTCAGATGAAGATCTTGTTAGAATCGCTAAGGATCCAAGATTTCAAGATGCAGTAGTTGAGTTTATGAAAGAGAACAAGTAATGACTGACTTATACATTAACAAAAATAATAGTTTTTTGAAACGACTTGAATTCCATTATAGCACAGAGCTGCTTGAAGCATTGGGCTGGGATGAAGAATCGCTTGCTGAACTAATAAATTTTGTCAATGAAGCTTTAAGTAACGAGTCAAAGACACTCACCTTGGAAGATCTGCTTTTACAAGTAGAAAGTAAATGGTCGTCTGAAGTGAGCGTAATATTGGAAAACTTATTTAAATTAGAAAAATCATACCTAAATATTCATATTAACAGAGACGAAGATGTCATCAACTGATTTAGTATCATATCTTTCAAGAAAAAGAAAGACGCTGCAAGATTTTGTCGTTGATCAAAAAATAGAATCTTACGAACAAATTGTTGAATACTGCAAACGAAGAGGATGTCTTCCCATCTCCAAAGAAGCGTTTGAAGTTGTTCTTCCTAAAAAAGTTTTACAAGTCGAACAGATAACTGTAGAAAATAATCTATCGCTCGATACAGAGCTTCAGACTTTAGAATCTACAGATGAAAAACTTAAAATTGAAAAGAGATTTCGAAAAAGATCAAAGTCAAATATTTCTAGTGACGCACCGGAAAACGAAGAAAACAGGACTGCTGATACACAAATCAATTCATAAAGATTTTTTTATAGTGTTGTGCTCAAGTTCTTTAGAAGAGTGGTATATAGATAATATAGATGAACTATAAGCAAGAAGCACCAGAGGAAATGATTTTCCTAACTGAGACAGTTGTCTATGATCAAGAACTTAACGAGTTTATAATCACTATAGGAAATGTGACAATGACTCTTGATTTCGAAGAGTTCTCACTCTTATCGTCTGAGATTCTGTCTGCTTCAAAAAAAATTAAAAGTGTCTTATTGCAAGCAGTTCAAGTATCTAAAGTAAATCAGGAGATAAATTAAATGTCACTAAACTATCCAAAGCCAGGTCCGAATTCTGTTCCTTCATACCAGATGTCTGGTATTCCATACGTCACGGGATCGGGCACTGGCTCAGAAAATTTGAGCACGACAAAACGATTTGACTTTCCATATGTAACAAAGTTTTTAACATTTTCAAACAACACTTCGGGAGCAGAACTTTATGTTGCTTTTTCTTCAGAAGGAATGACAGGCTTACCTTCAGATCCAGGTATTAAACATATTTTTACAGTGCCCGGGTCATCAGTTGCAAATCTAGAAGTAAGGTGCAAGTCAGTTTTTCTTAAGACATCTGCAGGTGTTCAGTGGTCACTCTGTGCTGGTCTCACGAATATCTTGTCAGCAGAATTTCCAGTCTTGACAGGATCAATTGGTGGCGAAGTGGCTTTTGAAGGTATTGGATAAAATAATACACTTCAGTGTGTTCATGTGCTTCAATTATTAATAGAGCAGGAGACACATCTTGAAAAAAGTTATTATAGTTTCTGGGTATTTTAATCCCATTCATAAAGGTCATATTGAATACTTTAGACAGGCTTCGTCTTTAGGTTCTGAACTGTGGGTCATTGTGAATAATGACTTACAAAGAGAGCTGAAAGGTTCTAAACATTTCATGAATGAAGAAGAGAGAAGATTAATTGTCGAAAGCATAAAATATGTGAAAGAAGCTTTTATATCGATCGATCGAGACAGGACAGTTAGAGAAACTCTTCGACTTTTAGTCAGAACAGGAATTCAACAAGATCCCACAATAAAATTTGCATTTGCAAATGGCGGTGATCAAAATAATAAATCAATTCCCGAGAGCGAGATTTGCGAGCTGCTTGGAGTTGAATTGATAGATGGTTTAGGTGATAAGATTCAATCTTCATCGTGGTTGTTATCAGATCACGAGTAGAGAGTTTTCATGAAGAAAAAGATAGTTCTATTTGACATGGACGGCACCTTAACGCCTGCCAGAGAAAAAATACAAAGTGACGTGATTGATGCGCTTAAGAGCCTTCAGGAAAAATTTGAAATTGGAATTGTGACAGGATCCGATATTCTTTACATAGAGCAGCAAGTCGAAGATCTTTTGCTCAATAAAGAATTAGATAATTCTCAATTGCACTTATTTCCATGCAACGGAACAAAGCATTACACCTGGAACAAAGATCAGTATGAGAAAGTTTTTGATGCTGATATGATTAAAGAGCTGGGTGCTGACGTTTACAGACATGTTCTTCAAAATGTTCTTTCGTATCAGCTTTTGATTACAATCAAATATGATCTCCCTTACACAGGAACTTTTTTTGATTATAGAGGTTCTATGCTCAACTGGTGTCCTATTGGAAGAACAGCGAGCAAAGATCAAAGAAGTGAGTGGGTTGAAGCAGATCTTAAGTTTGACATTAGAAATACATACATGCAATTTCTAAAGTCAGAATTTAGTAAAAAAATGTTTAATCTTGACGTCGCACTAGGCGGTGCAACAAGTTTTGATATCTATCCAAAAGGGTGGGATAAGACATACGTAATCAATCATCTCTCAGATTATGAAGACATTCTCTTTATCGGTGACAAGTGCAATCCTGGTGGCAATGATCACGCAATCTATACCCTTCTGAAGGACGGAAAGGGCACTCAGAGCTACTCTGTAGAGAGCCCTGAAGATACTATCAAAGTAATAAGACAAAACATTCTGGGAGTATCCAAGTAAATCAGATGAACATCTTTGTCCTATCTCAAGACCCACAAGAAGCAGCAAGATTTCACTGTAATAAGCATGTTGTCAAGATGATACTTGAGAGCGCGCAGATGCTATGCACTGCTCACTGGCTACACCTTCTTGAAAGCAAAGGTAAGAGGCTTTCTGATTTCAAGCGCGTTCGAGACGCTCAGCAGTGGCTTTTCGAGAACACTCCAAGAGAAAAACAGCCGCCTTGGAAGATGTCGCACGTTCGTCATCCTTGCACGATCTGGACGTGCGACAATATCTCTAACTACACATGGCACCTTAAACTCTGCGAGAGCCTCTTAACAGAGTATAAACGCAGATACAAGAGAAATCACAAATCAGAAGATGTTGCCAAGTGGCTTCGAAAGAACGCTCCTCTTAACATGAGATCTGCTGCGCTCACCAATTTTGCTGTTTGTATGAAAGATGAGTATAAAGTTTACTATGACGAGTGTAGATTAGATCCTGTAGCGTCATACAGAAACTACTATCTAAAAGATAAAGTGAGATTTGCCAAGTGGGAGCCTCTCGCTAACACACCGATCTGGTTTAAAGGAGATCAAAGTGAATAAAGAAGATTTGGACAAGATTCTGGCTCTGAGACAGGAGCTAATCAATCACTACCGAACGCTAAGAGATTACAAGAACAATAAGAACTCGCTCATGAAAGAGATTGATCACGCTGAGCGGATTCACAATGTCATTGTGAAGTTAGACAACATCTTAAAAGAGCATGTAAAGTTTTCTTGACACCTTGATCAGGTGACGAAGACACGGGTAATCTGACAGCAATCCCGTCCGAATCGTAGGTCGGCGCCAGTTTGTGTCTCTGGGGGGTGTTTTAAAAGACACATTTAATAAGGGCCCGAAATGGCTTAGACAGGGTAAGCAGAGAGAAGAGTGCAGGTGGTCGTCGGAGAAGGCTGACCTTAAAAGCGGTCTCAAATGTTAGTTGCCAATAACAACTTTCACTTCGAATCAGCTGCTCTAGCAGCATGATCCGGGTGGGTGCCTAAGCTCATCTAACCAACTTAGGATAAGTGGCTGATCCCACCGAAATAAAAAAGATTAAAATGGTCACCCCGACTAAAAGTGTGAGACGATAATCCGTAGAGTTCTACTGACTTTAAAGCATAAACGACTTGGATCAAGAAATAAGACAGTCAGGAATACTTGATCAAATGCAGGTGCGAATCCTGCCACACTTCGGGTGGAGCACAATTGACAGAGAGTGCAGGAGGCGATATGTCTATCTTTTCTGGCTTCCGAAGAAACCAGACAAACCTGTGAATGACTTGACTCAAAAGTTATCTTGGACGGGAGTTCGACTCTCCCCGGGTCCACCACTTAATCATCTAATCCCTCTCACACAAAAGAGAGGGATTTTTATTTAAAAAGAGCACTTAGATAATAGATATTAACAGATCATAGGAGTTTAGATGAGCACTGTAGATACTTTTAACGCAAATCAAGCCAAGAGATTTGGCTGGAAACCTGACTGGTTTATTCCTGGGCACACATCTTTTGATGCAAAACTTGCTGACGCGATCAAGAAGTTTCAGGCCTCAAGAGGTTTAGAAGCAGACGGAATGTGCGGCGCGACAACTTTTAGAGTGATAAAGACAGAGCGCGATTCTGCTTCTGCTGCACAATCTCTCGGATGGGCAACAAACGAGTCGGACGCGATCTGGTGGGGCAATCAGGCAATCAAGATCAACTGGCCTGCAAGCAAAGTTCACACATTTAAGGACGCAGGTTTTCCCTACCCGATCAGCAAGGGGCTTACTAGAAACTCTGCGAAGAGAGAGATCAGATCATTTGTCACACACTGGGATGTTTGCTTAAATAGCATGTCTTGTGCCCGGGTGCTCGCTGACCGAAACATCTCAGTTCATTTTTGCATCGACAACGACGGAACCATCATTCAGCTTCACGATCTTAATGACACATGCTGGCACGCCGGAAACTCGGCAGTAAATAAGTACAGTGTGGGTGTCGAGATCGCCAACGGTTTCTACCTAAAGTATCAGAGCTGGTATGTCAAGAATGGATTTGGCGAGCGTCCAATCATGAGCGGCGCATTGGCACAGAATAGAAAGATGGAAGATTTTACTTGGTTCTATCCCACGCAGCTAGAAGCACTCAAGGCGCTATACGGTGCTATTCACGAGGGCTGCGGTGTCCCGCTTACGGCGCCCAAGACAAAGTGGGCTTATGACTCCTCAGCAGCATCAGGAAGTTTCAAAGGCTTCATGAATCATTTTCACTGCAGTGATAAAAAAACTGACTGTGCAGGCCTAGATATTGAAGAGATTTTAAAGGAGATCGTATGAAAGTCACGAGAAGACAACTTAAGAGCATCATCAGAGAGTTTCTTGACACCAGCGTCAGACCGACTGCACAGAAAACTTCTGCCTATGATCAGGCAACTAACTCTGAGCGTGCAGCATTTATCTCTGCTATGGGAATCGCTGATAAGGCATCAGAGAAAGGCAAAGTAGATGCGCTACAAGAAGCCAAGTTTTACCAATTTCCAACAAAGAAGGATCCTTTAGACATTTTTAAACAACAAGTTGCAGATGCTAATGCTTCTCAAGAAGTTGTTGATCCAGATGGTGATCTTACACCTGCTGAAATCGGTGAATACGATTTGGAAGACGAAGTTGAAAATCAGGCAGATGCGTATGCAGCAGAGTTCGATGATGAAGATGACGATTATATGCCTGAAGAACTTAAAGATTTAGAAGACTCTGTGACTCTTCCGGCTGGCCGTGTCTTTCCTTTCAAGCCTAAGAGACGATATTGAACAAGTAAAATGATCCCCTCACACCATATTTAATGTGAGGGGATTTTTGCATGAGAATATCGAGACAAGAACTTAGAAAACTAATCAAAGAAGAGGTACTTTTATCAGAAGGCCTTCGCTACCACATTAGAGAGGGAATCTCTCTTTCAGATTCTGTCTATCGTCCGGGATCAAAGGCATTTTTTGATCTGATCAACGAGGCGCGCGCAAGATATCTTACGCGAGACATCGAACTTAACGAGAGCGACCGCGAGCTTGTCCAGAGTGATCTTGGTCAGTGGGGCATCTACGAGGGTCGTGAAGTCGCGCTTGACTTTCCAATCGAAGAGTCAGCTGATGAGTTGCTTGAGGCGGAATATCAAGGTCGTGATGTTGATCTCGGCAAACCTAAGCGCGGTGGATCAAAGAAGTTTTTTGTGTATGTCAAGAATCCTGTGACAGACAAAGTTAAAAAAGTTGAGTTTGGCGCGAAGGGAATGTCGACAGGTCTGAGAAATCCTGACAGAAGAAGATCTTTCAAGGATCGTCATAACTGTGAAGACAAGAACGACAAGACAAAACCAGGTTATTGGGCCTGCAGAATCGGAAGGTATCCAAAGGTCACTGGTGCACCCTATGTCACTTGGTGGTGAGAAACCTTACACCGACTTAGAAATAGATAGCCTTGTCTGCGAGCGGACATTTAATGCTGAACTTGAGAGTGAGGAGTTTGTGTGGCATAGAGATAGAGAAGATCGCGTGGTCGAAGTTTTATCAGGAAGTGGGTGGAAGTTTCAACGAGACAATCATCTGCCTCAAGAGATCTCACTTGGTGACAAGATAGAGATAAAGAAGGAGGAGTGGCACAGGATAATCAAGGGTGACGGGCCACTTAAACTATTAATAAGAAAGTTTCCGTGAACTGGTCGAGAGAGAAGCATTATTGTGCATTTACCTTTAAGCTTTGCAAACTTTAATCACTCACATTTTCCTTTTATTTTAAAGATCACTGCGATAAAAAATTTACATGATTAAGCGCACATAGATATGTAAAGAGTCGGAATGTTTCGTAAGATAATCTAAGCAGGAGGAGACATGAGAAAATTGATTGCAGAGCGTCTTAGAGAGGCTCAGCTCTTCTTAGAGGGTAAGGAAGTCATGCAGCTCGAGATGGGCACCGATGAGTATTCTCAGGTGATCGAGCGAATTGTTGCAGAACTTCAGCAGGTAAAATCTTCTCTCAAGACAAGATCTCGCGAAGGGCTCGCACACAGAAAAGAAGCTGATCGCATTCAGTCAGCGATCAATGCTATGAAATACCTGAGCAATAAAAGTCGGCGAATGATCAACAGCTCAGTGATCAAGGAGCATGCTGAAGAGATTGAAAAGTTTGATCGTGAAACCATAAAAAACTTTATCAGAAGTTTCAGATGAGAATCCCATGCTCTTATTAGAAGATAAAGATTTCTGGATATGTCCCGGTGGCAATCAGATAACAAATGAAAAATACATAGAAGAAGTCAAAGATCTAATTAGAAGAGGATCAAAAGTTTACGTAGGCACAGATTCTATGATACACGGTCATAATTGTATCTTTGTAACTGTCACAGCTTTTCACGACAATGAAAAGCGCATAGCAAAATACTTCTATAAAAAACTTAAAATTGAAAACTTAGAGTATCGAAACTTAAAAAAGAAGATCACTGAGGAAGTAAATCTATCAGTTCAGGCTGCACAAAAAATACACGAGTTTTATCCGGGTATTTCAATCGAACTTCATGTTGACATAGGTAGGAGCAAAGAAAACAAATCCAGAACAATGATTACGACAGTTGCAGGTTGGGTAGGAGGAATGGGCTACGATCTTAAAACTAAACCTGACGCTTGGGCTTCTTCTTCTATCGCTGATAATCACACTAGATAAGGAGATTAAAATGTTTAGCTACGTTCCTAAATCAACAATAGAGTCACTTGTTCAAGAAGCTTTATTTGGATTGCTCAAGATGAAGACCGGGATAACTAGTCATGATCAAATAAAGGTGCTAGAGTTTTTTATGACTTATAAAAAAATAGATGGTGTTGTCAAAGTATCGTCCATCTTTCTTAAAAAGAGGTTGATCACTGATGTCGCAAGAGTTTCTGATGCTGAAATTAAACTTTGTGGCTCGACCAATAATGAGTTTATAGAGTATCTTCGTCATAAAGGTGCGCATCAAATCATTGATAAAAAATCTTTATTAGAAAAAATTTAAGTGTGTAAATCTTCCTAAGTGAGTTTAAGATACTCAAACTTAGGAGTTTTCTGTGGATATTAGCAAACACTTCCCATACCCGGCCGCTCGTCAAGAGCAGATTCAAGCAATCGAGTCTGCTCTTGATTCATTTCTAAAAAACGATAAGAAATAATACAATATTTCTATTTCTGGTTAATAATTAAGCTTAGAACCAGAAATAGGAGTTAACCTTGGGCAGACCAAAACTAATTAGAATAAACAGAAAATGTGAAATTTGCGATAGTGAATTTGAATGTAAGGAAAGTTCAAAAAAATTGACTTGCTCAAAACACTGTTCAAATAAATTGGCTTATAAAAGAGGAAGAAAAGTTATAAAAAATAAAGAGTCAAATTATAGTCGTTGGCTCCGACTTTATGGTAAAGAAGAAGCAGATCTTAGACAAGAAAAAAGTTTAAAAAATATTTCATCAGGACTTCTTAAAAATTTAAGAATTGAACAGAGAAAAATTGCAAGAAAAAATATTACAGAATGGAATAAGAAACAAAAAGGAAAAACGCTTGAAGAGATTCATGGATTAGAAAAATCACAAAAAATTAGAGAAAACCTTTCTAACAAAAGAAGAGGTAAAAATAATCCTGCTTTTGGTAAGATCTATTTACACGGTGGCAGATCTGTCAGAGGAAATTATAAGGGAAAATTTTTTAGATCTATTTTAGAACTTTCTTTTATGAAATCCTTAGAAGAAAGAGGAGTTAATTTAGATGATATCCAAGTAGAAACATGGAAAGTTCCTTACACTTTTGAAGGTATCAATAGAACTTATACACCTGATTTTTACTGTCCAAACAATTCAATAGTTTGGGAATGTAAAATGTCTTGGGCAAAAGATTTTAAAGAAAATCCTTCTAAATTTAGAGCTGCAAAAGATTTTTTTGACAATCTAAAAATAAAATTTATTGTTATAACTGAAAAAGATATACATAAGCTATCTTTTGAAGAAGCTATTAAATTTCCAGATATTGTTTGGGAAGTCAATACTTTTCAATATTTTAGAAAATAGAATATCCAAAAGGAGATCAATTGAAAGATTATAATTTTAATTGGGAAAAATACTTCCCTTACAACGGCCCTCGTCCAGAACAGGTCGACGCAATTAATTTTGCACTCGACACTTTCTTGAAGAGTGATAAAAAATTTGCGATCTTAGAATGCGGAACTGGCGTCGGAAAATCTGCGATCGGTTTGACAATTGGTCGAATGCTTAATGAAAAACTCTCGCATCAAGAGGGATTCGCACGAGGCACATACTTTCTCACAACTCAGCGCGTTCTTCAAGAGCAGTATCAGAATGACTTTGGATCTCCTCAAGGACAGATGATCTCTGTCTATTCAGCTAAAAACTATCAGTGTGAGTTTCATAAGAAGAATGACTGTGCCACAAGTCAGCAGATGCTTCGCACAGAAGATAAATCGTCTCGTTTCTTTAAGAAGTGCGCAGGTGACTGCCTCTACAAGCGAGAGAAAAAGTTATTTTTAGAGTCACCAGAGTCAGTGACAAACTTTCCCTACTTCATCATGGAATCAACTTACTCAGGCAAGATCACACCCAGAAATGTGCTGGTGATCGATGAAGCACACAACGCTGAATCTGTGCTGACAAGTTTTGTTGAGATGTCAGTCACACAATACTTTGCCGAGAAAGTTGTCAAGTGTCAGTGGCCTGAAAAGATCACTCCGGTCGCTTTCTTTAAGTGGCTTCGAGATACCTACAACCCGAAGTTGCAGGCACAGATCTTGCATTTTGAGCAACAGTTAGAAAGCATGGGCCTCAAGGCTAAGGTGACAGAGCTGGCGTCCATTGCGATGAAGTATGACATGCTTAAATCGCACGCTAACAAGCTCTCACTTTTCTTGGAAGATTACACATCAGACAACTGGGTCATGGAAGAGAGCGAGACAGAGAAGAAAGGTTTTGTGCGCGTGACTTACCGGGCCATCGACGTCTCGAAGTATGCTGAGTCGTATCTCTTCAGAATGGGTCGAAAAGTTTTGCTCATGTCGGCAACTATCATGAATGCTGAGGGATTTGCCCGATCATTGGGTATTGCAAGCGACGACTTTGACGCAATCAGCATTCCCTCACCTTTTCCTGTTAAAAATCGTCCTATCATTCACGCTGACATTGGAAGCCTAAGCATTAACGCCATCGATTACACCCTTCCAAGAGTCAAGGACGCGTTGAAGGCGATCTTAGACGAGCACAAGAAAGAGAAGGGAATCGTTCACTGCAACTCTTACAAAATTGCAAACTATCTCAAGAAAGAGCTGCGATCTAAGAGAATCTTGACACACGACAGCACAAACAGAGATGAGATCTTAAACAAGCATCTCACGTCTACAGAACCTACTGTCTTGTTGTCGCCCTCGATGACTGAAGGCGTTGACCTTAAGGGTGATGCATCTCGGTTTCAGGTCATTGTTAAGGTTCCCTATCCCTACTTGGGAGATCCTATCGTCAGAAAGCGGATGAATAAAAATGAGAAGTGGTATCCCATGCAGACAGCGATGACAATCGTCCAAGCATATGGCAGAAGCATTAGATCAGCAGAAGATCATGCTGTGACCTACATCTTAGATTCTGACTGGAAGCGTTTTTACGGACAGAATAAAGATGTTTTTCCGGCAGGATTTGATCAGTGCTTAGTTAAGTAATCCTGCTAATCTTAACCATCGTTCGGTCAGCTGTGTCTGCGATTCTAAGTATTTTTGGTATGTAGGATTAAAAGCGACAGCTGCTCTTACACCTGTATACTCATCTCTTGCAAGAATGGCTAATATCTCTGGTGGTGTGTTTGGATTACGAGCGACATATGCTCTTACAGCTTTATCTACATCACTTGCAAGACTAGCTAGCGCTTCTGGCGGTGTGTTAGACTTTTGAGCGACAGACATTCTTATCCAATTAACCTTATCATTTACAAGACTATCTAACACTTCTGGGTGTGTGTTAGGATTAAAAATGACATAATTTCTGACATTTTCATTTTTATCTTTTGCAAGACTAGCTAATATCTCTGGAGGTGTGTTAGGATTAAAAGCGACAGCTGCTCTTACACCTGTATACTCATCTCTTGCAAGAAGTGTTAACAATTCTGGACTCAAAGGTGTGTTAGGATTACCAGCGGCATATGCTCTTACAACTTTATCTTTGTCTCTTGCAAGACTAGCTAGCGCTTCTGGCGGTGTATTAAACGCTTGAGCGACACTAGCCCTTACTCTTGCATACTCATCTCTTGCAAGAAGCGCTAACAATTCTGGACTCAAAGGTGTGTTAGGATTACCAGCGGCATTTGCTCTTACAACTTTATCTTTGTCTCTTGCAAGAAGCGCTAACGCTTCTGGGAGTGTGTCGGGATTAAAAGCGACAGCTGCTCTTACACCTGCATACTCATCTCTTGCAAGAAGTGTTAACAATTCTGGACTCAAAGGTGTTTTATAATTACCAACGGCATATGCTCTTACAACTTTATCTTTATCTCTTGCAAGACTAGCTAGCGCTTCTGGCGGTGTATTAAACGCTTGAGCGACACTAGCCCTTACACCTGCTTTCTCATCTCTTGCAAGAAGTGTTAACAATTCTGGCGTTGTGTTAGGATTACCAACGGCATTTGATCTTACAAATTTATCTTTATCCCTTCCTAATTGTGTCAATACCTCAGGGCTTAGTTCGTATTCAAATAAAATATTTATAAAATCTTTCCTTTCATTTTTGTCCATACCCTGTGTGTATTTGTCTAACACATTTGGATCTTTAGACATTGCTAACTTTTGCATCGCCACCTTTGCCGGGTGCTGACCCTTAAGTTTTGATGAGTGAGATTCCATCGCACTCATGATGGGGTCAAACTCTGATCCTAAGATCTCTTTCAGAGATTCTTGCGTTAGACCCTCATTTGAAGCATTTACTGATACACCTCCTTTCTTTCCATCGAGGGTGGGTTTACCTCCTATGAATCCCACAGACAGCTTTGCATTTGGATCTACTGTGCTGTCTGCACGCTTCTTTAATATGTAGAACAAAATGATGTCACGAAGTTTTCTACCCACATAGTTGTAGAACAAGTTCGCACTCTGCGTTGCAGCTGTGCACCAAGTGGTGCCCTTGCCCCACTGAATTGAACTTTCTCTTGTGTGAGGCATGACGACGAGCCACTGCTCGTCTTGGTAGACGATGTCTGACTCACTCTCTTTAAGCTGCCGACGCTGTTGGCCTTTAGATTCGCCTGCAGCTTCGAGTGCTGCTCTTAGATCGTTTGTGTTCTTGTATAAATTAAGATCCTTGATCACCAATCTCTGCTTGTTCTTCTCAAAAGCGGGTATCAAACCTGCAATGTCAGCAATGGGCTCAAACTTTTCCATGCGAAGCAGCCACTTGAGTTGGTTAAGATTTGTAATACCTGCATCAACTGCGGGTTGAAGTTGAGGATTTGCAGCAAGTAGATCTTCAACTTGTCCCTCGTTGAGGATTAAAGTCTCTACTAACATTTTCAGCTGTTTTCTTGTTAATCTCACGGTGTGTATTCCTTTAAAACAAGTGTTATTATAATCCTAATCATCTCAACTTAAGTTTGAGATGTTCGGGGACGTCAGCCCAGTACTTGGGATCGAGGTTGTAGATGTAATCTCCTACTTTCAGATCCGTTGGGAGGGAGGCGATGCGGGCGCCGCGGAGGTTGAGACTCCCACCCACCTTCAGACCTGCCGGGAGTGATGTGACGGGAGCGCCGCGGAGGTCGAGGTTCCCACCCACATGGAGATCCGCTGGGAGGGAGGTGATGCGGGCGCCGCGGAGTTCGAGGCTCCCACCCACCTGGAGACCTGCCGGGAGTGATGTGATAGGAGTGCCGCGGAGGTCGAGGCTCCAGCCCACCTTCAGACCCACCGGGAGGGAGGTGATGGGGGTGTTGGAGAGGTCGAGGCTCCAGCCCGCCTTTAGATCCGCCGGGAGGGAGGTGATGCGGGTGCCGGAGAGGTTGAGACTCCCACCCACATGGAGATCCGCTGGGAGGGAGGTGATGGGGGTGTCGGAGAGGTAGAGATTTCCACCCACCTTCAGACCTGCCGGGAGTGATGTGATGGGAGTGTGGGTGAGGTCGAGATCACCACCCACCTGGAGACCTGATGAGAGGGAGGTGATGGGGGTGTAGGCGAGGAAGAGGCTCCTACCCACCTGGAGACCTGCCGGGAGTGATGTGATGGGAGTGTTGGAGAGGTTGAGACTCTCACCCACCTTCAGACCCGCTGGGAGGGAGGTGATGGGGGTGTCGGAGAGGTAGAGGCTCCTACCCACCTGGAGACCTGATGAGAGAGAGGTGACGGGGGTGTTGGAGAGGTTGAGACTCCCACCCACCTTCAGACCCGCTGGGAGAGAGGTGATGGGAGTGCCCATGAGGTCGAGATCACCTTTCACGACTCGCTGGTCTTCAGGTAGTCGCTCGAGACGTTTCAAGAGTTTCAACGGGCTGTCTTCCCACTTCCGGGCCTCGAAGTCGCCCAGGGCCGAGCGACGGAGGGCCGACTGCTGCACGGGTCGACCCTCTCGGGCGCTCACGTCGGGACGGTCGAGGGGTTTGAGGAGCGTCGCGCGGTCGACAGGTGTCCAGGGTTCAGAGACAGGGTACCCGTCACGGGTGACCCGCTTCCACGCCATCGGGACTGCTGTCGTCGGGTCGTAGACGACGGCGACTCGGCCGTCGTTCTCACCGGTGAAGACGAGACCCTTCACCTCGTATTGAAGGGACTTGAAGACGCTCAGCGCCGAAGTGGAAGTGAATTCTCTCTTTCGAGGGGGCGCGACTCTGTCCAGTGCCTCGATGACGGTCTCACTGTAGCCGAACTCCGTGGCCTGTTCTTTCGGCGTGAGAGACTTCTTGTAGACCATCAGAGCGATGTCGGGGTCGAAGATGATGTACCCGTAGAGGTTCACTTTCAGTTTGACGACGTGATCACCGTAGTCACCTCTCTCGGTCTTCGTACCCTTGAGATCGTAGACGGTGTAGAGACCCTTCCCGTACATCGCGCCGCCGCCCTCACCGGGGATGAACTCGTCCCTTAACAGGGCCGAGACGAGAGCGCGAGGGTCAGCCTTCGTACCATGGTAGACGACGGCTTGAGCGCCATAGACTTCCTCGAGGAGGAGGGACTCTACTAACATTTTCAGTTGCTTTCTAGTTAATCTCACGGTGTGTATTCCTTTAAGGCAAGTGCTATTATAATCCTAATAAGTAGGACAAAATGTTTAAACTTTCTTGCAAGATTCCACAAGAAGTAGAAGTCGCTTTGAGCGGCGGCCCTGACTCGGTTGCCGCTTTGTCGTTTTTTCACAAATCAAAAAGAAAAGTTTCTGCTGCATTTGTTCATCACGGCACAGAAACTTCTGAGAGATCATTTGAGATTGTTGCG
>Ga0194115_10000825_pt1 | contig 43013 bp, 37 predicted proteins | sample TA2MahsurfametaG_3_FD_148656 | JGI IMG/M metagenome (GOLD analysis project Ga0194115, IMG submission 148656) | Freshwater microbial communities from Lake Tanganyika, Tanzania - TA2015002 Mahale S4 surface | ecosystem: Environmental > Aquatic > Freshwater > Lake | place: Tanzania: Lake... | reverse complement strand
TAGATATGGGAAATTTCAATATGGAATTTCCTAGCAATGTTTATATTCATGAGAATCCAAATTTTGAAGACTCTTTAGACGTTTTACTAAAGTCTAAATACGGTATTTTTACATGTAATGGCCCAAGTCATGTAGCTTATCAAATAGGAATACCTAGATTAATTTTAGATCCTCAGTTTAATAAGTTGCCTTGGATTACTAGATGGAAAGAAGACTATGAAGAATGTATTGATATAAATGAAAATATTACCGATATTACTAATTTAGTTTTTGAAAATATAAAATTTCCCGAAACTTTATTAATGGATAGAAAAATTACTTTAAATCAAATAAAAAATAAAAACAACTTCTGGAAGTATACATTATACCATAAATTTTAAATGGAGAAAAAAATTTTAGTTTTTTCATACCACAATGAAGAATGCCATTATGGACCTAGTTTTAAAGCAATAGGAGAATTGACACGTTCATCAAAAGAAGAATACTGCCAAACTCACGGTTACGATTTTTACTTAAAGGATAACAATTTTGATTATTCCAAGAGAAAAGGATATGAAAGGTGGGATATCTTTTTGGAAAAAATTAATGATTATGATTGGTTATGGTATATTGAAGCAGACTTAATGATTATGAATCATACTATTCGTCTAGAAAATTTAATAGATGAAAAATATGATATGATTATTGGTCAAAATCCCCACAACAAAGAAATCAAAGAAATTAACAACGGTTCTATTTTATTAAAAAACTCAAACTGGTCATTATCGTTTTTAAAACACATAGATTCTTTAACGCAGTATTATTATCATTCTTGGGGAACTCAACAAGCAATCATCGATTATATTAATATAACTCATGCGGAAGAAGCTGAAAAACATATTAAGATAGTTCCCTTAAGATATTTTAATAGTTATTATCATCAGTGGCATCCAGAAGATAATTTCCAGATAGGAGATTTTGTTTTACATGCCGCTGGATCATCTAATGATTATAGATTTAATCTTTTTAATGAAGTCAAGCAATATATTATTAAAGCGCCGCAAGTAAATATTAAAACACAACCTTTTTTATAAAATGAAAAATTTAAAAAATCAAATTAATTTTCTAGAGTCTATTTACGGAAAAGAACCTTTTAAAGGAGCAGGAATAGATATAGCTCATGCTATGTTATTATTTGGAGTTTTGCTATCCCAAAAACCAAAAAATATATTAGAATTAGGAATAGGAACTGGAGTCGTATCGGAAACGATATTGAATGCCATGAAGTATAATTCCACGGATTACAAATATGATGCGCTAGATAATTGTTTTCTTATTTCAGATTGGGTTTCGGGAGCATGGGATAGAGCAGGTGGATATCCTACAAGAAATTACATAAATAGATTAAAAAATGAAAATGTAAATCTTATTGGCGATGACGAAGGTAATTATGTGCGAAATTGTGAATCAAATAAATATGATTTAATAATAAGCGACGCAGATCATACTTATGCTGGAGAACGGGCTGAACACATTTTTAGAATTTGTAAACCAAACGGTATTATATTTTTCCACGATATTTGTTGTAAAGAATATGTAAGTTTACATAAATACATAGAATACGTAAATAAAAATTCAATTCCTCACTATATTTTTAATCAGAGTTCAAGAAATGATGAAATCTGTCATAGAGGGTGGTTAATGGTAATAAATCAAAAAAATTAAAATGAAAATATTTGAAATAGGAGTAGGTAATCCGTCGATTTGCAGAACAGCAAATGAATTAAATAACGAGTGTTATTTATTCGAAGCAAACCCTTATCTTTATAAACAACTCATTGAAGTTTATGGAAATAGATCGAACTTTCATATTTATAATATAGCAATTGCAGATTATGATGGAGAAATAGAATTTTTATGCAATGGAGATTCTTCTTTTATTGGAAACGTAAAGTCTCCAGCAAGTCGTGGGCCGAAAGAATATCTAGATTCTTTCGAAAAAATAAAAGTGCCATGCAAAACAATTTCTAACTTTGAAAATGATACTCCGATAGATGTTTTACTTTTAGATATGGAAGGTTCTGAATGGTTTGTACTAAAACATCTGAAAGACAGACCAAAATTAATTGTTATTGAAATGCAAAACAACGACAAGACGTATAAAAATCCATTTTATAATGAAATTCTTAACTGGATGCAAAGCAATCGTTACTTGTTAAAAGGCACAAATCAAATAGAAGAAGATTGGTTCTTTGAAAGAACTTATTAATTAAATGATTATTTTAGGAGGAAATCAAGGTCAAAGAGGAGATCTAATTATTGGGACCGTACTTGCTAGAGCCATCAAACAAAAATTTCCCAACAGTACATATATATTAGGAATTAATAAAAAATATTATGACATGGTTCCAATTTTTAAAAATCATCCCTTTATTGATTATACTATAGAATGGGATGGATATGATGAATGGCCGACTAATATTGATATAGAAACCGTATCTAAAATAAATCCTGATATTCTGCTACATCCGATGCCTCAACATCCAAATAACCATTGTTGGTATAATTTGGTAAATCACTTAACTGAATCGACTTGCATAATGAATGGTTTTACTCCTCCACAAAATTTAAATTGTTATTTAAATAAATATTTCGATACGTATTCTGAATATAATAAAACCATTTGCATTTCTCCATTTACCGCTTGGCAAAATAAAAATATTTCTATCAACAAATGGAAAGAAATTATAAAACTAGTAAAGAATAATGGATTTGAAGTTATTCAATTGGGTCCACCAGAAGAAGAATGGATAGAAGGAGCAAAGAAAATTTCGTGCTCTTACTTTGAATCAGTAAAGATAATGTTATCTTGTAAGTTTTTATTAGGTCTTGACGGTGGAATGTCTTGGGTAGCGAGCGCATATGACCACCCTGCTATTTGTTTATATGGATATCATTTTAAAAATCTTTATTCTGCAAAAATATATCAACCTTATAATAAAAATGCTATTTATCTAGAAGCGAAATCAGCAGAAGAAATTCCATTGGACCAAATAAAAGAAAAAATTTTACAAAAACTAAATGATTAAAGTTAAAACATTTGGCTGGAGGAATAAAACTTTAGATCAAATATCCAGAATTGATCAAGGACTTTTAGATTTACACTGTAAATTAAATGAAGAAAATCCAGAAGTCCTTTATTCCAATAACGACATGTATGATGATATTTTAGAGTTTTCTAAAATTCAATCACAAAAAGCTTTTGTTATTTTAAATGTTTTAGACCTTCAAATAGGAAATCCTTCATATGACATAAATAAAGTCAAATCGCAGCTTCTTCAATCCGATTGTATTACATGCATTTCAAAAACAGTTCAAAAACAAATAAAACATGAATTAAATCTGGAAGCCAATGTTATATATAACCCAATCAAAGACGTAACATTTGATCCATCAATAAATAAAAAAAATCTATTTTTATATGTTGGCCGCGCAAACGATAAAAGGAAAAGGTTTTCTTTAATAAAAAACTTTATCAAAAACACTGATCTTGAAAATAGCTTAATAGTTTGCGGCTCAGAATACCCAGACTGCGGTAAATATGCTGGTATAATTAATGATAATGATTTAAATTATTTATACAATGCATCAAAATTTTTACTGCTTCCTTCCTCTTTTGAAGGACTCGGTTTACCAATGATAGAAGCTATGGTTACTGGCACAATACCTATTGTATGTGAAGACAACGCTACAGCAAAAGAATTTTGCCCAAAGGAATTTATATGCAAACCAGATTCAGATTCAATTTTAAATAAAATAAAAGAAATAAATAGAAATTACAATTACTATAGATCTATAGCTTTAGAAATGGGCTGTCACTACAAGAAACTAATGAACAAAAATCAAATTGCCCAAAACATTATTAATATTTATCAAAAAAGTTTATGAAAAAACCTTTGTTGTTAACGATGACTCAAGAACGGAAAGAGCATATTTCAATAATGCTCAAAAATATTTATCCCCTTTTCGACGGAGTCATTGCTGTTGTAAATCTTCCATCTAATGATGGCACGTTAGAAGTCTTAGAAAACAATAAAGGCAATGGAAAAATAATAACTCAAAACTGGACTCCAAATCATGCATTCTTAATGAATCATTTATTATTTTATGGAGGAATTGAAAATGGTCAATATTGCATGTATCTAGATTCTCCAGAATCAATGACAGATGAATTCATATTGCAACTTCCAAATATAATAGAAGAATTTAAAAAAAATAATATCGGCGCATTATTTTGGGATGATAGACCGTATTTATTTAAATACAATCCATACATGGAATTTTATGGTGCGGTTCACTGGGGATTAACGAACATAGAAGGACAAATAATAACTCTTCCAGATAAAGACAAGTACATAATAAATAAAAGAAAAGAAACTCCAAAATTTTTCGGATCATTAAATGGATGCAAATATTATTTATGTTATTATCTTGGTAATGATATTCAATTAGTATATAATAAATATGGTCACGATGTAGTGAATCATCACGAAATGCTAAGAAAGAAATTTCAAGATCATTGCGTAAAAAAATTAAAAATACAAATATCTAATCTGGATGGAATTATCGATTACATGAAAAAAATACGCGAAAAAAAAATAGTTCCAGATGATTTTTTTATTGAAATGGTAGAACTTGAATTTAGACTAAGTGAATTATTTCAAATAGAAGTACTCAATCAAGATTTTATTAAAGATGTAGTTCCAAACAGATATAAATTTTCCTTCAAAGACTATTTAAATGGAAACAATGGATTTCCAAATGATTATCAAGGAACAATACTAAAATACAATAAACATTTTAATAAAGAAGAATGAAAATAGGAATTATATACTGTGCGTATAATTGTTTTTCTTTTGCTTCAGAAAGCATAAAACCTTTTATACAAGCTAAAAAAGATAATTTAATATCTAAAATATCTTGCGTATCTGTTCCATTCGCAGAATATTTTAACATCAAACATGAAAATGATCAGACTACTGAATTTTTATTCAATTTAGAAAAACAAAATCTTATCGATAAAGTATTCGATGAACCTAAATACATACTAGAGCATGAAGCGAGAGATTTCTGTTTACAATACTTAAGAAGCAATGATTGTGATTTAATTTGGCTTGTAGATGGAGATGAATTTTATAGTAAAGATAATATAAGTAAAATAATTAATTTCGTAAAAGAAAACGCGGATTACTGCTGGTACAGTATTAATTTTAAAAATTATATTTTTGATGGCAAACAATGGATTGATGGATTTTGTCCTCCAAGAATTTTCAGAAATAAATTTAAAACTAATAATATAAATTGTTTTTTTTGGGACAATGACATAGTCTATGAGCAAAATAATGAAGGAATAAGTTATCAAAAACTTTCTCATTTAGAAATACCTAAAAATGAATGCCATATAAAACACTTAACTTGGCTTCACGAAAATGGAAAGTTAAAATACGAATATCAGTTAAAACATTTTGGAGCTTGTTCATATAAATGGAATTACGAAAAAAATCAACTTGAATTCGATGAAAATTTCTTTACAAAAAACAAAATAGCAAAACCGCATATCAACATTAATTAAATTAAATTATGATCCTAGACACATTCATGTACAATGGAGAGGAATCTATTTTAGATATTAGATTAAATACTTTAGATTCTATAGTTGATAAATTTATTTTTATTGAATCTCCCACCTCACATAGCAAAATAAAAAAAGAACCCAAGTTTAAAGATCAAGAAAAAAGATTTTTAAAATTTCAAAATAAAATTGACTATTACTGTCTAGATTATTGTATTTATGATAATTATATCTATAATGATTTCTCAGGAAGAAAAGTTTTACAAGAAATATTATTCAAAAAATATAATCTTCAACCAGACGATATAATTATACATGGCGATTTAGATGAAATCCCAAGACCAGAAACGCTAACAAAAGAATTAAAACAAAGAGAAAACAATGATAAACCTTTTACTTTAATGACAGATTATAGAACCTTGTGTTTTGATTTGCAAGACGAAGAAAGAAATCGAAAAGGAAAAGATGCTTATTTTCCGGGGTCAATGGTTTTAAAATTTAAAACATTATACAAAAATCAATTACATTCACTAAGACAAATAAGAGGAAATCCGATAATTAACGGACAAGACTTTAAAGATTCATTTGATTTAATTAACGAAGGTGGATGGCATTTTACTTATTGTGCCGGAATTAATGAAACAGTAGATAAGTTTAAACATTTTTGTCACGCTGATGAAATGCATAATTGCATAAAAGATAAAGAAGGTCTCATTAATTGCATTAAAAATAAAATATCATTCAGTTCTGATAAAATGCTGTTAAAAACAATAAAATGGGAAAAAGAAAATTTCCCCAAATATGTTTTTGAAAATAAAAATCTATTTAAAGAAAACTTAAGCTTTAATTACGCATGAAAATATTTCTAAATAACAATAATTTAGATAATCTTAAACTTGAAAGCTTGTTAATAGATTTCAATAGCGGAATTGAATTTATACTCGAATAATATGGAACTTTTATTCGAAAATAGAAACGATCAAGATAAGAACTTCATAAAATATGTATGTAATGACATATTAACAAAAGAAAAAAATCACTTTCAAAAAAATAATACATTTGCTGCCGTATTCATAGAGGGACGAAATAGAGAAATAAACAAATTAGAAGATTTTGCATGTTTTCATTCTTTTAATATTTTCTCCCAGCACGTATATCCTATATACGCATTTGTAAATAACAAAAATAATTTTTTAAATAACAGGATAGATCTAATAGAAAAATATAATATAATAATAAATACTGTCAGCCCACTTTGCCATGACGGCTATTCCAATTTTTGCATTAAAGAATTATATTATTTAATTCCTGAAAACATTAAACATGTTATCATGATTCAATCTGATGGCATGCTGATGAAAGAAGGTTATGAAAATTTTATATTATCTAAGAAATATCCATACATAGGATCGCCTTGGATGCACTGTCCTTCTATGGATATTTTGAATAAAAATAATGAATGGATTCCTTATTTTAAACCTACTCAGATAGGTAATGGAGGTTTAAGTTATAGGAATACAGATTTTTGCAGAGAAGCCTCGAAACATTTTTCTCAACTATCTTTAAGAGAAAGACATACAGAAAACAAAAAACCTCCTGAAGATTTATTTTTTTCTGTTATCGCTAATCATTTTTTTGGAACCCCATCCGTTAACGAAGCAAAACAATTTTCATTTGATCCTTTAGACGAATACGACTATAATAATAAAACTAGTTTTGGCTTTCATTATTTTAGTTATATAAATCCTTGGAAACAAAAAACAACTTAATAAAATGGCAAACGGAATATATAAAATAACAGAAGATTTTGAAAAAGCTTTAGGAGACTATACAGCAGCTCCATATGTTGTAACAGTTGATAATGCATCAAATGCGATTTTCTTGGCTTTAATGTATGAAAAAGTCAAAGATCAAACGATAACTATTCCTTCAAGGACTTATCCATCTGTGCCTTGTGAAATTATTCATGCTGGAGCGAAAATAGAGTTTGAGCCAGTAAAGGGGAAGACAATTAAAGGAGCTTATCAACTTAAGCCAACTAAAGTCTGGGATAGCGCATTAAGATTTACTTGTAACATGTATATTCCCAATACTCATATGTGCGTGTCTTTTACTGGACCCTATAAAACTTTTAAACTTAGTAAAGGAGGAGCGATTTTGACTGATAATTATGATGCTTATTTATGGTTTAAGAGAGCAAGATACAGCGGACGCAGAGAATGTTCTTATCATGACGATCACTTTGATATGCTAGGATGGAATTTTTACATGATGCCCGAATTAGCAGCAAGAGGTATGCTGTTAATGAATCAATTTTATAACACAGATGGCACACCAAAGCACAATGAAGATTTAGAAATGCCTTATCCTGATTTATCAAAGTTCGAAATATACAAAAAATGATAAAAAAATTTGAAAATTATTCTTCTTCAGATCTCAAAGCGGGCGGAATTCAATTCGGAGATAATGTTTTTATTTCAAATGATGTTGTTTTCCACAACCCTCAAAATATAATTATTGGCAATAATGTAAGAATAGATTCTCAATGCCTAATGATCGCAGGAAAAAATACAAAAATTACTATAGGAAATAATGTACATATTTCAGCTGGATGTTATTTTTATGGCAATTCAGGAAATATTACTTTAGAAGATTGCACCTGTACTTCTGCTAGATGCATTTTATATACAGCAAATGATGATTATACTGAAGGATACGCTACTAATTCTGTAATTGAAGAAGTTTTTAAAAATGTAAAAACTGGTGATATTTATATTAAAAAGCACTCTGTAATTGGATCAAATAGCGTAGTACTCCCAAATATAATATTAGAATCGGCAACATCTGCTGGAGCTTTTTCTTTAATAAAACAAAGCTCAAAACCATTTGATATAATAATAGGAATACCGGCTAAATTCAAGAAAAAAAGGAAAAATGTTTTTTTAAATTAAATGGACAAAACAATAAATATTTTTTACAGAACTACAGTAAGAAATAAAATAAATAATTTAAGACCTCAGTGGTTTAGTTATGAAAAATGCTTTAAGAATTTAATTTCTACCTTAAATACTAATTGTAAATTAACTGTCATGTTTGATGGGACAGAAGAAGAATATAAAAACTATTTCATAAAAGAATACAAAAAGAAATTTAATTTTGATGTAATTTTTTTAACGGCAAATTCAGATGCTGAATCAAACCATGCAACTTTTAATTATATCAAAACGCTTGATTTGAAAGCTGATGACCTAATTTATGTTTTGGAAAATGATTATCTACATTTAAAAGATTGGGTTTTCTTTGTTGATGACCTTTATTCGCTTACAGATGGAATGCATTACGTTGGTTTATTTGATCATAATGATAAATATATCTGTCAAAAAAATGTAGATGGAGAACTTGGAATGTATAAAAATTTAACATCTAAAATTTATGCAACTAATACAAGACACTGGAGAACAGTTCCAAGCACATGCGGATCATTCATAATGACAAAAAAGCTTTTTGATCAAGATTATGATATTTTATCTTTAAGAGAAGCTGACAATACAAGATTTGGAATATTAACAAAAACAAAAAATAGAATACTAATAACTCCCATACCGGGATTATCGACGCATGTGCAGAAACCTTGGATGTCTCCTTGCATAAATTGGGAAAAAATAAATAATTAAAAATATGAAAAACGTAATTATTACAGGAATTTCTGGGCAAGATGGCTCTTACATGGTAGACTATTTAATAAATAATACTAATGTAAATATCTTTGGCGCAGTAAGGAGATTATCTAAACCCAATTATTCTAATTTTTCTGAGCATCTTAATAATAATCGTTTTAAGATTGTGACTCTTGATCTTTCAGATTCTCAGTCTATTGATAACACAGTAAGGGAAATTCAACCTAATTATTTTATTAATTTTGCAGCGCAATCTTTCGTAGGTTCAAGTTGGCAAATCCCAGAGCAAACATTTGACGCTGGAGCAATGGGTGTGCTAAGATGCCTTGAAGCAGTGCGTAAACATGCATCAAGTTGTAGATTTTATAACGCTGGCAGTTCAGAAGAATTTGGAGACGTAAAATATGCTCCTCAAGACGAAAAACACCCCTTGTCTCCAAGGTCTCCTTATGGAGCAGCTAAAGCATCAGCAAGACATATTGTAAAAGTTTACCGTGAGTCTTATAATCTTTTTGCAATTCAAGGCTATTTATTTAATCATGAATCACCAAGAAGAGGCGAAGAGTTTGTTACTCGTAAAATTACAAAAGGCGTTGCTAGAATTCTTAGATCAATTAAAAGAGGCGAGCCTTTCCAGCCAATTCATTTAGGAAATGTCGATGCCAAAAGAGATTGGAGTCATGCCGCTGATTTTGTCGATGGCATTTGGAAAATGCTTAATCAGGAAAAACCTAATGAGTATGTTTTGTCTAGTAATGAAACTCATACCATTAGAGAGTTTGTAGAACTCGCTTTTAAAGAAGTTGGGATTGATGGATTTTGGCATGGTCAAGGAACAAATGAAGAATATTCTATCTCAACAGAATACGCTATTAAAAACGATGTAGGGTCTTCTGTTTTGGTTCGAATAGATCCAAAATTCTTTCGTCCAGCAGAAGTCGAACTACTTCTTGGAGATTCTTCCAAAGCTAGGCAAGAACTCAATTGGACTCCAAAATGGTCATTTCAAGAGTTAGTCCGCGACATGGTTTCTTGCGACCTCAATCAACTTTAATGTCTATTCAACAAACAATTGTAGAAAAATTTGTAAGAAAAGAAGAACAAAACTGGCCTAGAGACATGCGAGCTGCCGCTAGGCTTTTAAAAAAATTTCCTGAACATGGATTTTGGGAATGGGTAGAGCCATATCCGCTTGTTTCTAATCTTGGTTATTTAACAAGTCAGAAAAATATCAAATCTTTAAAACAAAGATATTCGCTTTTCCTTCAGCAAAAAGACCTAAAAGAGTCCCAAGAAAAGCTCAAAGAAAGCTTTGACTTAAAGACTTCAACGGTCTATAATGAAGAGAGCAACAAGGTGGGCAAAGATTTAAACGTTGTTAAAAAACCTAAAACTCTGAAAGAATTTCTTAATTATGGCAAGACCTCCGAAACAGCAAGCTGAAGAAAAAGTCTCAACAGCCAGTGCTTCAAGCAGACTACACGCAATCCTAAATACTAAAGAAAATAAAGAAGATCACTTTAATTTCCAAGAAGCTGTAACTTGGAAGATCTCTACTGGTAGTCTTCTCTTAGATGCCGCAGTTGGCGGCGGGATCACTCCTTCTCTAATCCGCCTTTGTGGACCTAATAATGAAGGCAAGACTCCTCAAGCTCTAGAAATTTGCCGAAACTTTCTAACTGAAATTCCAAAGAGCAGAGTCGTTTGGATTCTAGCAGAGGGTCGCCTCTCTAAAGAAAATAGAGAGAGGTGCGGCATGAAGTTCGTCACGAACGCAGAAGAGTGGACAGACGGTTCAGTTTTTATATTAGAATCTAATGTTTATGATCTTATTATTAATGTAATCAAAGATTTGGTCCTTAATAATGAAGAAGATATTAGGTATTGTTTTGTAATTGATTCAATGGATGGTCTTATCTTGAAGAGAGATAAAGATAATAATCCTGTAGATGCAAGCAAGGTAGCAGGAACTCAAGTAATTAGTAAAAAACTTTTGCAATCTCTCAGTATTGGAATGTTCAAGCATGGGCATTTGATGATCGCAATTAGCCAGATTACTTCTGAAATCAAAATCGATCAATACGCAAAAACTGCTCCAAGAGGAGGAATGTTTAGCGGTGGTAACGCTCTTCTCCATTGGGCTGATTTTATCCTTGAGTACAATACCTCAAATTTGAGCGACTATATTCTTGATAATCCAAGTGGTAAAATGAATGATGGCAAGAGTAAACCAATTGGTAAATACTCTAAAGTCATGATTCAAAAGTCAACAACCGAAGCCACAAGAAAGACTTTGATTCAATATCCGATTAAGTTTGGTAAGAAGCCTTCTGGAATCTGGGTTGAGTACGAGATTCTTGATTCTCTTCTCATGTGGGATCTTGTCGTGGCTAAAGGAGCTTGGATTACTGTAGATGATTCTTTAATTGAAGAATTAAAGAATAATAACATTGAAATGCCAAAGCAGCATCAAGGCAGAGAGAATTTCAGAAAGTGGCTTGAGGAAAATGAAAATGCTACCAAGCATCTCTTTAGTAAGCTCAAAGCTGTACAATCAAAATGAGGTTGTATACTGTTACTGGCAGGATAATTAACAAAAATGTTTCCCAATTTTTAATAGATTGGGATAAAACATCTCGCTCCAAGATTCAGTTCCAAGTTAAGCAATTCTTGAAACTATTTTGGAAGCATCATGTTTGTTACGAAGAGTTTCCCGTTTTTGGAAGCAGAATGAAAGTTGACTTTATAAACTTCACAAAGCAAATAGCTATTGAAGTAAATGGAGACCAACATTCTTCGTTTAATAAATTTTTTCATAACAATTCTAGATTAAATTATTTGAATTCAATCAAAAGAGATGTCAAGAAATCTCAATGGCTTGAAAAAAACGGTATTCAATTAATTGAATTAGAGACTAGAGACTTAGATAAATTAAGTTACGATTATATAAATCAGACATTTAATATATCGATAGTGTAATATAAACTGTGGCAAAAAATAAAGAATTCCATTTCCCAGATAGTATTCTATCACAAATAGATGAATGCTCGCAAGGTGGATTCTTGCTGTTTACTTTTGACAAGAATGGCATGCCAGAAGTGAGGTCAAAATTTGATAATGCACAGAACGCAATGGCTATGCATTATTACATTATAAATTGGTTAAACGCTGTAGAGCAGATCAATTTAGAAAATACAATTCAGAATATCAAGATGGTTTCTGAAGATGATGGCGATGATGAAGATAATGGGCCAACTCGTAAATAACTCTTTTAATTTAAATGAAGCTTTCGTCAATTAAGGTAGAACAAAGTCTACTGGGTTCACTTATTAAAAACCCAGAAGCATTTTATGATTTAGACCATTTTATATCAGAATTAGATTTCACTAATGATGTCAATGGAACTATTTACTCAGTCATAAGGCAATTATGTAATTCGAAAGAGAAGATTGATAAAGTTGTTCTTGCTCAAAAGATACAAAATCTTGGGATTTCATTTCAAGAGGATCTTGATATTTATGAATATATTGATTGCCTTTCTTTACCTTCTTCTAATAGAGAAGTTGCTCTTAAATACGCTAAAGAATTAAAATACCTATCTGTTCGCCGCGACATAAAAGGAATGGCGCAAAGGATAATAGAAACGGTTTCTGGCAATTCAGATAAAAATATCAATGAATTAATAGCTGAAGTAGACTCTATATATGGTGAAAAGATTAATTCTTTTGATGCTGCTGACGAGATAAGAAACATATTTGATGACATAGAAACCTTTATTGAAGAAAAAGGTAATAACATTCAATGTGAAGTTGGTATTCAATTACATTACCCAGAGTTTTCGAGACTCTATGGCGGGTTGAGAAATGGAAATGTTTATGCAATAGTCAGTCGCCCCGGTCAAGGAAAAAGCTCCTTTTTGGTTGAGATGTCTCTTGGAGCTTATTTAAAGAATAAAAATATTAATGTCCTTTATCTTGATACAGAAATGTTCTCAGACGATGTTAAACTTCGTATTGCAGCAGCGAGAACAGGAGTGCCTTTCTGGTACATAGATAGCGGTAATTGGCGCAAAAACACAGAAATGGTCACAAAAGTAAGATCGTTTCTAAAAGAGTTCAGTAAATATAAATATACTCATCATTGCGTTGGTAATAAAAGCATAGATGAAATTATTTCATTTATCCGCAGATGGTATTATAGTAAAGTCGGCAGAGGCAATCCTGCAATTATTTGCTATGATTACGTTAAACTTACTGGCGAAAAAGTAGGACAAAACTGGGCAGAACACCAAGCTATCGGTGAAAAGATCGATAAATTAAAAAAGATCTCAGAAGAAATAAATGCCCCTCTATTCACGGCAATGCAAATGAATAGAGCAGGTGAAAACTTTAATCGTAATGCTGGAGATGTAACTGATGATAGCTCCGCAATTGCCCTATCAGATCGCTTACAATGGTTCTCAAGCTTTGTTGGAATTTTCCGAAGAAAAACTCTTGACGAGATAGAGCGCGATACACCAGACTTTGGCACTCATAAACTCATCACCTTAAAAAGCAGATTCCAAGGAAAGAATGCTGCTGGTCATCAAGATTTACTCAGAAGAAGAAATGAGCATGGGGATGAGCGTTATGTTCAGAATTTTATTAACTTTGAGATTAATAATTTCAGCGTTCAAGAAAGAGGCTCTCTTGCAGACATTATAGAAAGAGAGCGTCAGACATTTTCGCTGAACGACCCTAATCCTAACGATGGCACTTTGTTATAATGGACATTAAAGAAATACTTCATAATATCGGTTATCATAATCTTAAAGATTTCGGCGGATGGTACAGGACCAGACCAATCTATCGAAATTCTGATAACGATACAGTGCTTGCAATAAATAAAAATACTGGGTATTGGTATGATTATAAGTTATGCAAAGGAGGCAATTTAAGTGAGTTGGTTCAAGTCACGCTTAATCTAACCGATCTAAATCATGCAAATGAAGTACTAAATCAAAGATTTGGGTTTGTCCCAATGTCAGTTCAAGAGAAGACTTCTATCAAACAGGTAAAATTCTATGATGAATCCATGCTCCAAAGCTTGCTTAAAAACCATGAGTATTGGATTAAAAGGGGAGTCAAAGAAGAAATAATTTCTGTTTTTAAGGGAGGTATTGCCAACAAGGGGAGCATGATTAATAGATATGTTTTCCCTATTTACAATCCGTCTGGCAAAATTGTAGGGTTTAGTGGGAGGTCTTTAGTTAATTCTAGTAGTAAAGATTTCATTAAGTGGAAACATCTTGGTGCAAAAAAAGAATGGGTTTACCCAGTATTTTTTAATAAGAAAGCTATAGTTGAAAGCAAAAGAGTTTTCCTTGTAGAAAGTATTGGAGATATGCTTGCTCTTTGGCAATCTGGTTACCAGAATACAATTATTACTTTTGGACTTTCGATCTCTCCTAAAATCATAAAATACTTATTAGAAAACTCTGTAGAAGAGGTTATTGTGTCATTTAATAATGACATGATGAAAAATTCTGCCGGGAATGAAGCCGCAAAAGCAGCTAGATATAAGTTATTATCATTCTTCGACGAGTCACAGGTGAAAATAAAACTGCCTCCCAAAAAAGATTTTGGAGTAATGTATAAAAATGAGATAGACTTATATATGAAGGAATTCAATGGATAAGAAAGAAATCTATCTCTCTGCTTCCAGAATAAAAGCTCTTGAAACTTGTTCTTGGTCTTATTACTGCAAGTATCATTTAAATATTCCAGAGAAGTCTAACTCTGGCGCAAAACGTGGAACTATCTGCCATTTAATATTTGAGCTACTCCTCAATCCTAGACACAAGAAGAGATTTAAGGAGATTATTTCTTCGGGCGATCCAATGTCTTGTGAGCCAATTTCTAGACTTATCCTTAAACACGCCAAACGAGAACAGATTGAAAATCCAGAAGATCTTACTTTAATTAATAAAATGATTCTTGTTGGGTTGAAGAGTGACTTCTTCCCAGAAGGCGGCACCATTCAAAATCCAGAGTTTGAATTTAAAATAGAAAGAGACGGATACAAAGCAAGAGGCTTTATCGATCTTCCAATTCTTTATAAGAAGAAAAAGAAATTAAAGATTAGAGATTATAAGTCTAGCAAAGCTAAGTTCAAAGGCGAAGAGCTAACTGCTAATGTACAGGCAATGCTTTATTCTATTGCCTCTAAAATCCATTGGCCTGAATATAATCCAGAAGTAGAGTTCGTCTTTCTAAGATTTCCGAAAGAACCCATTCAGCCAGTTAAATTTACTGATGATGAGTTGGCTGGATTTGAAGTTTATCTTAAGCACGTTTACGAAAAGGTCAGCAATTTTTCCGAAAATGATGCTTGCCAAAACTTTGCGGCAGACGATGTTAAGAGCAAGTGGCTTTGTCAGGCAGGAGTAACTTGGGTTTGTCCATTTAAGAATCCAATGTGGTATTATTCCATCTATGATAAAGATGGTAATTTTGTAAAGAGCTTCTTTACCGCAGAAGAAGCCAAAGCCGCCAAGAAAGATGAAACGCAAGTCATCAAAAAATTTAAGTATGAAGGTTGCCCAAGATGGAGATAACTCTTATTTATGAAAATATTACCTCTTTTTAAAAGTCATTACAGCATAGGCAAGTCAATTCTAACTCTAGATAAAGCAGGTTCTTCTTCAAAAGAAGGGTCTTCCTCAATCATAGATATTACCAAAGAAAACAAATTAGAACAAGCATTTTTAGTAGAAGAGAATATGTCTTCTTTTCTTGATGCTTTTAAGAACTTTGGCTCAATTAAGATACCATTTTTTTATGGCCTTAGACTAGACCTTTGCCCAGATATAGATGATAAGAGTGAAGAATCTTTAAAGAAGTCAAGCAAGATTATTATCTTTGCCAAAAATGGCAGCGGATACAAGAAGTTAATTAAGATATTTAGTATTGCCGCCACAAATGGTTTTTATTATACACCACGGATAGACGAAAAAGCCTTGACGGAAGAGTGGGATGAAACTAGCCTAAAATTATGCGTTCCATTCTATGACTCGTTTTTATTTAATAATACGATGTCTTATTCCTTGTGCTGCCCAGAATTAAAGTTCACAAAGCCGACATTCTTTATTGAGGACAATGATCTACCATTCGATGGCATCATAAAAAATAAAGTATTGAAATTCTGTTCAGATCAATACGAGACAGTAAACGCTAAAAGTATTTATTACAATACCAGAGAAGACTTTAAATCGTATCTAACTTTTAGATGCATTAATAATAGAACAACTCTTAATAAACCAAATCTTGAACATATGTGTAGCGCAGAGTTTAGTTTTGAAAGCTGGAAGGAGGCAGATTCTCTATGATGGAAAATCTTCTTCGTTACGATAAAGATAAAGTCTATACTTTTATTGACTTAGAAACAGAGAACTTGTGTCTTAGTTTCATCAATAATCGACCTTGGCAGTGCGGCATGATTAGAGTCAAAGGTGATGAGATACTAGAGACTTCTGATATTTATATCAAATGGGATAAATCAATTAACGTCAGTAAAGAAGCTGCACAGATTACCCGATTTGACCAATATAAGTATAATAAAATAGCAGTCCATTCTAGTCAAGCTATTAATACTATTTGTGACTGGCTAGAGAAATGCGATTATATTGTTGGGCATAACGTCCTGAATTTTGATATTTATCTTATTAAGGATTATTACAAAATGTATGGCAAAGAATGGAAGTATTTAGTAAATAAGATTATAGATACTAATTGCCTTGCCAAAGGAGTTAAATATGAGATTCCTTATTCCCAAGAAATAGATTTAACTGAATATCAGTACCGAGTACTAAATGAAAGAAAAAAAGGTGTAAAAACCAATCTTACAAGTCTTGGAAAAGACCATAACATAGATCACGATTACGAAACCCTGCACGACGCACTTAACGACCTTCACTTAAATATTAAAGTATGGAACAAACTCAAATTCCAAGTAGCAATATGAATTTTGTAAAACACTTCCAAAAGTATGATCTCGGTCTTCATGGCTTAAGGATGCCGGTCTTTGAAATTGATCAAAGGCATAAAGCAAGGCTAAACCTCGTCTCTTCTACCTCTAATTATGATTTCTTGAGGGCTTTAGCAAGAGAAGGTTTCCGTAAGCTTAATGTTGAAAAAGGAAATGACTTATATAATAAATATATTGAGCGCATCAATTATGAGTTACAAATCTTGCAAGAGTTGGAGTTTATTGATTACATTATTCTAATCTGGGATGTAATTAATTATTGCAGAGAAAACAATATCCCAACTGGCCCCGGAAGAGGATCTTGCGCTGGTTCTCTTCTCTTATTTCTCATTGACGTAACCAAAATTGACCCCATTAAATACGAATTATTCTTTGAGCGTTTTATTTCCAAAGCGAGAGCAAAGAAGACGGTCATTGATGGAATAACCTATTTTGATGGCTCGTTGTTCCCTGATGTTGATCTTGATATCTGTTATTATAATCGGCACAAGGTAATAGCTTATCTTGAAGAAAAATTTAAAGGTAAGACTTCTAAAATCCTTACTCTTAACACTCTAAGCTCCAAACTTTGCATAAAAGAATCTGGCAAAGTTATTGCAGAGAAGCAAGAGAGCGAGATGAATGATGTTTCCTCTTATATTCCCAAGCTTTTCGGACAAGTTAAAAGTCTTGAAGAAGCAGTTGAAGAGAGCGAAAAGTTTGCTGAATGGGTTGGCGATAATGATGAAGTTTATAAAATCGCCCTTAAACTTCAAAACTTAAATAAGAATAAAGGCGTTCATCCTTCTGGGCTTCTCCTAGCTCACTCTCCTCTTGAAGAATCTTGTCCAGTAGAACTATCTTCAGATAAGCAGATCGTTTCTAGTTACGACATGAATAATGTCACTGCTTATAATATCAAGCTTGATCTACTTGGTTTGCGAGGCGTTTCTGTCGTTGACGACGTTTGTAAATCACTTGGTATTAGATATGAGGATATTGATGTAAATGATGTTTTTATTTACCAGCAATTGCAGGATTTTAAATTACCTCATGGTCTTTTCCAAATTGAAGCAGAAACTAACTTTAAAGTCTGCCAAAAAGTAAAGCCTAAAAATCTAGAACAGTTAAGCGGTGTGTTGGCTTTGGCTCGCCCCGGCGCACTTCAGTTCATTGATAAGTACGCCAATTACACAAATAATAATCACTATGAAAGTATCCATCCTTTCTTTGATGACATCTTAGGTGTAACAGGAGGCGTTTGCTTGTATCAAGAGCAGTTGATGAAAATGGTGAGTAAGGTTGGGTTCTCTCTTGATGAAGCAGAAATTGTTCGACGCTGCGTAGGCAAGAAGAAGGTCGAAGAGATGAAAGAGTGGGAGCAGAAAATTAAAGATAAAATCTCTCAACAAAAACTTGACCCCAAAATTGGCGAAGTTCTCTGGAGAATTGCAAATGACTCAGCTAATTACCAATTCAATAAATCTCATTCAGTTGCCTATGCAGCACTAGCCGCAATTTCTATTTATCTTAAATTTAAATACCCCCAGCAGTTCTTCTTGTCTCTTCTTAAAATGAGCAAGCATGAACCAGACCCAATTGGAGAAATTTCTAAAATAGAGAAGGAACTAGTTTATTTTGGTATTAAACTTTTGCCGCCTCACTTGTTAAAATCAAAGGATGAGTTCTGCATCGAAGACGATAATATACGATTCGGCTTGCTGTCTGTAAAAGGAATTAGTGAAAAAACCATTCAAGCTGTCAATCAATTTAGAGGAGAGTTTAATAATAAGTTTGATATCTTTGAAGCCGCTTCTCAAGCAAATTTAAATATAGGAGTTCTCTGTGCCTTGATTCAAGCAGGGGCACTCGACGGCAGTTTTAAACAATCAAGAAGTAAAATAGTATATGAAGCACAGCTTTGGAACATATTAACTAATAAGGAGAAAGTTAATGCAAAACTATTCGCAGAGAATTTTGAGTATGACTTAGTTAAAATCCTTCTACATATGAAGGATAGCAAAGATATTCAAAGTAAACCTTACATCAAAGAATCAAGATTACAAACTCTCAGGACTAAAGCAGAGCCTTATAAAAAAATTTACGAGATCAACAGTAAATCAGAAAGCTTTGCGAATTGGTTCTATGAGAATTCTATTATCGGGTACAGCGTTAGAAATAAATTAAGAGAAGTTTTCATCTCAAAGAAAGATGATCTTGTCTATATTAAAGACATTGCGGACTTTGGAGAGAAAGACGAAGTATCATTTATAGGCACCATTCAAGAATGCAAGTCTGGAGTCTCTAGAGAAAAGAAGACTAGATACTTCAAGATGCAAATCTCTGATGAAACTGCTACAATAAATACAATGATCTTTGCTGATAAGATTGATGAAATGCAAAGTCTCAATAATAAAATGCCCAAAGAAGAGGATATCGTTATCGTTGTAGGGCAAAAGTTTGGAGACTCTGTTTTTGCTAGAACCGTAGCTATTCAAACTCACACTGTTTACACAAAACTTTCGCAATTAAAAGCCGAAAAAAATAATTGATAAATTGGTCTTTTTCAGGCAAAATAATGTCTGAATGAACCTACAATTTTATAAGGGAAATGCAAAAGTAACTGGAACCGCTTGTTCTTTTCAAACAAAGGGAACCTCTTTGTTTGTTAACTTCATCAAGCAGCATTCTTGGAACGAAGCCAAGAAGCTCGGCTCTTTTCGTGAGAACGCAAAGAACCCAGAAAAGACTACTGTAATAAAGTTTAATGCAGTAGAGGCAGCAGGGATGGTAGACGCGATTGATCGCAATTCAGAATATAAGTTCTATCACACTGCTCCTAATTCAAATGCAATGGGTAAACTCTGTCCTTATCTCAGAGATAATAATCAGATTGGATATTCCTTCAATGCTACAAAGGAGCAAAAGGGAGATTCAGTTAACAAGGTCAGCTTCTTGATTGGATTTACTTATGCAGAAGCCGTTATGGTTAAGGCTTTCTTGCTAGAGTTCATTAAGAGTACCTTCCATCCTCAAAACAGTGAGGACTCTGCACCAGCGGAAGAGTCTGCTCCAAGAGAACAAGCTCCAGCCAAGAAGCCGGTGTATAACAAGATTCAGTTACCTCAAGTAGCTGCCCAGACAGAGGCAGAAGGTCAAGCTGAAGAACTAATCTTCTAATGCGAAAGAAAAAAATAGTAATCCAAACCGATTGGTGTTTAGCCAAGACTGGGTTTGGTAGAGCAGCTAAGGAATTAATTTCGTATTTATACGATACTGGTAAATATGATATTATTCATTATTGCGCTGGAACACAAGCTGGCGCATCTATCTTAGCTAAGACCCCTTGGAAGAGCATTGGGAGTATTCCTACTGATCCTAATGAGGTCAATAGAATTAATACTGATCAAACTCTTGCGAGAGATGTCTCTTACGGCTCGTACTATATTGATCAAGTAATTAAGGAAGAGAAACCCGATCTTTGGATCGGGGCACAAGACCCTTGGGCGTTCACCCAATACTATAATAAGCATTGGTATAAAAATATCACTTCTTTGCTTTGGGTTACTCTTGATTCTTTGCCCATTTATGATGAAGCAATTAATCAGGCGAAAAAGACTTCACAGTATTGGATCTGGAGTGAATTTGCTACAAAAGAAATGCATAAAATTGGTATCAATAATGCCAGAACAGTGCATGGACCAGTAAATCATTCAAAGTTTGGTTATTTAGGAGCAGAGAAGAGGAGAGAGCTAAGAGGCAAGTTCGGTCTTCTTGATGGGTTTATTGTTGGTTTCGTTTTTAGAAATCAACTTCGTAAATCTGTCCCTAATCTTCTTGAAGGATTCAGAGATTTTGTTAAAAATAATCCTGATGTCAAAAATGCTAAACTACTACTCCACACTCATTGGAGCGAAGGTTGGGATATTCATAAACTTGCTGATGAATATAAGATAGACAAGAAAGACATTTTTACTACTTATGTCTGCAATAAATGTAAAAATTACTTTATAACTGCGTTCCAAGGGCAAGAATTACATTGCCCAAATTGCAAATCAGAGAAAAGTTGCTCTACAACGAGTGCTGGATTTGGAGTTTCAGAAGAACAGTTATGCGAGATTTATAATTTGATGGATGTTTACTGTCATCCGTTTACCTCTGGTGGGCAAGAAATTCCTATCCAAGAAGCAAAATATTGTGAACTCTTAACTCTCGTTACAAATTATAGCTGTGGAGAGGACATGTGCCACCCTGAAGCTGCTTCTGTTCCTCTTGAATGGTCAGAGTATAGAGAGCATGGTACACAGTTTAGAAAAGCTTCTACCTATCCATATTCCATTGCTAAGGAACTATACAGGGCATATAAGATGCCTGAAGCGGAGCGTAGAAAGATTGGTCAAAAGGCTAGGCAATGGGCTATCCAAAACTATTCTACTCCAGTAATTGGTAAAATATTTGAATCTTATATAGACTCTATTCCTTTTACTAATTATGATTTTTCTTTAAAGGAAGAAGAAAAAAATCCAAACGCTATTATTCCAACTATAGCAGATAATGCTGAGTGGATTTTATTCATGTATCACAACATCCTTAAGATGACTCAAGTTAATGAAAATGACGACGGGTTTAAGCACTGGATGAAGAAATTGTCTGAAGGAGAGACTAGACAAAATGTTGAGAACTATTTTAGACAAGTAGCCACGCAAGAAAATCAAAAGAATCGAAAGATTGATTTTGAAGAAATTTTAGATCCTAACGATAAAGGGAAACGCATTTTATTTGTAATGCCTGAAAGTATTGGAGATATTTATTTATGTACTTCTTTACTTGAGTCAATAAAAGAAACTTACCCTGAGTATAATTTATATTTTGCTACAAAGAAAGAATATTTTTCTATATTAGAAGCTAATCCTTACATCCATAGAGTTTTAGAATATATTCCTCAAATGGATAGTTTGCTATGGTTAGAAGGACATGGAAATCATAATGGATATTTTGAGATAGCCTTTTTGCCTCATATAGGAACACAAAAGATGCTAAATTATCTTCATAACGGTAAAGATAAGATCACATTCGATATTAAATAATATGCACATTTTAGAGCAATATTCTTTGACCTCTGGTGTCAAAATTAAAAAACCTTATATTTACGAAAAGTTTTTCCCAATAACTGCTGACAAATATATAACATTTCATCCAAGTTCAAAACCTTCAAAGACTTATGATTACTGGCAAGAGGTTATTAATTTAGTAGCTCCTGTCTTAAATGAAAAAGGTATAAAAATCATTCAGTTTGGGCAACAAAAAGAAAAAGTATATGCCGGTGTTTTGAGTTTAGTTGGGCTTACGAACATTAATCAAACGGCTTTTGTATTGAGAGACTCCATGCTCCATTTTGGAGCCGACAGCTTCCCAACTCATATTGCTTCTGGATATGGGAAAAAAATACTCGCTCTTTATTCAAACAATTACATAAACTGTGTAAAACCATTTTTTGGTGACCCTAAAGATCATGTTCTCCTTGAACCAAAAAGGAATACTAAGCCTAATTTTTCTTTTGATGAAAACCCAAAGGCGATCAATAAAATAAATCCAGAAACAATTGCTAATAATATCTTAAATCTTCTTGAGATACCTCATAATAATTCTATTAAAACTTTATTCTTTGGCTCAGAATATAACAACATGAGGCTAGAGATGGTTCCTAATCAGCTAGTTGACCCAAAACAATTTAATTCTAATAATATCATCGTTAGAATGGATTTAGAACATAATGAAAAGTTTCTTAACGAGCAACTCCAAATTTGCCAATGTTTCATTATGACAGATAAAGCTATCTCTCCAAGCGCACTTCTTGGTAACAAAAAGAATATTGGAAGAATTTTTTATGAAATTAAAGAAGATAACGATATTGAATTTGCTAACTTCTTATCTCATAACAATATTTCTTATCAACTATCTACTTATTTAACTGGTAAAGCTTTAGAAAATATAAAACTTAAGTATCTTGACCAAGAACATATTACCGAAATGCCGACTAATCTTAAACAAAAGACTGGTATTGAATACACTTCTAATGCTTTCTATAAGTCTAATAAACGGTTAATTAGTAATAAAAAAATCTATTTGAGCGAATGTTCTTTAAAGAATGGACAAGAAGCCAAGCAGCTTGCGGAACCAGTTATTGATTGCCCAGAGTTTTGGAAAGAAGTAGAAAATTTTTGGATTTTTAGAGTTGATAAGTCTACCTTTGCCACATAGTATACCTATGTGAATACTGTTAAAAAACTTGTCCGAAACTCTGATGGTCTCATTGATGGCGTTGAATACCATTTTAATGATGACGGTTCCATTAACTGGCGCAAAATGATCAAGACTGAGTTCTTGGTGCCAAATCGTGACAGAACAAATATAACTGATGTAACTAAACTTGAAGATAAAGATCTACTTATTCTTCTTGGCGGCATTAAATACGTCGCTCAACTTAGAGGCTTTTTCTCTGTCGATTACACTGTCACCTCTCCAAGCCCTGATTATGTAGTCGCAGTTTGCAAAATTGACTGGATTCCAAATTACGAAACTGAAGGGACACCCGTTTCCTTCTCTTCAATTGGAGATGCTTCGCCCGGAAATACAAAGGATTTTGCTCGTCATTTCTTAGGTCCAATTGCAGAGAATAGAGCTTTTATCCGTTGCGTTCGTAACTTCCTCAAGATTAATATCGTAGGCCAAGATGAAATTGGCAAGTCAAAGAATAATGTAGTTGATGATTCTATTGATTCTGCGCCTGTATTTGAGCCTCATGCTATTCTTGAAAAAGTAATGAAGGAAAAGAAAGTTACTTTTATTAAACTCAAAGAGAAACTAGTTAGTGAAAATTATGCAAACGCAGATTCTTTGATGTCAATCGCTGATATTCCAAAGATCAAGATTTTTGAACTTATTGAAAGAATTCAAAAAGCTAAGAATTAAGAAACCCCAATTCCTGCGGAACTAGATCCCGCTCCAACAGAACCAACAAAGACTTTAGTTGTTGAGCTTGTAGTTCCTAATCCTTTAAATAAAGAAGATTCAATGTTTATAGTTTCAATTCTTAATTTTAAATATTTTGAATCTATTGGGTCGTTTGGATTGACATAGCTTCCAGTACGAGGAATCTTAGTAGAGAAATCAACCTTCAAATATCTTCCATTCCTAGAAGGTTTTGTAGTTGTCAGCATAAACTTTTTTCCGTTATACCCAGTGGGATAAAAGATTGAGGTTTTTAATTGTACATCTAAGTTGTCAAAATCAGAATCATCGCTAGAATAAATTTCATCATATCTAAAGGTTAAATTATTTTTGTCTTCATACAAGTTTCCAGTCAAAATGATGTCCGCTATTCTTGCATAGTTATTTGGATTTTGAATAGTTAAAAATGGTTTTTCAGTAGTCTCAAAAACTGCTCCATAATTATAAAGTTTCATGTCTAACTTTTCTCCAACAACAAATTCGTTATCTAATGGGAAAGTTGTAGAAGTAGTGAAATAGGCATAATACATTGAACCATCTCCACTTTGAGTAGTGAAATTATTTCCAGAGAACAAAAGCAAAGGTGGATTTTTTTGTATAAATCCAGAAGAAGGTGGATTTACAATTGCATTATTGCCTGTCCAATAATTTTCTGTTGAAGCAGTTGGATTTACTAAAATTTGCACTCCTGTAACTTGACCTACATATGGAGGTATAAATGAAACTAAAGCATTTATAGTAGGGACTCCTGCTCCTCCATTTGATAAGCTAATATCAATAGGAGAGAATGTATAACCTGCACCACCACTAATAATACTATAACTAGTAATGTTTGCTCCGGGTTGATTATAGAAATCTATCTTTGCGCGTTTTTTATTGAATTGAAAATTAGTTGGGAAAGCTTCAACAACTGATCCATCTACTTTAGAAAAGAAGTCTACTCCAGTTAAAAATCTAACGCCATCACCATTAAAAGAAATCACAGAACCATCCCAGCCACTAACTTGCGTAGTTCCATCTAAGCGATAAGTTAAATTATTATTTAAATAAGCATCGTTGATCTTTATGAAAGGAATGTAATTAAAATTACCAGTAACTGGATATTCTTCTCCTAAATAAGTTTGCAAATAAAACATCCCTGAAACTGGTCTTACATCTTCTACATCTTTACCATGTAAATTTCTGCCAGCCATTGATGGAGGATAGAATTTTAATGTGCCATAATCTTTATAGGTTACGCTGCTATTTATATCTCTAGCGTCAGTGACTACAGATATACCAGATCTAAAACCTGCTCCTAGATAAGGGAACGATATAGCAATACTCCCAGAAGCACCTCTTATAAGAGTACCCGCTCCCTCAAATCTAATTCCTGTTACATAATTAAGATTTTCTCCAGTTAATGTAACTAAAGATCGGTATGTTCCAGTTAAGATATTTAATGGTGAAGTTGATATAGAAGGGGGTTTAATTGTAATTGTTTTATAAAGCCTATCAGCATCGAAACTATTTCTTTGGAAGAAAATCTGACCACTTCCAATATACCCATCTAATGTAATGTAGCTATTTACACTTACAGTAGTCCCTATTCCAATTATATCTGCTCCACTTATTAAAAGATCTAAATCTGGGATTTGAGAAGAAACATCTGAGACGATGTTTAGATTACCAGACAAAATAGAATATCCAGTATAAGGTTGAGCCATTCCAGAAAGAGTCGAAATATCAACTACTGTCATAGCTTGAGATATTAAATACTGCCCAGTTTTATTAGTGAGTAAATTAAAACCGCTGATATATAAATCTCTAGTTTGAAATCTATGAGCGTTTATTCCTGTGATAACGATTCCGTCTCTTGTCCTATAAGTGTTTACATTTGAACCTGAGATTGTTGTACTTGGAATAAATGATGGAGAATAACCTTTCTTTTCAACTGTTGTTCCAGAGTTAAAAAATCTAAATACCCCTTTCTTTACCTCTCTTGGAACGCTGACTAAAACTCCAGTTGATGTTGGAGGTGTTACATGAGGATATTTTATTATTTCATTATTAAATCCAACACCGTAAAAATCAAGAGCAGCTAAGTTACTACCGGATAAACTTATTGAGTCTCCAAAATAAGCAGAGTTTGGACTTATTCTTGAAATAATTGGATTAATAAAAGTAAAAGATTGAGTAGTCGTAACCGTTGTGCTGCCATTAACGATAATTGGACCATCAGTTATATCAAAAACTTGAGGTATATAAAAACTTAGTCCACTTATGCTTTGCCTCCTAAATGCAGTTATAACTTTATAAGCTCCATCTTGCCTTCCAAGTTCGACTGAAGTTACAGTATTCATGAACTTACCTGACATTGTAATTAAAGTATCTGTCACGCCAGTAGTTGGCGAAAATCCGTCAACGATAAGAGTTCCGCTCTTCACGGGTAAACCACTAGGATATGTATATATATAATAATTAGAATTAATTGTTAAAAAATTGCCATCTTCAGCGAAATTAGGAACCGTAAATACTATTTTTTGATCAAATTCAGAACCATTTTGAGATATGGTATAATTATTAACATTGTAATCTCCTATATTTATTGAACCCACATAATAAATATCAGACCCATATCCAGTAGCCAATTGCCCTTGCTCCAATAAAGCTGGATAAATTTCTGTGATAGTTGGAGTCTTTAAAAATGTGAAAGTCTTATCAAATCCTCCAGTGATTCTTGAGTTAGAATTATCTATAACTAAGTTAGATTTTCTAATAGAATTTAAATTAGGAGTATTAAGACTTAAGTATCCAAAGCTTCTTACATTGTCATCTATTAATCCGCCGTTAGCATGAATTAAGATTTCAGTATTTAAATTATTTTTAGCTCTTCTAATTGGCGCAAAATTTGAATATTGATAAGGATTTTCTCTAACAACTTTAATTTCATCTATATAGCCGCTCCAATAACTAGATGAAGTGTTCGCATAATCTCTACCAATATAAATATCAAATATTGGTTTGCTTAAACTCTTATCACTATTTAAACTAAAATCTAAATTAGAAGTAGCAAAATCTAAAGTGTATTGATCTCCACTTAAATTCATTGGAGAACCATTTAATAAGATTTTACCACTAATTGTGCTTTGATTTATATAACTCTTTGAGATAGACAAGTGATTCCAATCATTTGTATTTATTTGTCCTGAAAAATTAGAAGTAAAACCATCCCAATCAATGCCAGAGACTACTACTTTATTAGATGTAACGAATACGTTTAAGCCGCTTTGACTTCCTATTAAAAACTTTTTATCAGAAACAGAAAAAGAAACCAAAGGTTTAAAATCTAATTCAATGGCAAAAGTATTTCCATAACTTAATGGTACGTTTGGATAAGTGCCCGTAATAGCAAATTTTATATATGGACCGGGGCTACCAGAAAAAAGGAAACTCCTATCATCGTACTTAGAAGTATTGTTGCTTATTTTTACTGAGTTAGAAACTGTTAATTGTTTTTGATTTCTAAAAGTTGACTGATAAGAATAACTATTCGCATTTTCTGTAGCTTCGACAATCGAAGCTTCATCACCAGTGTCTTGGAATAAAAACTGTGAATTTGGATAAATATTGTGACCAAGCACTTCAATAAATCCGCCTATATAATTTTCAAATGTTGATACATTTTTTATTGCTGGGGGTCCTTTTATTACTTCAAAATTCTTAAATAAGAAATTTCTTCCTCCTGTGTTTTGTATTGTTATATCATAACATCCAGCATCTGCATTTGTGCCGGTAAAAGTTAAACTAGTATTACTGGAATTTTTAACAAAGCTTAAAATTGGAAAAACTTTATTATGAATGCCATAATTATAATCTTCTACATATCCAGATATTTCTCTTATTTGTGATAATTGAGTTCTGTCCCCTCTATAATCATAATCAGAATAATTTCCCTGAAGCAATAACTTTGTATTTGGGATATCAAATAATCCAGAACCAGTAATGACTTGCTCAATAGAATTATATAATCCAACTCCCTTAACAATTCTAAAATCTTCTATGTATCCAGAAAATGGGTTAACGCCATAAGTTCCATAAGAGCCTACATTATGGGTTCCAATAAATAACCCGCTACCCGCTGTTATTGTATATGGAGTACCTGCTGACGCTGTTCCATAGGTTTGTCTATTATTACCGCTAATAGCATAGAAAGTATCTCCATTTGCAGAAGTTCTAGAAATTATTACTTTTGTCCATTGATTTGCGGGAATTTGAGAAGTAGAGATATTTAATTTTGCTACATTGCTTGCATAAAAAGTCCAATTTGCACTTGCAGCAGCTTTAAAAAAATAAAATCCATTTCCATCCCAACCTTGATCTTGGAACATGTCAATCCTTTGGGCCGTGGTATAAGGCATTGGATTAACAGAAAATTCAATAGTAAAAGGATCAACACCAAAACTAAAATCTCCACCTGAAGGAGATGGAATTCTTAAATAAGAACTGCCGCTAAATAATAATGATTTTCCAAAAAGCCCAACTGTTGAACTTCTAACTCCGCTATTTAATATTGTTTTAGGTTCTCTATAGTTTAAACCGCTTAATACTATTCCTGTTACATAAGTAAAATTTTTCCCGATTGCGATATTAGATTCTCCTGAATTTAAATAAAAATTTAAAGCATTAAAGACTTGTGGAGATCTTAAAACTCCAATTTCATTTTTAGAAGTAAAAGACGTATTGTCTTTAGAATTTATTGTTATAAATCCTTGATTAGCGTTTGTAGGTACAATTCCAGAAATTAAATCTCCAACACCAGTAAACCTAGCAGTAACAAATCCTGTTATATTATTATCTACTGAAGTAGTAAAATTAACTGGGAAATAGCTTTCATTTACATAAGATAAATTAAAATTCTTACCAGATATCTTTAATAAATCTCCTTCGTATGGTAGATTATCACTAAATCCGCTTATGAAAATTCTTCCGAAAAAGTTAAAATCACTAATAGTAGAAACAATTCCTGTATTATTATATCCACTAACTCTAATTGGTCCAGTAGTATATCCGCTTGGAACTTTAACTAATAGAACTCCGCTATCTGGTTGGTAAGAAATGTTTGTGCCGGTGATATTATTGAAAGCTACATATTGAACTCCGCTTAATGATTTACCACTGATAGCAACAAATTCTCCTACTTCTTGAGTTTGAGGAATAACTGCATCTAATCTTGGAATTGGATAAAAATCAACTCCACTAACAAACATTGGAGAAGAAAGTGTATTACCTGTGATAAAATAAAAATTTACTTGCCCAAATAATATATTTTCTGGTACATTAAATTCAATATATTCTGGAGTAGCATCATAATAAGAAAAATCAATAAATCCAGCACCGGGGACTTGCAAGCCACTAACGGCATAAAGACCTGCGCCCGTGACACGCATTCTTTGATTTATTAAACCTGTATTGTAACTTGGCATATTATAGTCTTTCGAAATTTATAGATAATCTTATGTCGTTTTCATTTACGCTTGTTTTGAAATTAAATATTGAAGAAAAACTAGTTTCTTCTGTTTCAATGTATATTGGCGCTGCGCCTTTTAATTGTGCTGGAGCCACAGCAGTTAATAAAGAAGTAGATGCGACGTTAAAAGAAGATGCCTCAGTGTTGCCAAAAAAGATTTTTTTTACATTAATAAAGTTACTGCCATTTATTGTAACCGTGCCTCCCGGTAAAATGACTCTCGGAGTAAAATCTGTTATTACTGGTCTAAAATGAGAGAAGTCTTGTCTTAAAGAAAACTCTGATCTTACATAACCTTGAGCTTCAACTGAAGATCTTTTTGAAGACACAACTCCTGCAAAAGATAGAGTATCTAATGGTTGCGCTCCAGTTTGCAAAGAAACATAAAAAGAACAAGGTACTCCTGAATAAGGTAGTGACGTATTGAAATTATCTATTTCAAAAGAAAGCGTTTGAGATCTTTTTCCTAGATAAGCTCTTCCACTTTGATCAAAAGTAGAAGCTCCTTCTTTATTGTATTTTTCTACTTCTCTTTGGTATTGATAACTAAAATTACTAAAATTATATCCATTAGAATCAAATGGAACACCATCTAAATTACCAGATAGATAAAAATTTGAAAAGTTTAATGGAGTAATTTCTGGTTGATTAGTTGGAGTAACAGCAGAAAAAGAACCCTTCAAAGTTTCAAACACCTTAAGCTCAAGATCCACTTTAGCTAAAGAGTCTGGAGATCCTTTTAATGAATAGTTAGTAATGTATCCATTTTCGAAATAAAGACCGCAAAAATTACCAGAAATTCCTTGTTCTGAGTTCGCTCCTAATAAGTATTCTTTTACAAAATCTTTTCCTGTTAGGTAATATGAAATTGAAAAACTAGTATCAACAGTATTTTCTGAAGCATAACTGTATGAATTCTTTTTAAATTCTTCATTAAATACCGGAGATAACGAAGTGTCAAGAGACATGTTTACATTAGTGGCTAATATATCAACACCACTTAATTTAAATGTACAATTTTTATAGTTGAAAAACATTTAGAAGCTCCTTTTTAATGATATTTTATTTTTGACAAAATCATCAAGATTAATTGAAACGTCCGAAGAATCAATTTTAGCTCCTGATGTATTTAAAATCATAATAGACTGGTCTCCAAAAGTAGTTATATTAATCTTTGCATTTTCTGCTGTAGCTAAAGCAGTATTAGAAAAGTTCGAATTAGCATCTTCTAATGTGAAATTAAATGTTTCTTGTCCCGCAGATAGGTCAACCTGCCTTGGCCTTCTTTGCCCAACTGAATAAATTGGATTCCAATTTATAGACAAGTCATAAGCACAATCTAAAACATTATAAACCCCAGCAGCCCCTGACACTTTAGCATTCCATGAATGTGCTATTCCAGAACCGCTATTTAAATTATTAACAGCTAATTTGTTAGCTATAGAACCAGAAAGGTCAGAAAAGCTAGAAAAAGAAACAGATGCTTGGACTTTAGAATTCGGATTTATTGCTAACCCAAATCTAGAAGGGTAAAAAGAACCGGTAATACCAGCTATTACAACTTGAACTGGAATAATTGTTTCTGGGAAGCTATTAGCGAAGACCCCTGTTTTTACATAATCAAATGATTTATAAATAGGATCTGAAATATTCGGGAAATAAGTAAAATCTATATTTGTTTCATCTGCTTTAGTTTTTACTACCTGAGAAGAGTTTTGTCTACCGATTACATAAGTAGAGTTTATATTTCTAGAGATGCCAATAGATGCATTTTGAGCCAGAACTACTCCTGACCCAAAATGCGAATTAAAAACTACTTCACATTCATTAAAATATTTCATCCTTTTACCTTATTTCAAATACCCTCTGTACCTTACCGTTATACCTACAGGAGAATTTACACTAGCGGATAAGTCTTCGGAAAAATCAATAAAATAGCATAATGAGTTACCAAAATTAAAATTTACTGAATTTCCATTAAAATCTTTAGTATTAATGTAAAAATTACTTATATTTTTTAAATTGTAAGACAAGTCTGATAGTTTTTGTAATGAATAACTATCTTGAGTTATATTAAATTCACAACTTACCTCAAGAGGATAGATTGTTTTTACAGAAAATGGAGCAGAAGATCCTAGGTAATATGCGGGGCTTCTATTGGCGTTAATATTTAAATTGAATGAATTAACTCTGTTTGTCGTAAAATCTCCAATTCCTATATCTATCGTATTAGAATTAACTAAAGAAACCGCATTAGATTGGTTAAAAGAACCTGCGGAAGCTATTGATCCTGCATCATTATAAACTTCAAAATTAGCTCTTACTGTAGGGACTTCTCCGATTTGAGCCCCACAAGTGTAAGAAGTTAAGTAACCGCTTTGAAATCCAAACAATATATTAGAACTTGGGTTTGCTTTTTTAGTTACGAATCCATAAACTCCGACTTCTCCGGTATAAGCTAGGAAATCATTTGTTGTTGTTAATAAGCTGGTTACAGATAAAGAGCCAGCCTTTACTCCCTCTGGAGCATAAAAGCTGCTATTCATACCAAGATATTTGATATGTTGTACTGGCATTTGATAGGACGCTTGAATGTCCTGAACGCCATGAACTTGGGTTTGATTTAAGTAAAAATCCAAGTTCTGTTTATTTAGTCGAGATAATGCCATCTTATTTTAATATTTACACAAAAAAGTGTAATAATAAGTTGATAAAAGGTAAAAGGATATGTCTAGCTCTATTTTTAACATCAGCGCATGGAACCAATCTGCTGTATACAATAAGCATGATATTATTGTATATACAGATAATCGATATTATTATGCCAAAGAGGCGGTTCCAGCGAACAATCCACCTGTATATTCTAGCGTAATATCTAATTCTAATGCTTATTGGGGTGGTTACTATCAACATCCATTAGTAAAAAAAGACTATCCTTTTTTTATTTGGAAGCCTTCTTACCAAACTCAAGCTAGTTTTGATCCAAAAGTTAATGTTATTAAGTATGGAGATGGTTATGAAAAGAGAGTAAGCGATCAGATTAACTTTAATCTTCTTAACTTCGATCTCAACTTTGATGGATTAACTTTAGATGAATGCACTGCTATCCTTCATTTCTTAAGTGCAAGATCAGCTAAAACCGCTTTTATATATTACCCATCTGCTCCGTATTTAGTAGCAAGCACAGATGCTAAATTATTCGTATGCAGAAGGTGGAGTTCCTCTAATCCATTTTTCAATAATTTCTCTATAAAAGCAACATTTGAAGAAGTACCAGCATAATTTATGGCTACACAAGCAGAAATAAAAAACGCATCTTTAAAAGTAAACACGGAGTTCTTCTCTCTTGAGCCTTCCTCTATCATTTCTTTGTTTGAGGTAGACTTGACTGAAATTGGATTTGATACTTCGTCTCAATTTGTAATTAATATTAAAAACTTTCAAATAAATTTACCGGGAGCAGAACGTGGTGTTTTTGATTATCGCATAATTCGATTACATAATAATCTTAAGCTCGGAAGGAGCATTATCTATTGGAAGGGTAACGCTTATTTACCTGCTCCTATCGCTACAGAAGGATTTGAAACAGCTTCAAGAGGTGTATTTCCAAAACCAAAAGTACAGATTTCTTTTTCTGATGAAATGCTTGATGTGTTCAGCCTTTTTAGAGGTACAGTTGATTTTGGAGATTTAATTGGAGCAAAGTTTACAAGAATTAGGACTTTTGCAAAATTCCTTGATAGATCTAATTTCTATCAAAGTGACGGGGTTTCTGCGCTGTCTCCAGATAAACTGATTATTCCAGATGGGTTTGATCCAGATCCTAATTGTGAATTTCCTAGAGATATTTATTATTTTGATAGAAAATCTTCTGAAAATAAGGACAGTATTCAATTTGAATTATCAAGCGCAATAGATTTGGACAGAGCGAAACTACCAAAAAGAAGAGTCCTAAGCTATGTCTGCCCTTGGCAGTATAGAGGAGAAGGCTGTCTATATGAATACAAAACAAGATTGAACGAGGATACTCATGGCACTACTACGCCAATCCCAAATAAGAGCGATTCAACTGGAGACAAAGCACCAATTTGCGGCACAGAAGATGACCAAATAATTTCTAAGATGAGTGTTTTTTCTGGAACTACTATTTCCAATGATCCTACTCTTTGGACTTTATCAACTACTTACAAAAAAGGAAATGTAGTTTACATTACAAAAAAGAACATCAATTTTTATTTCATAGCAAAAACAAATGTACCTACGAATATCCCCCCACCAAATGGACAATATTGGATAGCTGATCAATGCTCTAAGAGCATAAAAGGATGCAAGATAAGATTTGGAGAAAATGCATTGCCATTCGGAGGATTCTATGGCGTTTCTAATTACAATAGAGGGGCGTTGTAATGGTTTCAGAAGAGATAAAAGCTAAAATAAAAGCACATGCATTAAAGGAAAATCCCGAAGAATGCTGCGGTCTTTTAGTTTTAGATAGGAAAAATGTATTAGACGCTTTTCCATGCCGCAATGTTGCTCAAGATAAAGAAAACGAATTTGTTGTATGTCAAATGGATTACTTAAAGGCGTCAATACATGGCAAAATAATCGGTATTTACCACTCTCATTGTATCCAAGATAACTCATTTTCAGAATTAGATAAGCAAATAAGCCATAAACTTAATTTAAAAAATATTGTTTACATACTTAAAAGAGACTCTTTCGAAGAGTATTCACCAGAAAATTACTATAACAAATACATTAATAAAGATTTTGTAATTGGTGAATCTGATTGTTTATCAATAGTGGAGAATTACTATAATCAAGAATTTGGAATTAAAATTTTCCACTACGAAAGAGGGGCAGATTGGGATAAAAACTACGAAGAACTTGTAAAGCACAAACTTGCAGAGTTTTGCGACTCACAAAATTTCGACAACTTCTTCGAAAAAGAAAACTTTATTAAAATTGAAGGTATAGAAAACGCTAAAAACCACGATATAATAGTATTTAAATATTTCGACAACTACCCTTCTCATTTTGGAATTTACCTTGGGCAAAGCTACATTTTACACCAACCAAGAAACAAAAAATCAGTCATTGAAAAACTAACCGGTGCAGAGAAAAGAAGAATATACTGCTTTGCAAGGAGCAAAGAACTATGCTAACGGAAGAGATTAAATTACAAATTATTAAACACGCAGATTCTTCTAATAATGAAGTTTGCGGATTTTTGGCATATACAGACGAAGGAATCGAAGTTCAGAAAAAAGAAAACCTCATTAATTCTGCCACTGAATTTATGATGAAAGTTGATGAGCAGTCTGATTACGCTGCTTATTATCATTCTCATATTGATTTTGACCAGATATCAGATGCCGACATGATTGTATCTGAAAGACTTGGACTTACCTGTATTGTTTACAATAAACAAAGTGGCACCTTTCATACTTATTCTCCTAATGGTTATAGGATTCAGTACGAAGGAAGACCTTTCCTTTTAGGTTTTGCAGACTGCTTTTGGTTAGTGAAAGATTATTTTTGTCATGATTTAAATATCCATCTTACACCAGAGCAAGAAGTATTGAAAGAGAATCTGAGTAAAGAACAATACGAATTAGCGATGGTTCAAAGATTTAGCAATGAAGCTGAAGTGTTAAGAACTAATGATTATTTAAAGACTTATTTTGAAATGAATGGGTTTAGACAAGTTTCTAATTTAAAGAAAAACGATGTCCTTATCATGAGGACAAAAGATTTTAATTTTCCCATTCACTGCGCTGTTTACCTTGGGGATGATACGATATTACACCATCCCGGCAATAATCTTTCCCTTACCGAAAAGCTTTCTAAGCAGCACAAAAAATGGGTAATTTACATAATGAGACATCACCTTTATGACTAGCATCACCTTACACGGAGAAATAGCAGAACAAGTAGGAAGAGAAAACTGGAATTTAAAAGTAAATTCCATAAAGGAAGCATTGCGAGCTATTCAAGTGCTTTCTAAAGGTAAGCTATTAAAATATCTAATAGGAGCAGCGGATAAAAGCGTAGAATACAAGGTGTTAGTTAACAAAAGAGAAATACTTAATGCAGAAACAATTAGTTTAGAAAAGCCAGAGTCTATACTTAATTCTGAACTAGTAATGATAAATGAAAAACTAGAGACTTTAGATATAGTCCCACTTATTAAAGGTGCTGGTGGTGGAGGTAATAGCACTACTAAAGGAGTGTTAGCTTTAGTGCTTGGAGTTTTATTAATAGCTTCGGGCATAGGAGCGGCAGGAGGAGTTACATTCCTTGGCATGGCAGGAGTTAAAGGAGGCTTGGGTGCAACCATATTATCTAGCGCACTAATTGGAGCGGGTCTTGGCCTAGCAGTAACAGGCGTTACTTTATTAATGATGTCTCCTCCAAAATTTGATGATTTTAGAAAAATCCAAGAAGATGGCAGCAAACCAAATTACTTATTTGACGGACCTTCTAACATTCTTGGAGAGGGCGGTCCAGTTCCAATTGGCTATGGCAGAATGATAATAGGATCTCAGACTGTCCAAATTTCCTTAAACAATGTTGAACTTGATACAAAGTCAACATCAGCAGACGTAAAAGACCAAATTAATAATATCTAAAAATGAACAATCTTGAAGATTTTAAATACATAAAAGGTTTTGGTGGTGGTGGAGCCGCTCAAGCTCCGACACCAACCCCTGCATATGAAGATACTGAGGGATTTCTATATGATGGTCTTACATATAATGTATATCAATTTGCAAAAGTAAAAGATCTTTTATCAGAGGGTCCAATTGGTGGTTTACTTGAAGGGCAATATTTATTTTCTGGTCAAGTTGGAGATTTAGGGTTTAAAAAAGTCACATATAATGAATACCCATCTATCGCAGGAGATGAAGGGGAGGTTAAGTATTTAAAATCAGTTCAATGGAATCAAACGCCCCTTTTAGATAGTCAAGATAAGTATAATTTTCAACAAATAAATATCCAAACAACAAATGGCACTCCTGTAGGAACCTCATCAGGAGGAGAATTTGACAACTCATCTTATATCCGTTCTATAGGCGAGAGACTAAGAGGACCAAACCAATTAGCTTCAATCGAAGAAGAAATACTTGATTATCAAAGGACTTACAGGATTCTAAATAGAGAATGCAAAAAAATGTCTCTCAATTTTAGAGTCTCATCTCTTTATGTTTCTTTAAAATATCAAGATCTAAAATTAATTAGCGAAAAGGTTTTAGTCATAGATGGAGTCACTAAAGCGAATATACCTTCAAGTACTTTTACTTTAAATCCTGAAGGTAGACAATTTGAACAAGGGCAAACAACATTAGATGCTGGAGTAGGATCTGTAATTCGCCATAGTTTTAAAATTAGAATAAGGATATCTCCAATTTATAAAGAAGGGTATAATGCCAATCTGCCAACTATTGATTTAATAACAAATAACCCTAAAGTAATCGATGACACTAAAGACCTAATAGTACCTGTAAATTCATTTCCTCAAGTATTTGAGATACAATCAAAAGGCAAAGTCACACAAGGGTATTCTAAGCAGATTATTTTTGACGCTTCTCTTAATTTTAATTCCTTAAGTGAAAACGATAATTGGCTAGGGTGGGATATATCAGTTTTAAAGATCACTCCAGAAGATACATATTCTTCAAGGGCTTCATTCGTAAGCTTAGAAAGTATTACTGAAATTTACTCTTCTTCTTTTAGATATACAAATTCTGCAATCGTCACTTCAAAATTTAACGCTGCATATTTTTCAAAAATTCCAGAAAGGTCTTATGATGTTAAACTCTTAAAAGTTAAAGTACCTTCTAACTATGATACCATAACAAAAACTTACGGTAATAATACTCCCCTTACAATATCAGAAACTAATTCATTTAAGAAAACAGACAAGGCGTTAACTCAAGATTTCTTTTTAGGAGAGAATAATTCATATACAAATTCTGACAATAATAATCCCCCAATTGTAGATGGATTAATAGCTCAATTCGATGCAAATGTTGCTACATCTTCAGGAGGAACTGTAAATAGTTGGAATAATACAGTTGCTGGATCAACTATTAAATGTATTTTAGGTGATGGTACTTACGTATCTCCAGTTGGCCCTAATTTTAAACCAACAAAAGGCTCAGGATTTTCTGAAACAAGCCCAAATGGAAGTTATGGAGTTTCATTTACAACTACTCAAAAAGTAAGATTCGTTTATCAAACTGAAGCTTCTCCATTATCTGATGCTAATAATAATTACACTGTATTTGTTGTATGTAAATGGCATTCTACTGCATTAAATACCGAAAGAAATAGAATCATTTCTTCAGATACTCTTCCTAATAGTTTTATTTTAGGATTTGACGCTAAATTTAATAATACTTTTACAATAGGAAGTCAAATGTATGGCGCAATGCCTATTAACTTTAATGAATTTAATCGTTCTAATTATTGGAATACTGCAAATGATCCTAACACTTACATAGTAGGAGCAAGCGTAAATAATTTAAAGGATGTAAACATATTTTGGCAAAATACCAATTATTTTGTAAGACCAATTAATGCGGTTGCTGTTCCTAAAGGATTAGCTATTAATTACACAAGCCCAAGCAAGTGTACTGTATTTGAAATCTTAGTCTACGATAAAGCTTTATCTAAATCAGATGGTATAAAGATAAGAAATTGGCTAAATAATAAATGGAATGTAATTAGAAACGATGTAAGCACCGTTACTTCTATTGATGGTTCATTCAATACTAATGTTCTTAATGTAACATCTTTAACAAATATAGAAATACCTTTTAAAACTTTGTGCGCGAATGGGCAAAGAACAAAAGCATATTCTTACGCTGGCGGCGACGAGCTTCAAGCACATTATTATGAATTTGATTTGATTCCTCAAAGATATTGGAATGGCTGGAAAACTCCATCTAAATTCAATCTTAGAGACCAAGGATTTAGTAGTTTCTATTGTGACTTTTTTATTAAATTAAAATCTGCTACTTCTTACAATGGTAGTTACAGCTTAATAAATAGAGAAAATCAATTTAATCTTTCAATGTTAGTTTCTGGAGAAAGCATTAGTTTGGTACTTAGAATCATTTCTCCAAATGATGGCAAAAAATATACAATAACTAAAGCCCTAGATTCAACAAAATATACTACTACTAAACTAAAAGGGAACTTCACAAGAATTAGTTTATACGTTTTACCCAAAGTAGTAAAACCTAATATCACTTTCGTAAAGGATGCATTTAAAGTAACAAATATAAATATCTCAGACAGAGCTTGGAAAAATGATTATATAACAGTTACAAGAGTTACGACTGATGAAGGGGAAAGAGCATTAGCTAAAGAATTAAAAGATTTTTCTTTGATAAATTCAATAAGCTTTAGAGAAGACACCTCTTATAATAGTTCAATAGATAACTTACCAGAGACTTGTTATAAGTATATATATTGTAATTTTGACTTCGCTACTGAAAAACATATCAACGCCCAAAAAGTCTTTGTTTATGTGCCCGCAATACGAAGAATATTAACTAAAGATTATTTTCCAGATATATTAAATGCCGAAATAGACGTTCTTGTTAATCTAGAAAAACAAATCCAATGCAATATAAATGTTGCCAATTATTCTAGTTACCAAACTCTTTGTGTCGGTTCGGAATACAGACCAACTACTCATGTATCATATACAAATGAAATAAAACAAAGGAATACCATATCCACTCTTTCTCAAGCAGCTTTGGATGCTTATAATAAATTAGAAGCTCATAAAACATTTGATGGATCTGCAAATTCAGTAAGTTTAAGTTCCTCATCAACAGAATTCAAAGTATTAATACCATTAGCCGCTGGGCAAATCTATGATGCGAGTAATACGAATACAAGGACTGGGCCTTTCATCCCATCTTATTTTATTACAAATAATAAGAACATAGAAATTTTCAAGGGCAATACTTTTGGAAGTAACTTTGAAGGATACGCTGATATTATAAGAGTAAATCAAATTGATTTTGATAGGATTTCTTTAGCTAAAGCTTTTGCAAGAAATCTTTTTTCAGAAGGTCTTTCTAGAAAGACAACTGTCTATGATGTAGCAGGAGTAGAACCTTATGCTTCTTCAAACGACTATTGGAATGGAGAATTTAAAGCAGAAAAAGAATGGACAGACAACCCAGCTTGGTGCTTCTACGATCTTTTAACGAACAAGAGATATGGAGTGGGAAATTATGTTTCTGAATCAGATGTAGATAAATGGTCTTTATATCAAATCGGTAAATATTGTGATGAACTTGTATCAGATGGTTTTGGTGGAGTAGAGCCAAGATTCTCTTGCAATGTTTATATTCAAACACAGGATGATGCTCTAAAAGTATTGTCTGATATGGCTTCTGTCTTTAGAGGAATGTTTTATTATTCAAATGGCTTTATTTATGCCATAAATGACATGCCAGAAGAGACTCCTATTTATTCATTTACTAATTCTAATGTTTCTGATGGTAATTTTAGTTATGAGTCTACTTCTTTAAAAGATAGAAACTCTGTAGTTTACATTAGATACATTGACAAAAATAATCTATATAAACCAGCAGTAGAATATGTAGAAAATATTGAAGCAGTAAGAAAATTTGGATTTAAAGAAACCGAATTGACGGCATTTGGTTGTACTAGTAGAGGACAAGCTCAAAGACTCGGTAGATGGCTATTAGCTTCTGAGTATAATGAAACTGAAACAGTTACATTCGAAGCAGGTCCAGAGTGTGTTTATTTAAAACCCGGAGATGTAATTAAAGTTTATGATTACAATAAAAAATACAAAACTGTAGGTGGCCGTTTAAATCTAATAAGTATTTCTGGTAATGCAAACGTAACGACTGGAACATTAACACTAGACAGAAAACTTGATTATAATTTTTCTGGTGGACAAAACTATAAGTTTACAATACTATCTCCTAAATACAATTTGGACCCAAGCTTCGATGGAGCAGTAAATAGTAATATTGATTACAATGAATACAGAAAACCACTAATCAATTCTTTCATAATTAATAGTGGCAATTTAATTACTGGTCAGTACTATGATTCAATTAGAATTACTGGATTGGCCCCAGTAATGGCTTCTGGTTTAAATGTAACAGGGTTAGCTTATTTTACTGGAGCTTCTGGAATGTCTCCAAAGTCTATAACTTGGGCTTTAGAAAATTCAGGTAATTTAAATGGTTCTACTGATAGTGATTACGATTTCTATAGAGTATTTAGAATTCAAGAATCCAACGAAGGAACTAATTATACTGTAATGGGTTCTCAGATGTATCACTTGAAATATACTCAAATAGAATCTGGATTAAACATCACTCCAGCAAAACCCCCAGCACCAGAAGCATCTGCTCCATCAAGAGCTTTATTTACTGTTGGAGTTTTGAATTCAAATGGGGGAGAAGACCAAAGCAAAGTAAAAGTTGATATTTTCTATGATTCTTCTATAAGAGACAACACTATTGGATTCAAAGTCTTTTACAAGACATTTTATGGAGCAGATTTTAGTCCAAATAGTTCTAGTGATTTTCAATTTGTATCAATTGACCTCTATGAATCATATGTTTCTATCATATTAGATAAGCAAAAAATTAAAGGGGCTATTAGAATATACGGCACAAATATTAACAACAATTCGCCTTTAACTTATGTTGAAGCTTTAAGTTCTAGTGACTCAAATAAAACTTTTGTGTCTCCAATTATTCCTATTACTTATAAAGATGTAAACACAAATTCTTCTGTCAGTTTAAATAATATCCCATATTTTTTTAATTCTCCAATAACGTTAACAAGAAGCCAATATTTTGCATCTTCAACACCTCCAGAAGAAGTTACATCAATCAAGCCTACTAATTCATTAACATTTAATATACCATTGCAATTTATAAAAAATCCAGATCAGTTTAACAACGCTGATTATCCTTATAAGATCGTAATAATTCCTGAAAAAGTAGAAACAAAAGAATCCTTCATTACTAACTATAGTAAATATCTAAATTCTACAAGCTGGGAAGACTATATAACCTTTGCAGAAGAGTCTAGTATTAATAACATATATTCTTACAAGACTTCAGATAATGCAGGTAAATATAGAAACTTTTCTCTAGCTATTGATAAGAGAACGTTTACAGAAGAAGGTTTAAAATCAACATCGGATGACTTCAAAAATATAGATGGATTTTTGCTAGTCACTTACGATAATCAAGATAGCACTACTAAAACAAATTTAAACGCAATCCTTCAAAACCCAAACGCGAGCTTCTCAATCGTAACATCTCAAGGGTCAAATAGATTAAAGTTTACTATTGAACAAACTTCAGCGAATTCTTTTATTAATCAATTTTATTTATTGTTAGTGCCTAAAGATTATACCTTCCAGTTTGGGGTTAATTCTATCAATCATAATGATGATGGCACACCATTTTCAATAAACGATTCAGAAGGACAAGAAATAAAAGATACTCATTTTATATCCATACCAAATAATAAATCAATATACAATTTCAATGATTTAAGCGACGATAACGGGAAAGGATTTGATTCCACCGAATACAATGCTTATTTAATAGCTGTAGACTCATTAATGTTTGCTTGGCAATTTAATTCTGAGCCTGATGCTATAAGGAATATTTTGGATTATTATTCTACGTTTATTGATAAAGATGGCAATATAGGAAAAATTTACGCTCAAATAAGTGACGTATTCGTTATAAGACAGAAAAAAACTGATGATCCTCTTTCTTTGGAATCTGTTTTAAAAAATGCCGACACAAGGTACTTGCATTTTTCAATCAATAAAACAATAATGATTGAAAATATTTTTAATATTAATATAAATAGTTCAAAATTTCCACACTACGCAATATCTAGACAAAGCGTAATTTACAAACCAACTTTAAATGCCAATCTAGCAGCAGGAGGAGAAGATGACAAAGTAGTGTCTACAGATCCAGATGGCACAATGGCTTATTATAAGCTTTCTTTGCAAAATAGAGATAATTTACCTAATGCCTCTATATCTCCAAAAATACCCACAGGCAAGAGAGCATATGTTTTAAACGGCAATAAGATTTTTACAAGAGCTTTGATTGCTGATAGCGCAGCGAATCCTCAACTTTTAGAAGGGGTAGAATCAGAA